>Ga0208559_100004_pt1 | contig 95749 bp, 95 predicted proteins | sample BED_Mat_host_6_1_FD_187138 | JGI IMG/M metagenome (GOLD analysis project Ga0208559, IMG submission 187138) | Extremophilic microbial mat communities from Yellowstone National Park, USA - BED_Mat_host_6_15 (SPAdes) (version 2) | ecosystem: Environmental > Aquatic > Thermal springs > Hot (42-90C) >...
AATAACTTAAATGGGAGGAGGGTTCTCTACCCTTCTCAACTGCCCCTCAAATGATGCCCTAATCGATGAGGGGGACCCCAGCAATTTATGGAGGGGAGGAAGTCAGGCCTTCTCCAACTTTATAAGTTTAAATTGGCAAGTAGTCATAATGTTAGGCGAGCTATTGCTTGAGAACAATTTAATATTATTTGGAGAATTTGTCCTAACTTCAGGAAAGATAAGCCCTTATTATATAGATCTTAGGGCTTTGCCAAGCACAGGAAAATTCAACTTAGTAATAGATATGGTAAAAGAGAAAATAAAGGAAGTCGATTATGATATTCTTGTTGGTGTAGCAACTGGAGGGATTCCCCTAGCTTCCTTTGTTGCATGTAAAACCGGTAAACCAATGGCATATGTAAGGTTAGAGAAGAAAGGTCATGCTAGGATGAAACAGGTAGAAGGTTTAGTTAAAGGGAAGAAGGCCTTAGTCATAGACGATGTAATAACAACTGGGAAGAGTTTAAAGGAAGCTATAAACGCCATAAGGGAGGAAGGAGGACAAGTTAAATACGCTTTGGTTATAGTGGACAGGGAGGAAGGTGGAGGAAAATCGTTAGAGGAAATAGGAGTCAAGCTCATATCACTTTCTAAGATATCGGACATAATAAAGGAGTTGCTAGATAAGAAGTTAGTAGATGAAAAGACTGTTTCAAAAGTGATGAATTATATTTTAAACAAGAAGGTGAATTCATGATGTTATATATTTTTTGACGACCTCGACAATTTCCTTAAGTACTTCTTCATTAGGAACCTTCTGCTCAAAAGACATTAGTGGTAGAAGTTCCCCTACCGAAGTAGGGCAAATGGAGACTATTTGTGCAACTGTTTGCTCCCTTAAATTAAACTTCTTGAGTTCATTAAATAAACTGATTGCCTTTTCATGGTCACACTTTACTATTTTCTGAAGTAATTCCCTTATTTTTACCTTAACCTCCGAAACCTCTTTTTCCTCTTTCAAATAATTTAAAACCATTTGATAGGGAATATAATGTTCTTCCTCAACTCTTAGAGACAACCTCTCCTCCCCAAGGTCTAAGGTGTTCGGGCCTAACATATAACTTTTTCATTTTATCGCCTAGCCTAACCTCAACTTCATAAGATCTCCCCCTCTTGCCCACAACAATTCCTATCCTGCCTTGATATCTTCTATGAGGCAAGCCTTTGTGAATTGCTGGATTAACTTTTATTAGTACTTTCTCACCCTCCTTATATTCCTTCATAAGTAAGCTCAAAGGAGGTATTGAACCCCTTTCCCTGACATCTTTCCTAAATACTTTCCTAGTCCTGTTCCTATTTCCTTTGGAATGCTTTACCATCCAAATCAGAGAGGGATTAATCCTTAGTGAATATATTTTTATCTATTCAAGTTGTTTAACAGGACTCATCTGAAGCAAACTGTGATTTAATTTCTTCAATAGATATTAAAAGCGAGATTTAATGCGCCCTTTAGTTTGTTCCTTTAATCTCATTTAAATCACTTAATTCACGATATAGAGGGAACTAGTATTGTATCACCAGTTCCTCTTTGTGGTAGGTCATGAGATTCCTTTGAGGATATAAGGAAATTCGCTAGCATTCTGTCTTCATTTCCATCCTTTTGAGCATTGCTAGCATTGGAAGTTATATTCATGTAATAAAATGTAATATTAGGTAAACATAAAAGCCTTTCCAGCAAAAAGGATTTAGTCAACACCTTTTATGGATAGAAAGTATAAAGTTCTTGTTTATGGAAAGGATAATCTAGGTCAATTTGATACTAAGTTTGAGAATAATATTATTTTGAAAAATCTAATGAAATTAAAAATATCTTACATAACTATTAATGTAACTGTCTTAAGTATTGCAGAATTCCTCCTGATTTGCATTACGACTTTGTTAAGGTGTTGCATATCATTGGCTTCTACTTCTACAATTCCATCATATTCTCCATATAGTGCATTTGCTTCCTTCACTTCTTGCAAACTCTTTAGGCTGTTAATCACTTCAGTCTCTTTTCCTACTGCAGTAACTAGTAAGATGTATGCCTTAATTTTTTGACTACCCAATTTCTTCACCTACATAAAAATCTGGAGTCTATATATAAATTTTCCTAGTAATTAGGTTTATATTAGAGACGAGGAGGAACTATTGCTTGGGGGTTTAGCATTAACAATCCTTGATACTGTTGCAGCAACTTGAGATATACTTGCTATTCCATAATAGCCTTTCTTCCTTGTCCCCTGCTCATAGATTATTAAAATACCATATTTATCATTTGACCTCTGTAGACCGTGATCCCCTGTTATAGATTTAAAAGGCTCTAGCTTTTCTATTTCTGGCACCTCTTTCTCAGCCCTAGGGGATAGGGTATAGTCTTCTCTGACAAAAACTTCAATATCTCCTTCGCCATCGCTTGCTGGGCTTGTCCTTGCAAATATAGCAGTGAAAACAGGGTTTCCATCATCAGGATCACTAATACCTTCTAGTATCTTGGTTACTCTAGAAATCAGCTTCGAATATTCCCCCTCTGAAACAATGCCGTTCTTCTCCCTTCCCTTCATATTAAACCTTATAATTCCACCCCCAGAATAGTAGACCTTTGTCTTACCCCAGTCTATTTTTCCTCTTTCGTTTAAGTGTAGAAGACCTTCCCTGAGGAAAATCAAGTTCAGATTCACCCTTTTCTTCACCTTAATTATGCCATGATCTGATGCAACAACTAAAGGGCACTTACCGATGTTATATATTTCCTCTAGGAATCTGTCAACCATCTTATATCCTTCATATATTAGCTCTTCCCCTCCTTGATAACCTGAGAACAAGTGTTGCAGGTTGTCAATTATAGGGTTATAAGTAATTATTACGTCCCACTCAATGTTCCTCATTAGGTATTTAGTGTATTCAAGGAAGAAATTACTTGATATCTTAACAGTTTCCATATATTCCTCTAAGGTTAAGTGACCCTTTGTTAATCCCCTATGTTCTCCATCTAATTGAACACCGAATTTCTTGAAAGCATCCTCCCAGAGCCTATCCAAATTAAAGTTAGACACCATTTCCTGTTTCTTAAAGATTGCCTCAGTTAAGTAGATTCCTTTGGATTTCCTTGGAAGTATTATCCTTCTTAATCCTATGTATTGCCTCTTCTTGCATCTGCCTACGAACTCTATAGGCGGAGATATCCTGTTCTCCTCATTTAGTACGATTTCTCCCCTACCGCTTGGAGTTGGATAGTTTACTATTGTTTTGCCGTCTAGGTTCTCAACCTTCCACCTCTCTCCGAGAACTTCAGATTCTCCTTCGAGTAATAATGGCTCACTACACTCAAATTCCTTCCCCCTATAGGGGTCTAGAAGAATTAGGTTCTGTTTTCCCCATTTATCGGGCAAAGCCTGAGGATAAGATGAGACAATAACCTTAAATCCTTGTCTTGCTAGTGAAGCCCATATAGGTTCAGCTTTCAATCCCTCACTAGACATTGCATATATGGGTTCCCAGAGGCCTCTACCTTTAACGTGAATCTTAGTAGATGTTATACCATTTATCGTTGGGTTTACCCCAGTAGCTAATACTGCCATAGCTATCGGAGTTATACACCTATCAATACTTTCCAATATATACCAAGAACCGTTATTAATAATATTATTAATGAAATTCAATCCCTTTAGACTTTTCTCTAGATAACTTGGTGAAGCTCCGTCTATAATAGCTAAAATTAACTTATTTCTTTTGCTCACCTTCTTTTCCCCGTCTTAGTTTATCCTCAAATTCCTTCCTAATCTTTTTAGGACTTAACAAATTCTTGTGTAACCTATAAGTTTTACCCTTTTCGGTAATACTAATAGCAAATTCATAAATGGAGTCTGGTGTTTCATATAGCCCGAACATATCATATCTATCCCATACCTTTTGCATCTTCTTTATCTGAATAGTGTCCTCTATAACGTCTGGATCAAGCTGTTTTATTGCTCTCAAAGCCAATTCCTTTACGTCTAATTCCTTTTTACTCCAGAAAGGCATTACCATAATTGAAATTAAAGCCTTATGAATTTTTGGAAAATTATTAAGCACAGGGATAATTAAAGACGAAGTTGGCTAAGGAAATTAGCTTAACGAAACACTTATTTATAGGGATAAGAATGAAAAAGAAGGATTAATGAAGAGAGATAAAGATGATAAAATGTAGGAATTCATTAACTATTTAAGTAAATAAAAAGTAAAATTCTCAATCTACACAATGAAAGGATTGATTGCAAGATGACTTGAAATATATAATTCATCGTTATGGATTAGAACAAGGAGTTTATAGTCTACAAAATGGAAAGCAAAGCCTATAGCAAGAAGCCATGGGAAAATGCTTTAAAGTTTAGTCCAAAAATCAAGAGATTAATTGGAGAACTGACAGGAGAAATTCCCTCAATTGGTTATCCTTTACCCTTATTAAGTTCTCCTTTATAACTTGATTGTAACTCATAATTACCTCCCTATAATCTTGGTTTTTCATCATTCTAACTATCTCCTCTTTATTTTCGTTACTTAAAGCCAAGAGGAACTCGTATAACAATCTCTTAGGTTTACTAAGTATCTCTTTGGTCTCAACTAACCTAACATTATCTCCCATAATCAGCGTTAAGTGATTTCCTTTTAGGGAGGCCATCATTGCTAATTTATGAGCTGAATAGTTCTTAGTTGGTGATCTCTTTGAGGCTTTGACTTCAATAAAGAATGTCTTGTTCTCCTTCTCCGCCTCAATATCATGAGTTGGCATGTCAACTAATTTAACTTCTTTAAATCCCATATCCATCAAAAGCTTAACAGCCTTATACTCCATGGCATAGCCATATATTATTCCCTTTGCCTTCTTCAATGCATATACTAATTCCTCTTCCCCTATACCTATCTCCTTTAATTCCTTAAATATCTCCTCTTGGTTTTCCACCTTTGATCCTCCTTTTACCTTCTTCCCTTATTTTATTTATTACATTCCCATCCACTTTGGAGGCCTCTAATCCATATAATGAGAATAAGTCAACCTCAAAATCGTATTCAGTATATAATCCTAAATCATTTAGCCTCTTACTTGCCTCCATTACATTCTCCGTGTTAAAAACTGCTTTGGCAAGTGGAGAGAAATTATATACAGACTCAACAGAAAAGAACATTACTATAGTTGAGATAAGTCCTATATCCACTCTTTTAGTTCTGTTCCTTATCTCATAATTTCCAAACTCTCCTCTTAACGCCAAATAGGCTATTTTTGAGGCCTCGGTCTCGGCCTCACTCAGAACTTTCTCCATGAACGGTAAATCTTCTTTTCCAAAACCCAAAGAACCAAAATATCCTCCGTCCTTAATAATTAGAGAAGTCCTCTCCTCAATCTCGCTAATTTTGAGCTCTCCATCAGATCCAGGGCTCATAACAGCTAATATACTATTTATTCCCATCCTCCTCAAAATTTCCAATGAAGCGAGACTAATTGAATCAATTAGGGGGCTTGAAAGTCCTTCCTCTTTTCCCTCTGCCAGCACATCTCCTCCTACGTCTACTCCAATAATGCTCGTAATCCCTAATTTATTACATAGATCGTAAATCCCTTCAGCTACACGCTTTGGACCTTGGTAATTGTCAACTGAATACAAATTTCTACCAATAACTTTAGACACCTTTACTGCTTGAGGCTTAATTACGTTGGAGAGCCTTACGGCATAACTATTCTTGTCAACCTCCACTATTACATCATTAACAACGTTTGCATTTCTCCACTCCATAGTCCTTATAGGCCCAGGAACTGGATCAATAACATGTCTCTCCCATGAAATTGAGGCTAAATATCCATCTAAATTGTATACTCTATTTAAGAGGTTTAATACAAAAGAGGATCCTACTATATCTCCAGAACCACCAATACCTAATATCAGAGGTCTACCTAGTTTCAATCCTTATACTTTAAATGAACCAAAGTATATAAAGCTAGGTGAAATGATTGAGGTCTAAGAATTAGTCTTCATTAGGGTTTTTATTCAGAATTTGAACTCTTCTAATTCCCTTTCTGCTGTTCCTAGCTTAAACATGAGTTCAGATAGTGTGCCTCATTTAACCATTCTACTTCCATATTGTTATTAAAGCTCTAGATCTTACAATTTAATTTCAAAGTTCACGAACTTTAAGGGAGTTCAAGGATTAAGTGAAATTAAGTACAAAGATATTAATGACTAATAGAGGGCTACTTTACTCCACTCCAGTACTCATCATAGTGCTTAGCTTTGGTTTTTCCTTAAGACCTTACCGCTCTTTACACCAGTTTCATGGCCCTTCTTAACTGCGACTTTACCATTAATAATTACATACTCTATACCCTCTGGATATTGATTAGGGTTTTCATACGTTGCCCTATCTTGGATCTTTTCAGGATTAAATACCACTATATCAGCATAATTTCCCTCTTTTAATATCCCCCTATTCTTTAGACCTAACCTCATTGCAGGTTTACCTGTCATCTTAGATATAGCCTCTCCTAAACCTAATACATTTTTCTCCATTACATATCTCCTTAAGACTCTCGGAAAAGTACCGTAGGCCCTTGGATGTTGTTTTCCACCTAGGGGACCATAACCCGGTCTTATTCCCTTTTGATCAGTTCCTATATACACCCAATCTCTTTTCAGAAAACTAATTATGTCTTGCTCATTCATTCCCCTAATTACTATGCTAACATTACCGTTGTTTTTAATTAATATTTCCCTAAAAACGTCAAAAGGTCTCTTACCTTTGATTTTGCCCAACTCATATATGTTTTTTCCTTCAACCTCCTCATCTCCTGATTCCGTTGAGACTATTATTATGTTATCCCATCCTAGCTCATAAACGAAGTTCTGGCCTTTCATTTTTCCTTCCTCCATTTCTTCTCTTATCTTCTCTGCCAATTCGTCATCTTTTAACCTCTCCAATGACTTCATAGGTCCTCCTTCTTGAGCCCAGACAGGTAAAGTCTTTAACATTGATGTTTGACCTGCATCATAAGGATATATATCAGCATGTATATCTATTCCCTCTTGCCTAGCTCTCTCTATCATTTCTATAATCTCTCCACTTAAACCCCATTGGGCTTTCCCCATAACTTTAATATGTGATATTTGAACTGATACGCCTGAATCTCTTCCTATCCTTATTGCCTCATCAATAGCCTCTACGACGTTTCTCCCTTCGTCTCTAATATGAGAAAAATACAAAGCGTTATACTTTTTAACCACTTTAGCTAGCTCAATGATTTCCTCTGTCTTAGAATATGCTCCAGGCGTATAAAAGAGACCTGAGCTCATCCCCCAAATGCCTTCGCCTAACTCCCTTTCAAGCATTTTCTTCATCTCAGCTATCTCTTCCTCAGAAGCCTCTCTAGCTTCAAAACCCATTAAGTTAATCCTTAATGTATTATGCCCAACTAATGGAATCAGATTAACAGCTGTTTTGCACTTCTCGACAATTCTATAATACTCACTCAACGTTTCCCAATTCCAATCAATTAAGTCGCTTATTCTTGAAAAATAAAGATCTAGATTTCCCTTTATTAATTCTAAGGACTCCTTCTTAATAGGGCCAGGGCTTAAACCGCAATTTCCTACTACTTCTGTAGTAACTCCTTGCCTCACCTTACTACTAGACTCAGGATATACCAAAACACTAACATCTGAATGTGAATGCATATCTATAAACCCAGGACATACTACAAACCTTGATGCATCTATCTCTACTTCACCTCTTTCACCTGATAAATTTCCAATTACCGAAATTCTCCCTTTATCTATAGCAATATCTAATATCCTTGGATAAATAGATAGTCCATCATAGACTTTACCATTCCTTATAATTATATCATAGCTCAAATCCTATCATCTATAATCACTACACTCTAAAACTAAAGAAACTTTCCAGAACTAACGTTTTTAGCCTTAGCACAAAATTACCTTAAGGGTAAAGTTGTGCTCCCATACATTTTCCCTCTTGTATCCTCATCATTAGCGCCTAAATCAAGGAATTGTTCGTGCTATAACTTTCACACAATTAAAGAACATTCCTTAACTATCTATAGTACAAACACTTAAAATCTTTTTATTTATTTAACCTCTAATCGCAAAATTAATGTGGACTTAAACTGCCATTAAAAAAAGTATTTTAGGCAGGATATACTAATATTGTTGTGGAATCCATTCATCCGAGTGCTAGAATTGCAGACCTACTAGGGTTATTAATGGTTCTCAACAACACATTTGAGGGCAGAGCAGACTTATATGAGTTAGAAAAGGAAATGGAAGTAGACCTCGACGATCTTATGCCAATAGTATACCTAACCAATAACTTAGGTTTCGTAACTATAGGAAAAGGAGACATCATAATAACAGATAAAGGTATAGAGTTCCTAAAGTCAAATATAAGGAAGAGGAAGGAGTTAATAAGGGAGTCATTAATAAAGGTTGAACCCTTTGTAACAGCAAAAGAATTACGGGAGTTTGACATTGAAACACTTTACTTTGCCCTATTGAGAAAAGGAGTGAAAGACTATACTTCTCCTGAGGGAATGCAGTTACTGGAAATAATAATTAATGAATGGGGGGTGTATTCCGGATTAATAACTAGGAAAGGAGGGAAATATGTTGTCAAGGATTATCAGGGCTTTTGAGATAGACTGCTTTCCTCATTTCTTCTTGGTCTTGAACAGCAAATACAATATAATTACTATAGCTATTAAGGGAATTGCTAGGAAAGCTATATTAAACGAATTATTAGCTTGGATTGTACAAGTTGGTTGATTGCCCCCTAGACCACTTAAGTTAGTGGAGATAAGTACATAGGTTATGTTAATACTCACTGAGCTAATTCTTGCGAGAAGTATCTCCTTTAATATTAACCCCGTAGCCCTATCGACTATCATGTCTAGACTGATGCCGTTATAAGAATAAAGGTATTCATAAGCTGTAATGGTTTTATTCATGTAGTTAAAGAGTCTTAAACCTTTATATATTAAACTAGTTCCAGTTGAAGTCCCTAAGCCTATATTTGATGGTTGCAATATGTAAGGGTTTAAGGCTGGAAACACTGTTAAGTTTCCATAATTACCTTGATTAATAGTTTCCTGATTATAGTTTCCATATATTATGGATGATGCATTATTATTTGTCACAACTGCTATGTAGCTTGGAGTTGAGATAGTAACATTATAATATACTGTTCCTCTTGTAACATTAATTGTTTTACTTCCATTATATATTGTTGGATATACTTTATATATTACATAAGTCCCCTCAGGTACACTGAAAGTGCATTGACTTTGAACCAAGGCTCCCTCAAAAAAGATTAACGCTATAACTATTACTATCACTCCTAAACCTAAGTGTTTTATCATTGTGTTCTAGGCAAAAAGGGAATTTGCTACTTTAAAATCACCGCTTGCTTAATTATGATATACATAATTTAAATGCCATTAGAATTTTGCAGTTTTTGAGATTCTATTGTAGTCCTCTTCAGTCAAATACCATCCCATACTTCCCAATATTTCCTTTATGTGTTCTATTTTACTTGCCTTGGGTATAGGGATTGACCTCTTTATTAAGTAATTTAAAGCTACTTGGACCGCTGTTTTATTATATTTCTTAGCTATGCTCTCGAGGATAGTTAGCTTACTTATATTACCCTTCCCTAAGGGAGAATATGCAATTACAATTATTTTGTTTTTTTCACAATAAGGAATTAAATCCTTTTCAGGAGATTTATTCATAACGCTGTACTCTATTTCATTAGCAATTATCTCATACTTTGAAGTTGCGCTTCTTGCTTCCTCTAGTAACTTAACAGTGAAATTACTTACCCCAAAGTACCTTATTACACCCATATCAACAAGCTTCTCCATAGCCTTAATGCTTTCAGCTATGGGAACAGAGGTATTAGGCCAATGAATTAAGTAAAGGTCTATATATTTAGAGTTCAGTCTCTTTAAGCTTTGCCTTGCGGACTTAATTAAGTCATCGTATTTCAAATGATTACTCCATACTTTAGTTATAATGAATATTTCCTCCCTATCAAGTCCATTTATCGCCATAGAAACTAGCTCTTCTGTGTGTCCTCCCCCATACATTTCTGCTGTATCTATTAAGTTTATCCCATTCTCAAGTGCAAACCTTATGGCTCTCACATCCTCCTCGTCTTTTGTAGTGTCTGGAGTCCAATAACCCCCTCCCATCTTCCATGTCCCCAACCCTATATCTGATACCTTTTTATCTCCAATTCTCTTAACCATATTTATACTATTTTCCCCTGATTCAAAACGTTTTCCAATCTCCAAATGCAATAGCCCTTTTAAGTGAAATCATTGAACAACTTCAATACGTATGAATAAATGGTATTTGATCCCTTCGTTGATATCCGTTCCATCTTCGTTTGCCTCGACGTATTTCGCAATTAATGGTATAGAGTTACTTCACTTAAGCAATTCCTTCGTTGCTATATCTATAATACTTTTCAACATATTGTCCTTTCTTTCATCAATAGTGGGAAGTAAGATTGAAAATTCTGGTCATAACAGGGAAATCTTCCTTTTGTCCTCTTTAATGTGCCTAATACCAATAATCATTGCGCTTCTTTACAAGAGTGAAATAACTTATTTAACAGCGATAACAACTATAGCCTTCTTTTCAACTCTCGCCTCTATAGCATTATCCTTTTCGATATTGGAAAACATGGATGAAGATGAAGCCATATTTGCTTTAAAGGTTACTAAACTGGCTGGAGGTGTTAGTGGATCCTTGGCATCCATGTTCGCTGGTTTAATTGCAAGTTTCCCGATAACAATGCTTTCAATAATGTTTGCAATAATATTTTTCTCATTTAACATACCTAAGGGGATATTGAATTACAGGAGTTTCATATTATTCAATAATTTCCTTAAAAGGGCAGATAGAGCTAGCTTTTATGCTTTATTTTCCTCTCCATTAGTTTCAATAGAAGGTTTAAGTAGGATTAGCAGTGGGAAAAGGGTTTTTGGATTCATATTAGCAAATAGATTTCTCTTCGCAACTTCCTCAGGCTTATTTTTCTCTGTTATCCCACCTTTCTTACTAAGGACTTCTAGTTCAGATATAACATATATTGCACTAGGACTCAACTCCCTTTCATCCTCTTTGGGATATTTGCTAGCAAGGAGGGTTTCAGCGAAAGCTATGAACTTGGCTATAATCTTGAGGTCATTTGTAATTCTTTCAGTCCCATTTCTTTGGACGCAATCCTATTTGCTTGGGACTATAGCCTTAATGGTTATGGGAATCATGTGGTCAATATATGACAATTCAATAACTTATTATAGTGCATCCAATGCGCCTCAAGGCCTTTATGCAATATTTTCTGGAGTCTTTGATATAGGGGAAATCCTAGGGGCACTTATTGGTGGTTTCTTAATACTTAACACTTACATTTCCATAATAATCTCCTTTTCTTTCCTTTTAGCCTCTTTCATTACTGGATTAATAATATCGAAGCTTTTAATTTGAATTAATCTTATGAGAAGTCATGTACTCTGAATCTGGGAAGAAGTTAAGACTGGGAAGAGTTTTTAATAGAGATGGGAGGGCATTTGTAGTAGCACTAGATCATGGTATATTAATGGGGGCTGTTAAAGGTATAGAGGACTTAGAGGATACTGTAAAAAAGCTAATTAAGGTTAATCCAGATGCATTGCAAGTTACGCCAGGGGCCTTCAGAATACTGAAAGATAATTTCATAGGTAGGGGAGCTCCCTCCTTAATAATAAGGCTAGACGTTTCTAACTATTTAAGGGGGACTGAGGTAAAGGGTAGTTATTACGAAAATTTATACTCTATAAAAGATGCTGTATCCATGGGTGCAGAGGCAGTAGTAGTTTATTATCTAGTTGGGTACGAAGACGAAAGCATAGAGGGAAAAAACATTAGGGAGATATCTAAGATTATTTCGGATTCAGAAGAATATGGAATGCCTGTTATAGTTGAGCCACTATATATAAGTAAAGGCTACGATTCCTTAAGGGATCCTGAAAAAGTGAAATTAATAACTAGAATAGCATCTGAGCTAGGGGCAGATGCACTTAAAGTGGATTACACTGGAGACAAAGCATCTTTTAAGGAAGTAGTTAGATCTTCTTTTGCCCCAATATTAGTGAGGGGAGGGCCAAAGAGTTCAAATGAGGAAGAGTTCATAAAGATGATGAGGGAAGCCATTGAATGCGGGGCTAAGGGGATAACCGTTGGAAGAAATCTATGGCAGTCGAGGGATATAGAGAGGATGGGGCTTGAGTTACTTAAGGTAGTTCACGGATAGAATTCTTTTAAGTGGCTAGTGAGTTCTTAAATAGTTGTAATATTTTAGTCTACTTAAAACTCAATAAACCTTAATTTATTACATTTCTTTTTATTATATTTAATAATTAAAAAATAAAGTAATCTATAGTGGCTTCTTATAGCTTATTCTTTTTCCTATCAAAGCCACCCAATCCTCCGCAAATATATAGTCATTAATATCCCCAAGACTATTAAAGGCACAACAAAAACTATTGAGTATATATTATAGAAGTTCTCCACTATGGATGAAAAGCTCACTGCATAAAGACTTGCTATTGCAGTTATTGGAAGGAATATGAAGGAGATAGAGGTCAGCTTCTTTATTACAACGTTTAAATCGTTTTGAACCTGTGTTAGATAAATGTTATATAAATCTGATGATCTAGTTAGGAGCGTCTCGGCTCTACTTAACGAGAATTGAACGTCTTCTATTAAGGTTTGGTCAATGAGTTTAGATAACTTCTTAGACACATAATAAAGGGATTGTGAGTCTGAATATAGGGTTAGCACCTTTAACCTCAATGCTTTTATTTCTTGAGTGTTCTTAACCTCACCTGATGTTATTTTATCAAAAAGAGAATCAAACATCTCTAAAAGTCTTGCTCTATATTCACCCAAATCTAGTATTACATTATATATAATTTCTTCAATTATCTCCTTCTTCGAACAGTTTTCAAATTCTATGGACTCTATTAATCCCTTTATGTAAGGAGAGTAAATGTATAAGTCATTGGGTGTAAACTTAATGTAGTGTTTTTTCCCCATGAACGTCCAGCCTTATATATAAATTTCCCTGATCCTCTATTACCCTGTATATATCCACCTCGTTAACTGGAAAGTCTCTGTCAATCCCCTCAAGGAATTTATAGCCACACTTCATTAATGATAAGAGAAACTAGAGGATAAAAGTTTGAGACCCGTTCACCTGGCTGGTGAAGCAGTAGCTTTCTCTGAAGGCCGGGTCCCCAAACAGTTATTTATTGTTGAGTAGCAAATTTAACGTCTAGCAGTTATTTCAAGTTAGGAAGGAAATTAAATACTGAATAAGTAATACGAGGACTACAAGGGCCTCGCCCTTGTAGTCCCATTTCATCGGCCTGTAGCCTCAAGATATTTTTTCTCCACAGGTTAAATTTTTGTATTTCTCCTCTTATAATATACTGTGAAGAAAATAGATATTAAATGGTATGACGAAGGGGCTAGGCAGGCTAGAAAGGACGGAAAGCAAATAGTAGTTATAGACATTTTGAGGGCTACGACATTTGAGGTTCACGCTTTAAATTTGGGAGCTAAAGCCATTGTACCAGTTAAAGACATAAGGGAGGCATTGATGCTAAAAAAGGTGTATAAGGAATCGCTGACTGCAGGTGAGGTTGGGGGAGAACCAATTCCAGGCTTTGACCTAGACCCATCTCCTTCAAACCTAGAGAAGCAAAAGGTTGAAGGAAAGGTAATTATTCACAAGAGCACTTGTGGCACTAAATGCATAGTAGATTCCGGAAAAGATGCCATAATTGGATCTCTATTAAATGCCAGGTCTATTGGGGAATACTTACCAAAAGTTGACAAAGACGTTGCAATAGTTGCTTCAGGAAACTCGTGTAGGGAGTTCTCCTTAGAGGACTTCCTAGGAGCTGGGGCTATAATATACTATAGCTCAATGGAGCATACAGATCAAGCTAGAGCAGCATATTTGGCATTTAAGAACAGTTACGACAACCTCAAGGAAATAATAATGAGTGGGAAGAGCGGAAGTAAGCTCATGAAGAAGGGTTTAATGAAGGATATTGAATTAGCCTCTTCATTAAATACTGCAAACGTAATTCCAATATATGATCAAAAAGTGGTCACTGCATTAAAATTATAAAGGCTAATGAATAGTTTACATGTGCTCTGAATGTATAAACTTAAGGAGATAGTTTACGATATTATAAGGAATTGCAGGTTAATCAGGAACCCTAGCTTTTTTGAATTGAGGAGTGAGGCTAGCAAATACTCAGCACCAAATAACCTAGGGGTTTTAGCATTCACTTCAAAGGTAAGGGCTAGGTCAGTGGAAAACACAATTGACGACATAAATTCTATACCTGAAGAAAGAAAGGAGGCAGTCATTAAGCAATTAGAGGAAGTAAGAGACTGGGCAAAGGGGAGAGAACTAATAGTTGTTTCAGGTCAGGTTGGAAATACTTCCACTTTTTCAATAAAGGCAACTGCTTACGTTAGTAAGTCTTACCCTCACTTAGCTTTAATGTTCATGACAAATTATTTTCCAGCCAAGGAAGATGGAGAGGGGGAAATAATAACAATTGATATCCCGGAGTGGAAGAGGAACTTAATAGTAGTAGATCCCAAAGAGAAAATAAACGTAGTACTTGGAAGCGATTACTACGGGGAATTGAAGATGAGTATATTGAGGCTAGCAATGAATATAGCCAGGGAAAGGGGTATGCTTGGAGTTCATGCTGCATCTAAATTATATAGGGTTAAAATAGGAGGGGAAATCAGGGAGAAAGGGGCTATAATCTTCGGTCTAAGTGGTACTGGAAAAACAACCATCACAATGGCCGACCACAACTTAGTTAAACCAGAAGGAGTTGTTATAAGGCAGGACGACATAAACATATTAACTATGGACGGAAAGTGCTTAGGTACAGAGAACAATTTATATGTTAAAACAGATAGCTTAACTAAACTACCAGGTTTAATGAAGGGGGTTTTACATCAAGACTCAATAATAGAGAACGTTTCAATAAAGGACGGAAAAGTGGACTTCGATGACGTTAGCTTTTCCAGCAATGGTAGGGCAATTGCAATTAGGAACTATATAGAGAATTCTGACATTTCAATAAACCTAGACAAAGTAGATCTAGTCTTCTTTATAACAAGGAGAAGAGAGATGCCTGTTGCTTCAAAGACAAAAAACGAAGAGCAGGCTGTGGCATATTACATGCTAGGGGAATCTGTAATAACTTCTGCAGGTACAATGGATGCTAACCAAGTTGGAAAACCTATAAGGGTGCCTGGCTTCGATCCATTCATAATAGAGCCAAAATGGTTGAATGCAATAAGACTGTACGAGTTCCTAAAAAGGAATAAGACTGAGGTTTACATTTTAAATACAGGGCACGTGGGGGACTTCAAAGTTACCCCAGAAGTAACAATGAGAACTGTTATATCAATAGTGAAGGAGAGAGCTGAATTCGAATTTGACGAGGATTTAAACTTATATGTAATAAAAAGGGCGGAAGGGGTTAACCTGAGTAATTTAGATCCCAGGAGGGTTTTTGGAGAGAATTACAAGACTATAGCTAGGAAATTAAGGGAGGAGAGAAAACAGTACTTGAAATCCAACTTCCCAAACCTATGTTTTGCCTATGATGAAATATGAAATCTAGATGACGAAAATTCCTCTCCGATTGGCTTCCTCCCTAATATTAAGTCGCTGGCTATTCTACCCATTGCAGGACCAAAAGTCCAACCCAGTCTACAGTTTCCTGTTGCTATAACAATGTTATCTCTTACCTCTAAAACTGGGAAACCATCTGGTGTACATGGTCTTTCACCGCTATTGAAATCTATTTCCTCTAATCCCCCAACTACTTTGCTACATATTGATAATGGTACAGAGCTCTGCCTTTTTCCACTTGTCATATCGAAGCCGTAAGTTACTTTACTCCATTTCGAGAAAGGGACTAAGGCAACTCCATAGTCTGAAAAAACGTAGGGGACTTTGAAGTTATTCCTAGTCTTAACTCTAATTCCATATCCCTTAAACGATGTAACTGGTACCCCGAATTCCCTACTACCAGTTCCAGCTGTTATTAGAAACTTGTCACTCTTCAATTCCTTGTTACCTATGAAAATCCTATTGCTTACCATAGTTGCTTTACCGTAAATTACTTCTATTTTTCCTAACTCCTTCCTCATCTCCTCTATAAATATCTCAGTGCTTACGTGAGTGGTATCTAGGAACTTTATTCCTCCTGAGAATCCCTTAACTTCCACTACTTCAAATCTAGGTAACAACCTACTCTTCTTGTATTCCTTTATTGCCCTTTCTAAACCTTCTTCAGTTACGTGCACTTCTATTAAACCTTCCTCGTGATATTCTATCCCCTTAACTTCCTCCGAAAGCCTTTTATATTCCCTTAAGCTAAAGGTAGCCATTTGTACCATCTTTTCCCATAATGAATTAGGCAATGGTTTATTGATAATCTTAATTAGTTTTGATAACCAAGGAAAATCTATTGACTTAATTGAAATCGCTCCTCTCTTCATATAGTCTATTAGCTTCGCCACCATATGGCTAGTGTTTATTACTTCAATCCTGTATGGCTCTATTAGTCCAGCTGCATGAGAGGATGCATTACCAATTGGTCTATAATCCAAGATCTTTACTTTGACTCCTTCCTTATTTAGATAATACGATGAGAAAAGACCTATTATACCTCCGCCAATTACAGTGACTTCCACGAGTTTAAGACCCCTTAAAACTTAAAAAGTATCAGAAACCCTTAACTTAATGATTGGAGCTAGGGCAACTGAAACATGATGAGAGCCCGATCACATGAAATTTAAGCTCACGGTCGAGTATTACCTGTGTATGATGTAGTAATAATAGGAGGAGGGCATAATGGTTTAGTGGCTGCCTCTTATTTAGCTGAAAAGGGGTTAAAAGTTGCAGTCTTCGAGAGAAGGGAGATTATAGGGGGTGCATGCGTAACAGAGGAGCTTTGGAAAGGAGTAAAGGTAAACACAGGGGCTTATGTCCTGAGCCTTTTTCATAAGAAAATTATTGAGGACTTGAAATTAGATGAGCTAGGACTTAAAGTTTACGTCAAGGAACCAGGACTTTACTTGCCTATGGAAAACGGTAAGAATTTATTTATTTACTCGAACAAGGAGAAGACATTGAAGGAAATAGAGAAGTTTTCGAGAAACGACAAAGTAAACTACGAGAAGTGGTTGAGCTTTTGGAATAAATATTTACCTGTATTTAAGCACTTAATGCTTTCCCCCCCAGTTTCCTTTTACTCGCTAATCGATATTTCCAAGAAGTTAGGAATAAAGGAAAGTGATGTGGATGAATTGTTGAGAATAATAGCAATGGATGGCAAGAGGCTACTTGATGAATTCTTTGAAAGTGAGGAATTGAAAACTGCATTAATTGAGGATGCTGTAGTAGGTGCAAACGCCTCTCCTTCAACACCTGGAACTGCATATGTTTTAATACATCATAACTTAGGGGAAGTCAATGGAGTTCAAGGAGCATGGGGATATATTGAGGGAGGGATGGGAGAGCTTTCAAGGAAATTAATGAAGGCTGCTGAAATTAGGGGTGCAGAGATATTCTTGGGATCAGAGGTTGAAGAAATAGTACTAAGAAGAGGTGAGGTGAGGGGAGTAAAAATTAAAGGCAGGCTCATAGAAGCTAAAAAGGTGTTATCTTGTATAGATCCAAAGAGTACTTTTCTCAAATTAATGAAGGATCAAGAATATGATGAGGAGTTGAGTAGGAAGGTGAGGGCAATAAAAGCAGAAGGGGTGGCTTGTAAAATGGTCGGTGTATTAGAGGAGTTGCCTAATTATAATGGGTTGGGAACTAGTTTAGGACCACAGCACATAGCATCAACATTGATAATGCCAGATATTAAATACATAGAGGATTCATATAGAGATTATCTAAATAGAGGGGGCTCTAAGATGCCTTGGGCTTCAATAAATATACAGACCTCTGTAGATAAAACTCTTGCCCCTCAGAATCTACACGTATTCTCTATTTTCTCCCAATACTTAAGTTATAACGCAAAGGAAGATATAATAAAGGAATTCGAGGATAACTTGATTGAGGCAGTGAGGAGATTTGCACCTAATTTTAATCCTATCAAGAAGTTATTCATATCAACTAGAGATTTAGAAGATAGGTTTGGTCTATATCATGGAAATATATTCCATGTTGAAATGACTCCTGACCAAATATTTAACTTCAGGCCGATACCTGAGCTTGCTAACTACGTAACCCCAATTAAGGGACTCTATTTGGGTGGGGCTGGTCTTCATCCAGGAGGAGGAGTTACAGGTTGTCCTGGCTATAACGCTGCAATGAAAATACTTGAGGGCCTAGGCTGAGTCCCTGTCCTCAACTTGAACTTGACTTAAGTCTAGTTTCTTATATATAGATATAACTAGTTTCTCGAGTTGCTCTATTTTTGCTTTTAAGTACTCTAATTCCTCTTGCCTTGAATCCTCTACTATGTATTCTTCCTTTGCTATGCTTTGTTGAAGCCCATCCCTTATATACATTTTTACTAAATCTGTTATTTGAATTCCAACCTCCTCTGCTCTCCTCTTGAGCTCTATATACAAGCTCTCCGGAATGGATAAGTGAATAGTTGGCATATGTATTCTCCTCCTTAGGGAAATCTATGTTAGTACTGGAATAAAAGTATTTCTAATTTGGTAATCCTCCTCTAATATTAATACAGTAATACTACTCCCAAAAAGTTTTAAGTGTTCGTAATGGTAATATCATATTCAGAAGAATATGGGAATGAGGGTAATAACATTCAAACTTGAAGAGGAAATGGTGGAATTACTAGATAGATATGCAATAAGGAATGGGTATAATAGGAGCGAAGTGATAAGGAAGGCTATAGAGAGGATTTTGAGTGTAGATAACGATAAGGTAACTTTTAAAGTAGAGAAAGTCAGAATGTAGTAGTTAATATATTAATTCCTTTTTTAAGTTCATTTATTTTAAATTTGTTTTTAAGGGTTATAGTTGGATATTTGCTCGCTATTAATGGCAAATCGAGTTCATTTATAGGCAAATAAAGCCCTTTAATCCAATAATGCATAGGAATAACGAACTCAGGTTTCACTAAATCCACAAGTTCAAGGAATTGCTTTGAGTCAATAGTAGTAACTCCTCCTGCAGGAATCAATGCTAATAATGGATTTTTCAGTTCGCTTATTATCCTTTCACTTGGAATTGCCCCTATATCACCAAAGTGAATTATTTTTCCTGTTTCAGAATATATAATAGAAATCAACGTGTGTCCAAATAATTTCCCCTTGCATTGATCATGATAGTACTTTATAGTCTTTACCTTAACTTCCTTTAGATCAAAGAAACCCTCTCTGTTAATTATTTGGGGTTTATCTCTTATTACCTCCTTAGCGTTATGATCATAATGATCATGGGAGATAATTAAAATCTCGGCCTCACTCTCCCACCTTTTCAATCCAATACTTTCCCCATCATGTGGGTCTATAGCAATCCTTAGGTCGTTTATTTTCAATACAAAATACGAATTTCCGAAGTATGAAATTTCCATTGCCCCAATATAAACCACACCAATTAAATAGCCTCGTTAGGGCTTATAATAGTGTTCACCCATTATATAACATTTCCTTGCTTTTAATTCCCCTAGGCACCTCCTTAAGGGATTATACAACGTAACACTTAAACATTAAGAAGGGGAAGACACTCTATCCTTTCTAACTTCCCAAACAGTTTAAAGTAAGCATATATTAAAAAGTTCCATGAAAGTTAAAATGGAATTCATACCTTATGTTGATTATTAAGTTCAATGAATTTTATTCTGCTTAGCTCTAAAGCAGAGGAATTTCAGTTGTCTCTCATAGACAATAGGGGAATAGAGGAAAACTTTAAATTAGTAGAGTTAAAAGGTACAAGATCAAAAGTGGTTGATTCTATTCTCGAGTAAGGAGAGAAAATACGTAAGGATATTTGATACTACGTTAAGAGATGGGGAACAAGCACCTGGAATAGATTTATCAGTTTCTCAAAAGATCAAAATAGCCAAGCAGCTTGAAAAACTGGGTGTAGATGTAATAGAGGCAGGATTTCCTGCTTCCTCAGGTGGGGAATTTGAAGCAGTGAGGGAAATAAAGAGGGAAATAAGTAATTCAGAAGTAATTGCATTGTCAAGATGTAACATTAAGGATATTGATACTACAATTTCAACTGGTATAGACACAATACATCTATTTCTAGCCTCTTCAGATATACATTTAAAATACAAGCTAAAGATGACGAGGGAGGAAATGATCAATGCCGTTGAAGAGAGCGTAAAGTATGCTAGATCTCATGGATTAGAAGTAGAGTTCAGCCCTGAAGACGCCACTAGAAGTGATAGGGAATTTCTAAAAAGAGTTATAGAGACTGCAGTTAGAGCTGGGGCAAGAAGAATCAACATCCCAGATACAGTAGGTGTTATGACCCCCTTCAAATTCTATGATTTAATAAGTTACGTTAAGAAAATAGTAGGGGAATCAATAATTATAAGTGTGCACTGCCACAACGACTTCGGGCTAGCTGTAGCAAACTCTTTAGCAGGAGTAGAGGCTGGTGCTAGGCAAGTTCACGTGACGGTTAACGGTATTGGGGAGAGAGCAGGTAACGCTTCACTAGAGGAAGTGGTAATGGCATTGAAGAAGTTAATGGGCTACGAGACTAAGGTAAAAACTCACATGTTATATGAGACGAGTAAGGTTGTTGAGGAGCTAACAAAGATAAAGGTTCCTTACTTTAAGGCTATAGTAGGGGAGAACGCATTCGGACATGAATCTGGAATTCATGTACACGGTGTTCTTGAGAATCCAGAGACTTATGAACCAATGTATCCAGAGGAAGTAGGGAACTTTAGGAGGATAGAACTGGGAAAACACAGTGGAATTCATGGCTTGAGGAAAATATTGAAGGACATGGGAATAGAAATAGAGGATCAAGGCAAGCTCAGGATGATATTGGATAAGATAAAGAAAAGGGCGGAGACAGGAGAGAGAATCACTCCTCAAATAGCCAAGGAAATTGCAATGGAAGTTTTAGGTAACTGATAAAAATTTTTTCCTGAAACCATCATAGATCAAGTGAGTGTGGATTTATTTAAATTAATGAGTGATCTAAAGCCTCTATTTGATGAAGTCATAATAATCCATCTGAATAGAGTGGAAGCAGGTTTCGAAAAAGAAGAATATAATTACTATTTAGCACTAAACGGTTCCGTTTCAGTAAATACATTATCTAAACCATTAGATAAAGAAAATGCGATAAGGCTAAGAAATGCTATGAGTAAAATTTCCCCATTTCCTTTATATGTTCAAATCCCCAGACCGTTTCCGAGGATTAAGTTATTGAGTAATAGAGGTAATTATAAAAATAAGGGAGGAAAAGGAGACATAAAGATTATTGAGAGAAGGGAACTTATAACTTCAACGGGTTTCTTCAAGAAAGAGGAAAAGGAGGTTTTAGTGAAGCCAATTGATGAACATTATGTTTGCGAAGGATCTGAGGAGGAAGTAAAGTCTTATAGCATAGTAGATCCAGGGGACGTTAAGTTAAACTCAATAACTTTCTCACCAATTCCCTTTTCAGATATAGCTAGCATAATACTTCATTCATTTTTAGCAGGATCCATAATGACTAGAAACTTCCTATGGGGCAAGGCAATAGGGGAGCAAGTGAGCGAATTTCCATTAGAAGTGTATGATTCACCCAACGAAGGATGTTACCCACATTACTTTGACGATGAGGGGATTGATACCTTTGAGAAGGCAGTTATAAAGATGGGAAAAATAAATATGTTCCTGCATAATACTAAAACAGCATTTAAATACTTAACTAGAACAACCGCAAATGCTGGTTGGCTCTTACCAAGAGCCTGGAGAGCAAAAGTAGGTGGAAAGGAAAGTGATTTAAGTCAGTTGATTAATGACTCCTTATACGTTAAGAGGGCTGAGATAAAACCTCTAGATAATGGATTTAACTTGATTGAGGTAAATGTTAGTGAGTCCTATATACCTGATAAGGGGTTAAAGCTAAAACCATTTAGTTTTGTTGTTTCCACTCAAGATATTCTAAAAGGAATTAGCGGTATTTCGCGTAACTACTTTGAAGTTATTTCAAACGTGGGCTATATCCCAGTAAAAACCCCTTACGTCAGAGTTGAGGTTAGTTTTGAAAAAAGAGATTTTTTTATAAAAAAATTCAACTTAGTATAGTGAAAGGTAGAGCATTGTAAATACTATAACCCAAATCGCGTCTACGAAGTGCCAGTAGTATGTAGTTGCAGTAGCACCAGCATATGGTGGTATTTTCCTTGCTCTGAAGAGTGTAAAAGCCCATAGAGTTAATCCCATTATTACGTGAAATGCGTGCAAGTTAACTATGGAGAAGAAGAAAGTAGTAAAGGCGTTGAGCTGTGGAGTGAACTCAATGAGATGGGTGAATTCATATACTTGTCCCATGAGGAATGTAAATCCCATGACGAAGGTTAAAGCTCCGAGAATCTTGTAAGCCTTTAAATTCCCCTTCATTAACTCGTGATGCGCTAGGTGAGCTGGGATTGAGCTTGAAAGGAGTATTATTGTTAATATAACAGGTAATGGAAAAACTTCTATTGGAACCCTCTGAATTGTTGCGAAAGTTGGAGTGAAGTTCTGTACAAATAAGTATCCTCCAATAAATGACCCAAATAAGGTTACTTCCGCAATTATAAAGAGCAGAACTGCTCTTCTGGCATCGCTTACTATTACAGATGTCGAAACCGAATTATTACTTACAACGTTATTATTAACTGGGATCCCTCCATCGATATGCCTTGAAGGGAGGTTAAATGAAGGTGAGCTAGGTGGTAACATGCCCTTGAAATAATCATTGTACATCCATGCAAAGCCTGCTCCTATAAAACTTAATATGAAGAATAATCCTAGTGGTAAAATTCCGTGAAGCAAAGCTAGGAATCCCAGAGGAGGGAAAACCATGAGAAGACCTAAGATGGAAGGATAATAGGAACCATGATGGTGCTCTGGTTCACTGCCATCCATTGCTTTCCCAAATATAAGTGGCAACTTAACAGGCTTTATGGCGAAGTCAGGCAATTCTATGCTCTCAACATTCCACGGGTCTGTAGTAGTTACTTTCTCCCCCCTGAAATATGAATAGAGTAAGTTTGCGAAAGCCATAATCATCCCTACCCCCACTAAGACGCCCCCTACTGTAACCATATCTTGGAAAGGTTGATATTGAGGCAGGGGAACTACTGCATATCTCCTGGGCATGCCTAAAGCTCCGTCTATAGACATTCCAGTGGACAATATGAAGAAACCTGAAATTAGCAAAATTGCAGCAGAGTTACCCAAGTTTTCATCGTACCTCCTTCCCGTGAAATGTGGGAAGTAATAGAATAGCCCACCTAATAAGGCTATTAATATTGCCCCAACTATGTAATGGAAATGCCCAACTATAAAGTAAGTACCGTTCACGGCGTAATCAACAGGCACTTGAGGTAAAAACACACCAGTAATTCCGCCCACTAAGAACAAAACCACGAAACCTAATGCTAAGAGGCCTGGCGTGGTTATCCTTAGCCTTGAATTGTATAAGCTAACAGTCCAATTAAAGACCTTTATACCTGAGGGAAGGGCTATTGCCATAGTCATAGAAGAGGCTAATATCCTTATGGGCTCATTAAATATAGCAGTTAACATGTGGTGCATCCAAACAGTAAATGCACTCAAGAAGGCTATTGCCATTGATGAGAGTGCCACAGCCATGTAACCGTAGAGTCTCCTCCTTGCAGCTGCCCTTTGTATTAATTCAGACACTAAACCCATAGCCGGCAAAACTAATATGTAGACCTCAGGATGTCCAAAGAACCAAAATATGTGTTGCCACAAAACTGGATTTCCTCCAGCTGCAGCATTAAAGAAGTTTAGCCCCCAATTCCTATCTAGAAAAGCCATTACTAGCCCAGCAGTTAATGGAGGTAGGGCTATAACAAGTAAAATTGATGTTGCAAACATTGACCATGCAAATAAAGTCATCTTACTGTATGGAACCTTCCTTAACTTAGTTATAGTCATGATAAAGTTTATTCCAGTTAACGTTGATGACACGCCTGCAACCATTAGACCTATCTCAACGAGATCGACCCCGAAACCTCCATTAACTGATAGCTCTGTTGATAGGGGGGCATACATATACCACCCTGTATCTATAGGGCCGAAGAGGGGCGCAATGAATACTAGGAACACTGATGGAACGAGGATCCAGAATGAAAGCGCGTTTATTTTTGGCCAGTATAAATCATTTGCACCTATCATCCTTGGTACTAAATAGTTTGCAAACCCCACTGAAATGGGCATTACCATAAAAAATATCATTATTATTCCGTGTAAGGAAACTGCAGTATAGTAATCTACTGCGCTAATATTATTAAATGTCAATTGATCTCTAATTAAGGCAGCGTCTATAGAGCCTATTATTAGGCTAATTACTCCTACCACAATATACATTATCCCTATATCAGATGCATTGGTTGTAGTCAATGCATGTTTCAATATTTTCACAACTTTAGACATGGGATAGCTCAACAGAATATAGTGGGAGACAGTTTTTAAATAGTTAGCATAAAAGTGTGAAATGTTATGTATAAAAAAATATAGCTTTGCGAATAACCTGAATCATGAAGATATAACATAATAGGGCTGGGAGACTGATGAGCTCACCACTACTACTGCCCACATTCCACTCTCTGCATGCCCTAATATCCCACAAACAAGCATATAAGTCCCCTGGTTTAACGTAGGGGAGACCGCTGTATCTTTTTGCCCTGATGATATACCGTTTGTCTGGTAACTGCTTGCGCTTGTACCTACTGCAGTTATTATTGTACCAAACTTAGCTATATCAGCATTGTTTGGAGTGGGAGAGGAGTTTTGGAGTAATATTAAATTATGCGTAAGGCTCTCCAAATTTATATAAGTCAATGATAATTTATAGCCTGCTGGAATGTAAATTATTAGGGCACCATTACTAGTCCCGTTGAAATTGAATGGGTTACCTGTATTTAAGGACTCTATCGTAACGAAAACAGTCTTACTTGCATTATCATATGGGAGCAAGTTCTTTTGCATTGATGTCGTTGTTGTAGTAGGAGGGGCGCTTAATTGTTGGGTTAGGTTTTGATATTCCACATATGAATACACGCCTACTCCAACAGCTACTATAGCAACTATTATTGCAACTATTGCAGTAAAAGTTGAGGAGACGGCTTTCATCATAATCATTATATTAAAAAAGGGGAGATTTAAATTTTCTCTGGAAATACTCAATCGCTATAAAACGCCTTATATATAACAAATATAATTGCCCCTAGAACAGCTACCTCGAAAGTAATTAGTAAACCAATAACGAATTGATAGTTCATTGTAGTTACTGGATTACTTAAATATAAAGAGATATCATATCCTAGCAATGCTGAAGAGGTTATTAAGAATGGAAATGATATCTTAAAGAAGAATAGGTCTTCTTTAGCCCTTGGAACCTTAATTGTTACTTCCTCCCCTCTTTCCTTGAACTTTACTGCAAAGAATATGAGGCTTCCCATAAATACGCTGAAAACCCCTCCTCCAGCAATGTAAGTTATAAGCCATAAATTGCTTATGTAATCACTTATAGGTGATTGAACTAAGTAACCCAACTTTCCAAAATCACCTACCCATAGGAATAATACGAACAGACCAAGCACTGTCCCTATCCATGCTAAATAATCCTTCCAAGTAAGCCTCTGCATATTCTCACCTACTTGCATTTACAACTTGAAGTGTTCCTATCATTGCGTAATGTCCTGGACCGCAAAATTCCGCACAGAATATATCGTAAACCCCTGGCTGATTTATTTGGATTGGCAAAGAATAGTTATACCCTGGAATTGCCTCGAATTTATATCCCAGCTGAACTATATAAAAGGCATGTATTACATCCATGCTAGTTAGCTCAAAAATGTAAGGTTTTCCTGCCTGAATAGTTACTTTGTCTATAGATACTGTTCCATTGGGGTAAATGAATTCCCAGACGTATTGCTTTGCAATTACTTTTATTACTTCAGGCTGAGTATTTGGAGAGAAATACTTGCCATAGTCAATGCTAATCATGTATTGGAAGGAAAGAACCCCAAGTATTGTTAAAATCACTATTGAAAACGCAAGGGTAGCCATTTCAAAGAATCTCTCCTTCTTCATTACACTAAACCTCATGAAAGAATTGAATTGTAATTTTTAAAACTAGTCAAATTACTTGTTAGAAATGTATTCAAGTTTTAGCATACGTGTCTAGGAAAGTGAAAAATTGTGTGCTTATATACACGATGACAAAAACTTACCTTTTTATTATATCAAATGCCTTGTTTATTATCATAAGTAATACGCTAGTAGCTATCATTTCTAAACCAAACATGAAACCTATAGAGAATTGGGCATAAATTAGGTTATTAATGTTTGTCATTATATAAGTTATTATCATAGATAATAGGAATCCAATTAGTGTTAACATCGATATCACTCCGTAAAATATCCCCTTAAGTGTTTCTTCCTTATCCCCTTTAACTAAGACGTTTCCCCCATCTATTTCCTTTATTGCCCTTAATACCCTAGGCTGAGCTACGAACTTAAGTAGAGGATATATTATCGCGAAACATAAAATGAATATTAATGCGTCTGCAATTAATCCTATGCTCCCTATATCTTGCCCAGGCGTTAAATATGCCCAAATACTGTTAACTATGAAAGCAATAATAAATCCAGTGCCAAGGGAGATAGCAGCTGGCCTCATTGCTGGGTGCGGGGCTTTATGCCTAAATATATATACGTCTATAAAAGGAAATAGTGCAGTTATTAATGACCACAATAGGAATAACCAAGAGGCTGTAGTGGGGTCTGTTGCCTTATAGAAGAAGTAGACGAATAGGAAATACCAGTCAGGTAGTGGAGGTTGTTGAGCTGCAGCTGCGGGAGTAAACTCAGGTTTAACATAAGTTAAACCCCCATTTGTTATTGAAATATCAAAGGGGATTAGTGAGGATATTATAAATATCCCTCCTATAGCCATTAAGAAGGTCATCATGATTAGCCCAAATGTCCTAGTTAGGGGCTGAAGTCTCCATTTAGGATCGTTCTCCAATTTATCTCTATATTCATCTATTAGTTCTGGTGCATTGGGTTTAGCAGATAATGGCGGGGTTATCCCATGCTTCTCAAATATGTACAAGTGAAGTCCTAAAACAGCTAATATTAATCCCCCTACAATCCAGTGGAATATGAAGAACCTCTGTACTAAGGGATCTACTCCGCTAACTATTCCTGGCTGGTTGGGATCAACAATGGTGAACTGAGCTATTAGGTTTCCCAAACCGAATGGCATGTAACTGAAGAGGTTTAATCCAGTGGTAGTTGCAGTCCAGGAAATTACATTATATGGAAGAGAGTAGCCTAGGAACGCCTCAGCCAATGTTAACAATGCCAACACTGATCCCACTACCCACATTATTTCCCTTGGAGATCTATATGCCCCTACAATAAAGTTCCTGGTCATATGTATTATGAGGAAGAAAACCATTGCATAGGCCCCCCATGTATGTATACTAAACAGTAATGCCCCAAAAGGCACGCTTGATATCAAGTATTTAGTTGAAGTATAAGGATCACTTGGTGTATAATAAATAGCTATTAATGGTCCTGTAACTACTTCAAGCAAAAAAGCAGCTAAAACAAAACTTCCCAACCAGTAATCTAATCTAAACGCGTATCTTGGAGAAGGCCTTATTGTGTGACCATATATTCCAGCTCTCTCATCAAGCCATGTGAGGAACCTATCAAACAACGATCTTCTTTCCTCTTTAACCATTTTCCTCACCTTAACTGCATGAAGGATTACTAGGTGTAGAGTAACTGTATCTAGGGTCAAAAATTAAATTGTCTGAAGGTGTCCTCCTAGGAACTCCTGAGCTGAAGTAAGGAGCATTGCATCCAACAGCGTAAATATCTCCAGTATTGCTATCATATTCAAGTACTATCATTGGCAAAGCCCTTGGGGCAGGTCCTGCTACAACTACTCCTCCTTGCTCCAAGTTGTAAATCGATCCATGACATGGACAATGAAGCATCGCGCCAGGATAATAGAGTCCAGGCGAATTAGGGGAACTCGATTTCACTCCTGCAGGTAGTTGACAACCTAAATGCACGCAAACATCAGAATACGCGTAAATTGAGTTATTAGTTCCAGCTCCGCTTATCTTACTATTCCTATCTACTGTTGTGGGGAATTGATTGTAATAGGGATTTATTACGTTTGGTATTTGACTTCCTGTTAATATACTCAAGTCCACCAGAAAACATGGCTCATTACTTAACGGATAACTAAAGAAATATACAGGGCATCCACTACTCTTTACTTGATTGTTGTAATCATTTATATTCACTACCTTATATTTTGGATAACCATCTAATCCCTCCTTATTGTTTGCCACTAAGTATTTTGTTGACTGGGCTATTAAATCATTATAGAAGTAACCGAAGTAATTTATTATGGGTGGTACTGCTGGGGCTACAGTAACTGCTGCACCAACTACAACCATTAATTTCAAGAAATCCCTCCTGTTCATGGAGTTCAGGAAAAGAATATTGTACAAAGCTTTTATATTTTCTGTACACTTACTCTTTTGGAAAAGGAAGAGTAAAAACGTGTGCAAGTGAGAATACTTGTTCACAAAAAAGTTTACAATTATTGCATATATTTCCTCAATAACTTTATCAATAGTAGGTCTATTCTTTCTTTGGCTAGGCTTTTCCCTTACGTTACCCTTACTATTGAGTTTTACTTCTACATACATAATATTTATCTCCATTGAGTTTGCTTTAGCCTGTCTATCCACTTTGTCCTTATATTTGTTCATCAGGAAAAATCCAATTTCACCATATTTAATGATTGTGAGCTCTCTAAGCGTATTAAGCGTTTTTCAAAATCCATTATATTTCCTGTCCTCCCTATTCCTACTCCCCTCCGGGATCCTTTCCTACATATGGTTAATCCTCGTTAAGAAATCAAGTCGATGATCGTATTTAATAACCTATATGTCATCCCCCATATTACAAAATTGTTATAGATAAAGCAATCAGTTAAAAACTTCTTCACATCACATTTACCCCTCAATTTAGGTAAGTCATTTATGGAAACCCAGAAATAAGTCTCAACTTCGTCCTTGTTAATGCTTACCTCCTGTTCTTCCCATTTAAATATTGCTGGCTGTACCTTCATGGGAAAACTAAATGGTGAGATTGATGGTAAATAAGCTACGAAGTTATCCCTTTTCAATGTTAGTCCCACCTCCTCCCTAACTTCCCTTATTGCAGTGTCTATTGGGAGTTCTCCTTCCTTCCTCCTTCCTCCTGGGAATGCTACTTGTCCTGACCACTTATCATTTGGGTTTTCCCTTCTTTTAATCAATAATGTTTCGCAATTGTCCTTTATTATGATTCCAACTGAGGCGTCAAACGCTATTTCAGGTTTCACATAGTAGAGCTTTTCCTTCAAGGTGGAATAGCACATCCCCTTCACTTTATTTTTAAAAAGCCACTTAACCTTATTAATAGCTAGAGAAATAAGGTGCTAAATTTGAATAAGGAGGAAATATTAGAAACACTGAAAACTGGTAGGGTAGATTACGTTAGAGTTGAGTTCGTGGATATTTTGGGGAATGTTAGGGGGAAGTCTCTAAGGAGGGTTGAGTTTCAAGAAGCCATAGAGGATGGTATACCTTTCTCATCCTCGATTTTAAGTTATGATTACAAGGACAGACCTTTAGAGGAATCAGAGTTCGAGAGGGATAGGGACATAATAGCTCTCCCAGACCCCTCGACATTCATAATAATCCCTTATTTGGAAAGAACAGGTAGGGTATTAAGTTATATAAAGACTCCTGACCTAACTCCTCATGAAGGTTGCTCTAGAACAGTTTTAGCCAAGACAATTAACGACTTAGAGGAAAAGGGGATAAAGGTTATCATATCTCTTGAACCCAAGTTTTATCTGGTAAGAAGAATTGATAACAAAATATACCCAGCCGATAGTGCCAGAGCATATTCTACTGAGGGTTTTTTAGCACAACAAGATTTACTTAAAAAAATAAATTCGTATCTGGAGAGCTGTGGGATCCCAGTGGAAAAGGTCAGTAAGGAAAAGGGGCCTGGGCAATATGAAATAAACTTCGTAAGGATGGAGGCATTAAAGGCATCAGACTCAATGGTTGCACTAAAGGAAATAGTCAGGGATATATCAATGATACACGGTCTAATAGCGACTTTCATGCCAATGCCATTTAATGAACTGCCCAGCGGCGGAATGCATATACACATTTCACTAATTGATTCTAAGGACAAGAGAAACCTGTTTTACGATCAAAATGACCAAAGAGGTTTCAACTTGTCAAGGATTGCATATAGCTTTATTGCTGGAATCCTAGAACACATTGAAGCTTTAACAGCTATAACTAATCCTACAGTCAACTCTTTTAAGAAGTTCAAGGCTGATAGGGAGTCCTCTAAAGTGTTGAATTACGCAAGGGGAAGCAGGTTAAGTGTTATAAGGATTCCAGAATACAAGACAAACAACATAAGAATAGAGCTAAGGTTTCCTGATGCGCTCTCAAACATATATTTAGCTCTAGCATCTATAATAAGGGCAGGGTATGATGGTATAGAAAGAGATCTAGATCCAGGAGTAATAGGAGGGGATGGGGCTAAAATAGATTGGGACCTGGAATATGCTCTCAAAAAACTTGAAGACGACAAGCTTCTAATGAATACTTTGGGAGAAAAAATCATAAGGGAATTCATAAAGCTCAAGAAAAAAGAAATCCAAGAATATTACTCTTTCATAACTGATTGGGAAGTTGAAAATTACTTAAAAACAGGAATATAACAACGTTTAATAATAAACTTTAAAATAGTCTATTTAAGCATATAACTTTCAAATTTGGAGACGTACTCGGTGCTCCTCTTTACATCTAGGAACAGATTTCTAACAGCTTCCACATCAGATGAGGTAACTGCTTGCCTTCCAGCCCTTTTAGCAAATGTTAATGCAGGTTCCATAATGCTTACAGCATATCTTAGCCCTGACTCCTTGGCTACCTTTGTTAGGCTCTCGAGACCGTCCTTGGTTAACTCCACATCGAGTTCCTCAGCTCTTATTTTCAGTATCTCCCTGAGCTCTTCTTCGCTATATAGTGTCGTCCTAATTATCAACACTCTGTCCAGTAAATCCAATGGCATGCCGTGGGGAGACTCTAGATCGCTTCCCCTTATCTTAGTAATTCCCCTATTAGTGGCTAATATTACCAATGGTGAAAGATCGCTCTCTAAAGCTCTATTTAAAAAGCTAAAAGCCTCCATGTCCAACATGTTGGCTTCATCTATGAAGAGAACACCAGTTACTAATTCCCCCTTCCCTTCTCCAACCATTTTCCTCACGCTCTTATCAACTTCCCTCCTTATCTCATCGTTTATTTGCCTTTCCGTGAACAGGCCAAAGAGTACTTGAAATTGTATATTCTGCATTGATGCACTTAAATCCAAATCGTGAAGGGTAACTGTGAAAACCATATCCTTGGTCTTCCTAACTGGACCACTTGGGATCTCTATTATCCTCTCACCCTCTATATCGAATTCTTTAGCTCCTTCTATCCCCTTTGTTCTACCTACTTTGTGGACTTCTCCTGTATCTGCATCTATCCATATTACATCTCCCTTTCTAGCTCTCAGCCCAGCTAACTGAGATGCAATCTCCTCTCCTACATTTATTGTCTTTTCCTCGTCCTTCGTCTTCAAAGTTAAAGTAGCTTCCCTTGGGGTTCCGGCATATGGACTCCATGAGCTCTTGACCACCCTGAATTTAATTTCCTTTATAGCCCCTTCGTAAACGTTCCTGGTTTGCTTAATCCTTATCCCTATAGATTTCCTGAGAGCTTGAGTCAGAATCTCGGCCTTTTTTATTTCCATAGAGTATATTTCGCTAGCGTTTATTGCAGTAAACGGCGTGTCCTCTCCTAATTCTTTTGCTATAGCTAATGCAATTGCAGTTTTACCGGTGCTTGGGGGACCTATAATTAAAACACCTTTTCCTCCCATTTTTCCCTCTTTAACAAGGTTGACTATTATTCCAGCTGCTTCCCTTGCCTCTAATTGACCTACTAAACCATCAGCTATTGGTCTAGCTTTCCCCTTTTCATCTAATCCTAGCCCCTTTATATGACTATGAGAGCCTATTTTAAGTCCTACTTTCCTTATTGGTGAGACCTCTCTTATCTCGGGCATTCCACTCTTTATTTAAATATATTGCTTGACTTTTGAGTTTTTCTATTTAACTTATGAGGAAACATATTATGCTCAGCCCGGCAACGACTCCTCACCCCCTCAGATCCGTCTTCAGTCATCACATATATGCAATTGCCAAAACTGATATTAATTCCCTCATGAAAATGTTTCGTCTCATTACTTTGCAGATGAGAAAATGAAGGACAAGGAGCTTATCTTTATATAAAGGGCCTAATCCTTTTCCATAATGGAAGCTCTTTACATTCTTCCCTAAATTTCCTATAATTGCTACAACGCGAACCCAAAAGGAAGGAAGAAGAGGTGTGAGACCAGTTTTACTCAAGACCAATGAGCTACGCGTGATGTAAACGTGTTGCTTAGGGCTGCACATTACTTGATTAAAATGATACTAAAATGAGTGAAATGAGAGTGAAGAGACAAACGGATTGGAGAGGAATTGCAGTTAATCACATTAAAACCAGGAATATACCACTGAGTACCAACGATATACCTAGTATTTGGTTCATCGTTAATTGTTCGTTCAGGAAAATCCAGGAGAGGATAAGTGCAGTTACTGGTACCCCCATTGAGAAAGAACTAATTACCGAGGCCTTATATTTACTTAACAGCCTAAACCATATTAAATAAGCTACTCCAGATCCTAAAGCTCCTTGATATAAAACTGAAAACATGAAGTCCGAATTTAGAACTACATAAAAGTTATAATCAAGGGGAGGAACAAAGAGCAATATTATTGGTGTTCCTAAACTGGACTGAAGGGCAGTTATAATAGTGTTACTTCCTTTGAAATTGAATTTTTTGTAAAGCACATTGAAGAGTCCCCAGAAGAAACCGCCCAGTAATCCAGGGATTATAGATATTAAGTTAATTTCCCCTATGCTCGATATCAATATTATTCCAGTGAATCCAATAACAATCCCCAAGTACTTAATAGCCTTTAATTTCTCCTTTATTAATAGTGAGGATAATAGAGGAGTGAAGAGGACTTGGGAGTATATTAATACTGAGGCTATTCCAGGGGGAGAATAAGTTATTGCATATACAAGACATAAGGTTAATAACGTAGTATTGAGGAAACCTATGGTTAGCAATTTGTAGAAATATGTTATTAAGATCCTTTTAAGTTCCTCCCTAATGTTAATCAATAACAAGACTACAGTGCCTATTAGTGCTCTAAAAAATGCATATGTTACAGGGTTTGAGTAATATAGCCCTATCTTAAATATAGGGAATCCTGCTCCCCATATGATGACTGGCAAAAAAGCTATTGCCAAGTCCTTGTATTTGAGTTCCATTAAGAAAAAAACGAAATCAAATTTTTAAGGCTATTCTTACCAATTAAAAGATTATGCAGTTAATTCCCTACCTTTTGTTTCTGGGGTTATTGGGGCCCAATAAACAATTGACATTATTATATATAACACAGCAGCTATTGCAAATAATGGGAATAGCCCTAGTATAGAGGGAGGGGTACCTAAGTAAAAACCTAAGAGGGTGGGACTTATTATGCTTGCAAATCTTGCTGAAGTGTAAGTCAAACCACTCATGGATGCCCTAGACCTAGCTGGATATAGATCGTTAGCGTAAACGAAAACTGCTGACCATATTGAGTCAATCACGAAATACGCAGGTAATATTAATGGTAGAAATAGTGAAGTGCCTAAAACAGTTCCAGTTAGAAGGAGAAAGATGAATGGTATTATTGTGAAGATCCTTATAGTCCACTTCCTTCCTAATATATCAACTAACGCAGACATAGCGAATCTTCCAAACATGCCTGATAGGGATATTATCGTGAACAGACCAGCAGCGGCTACAGTTGATATGTTATAATTTAGTGCAAGAAAAGTTGGCATATATGGTACTATTAAATACCATACGAAACCTACTACAAACCCAGATAATATTAATACGGAAAATGCCCTACTTTTAGAAACTAATATTGAGAGTTGTTCCTTAACTGATATCTTCTTCACAGGGTTATTCCTGAACTCACTTTGAAGGTCCTCTTCTATTCTTGAAACTTGATTTTGGTCATTAATGTTCATTATCCATGATAAAGATTTAGCGCATTCCTTGATCTTTCCATGAGAGTAAAGCCACCTAGGTGTTTCTGGCATTAAAAGCCTTCCAGCTAATGACACTAAGGCTGGCACTACACCAATAGCGAATAGCCCCCTCCAACCATATATTGGCAAAACTATGTAACCAGTTAAAGAAGCCAAGGAAGTGCCTAAGGGCAAGAGCGCCGAAGTTATCCCAGCTATAAAGCCTCTGTACTTCTCAGGCGCAAATTCCTGTAAAAGTGTGTAATCAACCGAATAAGTTGCCCCTATTCCAACGCCCTGAATGAACCTCATTACCAGAACGTAGGGAATGTTCCTTTCAGGGGTCAAAGCTATTAGCCCCGTTGAAATTGCTACTAATAGTAAAGTCATTGTGAAAACTGGTCTCCTACCTATCCTATCTCCTAAGACAGGAAAAACGAATGCCCCTATTACTCCACCTACTCCTACTATGGAAACTAATAATCCAGTCTCGATACCTGTTAAACTCCATATTTTCAACCAAGTTGGGATTACTACACTTAAAAGTCCGAAATCATAGAACTCCAACATATCTGCAATTACTGCTACAATGATTACAGTTAGAAGTCTGGAGTTGAACTTAGAAGTCCTTAAGTATTTACCAACTGGGTCAGGAACTTCCATCTAGCTCACCTCAATGGAACTTCCGTTATTTCCTCAACAGGCCACTTAGTTATTATCTCCACTCCAGCTTCAGTAACTACAAGCATTTCCTCAATTCTTACTCCTTGCCTAGTATCTTTATCCCCCTCTTGAGTCTCGATTGCAAAAGTCATCCCTGGTTCAATCCTTACTGGATAATCAAGCGAGACAGCCCTCCAAGCCACAGGTGGTTCATAAAGTGAAAGTCCTATTCCGTGAGCCCAATTGTTTCCAGCAGTCATGTCCTCATTTTTAACCCCATACCATCCCCAAACATCAGGTCCTGGAGGCCATTTTTCCGCTATGTCTTTAGTTGTTACACCAGGTCTAATAGCCCTTATACCCTCATAAAGCCAGTCATAAGCTCTTTGATAGGCGTCCTTTATTGATATTGGTGCTCTTCCAACGAAGAAGGTTCTGTAATAGCAAGTCCTATAACCCAAATACGCCATATTATAAGTATCGAAATAAACAACATCTCCAGGCCTTATTATTCTCCCTGTAGTAGCCCTCAAGTTAGGCCAAGTATAAGGGCCAGAAGTAACGAACATTCCATTCCATACTTCTGCCCCTAATTTATAGGCTGTATAAAAAGCTGAGGCTAATATCTCGTTCTCAGTTATTCCAGCCCTAAGTTCCTTAGCTATTGTCTGGAATATTGCATCCCCTATCATAGATGCTATCTTTAATAACGCTATTTCCTCCTTTATCTTAATCATCCTGGCATTAACCATAGCTTCTACAGCCTTAGAGTACTCAACAGAGATCCCTTCTGCCCTTAATGAGTTTATTAAGGCTTCGTCATAGTAATCTATTCCTAATGGCTCTTTATCTACCTTGTGTTCCTTTAAGTCCTCCTTTATTTGCTTCACCATTTTCTTAAGCTGGGCTTCATGTGCTTCCTTCCCCATTGCAGTGCCTATCCAACTTGCTCCCGTAATTGCGTATTTTATGTTAGCCTCTGGGATCCAAGGGGCCATCCTCTTAGTGTGGAAACCTATATCTCCTTGCTCATATAAAATGGGGAAATCGCTCGTTGAGACTAGCAACGAATACCTTAAACCAGAGGAAGGCATGGTCCAAAATGGTCTATAAGTACTAGTTATATAGGTTGTATTCTTCTCATCTAGTGATAGAAATGAACCTAAGCCCTTTTCCTTGAATAGCTTCTGTCTTGCCCTTTCTAACCTTCCTCTTCTTAATCTGTCCATGTTTATCCTTTCTTCGAAGTCCACTGCAGCTAAACCATAAGCACTAGCATAGTCAACTTCGTCCTTGTAGGAACTCTTATAATCTCCGAATCCTCCTACATAATTTTTTGAAGACATGAACTTCTGGGGATACAAGAATTGCCAAGTTATAAGCTTTTTGGAATATAAATAATATGCTATCCAAGTTATAAGCTTTTTGGAATATAAATAATATGCTATAAAACTAACACTAAGAGAGCTTAATATACCATTATCTATTATAGATCTATTAAAGGCTTTTTTAATTTTCAAGACTTGGGTAAGGTTATTTAAGTGAGGGGTTTGTGCTTCATTGAGTTTTCACGAATTTATATCCAATCCTCAGCCCTTGGGCTTCACCAGGGGAAAACCCTTTCACACCCCTCCTACCCTTTAGCTGGATAAACCCCAACCCAACGGACTATTTGGTAAACCCGCACATCTTCGGTTCACCTTCACTAATAGTCGTGATATATCCACCCATCTGGTGTGAATGATTTATATTTTCCATACAAAGTATATAAACTTACGGTTTATCGGAAACTGTTAACAACGGCAAAACGCATAAAGCTTATAACTTCAATTTTACACGAAGTATCTATGTCTTGGGGAATATTTGGAACAGAGGCGGCGGAGAGGATAAGTTGGATCAAATTAAGGGAAGATAGAAAGAGAAGGTTAACAGAGAAATTGAAACAGGCAGGTTTTGGAGGTTTTCTAGCATTCTACGAAGAAAACATAAGGTTTATTACTGGAACTAGAGGAGCTCCTTGGACTAGGGACAAACCTGGGTTAAGATATGCCCTAATAACCAATGATGGGAAAATAACTCATTATGAACAGGGTGATAATTGGTACCACACTAAGAGGAACAGTCCCTGGCTTGATAAAGTCAAATATTCTTACGCAGTCTGGATTAAAGGTGCATCTGGTCCAGCTAGCCAATATCAAGCTGAGAAATTTGCAAGGGATATAAGGAAGGAATTAGAAGAACACGGAGTTGCTGACTTACCATTGGGAGTAGACTTCATTGACTTCAACATGCTAAGGGCTTTCGAAAAGGTTAAGATTAATGTTGTTGATGGTTTAAGTGTTATTCACGATGCAAGGGCTGTTAAATCCCAAGACGAGGTTGAAGCAGAGAAAGTAGCAGCATCTATAGCGGATGCAATTCATTATGAGGCGACAAAAATCCTTAGACCTGGAATTCCTGAAAACAAAGTGATGGCTCATTTATATGATTATGCATTTTCAATACCAAATGTGGATAATGTGGTAACCATTATAGTGAGTTCTGGACCAAACACTTGGCCCAATTATAGGAACTTCACTGATAGGATTATTAATTACGGAGATCTAGTTCTTATAGATGTAGTAATAGCGTGGAACGGCTACCATACGTGCGTCTACAGAACATATAGCATTGGAAAGCAACCAAGCGAAGAACAAAAGAACTATTACCAATTAGCTCTTGACTGGCTTTATGATGCAATTAAGGTAGTAAGACCTGGCGTGACTACAAAAGACATTGCATCTAAGTTTCCTCCTGCAAGTGAAGTCTGGGGTTATAGAGAGGAAGAGGAAGCTGCCGCTAACTTATGGGGACATGGATTGGGGCTTTCCCATTACGATTTACCATTGGTTTCCAGGATAAATTCGCTCGATTTTCCTTATGAGATTAAGGAAAACATGACCCTAGCACTTGAAACTCAACACGGAAAGCTATTCAAATGGGGAGTAAGGATAGAGCAAATGCTTAGAGTGACTTCCAGTGGTGCTGAGATACTCAATGAAATACCTGTTGAGGAAATAATTAAGGTAGGCTAAATGGCTAAAGCACTTTATCTAGTTCAACCTAAAGTCACTGAAACTGTGGAATATAAGGTAGACAAACCGAAAAATAATGAAGTATTAGTGAAAATGCTGAGCGCAAGTATATGTGAGACTGATTGGAAGATATTTGAAGGAGAAGTAAAGGTAAGATATCCTAAGGTAATGGGTCATGAAGGGGTAGGGGAAGTTATTGAAAAAGGAGAAAAGGTGAGGGATTTAAATGAAGGGGATAAGGTAATTATAGATCCAAACGTATATGATAATACTTGTCCATTATGCAGGGAAGGCAAAGTCAATTTGTGTATCAAGGGTGGGCTTTTAGGTAGGGAATACGATGGTCTTTTCAGGGAATATATTGTAGTCCCAGAACTCAGCACTTATAAAATTCCAGATAGCATAAGTAAAGAAGTTGCTCCCTTAATACAGCCTCTATCTACTGTTGTACATGCTCATAAATTAATTAGTATAAAACCTAATTACAATGTCTTAATTTTGGGACTTGGAGTTACGGGATTGATGCATGTTCAATTTTCTAAACTTCTGGGCTCAAACGTAATTGGAGTTAGCAGATCTGATAATAAATTGAAGATAGCCAGGGAACTAGGTGCTGATCTAGTAATTCAACCCAAGGAGTTTAATGAAGTTAAAATAAAGGAGTTAACTAATAACGAACTTGTTGATGTTATTATAGACACAACTGCAGATCCCGAAATCCTTAGGAATTCAATAAATGTTCTTAGACATGGAGGAACTCTTTTGCTTTTCGGGATAAGTACAAATAATTTAAATCTCCCGATATATGACTTGTACTACAAGGAAGTGAAAATAGTCACGTCTAGATCTAGTTTACCAGGCGACTTCTTAGACTCAATAAGATTAGTGAGCAATAAGAAAGTGAAACTGGAGCGCTTAGTTTCTAAAAGGGTTAGTTTTTGGGAGATAGGAGACTTTCAAGAGTTGAGGAAGGGGATAGAGTTCAGACCTCTCATATCCTTTTAATATCCATTTCAATGAATTTAATTACTCAAGGAATTTACATAAATGAGAATCTTAATTTTAACCCATATGAAATCATAACTTAATGACAAATTAAGCTATAAATAACTAAATAGTCTTAATTTTTAAATGTGATTATAAGCGCAACACGTAAATATAGGTCTTGAATATTTATATTGTGGGTTATAAATGGAAAAAAATTACACTTGCATAGTAACTATAGATTTACATAGGGGACACTTAGACCCTGAAATAGGGACCTTACCGCTTCCAGAAGAAAGGGCTAAAAGAGTTGTTGAGAACAGCATTTACATCTTAAATGAAGCCAGGAAAAGGGGAATACCAATCATCCACGTTATTACTGTTTATAGAAACATGAATGAAATCCTTTCTAATCCCTTTTGGAACTCATTACAGAGCGACAATACTTTAAATAAGAGAAAGAACATGAAAAACCATAATCTCATTGGGTCTCCTCAAACTGAATTGATGCCTGGGATATACAAAGAAGGAGATTTGTTAATAAACAATAAAAAGAGATATGATGCCTTTCATTCAACTGACTTAGAGTTCACTCTTAGGAGTTTAGGATGCAGGAGGTTAGCAATTATAGGCGTTAACACAAATAGCTGTATTTTAGCAACCTCTGCCTCTGCTTGCTCAAAGGACTTCGAAGTTATTGTTATATCTGATGGAGTAGACACCATGGATGATCCTTCACTTCATTACTCGGCTTTAAGAATCATTGAAACTGCCTTCGGTAAAGTTTTAAATAAAGAGCAGTTCTTTAACTTAATAGGCAAAGAAAGCATTAAGTAACCTTTCGATTCCCATTACTTTCTTTTATTATGAATCATATATCGCTTAATAAAAACACTAGAGACTTAAATTTTCCTCAGTAGCAAGTTAACATATAATTTACACGTGAGCAATATGAAGGCGGGAATCATAAATGAGAGTTCCGACGAGATTGAAATTAAAGACATGGATATTCCTAAATTAGAGAACGGAGAGGCTCTTATCTCAGTAAAGGCTTTAGGTATTTGTGGTTCGGACTTAAAGATTATACATAAGTTTCTAAAGCCCCCATTTTATCCTTTTATAATAGGGCATGAAATTGCTGGATCTCTCATAGAAGCTAAGCCATCTAACAAGAATGAAGAGGAGATTGTCCAGAAAATTGAAGGAGAGGGGGGAAATGTTATTGTTTACTTCTATGTGGGTTGCAATATTTGCCCACATTGTAAGAGAGGGGAAATGAACTTATGTTATAATGTTAAGAGGATCGGATTCGAGTTAAATGGTGGACTAGCTGAATTCGTAAAAGCGCCTATAATCAATCTAGTGCCACTAAAATCTAAATTAACATACGAAAACGCAGTACTTGCAGATGCAGGTGCTACCGTTTTTAGGGCACTAAAGAAGGTTAAGATAAGACCTGGTTTAAGTGCAGCAGTAATGGGAGTAGGGGGTTTAGGGTCAATGGCAATTCAGCTATTAAGGCTCTTTGGTTGCGAGATAGTGGCTTTAGATAAGAAGGAGGAGAAATTGAAGCTTGCGAGAGAATTAGGAGCTAATTACACTGTAAATACTGTAGAGCATAAAGATGGAATAGACTATAAAGTAGATTTATTTATGGACTTCGTTGGAAACTCTGAAAGTCAGGAAATAGCGATGAAGATGCTAAAGAAAAAGGGGAATTTAATACAGGTTGGATATACTAACTCAAGCCTAAGCAAAATAGCAATTAAGGATTTGATATATAACGAAATTAAAATAATGGGATCCATAGGAAACTCTATAAATGATTTATATGAAGTTGTTGAACTTGCCTCTAAGGGTTTTATAAGGGCTATAATAACTAATGAATATAAAATGGAAGAGGTAAATAAAGCACTTAAGGATCTGGAGGAAAATAAAGTAAGGGGAAGGTCTTTAATTAGAATCTAAGAGTTTCTCATATGCCTTGCCAACCATTTAATTTTTTCATCTAGTTTCTTTTGCTCCTCAGGATCCCTTGGAGGTATTATGGGTAACAATAAATATGAAGCCTTTTTGCCTCCTCCATAAATCCTAACCTTTCCACCGTAAATGTCCTTTGGCCTTTTATCATGATAGAATGGTCCACTTCCAGAAAGGAGAAAATGACCTAGTTTCACAGGCTCTCCAGGGTACTCAAAGTCTTTCCCCCTAATAGTTAAACCAATCCTATAACCCTTTGGGAGGTATATAGAGGTAGGCCAAAGCTCCACTTCTAATTCGTAAACTTCGTTTGGCGTAAGATAATTCACCTCATCATGAGCATGAAAAGGTCTCCATTCCTTACTTAGCACCCTGTTTAGCTTTCTGTGAGATGCCCTTAACCAACCATGAGATAATGGAGTGTGAGGATCCATATAATCGTTGAAGAATACCTCCTTCATGTTAGGTGAGAAGGCCCTAAGCGTTAAAAAGAGGTCCGCGTCAATTGTTGTTGATGATATGAATAGCTTAACAGCAAGAGGCCCTGTTATTTCTGTGTTCTCCTGTAAGGGAGATGAGAGAAAAGTTATTCCCTCTCCAAGGGCTTCATACTCTACATAAGTTTCCTCCTCCCTTTTGGTACCTTTAATTGAGAGGTCTTCTGTGTCCAAATATAATTTTGTCCATTTAGTCCTAGCTAATGGCCATTCGTTCTCAGCCCTTAATTTATAACTTCCATCAGCATGTCTTATCCAAAGCAAAACTCTTGGAGTTTCCTTCCACCCGTTTTCTATCCCCTTTAAGTAGAAGTCAAAGAACTTCTTTTGAAGCTCTATACCATAATTTGTATAGAATTCTGTCCAATGTTCTCTTCCATGGATTTCCAGCCACTTTTCATTAGAAGCTGACATAATGAAACCCTCTGTATTACCCCTTAAGTGAAGACCTAAACCTCCCCAGTTACCGCACGATAACAAGGGAACTTCTACTCTTCTCCAATCTGGAGACCTTTCCCTGTGAAATTGATCATCTAATGGATGTTCTAATATCTGTTTCTCTATATCCACCCTTCTTCTTTCTAACTCCTCTTCAGGTAAGGTCTCAGGGCCAGCCACTAACTCCCCATTAACTGGATTCACTGGACCTCTTTTACCTACTCCATGTTGAACTTTAACTACTTGATTTTCGTACCAGACGTGCCAAAAAGCAGTAGATGGAATACCACCGTGGTAAGTCATATCCCTGTAAAAGTCAGCTGCCCCCTCCCATGGGCATATTGCGGCCAAATGTGGTGGTTTCAAGGAAGCTACCATCCATTGGTTTATCGCATAATATGAAATCCCTGCCAAGCCAACCCTTCCGTTGCTCCAAGGTTGAGAAGCTGCCCATTCTATGCAGTTATAAAGATCCTTAGTTTCCCTCGGAGAAAGGGGATCTAAAAACCCCTCTGACCTTCCAGCACCTCTTGAATCAACCCTAACCACTACATAACCGTCTGGCACCCATTTCTCTGGGTCAACCGTTTCCCAGTTCATATATTTACCTGAGGTTCCCTGAAAGATCTCTGGAACTTGCTTAAGCTTTTCCCATTGAGCAGGGTATCCAACACTGAAGTGAAGACCTTTACCGTACGGACCATAGGAAAGTATTACAGGATATTTTCCTTCAGTTATTGGCCTAAATACATCAGCTCTTAGGATAACACCGTCATCCATTTTTATTTCTACGTCCCACTCAATTACCATGTTATCTCTAATTTCCCTCTTCATAAAAACCTAACTTTTATAATAACCTTCGCTTATAAGCCTTTTTATTTAATAAGGAGATAAAAAATAATGTTCTATTACTACTATTAAGCCTTTAAGGAGTTTAATCTCTTTATTAATGCAATTCAGCCAAATATCTTGATTGATAAGGGTAATGGAGATATTATCTTTATGTAGTTTCAACTCCTTTTATTAGGGGAAAATATCAAGCTCTCATATATCAATCTTAGGAATTAGAATGATTATCAGACACATGATCGATGATGTTTCGCCAGGTATTTTATAGTGATAGAAATAATAAATTCAGGGAACTTTAAAACATGAAGGATGTTAAATCAAACCTTTAACAATATTGCAACTCTTAATTACTATTAATAAAAAAGAAATTGACTTAAACTAAAAAATTGTCATAAGAAGCTAAAATGTTCATCCTTATTCCCAATTTTGCCCTCTACAATTATTATCTCTATAAACACGTGAAAAAAGTAACCCATTAGAACTTCACGTTAATAGCTTTAACTTAATCTCTGCTCACAAACCTCCCTATTCCTGGTTCAGCTACCACTTCTTCATTTTCCACTATAATCTTACCTCTCAAAAGAGTGTAAATCACTTTCCCAAATACCTTTTCTCCACTATATGGTGACCAGCCAGCTTTGGAAATTATTTTTTCGTCGCTTACAATCCATTCTTTATTTAAATCTACTAATACTAAATCAGCGTCTGATCCAAGGGAAATGGAACCCTTCCTTGGATATAAACCCAAGATCCTTGCTGGGTTTTCAGAATATAGCTTAACTAATCTCTCCATAGTAATAAGTCCCTTCTTCACCAATGTTAGCATTAGGTAAAAAGTAGTTTGAATGCCTGGAATGCCGAATGGTATTTCCTTTAAATCACCCTTTAGTTTTTGTTCCTTTGTGGAGGGGGCATGGTCTGAAGCAATTATATCTACCTTGCCCTTATTAATCATCTCAATGAGTCCTTTATTGTCTTCATGACTTCTAGCTGGAGGAGTGAATTTACCTAGTTTACCTAATTCCTTAAGTTTTTCGTAATTTAAAAACAAGTATTGAGGACAAGTTTCCACATTGATGTTTGCTCCAAGATTTCTAAAGGCATCAACTATTTTAATCACTTCAGGATGACTTACGTGTGCAATTGTTATGTGAGCTTTTGTCAAGTAAGCAATTAAACAAGCACTTCCAACGGCAACCCTTTCAGCTTCCTTCGAGCGCCACATTTGCATGTAGTCTGCTATATTATTAGTTATTTTCAACCTCCTTTCATTTCCACTAATAATGGAAGAGTCTTCGCAGTGTACAAGAATCCTGCCATCAAAAGAGGAAATTCTGGAAAATACATTCAATAACTCATCATTCGATAATCCTGGGATGCCGTGAGTGGTTAAAGTGAACACCTTAAAGAATGAAATACCGGAATTCCATAGAGGTTTTAATTCCTCTAAGTACTCGGGCCATACATGGGCTGCTAATCCAAAATCAACTAAACTCCTTTTAGATAAATATTCCCTCTTCTTAATTAAATCCTCTACCTTCCTAACTGGATTGCTGTGAGTATGCTCTATAATTGTTGTGACTCCAGCGACTGCTGCAGCTTTAGTGCAATGAGGGAAGTCTTCTCTCTCAGTCTCCCCAGGATCCATGCAGTGAACATGTTCATCTATCATTCCAGGTAAAACATAGAGTCCAGTTGCATTTATTATCCTATCAGAGTAACCTATTGGCTCTTCACTAATTGCCTTTATTTTCCCGTCTTTTATCGCAATCGATCCCTTAAAAGTACCTTGACTAGTAATTATATTACCATTCACGATCTCTAGATCATATCTTTCCGGCATGAATTAAAATAGATACCCAATAAATAAGGCTAACTACTTAAAATTAGTAGAGGATTACAGAGGAGTTAAACGAAGTAATTGTAAAGCAGTTAATATCAAAATTCCCCTTAAAACTAGATCTTGTGAGCTAACACCTCTAAATAGAGAAGTTTTCTCGCATTTCGATCCTCTAATCTTATAAATTTTGGGTGTCTACATTAATTCAAGTTAATGAATATTTTACGAATAATTAAAAGGATAGCTAACTCGAATGTCTTTAAACTAGTAATCACTCTCACATTGGCAAAAGCCGTGTTAATAATCTCGTCTTATTTCATTCTTAATACTCAGGACTTCTTCGAGATCATTAGCTCTCAATGGGATTCTAAGATATTCGAGGACATTTCGACTCAAGGTTATTCAAGGGACTATTACCTAGTTTTTCCACCAGTTTATCCTTTCTTAATAAGAATTCTCTCATTCTTTACAGGTAACTTCTGGTTATCCGCCTTCATACTTACCAATATTTTAAGCTATACTTTCCCTTACATTGTTTATAAATTATTCGGTTTAAAAAGTTCTTTAACTCTCGAATTGTTTCCAGTTTACGTCTTGTTCACTACAATTCCTTACTCGGATATAATCTATTTAAATTTCATAGCTCTTTCTTTTCTCCTACTAAATAAAGGGAAGACAATTTCATCTTCTTTAGCTCTTAGCTCCTCCATACTCTCGTTTTACAGTATTGCATGGACTTTGCCCTCTTTTAGTTACTCCTTCCTGATCTTAAGATCTAGAAAGGAATTACTTAAGTTCATGATTTTCCCATTATTAACTGGAGTTTTAATAATAGCATGGTATTATCTTGCTACCGGAGATCTGTTTTTCTATTTTCATGAGGAGGCTAATGTATGGGGAGTGCAATTCGCCAATCCAATGAAGCAGTACCTGTGGTTATTAAATGGCTGGTTTACATCTCAAGCTTGGACATTTCTAGGATTTAGGATCTCACCTTTCATATGGTTTATCAGAAACCTTTTATTTCAATCTTTTTTCCTGATATTAATAATATATCTATTCCTTGATAGCAAGAAAAGCAAGGAAATGACGTTTTACTCATTATATTGCCTCTCCTCTTATTTACCATTATTGTTTGTAATAGGTACGCCTGCAATTTCGATTCCCAGGCTTCTCTTGTCTTGCTTTCCATGCTTCAATGAGGTGAAGCTTAGGGGATTCACGTTGCTGCTATATATAGCAACTTGCCTTTTACTCCTACCTATAATAACGGCTTGGCAATTACAAGCATTCTTCTCATAGTAATTTATTAAGAGTTAAAACCTTTCATAAATGAATGTAAATTCCTTGAAATAGAAAATGTTAAATAATAAAGGAGCTCTTTTGCCCACTTAGAGAAGTCTTTCAGCATCAATCATCGTTTCCTGAGTCGATATAGTTGATTTTTAGATTAGACAGTGAAGCCATAAACTCCATAAAAACACTTAAGTCTATGGAGAAATAGGAAGAGGTAGCTCTTCATCAATATATCACATTAATTTACTTATGGTAATGGAATGGTTATAGATAATAAACATACTAAATATCATAATTATCTACTTTTTATTATAAAATAGTTTTTATTATGGAGACTTTTTAACTTCACTCTAATAAAGTATAGTGAAGTTAAGTGAAGCTAAACGTTGATGATTTAAATAAATACTTGAGGATGAATTTAAGGCAAATAAAGGAGGAAAAGGGTGAAAGGTGGGAATATAGATATGGAGAACTAAAGTTGTTAAAGGAAAACAAGGAAGAATTAATAAAAATACTTGGAATAAGGTTGGATAAAGACATAGTAAGTGTAAGCCTAGATAGCGAGGGAAGAGCTAACATGGTAATGATAAACAAGGAGCTCGAAGGGAAGGAAGGAGAGAAATCGATTGAGAAGTTAATGATGCTTTGCATTCTTGACCTTAAATCTAGAAAGCTTAGAATAATAGAAACTAAAGTGGAAATTAATAAGGAGGAGAAAGGCGGTAGAGCAGTAAGTTCAATAGAGTTAGTCAAGCAGGAGGAAAGGGAAATATGAAGAGTAAGAAGATATTAGAGCTGTGTGTAACTCCCAAATCCTTTTCCGAGCTAAAGAGCTTTACTGGGATGAGTGATTCTGGTCTTTCAAAGGCTATAAGTAAATTCCTTGAGCGTGGATTACTTAACAAGAAACCTGATGGCAAATATATAACTACCGAAAAAGGGTTTAAAGCTTTAGGGGAAGAGGTTAAGGAGGAACTCTTAGATGGTATCTGGGTGAAATACTACAACCTTCCTAAGGAAAAAGTAAATAGAGTATTGGAGGAGTTAAAAGGAATTAATGAACCTTTCTATCTTCAAGTGAGCAAGGGAAGGGCAGTTCCAGATGAGCTAGCCTTAGCACTTATGATCATGTCATTCATTAGTAATCTTTGGAAGTGATTCAAATGGTTCAATATACACAATATAATTTTCAAGAGTCACATATGGTTTACTTAGTTCTTTTGGCTGTTATCATCACAATATCTGCTATCAGAACAACTAAGGGGAGGAAATATAGCCCCTTAAGTGTCTTATCTCAACCCTTAATTTACTTAGTTCTAGGAGGGATTTTAGTTTTCTCAAATCAGGCTACATTACTTATGGCTTTCCTTGGAACGATTACTGGTTTCGTCATTGGTATAATTTTCGGTCGTGGAGTATTGATATTTCGAAATGATGGTGAATTATATTATAAGCGCTCTATATTCGTTTACTTAATTTGGTTAAGTCTTTATTTACTAAGAGCATTGATTAATATATTATCTATAAATCAAACTAGCATTGAAGTAGTCGGCATCCTTATCATGTTTTCATCAGGATTATTAATCGGAGAATCGTTAAATGTAATAAAGAAAGCAAGGAAATACATGAGCGAGAATCTTTAATGATTTTTTAATTTTCACGAGTAAAACTCTTTTAATGTTATTGAGTTTAAACTAGATTTACGGAATAGCTTTTCCTTCCTGCATTAAAGATCCTATTATGGGCAGAAGCTTCTTTAATGCATATAGAACTTTAGTTCAATAATAATGTTTCTATAATAACTTACCATGAAGGAAACGCCAAAAAAGGGATAAGCAAATATGTAGACAAGTTGCCTTTTTGCTCTAGTCCCATGACACGCATACCTTTAATGGGTGGTTGAGAGTTGAGCATTACTTGATCAAAATGATAGTACAGGAGCAGATGGAAAAGGTTAATAGCTTTAGGGAAATTTTCCTATTATGAAAAAACTTTTCGGCACCGACGGAGTAAGGGGTGTTATTAATAAGGAGTTAAGCATAGAGCTTGCAATGAGGTTGGGTTTAGCAATAGGTACATTTTTCGGGGAAGGAAAGAAAATACTTATAGGAAGGGATGTTAGGCAAGGAGGTGACATGATTGAGAGAGCAGTGGAGGCTGGGTTACTTTCAACTGGAATAAGCGTTTACAGTGCCGGCTTAATTCCAACCCCAGGTTTACAATACGCTGTTAAAGAGTTGAATTATGATGGAGGAATAGTTGTAACAGCTAGCCATAATCCCCCAGAGTTTAACGGAATTAAGGTTATTGATAGCGATGGCATAGAATTGAAGAGGAAGTATGAGGAAGCAATAGAGGAGATATTTTATTCGGGAAGGTTCAACGTAGTTGAGTGGAAGAGAGTTAAAGAAGTCCAAAGAGAGGAAAGGGCATTAGGGATCTATTTCAAAGCTATCCTCTCTCAAGTCGAAACGGAGAAAATCAGGAAGAGGAATTTCACTGTTGTAGTAGATGGGGCTAATAGTGTTGGATCCCTGGTTACTCCAGTATTAGCAAGAGAATTAGGTGCAAAGGTTATAGGAGTTAATACTCATTTGGATCCTTTCTTCCCCTCTAGGTTACCTGAACCAAATACAGAAACTTTAAGGGATACTGCTGAAATAGTTAAAGCCTCCAAGGCGGATTTAGGGGTTGCGCATGATGGAGATGCAGATAGGGCAATTTTCATAGACTCAAAAGGAATGATTCAGATGGGAGATAGAAGTGCTTCTCTATTATGCGAATATGTTTACAGGAGTTTCAAAGATAACAACTCTACGGTATATACTGCAGTCTCAAGTTCATTGGTTGTCGAGGACTACTTATCGAGGTTTGGAATAAAGGTTAAGTGGACTAAAGTTGGGAGCGTAGATATAGCCCACATGGTTAAGGAGGAAAGGGGATTAGCTGGATTTGAGGAGAACGGAGGATTCATTTACCCACCTCATCAATATGTAAGGGACGGCGCTATGACTTTTGCACTAATGCTTAATTTATTGGCTGATGAGAGGGGTTCATCTTATGAGGTTTTCAATAAATTACCAAAGTATTACACAGTGAAATCTAGCGTTCCAATGAGAGAGGGAATTAACATAGATAATCTATATGAAGAGGTAATTAATTACTATAGGAGTTTATACAATGAAAAGCTTAAAATAATAACAGTAGACGGTGTTAAAATTATTGGAGAGGGGTTCTGGGTACTAATAAGGAAGAGTGGAACAGAACCAATAATAAGGATCTTGGCAGAGTCAAAGAACGAGGATGAAGCAAAGGTGCTGATGGATGAAGCAAGGAAATTAATTCTCTCAAAAAAGTAAAAGCGGAAAGTTCTTTTATCGCTTAAAACACTAATTCACTTAAGGATGGAGACAGGGGATAGGATAATATTGTTGAGGGGTGTATTAGGGGTAATAGCAGGTGTTATTTGCTTTGTATTGACTATAATTACTGGTTTTCAACCAACTTCATCAGGTTATATATCAATTTCCATATTTACCGCGTCTTTCCTTTACGCTATGAGCGTAGTGTTCGTTAAGGCAGTATTTCAAGTTCAAGGTGGTAAGTGGTTATTATTAGGTAAAGGATTCTCAGTTTTCATTTCATCATGGCTACTTAGTTGGTCTTTAATACTCATTTTAAGGGGATGAAATAAATGGTCGAGAAATTCCTAGCAGACTCAATGCTTGCTAGGTTAGCTAGATGGTTAAGGCTCTTAGGCTACGATACACTATATGACAACAATTGGCCTGACTGGAAGTTAATAAAAATAGCAAAAGAGGAAAATAGGGTATTATTAACTATGGATAAAGCTCTTTACAGGAAAGGAAAGAAAATAGGGATTAAATGCTTTTACGTTGAAGGAGAGGACTTCAAAACTAAACTAATCAATGTCATTTTGGAGTTCAAATTAGAATACACATTTAATCCAAATGCAAGCAGATGCCCTAAATGCAATGCCCCTGTTCTAAGGATTAATGAAAATAGCTGGAGATGTAGCAAGTGCTCACAAGAGTATTGGATGGGAAGGCATTGGAATACTATAAACAAGACTTTATCTGAAATTAGAAAAGTAGTTGAAGGGGGAAGATATGTTAACGATTAAGGAGGGAGAATTGGCAGTTAAATTAGCAAGGGAATCTATATTGTCTTCATTTAAAGGAGGAAAAGTGGAATTGAGTAAATATGAAATAGGTAAATTGGTTGAACCTGGTGCAGCGTTCGTAACAGTACTTTCAAATAGAGAATTAAGAGGGTGTATAGGGTTCATAAAGCCTATGGAGAAGTTATCCATTGCCATCTCACTAGCTTCTAGAGGAGCGGCATTCGAAGATCCAAGATTCCCTCCTTTAACTGAAGAAGAGTTCAATAACGCAACTATTGAAGTCACAATACTTTATGGTTTCAGGGAAGTCAGGAGGGAAAAGGTATTAGAGGAGTTGAAAATAGGAAAACACGGTTTAATAATAAATAAGGGGATTTTCTCGGGAGTGCTATTACCACAAGTTGCGGTAGAGTATTGTTGGGATAAAGAGACGTTTCTAGGGGAGACGTGCATTAAAGCTTCCTTAAGTCCAGACTGCTGGTTAGACAATAAGGTTAAAATTACTATTTTCTCTGGGCAATTATTTAGGGAAAAAGAAAATGGAGAAGTGGAAGAAGTTGATTTAGCAAAAGAGTATTCGAGGTGTATAGGAACTCTAAAGGATTAGAGTATCCCCCTTAATGCTCTCTATGCTCCTATTAAATGAAATTTCAACTATTGGTTCCATTCTCCTGAGCGCATTATACATCCTCATCATTATTAGCCTGCCTATAACTGAGAGATTACCTGCATTTCCCAAATTTCTCTCTATTTCATTTAGCTGTGTCAACAAAACCCTCCTCAATGTCTTTAATTCCTCCATTACTTCGTTTGACAACTTTATATCTTCTTTATTCAAGGCCTTCACTGCATGATCTATTACAACCGTTGCCTGTTCTATATAAACATCTAGCTTATCCCATATTATCTTGATTGACTCTAAATCGGAAGGTGGTATAGATAGTAAGTCGAGTGCAGCCTCACTTACTTCATCTGCAGCTTCCTCCAAAGATTTAACTAATATCCTATTTCCCACTATTTGAATCTTTTTAACCCCTAAGAGGTTCCCTAAAGACCTATTTGTTTGAGAGAGTATGAGCTGTCTTAAGGATAAATAATAAAGCCTATCAGCGTCCTTTTCTAGTTCCAATACCTCCTCGAGAAAAGTCCTACTGCCCTCCTTTATTCCTAAGGCTAGGTAGTGTATCATTTGTTTGAGTACACTGCTTAACCTAGCAATTAACCCTCCCATACTGTACTTAGATGGGTCTAAGAAGCACTGAATAACTACTTTATCAGGAGACCTGCTTATTATCTCTAAACCTATTAGTGATCTCGTTGCTTCCTTTATGTTTTTAAGTGCTTCCTCATCCATAAAAGCTCCATCTCCTTGCTCAAAAGTCACCTTGTCAAATCCTAGGATATATGAGCTATATATTATCCTTCCAAATAGGTCTGGAGGCGTTTTGTTCCTTATTAAAACTCTTAGTTCGTGGGTTGTCTGAGAGACTTTACTTGAAGGGGGGTAAATTTTTAATCCTCCATCCTCGTCTACCTCGATATAAACGCTTTCCCCAGGATTAAGAGCTACTTCTTTAACCCAGTCAGCTGGAAGGGAAACCATAAGCGTGGATTTACCAAATCTCTGAACCCTTCTTACGTCCATATTCCCTCTTATACTATTTAAATCCAGGTTTAAGTTTTTTATGGAAACCTAAAATGCCTAAACTGTATTGTTAAATGTTAATTGAGAATAAAAGATAAAAGCAAGATAAAAAAGGTAGTGAATATCACTTGAAAGCTATAACCGGAACCTTGCCAAACATCCCTAAGTCAATTTCATCACCTGGCTTAAGGTTTGTTATGATCATCCGTGCCCCCATTGCCCTCCTCTTCACAAGGTATATAACATGTAAATCGTTTAAGATCTTACTTAGCATTTTCTCGCTTCCTTCAGGAAGAGCTACCATATCCAGACCTGCAACACAAGCAATAGTGTAACTTATTAAATTACTAAGATTTATTTCTCCCTCCTTTACCCTCTTCTTCAAGAGGTTGTCCTCTGCTACAGGCAACATAACCTCGTTATATCCTATTGATTTTAACCTGTAATCCCATATTGCGCTTGATATTATGGAGTTCACGTAATTTATTGCATTCAAAGCACCCACACTATGCAATTTATTTTTATTTAATTCTTCTATGATAGCCAGAACGCTTTCATCCATCCATGGGGATAAGGAGAAATCCACTCCCTGAAACTTTAATGGAATGCCTTTTGCTAACTCCTCACCTATCGCTTGGAATTTCCTAAATAACCTGCCAACACATTCCTTGTCTAAACCCTCTTTCACACAGAGGTGAAGCACGTCTGTATACCTCATAGCAATTCCGAAACCCTCTTTATTTAAATAAGAGCTTGAGGAGGGGAAATAAGGAGTCAAGATGAAGTCGTTATTAAAATCAACTGAGATCCTAGTTGACAAGACTGGGTCAAGTCTGTTCACCTCAATTAATACCTTTGAGATAAGTTCTATATTTTCTTGTTCATTAATGAGTATTGAGCCGAATGCAAACGGAACTGTTTCCAGAACCTCGGGTAAAAGGTTTATCCTTACATCATTAGATGTCAAATGGAATGCTGAAATGAAGACCTTCTTGTCCCAGAACTTATCGAGCTTTTTTGCCAAACTCCTCATTTCCACTCCCCTAGGTAGGGGAGGCAAAGATACTCGCTTGCTCCATATTTCAATTCCCTCCGCCTTTACGTCTATTAAATTTAAGTATTTACTGAGCTCATTCTCCAAAGAGTTCCAGTCGCTTATCCTTGAAAATACTGTGAGGGATCTAACTTTCATTAATTAATAATCTAGAGGGAGAATTTATTTTTTAGTAAGTGACATCATAAGTTTTCTCAATAGAATCTATTAGTATTTCATTTAACCTGTCCTCAGTTAAAGATTTTTCATTTATAAGTCTGATAACAGTTGTGGAGATCTCCCAAGGATACATTACAACTCCAGGCCTCTTCGGATCATCAATGAAGTCGCTTTCAAACGTAAACGCTAGCTCAGTCCTCCTTATCACCTCACTAAGCACTTGAATCTTGGCTGTAACTGTAGCAGAGTAGCCTAAACTCAAAGCATTCTCAGTTATCCCTGCCCTGCTGTGGTGAAACACAATTCTTTTTCTGTTTTTATTACCTAGTCTCCTTATTGTCATATCTACATCCTTTACGGTCATTAAGCCATAACTTTCTAAATGCAAGTGCATGGGGCAATCTAGTTCCCTTGAAATATTTAATGCCTCTTCCATAACCCTATTTGCTATGATAACAAATATTGGTTCTACCTTGTAATGAGGTCTCCCTACTTCACCAATGCCATCAAGTTTTCCATCTTTTATGTATTGTCTCACCCTTTCTAAAACCCTTATAGCCATTTCAAATGAGGTCTCAGGCTTAACTCCTTTAGAGAATAACTTATCGTGAATGGAAGGGTGGAAGCCAGCTATGCATTTAACCTTTAAGCCCACTGATCTAGCTTCTTGACATTCCTTAATGTGACCTTCGATTGCTTTGTAATGATCGTCAATTAGTTCATCCTTTAAGCCATAATGAGACGGCGGTAATGATACTAGTGCAATGAACCAACCAGAGACCTCCTTAAACTTATTAGCAATCGCCCTTGCTCCTAATCCCGTCACTGGGTTAGAGTGTAAGTGGCCATCTGATATAGGGAGCATAGATTTGAAATCGATATAAATAGATAAATCTTTTGCTTTCCCCTTCAATAGTGAAGAACAATAGAAATCCATTACTAGAAAGCTCTTTTAAATCTAGATTATATATAAACACATGGCTGAAGTCTACTGCCCTAGATGCAAGGGGAGAGTGGATTTCATAGTAGAGTCAGAAAGATCAGGGGATTCAATAAAGAGGATTAAATATTATTACAAGTGCAAGGTATGCGGTTTCAGACAAAATGTAAGTGATATAGAGATCATGAGAGATAATGGTTCAATAAAAATAACAATCAAGAACTTAAAGACCGAGGAGGGATCTAAGGGCTCTTCTGTGAGTTAAAGGCAAAATGAGGGTTATTTTCTTCTTCATGACTTCCTCAGCCTCCTCTCTTTTAAGTTTTGAACCCCCTAAATAGCTCTCCAAGAATATAGAAGAATTTTTCCTGAAGTCGCTTTGAGAAGTGAATGAGAACAAGGCAATGAAAAACAAACATACAGCTATGTCCCATGTAACTAACCGTAGATTGCTTTCCTTCATTGACTGCTCTGCATCTATTAAGTATACCACATCGTTTCTAGATATTATGAAGTTATTGTATTTGGTATCACCTAAAGTCCAACCTTCTTGATGAAGTGCCCTTAGTGATTGACCCCAGAGCTTAAGATCCTTCATTTCATAAGGTTTCACTTGTTTTCCATCTATAAATTCCCTTAAGAGCCATTTTCCCTTTTCATCATAATCGAATATTACAGGTGTTTTTACACCAAAGTGGTCTGCTCTAAAGAAGTTGATCTCCCTTTTCATCCTTTCCTCACCATTCAAAACAAAGGGATATTGGTCAATAAATAGTGAACCAATGGTAAACCATTTAACAGAGGAGATATCAGCATACTTTTTCTTAACGGCTCTACCTCTTTGAGTTTCTATAATCCTAGACTCACTAAATATCCTGCTTTCTTGAATTTCCAAGACCTTTTCAATAAAAGTCCTCCAGCTTATCTTCACTTCTACCTCTTTAAGATAATTCATTTAGGCTTTAATTCTATAATGAAAAATACTCCTTGAAGTCGTTCAGGAATTTTACCTTTATTAACTTCTTTTCATTGTTTTCTAGTATCTCGAACTCGTTCTTGCTCTCCTTAGCCCACCTCTTAACTTCCTCAACTACCGCATCCCTTTCAGTTTCAACTAAAACTTCGTCTCCTATCCTGGATTTCATCCACACCATCATTATCTCTGATATCACCATTGGGCACAAATCATCTCCAATAATCCTCCTAACGATTGTCACAAAATTATACTATTCATTACCTTTTTTAAGGCAGAAGGTAGGAGACTTTAGTGACCAAAGTTTGTGTCGAAAGGAAGGATTTATTGGGACATCGAGGAGATGGTCAATGGAGAGTGGCCAACTCCTCTCTTAAGGCTCAGAGCCTTTCATGGAAGAAATGTTTGGGCTAAGCTAGAGTTCTTCAATGTCTTTAGCAGGAGTATAAAGGATAGAACCGCATATGGAATATTTAATGAAATAAGGAAGAAAACAAGGGAGGGGGAGGAAATAGTGGAAGCTTCTTCTGGAAACATGGCAGTTTCACTTGCATCTTTCTCCATAATATATAAAAGGAAATTAACAGCCTTTATCCCTAAAGGAGCGCCTAAGGTTTTCATCTCCCTGCTTAAGTTACTTGGAACAAAGGTAATTGAGATGGAGGGTAACACTACAACTCTCCTCCCTAAGGTAAAAGAATACTCTAAAACTAATGGAGTTTACCATCCAAATCAGTTTGAGAACTCCTTGAATTACATTGTACATGAACAGATTACAGCTAGGGAAATAGAGGAACAAATAAGGGAAATAGAGAGGAAACCAAGGATGATAATAGGTTCTGTGGGAACCTCAGGCCATATGACTGGGATATCTAGGTACTTCTATGATAAGGGATATGAGATAGTATTAGTGGAGCCTGCGGAGGGCGACTCAATACCTGGATTAAAGAGATTAAACAGCAATAACCCCTTCATTAGGGAGATAAAGTACAATAAAATAGTTGACGTTTCGCTTGAGGAAAGCCTTGAGGGAGTAATCAAGGTTGCGAGAAGCGATGGCATAGTTATTGGGGTAAGTTCTGGAGCTGTTGTGGCGTGTGCCGAGAAGATAAATGCTGAGGACGCAATATTAATATTCCCAGATGATGGATATAAATATCTTGATATAATTATGGAATACATAGAGACCTAAAAACTTAACACTAAGTCTGACTCAGATGCTACTTTTAAAAATAATATCCCTCCTCCTATTTCCGCGTTCTCTATTAAATCCCATTTATTCAGACCAGATATTTTGAGACCTATTTCATCTACATAGACCTTCATCCCCAATGTAATTGCAGTTTTTATTAATTTATCTACATCACTTATCTTTAACTTCCTGAACTGAAACCTTAAGTATAAGTTAACAAGGAAGTTCATTCCAAATCTAGGCTTCTTAGCTTTCTTTGTGAATAAAGGTATTGCGTTCGATGTAACAAATAAATTCACTTTCCAGCCTATTTCCAATGCACTTAAACATATTACCATTGCATGATAAAGGGCCTCAGCTGTATTATTAGACAGCATCACCGTCAATGTCTTCTTCCTCTCCAAGACCTCCTTAGAAATTTCTTCCCTTAAGCTTTTATTTTCTAACGATATGAATAATTGGGAATAACGCTGATATATGATAGATTTGGTAGACCTCTTGGTGATTTAAGGATAACTTTGACCCACGTTTGTAACTTCTCCTGCTTCTTCTGTCACATGGAAGGTGAAGGTTTCAATAAATCACCTAGACTTTCACCGTATGAAATCTACTTATTTTCCAAAGCTTCATACCAGCTGGGAATCAAAAATATAAAGCTCACAGGAGGTGAGCCAACAGCAAGAGCTGATTTATTAGAAATAGTAAGGTTAATAAGATCAATAAGTGATGAAATAGATTTAAGCATGACAACTAATGGCTTTACCATGAACTCATTAGCATATAAATTAAAAGAGGGAGGACTGAATAGGATCAACATAAGTCTACATAGCTTGAGAGAGGAAGTATTTGAGAGGATAACGGGAGTAAAGAATGGATTAAAGCGGGTTTTAGAAGGAATAAATGCCTCGTTGGAAGCAGGTTTAAGACCCATAAAAATAAACTTAGTAGTTCTAAAGGGAATAAACGACAATGAAGTTTGGAACATTATTGATTTTTGCTCAAAAATAGGTTCTAATCTTCATATTATAGAATTGCATCCAGTAGGGCTAGGGGCTAGGGAATTCCTCAAATATCACGACAATTTAAACGTAATTGAGGCTAAATTGAAGGAAATGGCGGTTAAATCCTACTTTAGGGATAAACACGCGAGGCCTGTTTATCAATTACCCTCAGGAATAGAGGTTGAAATTGTTAAGCCGTATGCAAACCCGATGTTCTGCTCCTCTTGTAATAGGATAAGGTTAACTGCTGAAGGAAAAATAAAGACATGCTTATATAGAGAAGATAAATCAGTAAATGTAATAGATATTTTAAGGAGTGGAATGAAAGAGGAGGAAATCGTTTCTGAATTAAAGAGGAGAATACTATTTGCAAATTACATAAGGGAACCAAACTTTAAGTATAGAGAGGGGAAACTAATTTCCTCAGCAAAGAATCTTTTCAGCGAAATTATTAATGCTTAACATTAATTTAATGCATGAGGGACTATAGATTAATTGAATCAATAATAGAAGAGGAGAATTTGGATTGCGCAATTCTGTTTGGTGCTCCCAATTTACTTTACTTCGCCAATTACTTTAGTATATCCGAATATAGAGGAGGTACAGGTGCATTTATTAAATGTAAGGGAGAGGAACCTAAGATTGCTGTTCCTGTTCTAGAATATGAGAGAGTCAAGGAAACTGCCTTTAAATGGGTAGAAGTTTTAGCATATTCTCCTTATCCTATTCCAGGTTATGAAGCTCCATTAGCTGGGAAAAACTTATCTGATGCTATAAGGAATTCAGTTAAGGGTAAAGCTTTTGGAGTCGATTTAGAATGGACTCATTATCCATACACTAAACTAATTAATGGAGAAGTAATAGACATATCCCCAAGGATTTGGGAGATAAGAAAAGTGAAGGCAAGCGATGAGATCGAGATGATGAAGAGAGCTAATGAGATAACGGGAAGAGCTTTCGAGAAGGCAATAGAGGAATTGAAAGAAGGTGTCACTGAGGCCGAGATCGCATCTTATATAGAGGAGGTTATGAGAAGGGAGGGAGATGGTTTTGCGTTCTCTAGTATAGTCGCCTTTGGTGAGAACTCCGCCTTCCCACATCACTTTGTATCTCGAAGGAAGTTGAGAAGGGATGAAGTAGTTTTAATAGATATTGGCGCTTCATATAGGGGATTCTGCGCAGACTCAACTAGGACTTTCTTCTTTGGTAAAGCTAATGAAGAATTCAAAAGAGATTATGAATTAGTTAAGGAAGCCCAAACAAGGGGAATAGAAAGTGCTTTGGCTGGAAAAGAAGCGGGTGAAGTAGATAAGGCGTCTAGAGGCTTTTTGGATAAGTACAATAAGGGAAAGTTCTTCATTCATAGCACTGGCCATGGGATAGGAGTGGAAGTTCATGAGGAGCCTAGGGTCTCAAGCGGATCAAGGCAGTTACTAAGTAAAAACATGGTTATAACAGTAGAGCCAGGGGTATACTACAAGGGAAAATACGGAATTAGAATAGAGGACATGGTTATCATTGGGGAAAAACCAATTACGTTAGAAGCTTTTGAAAAGGATCTCCTTGAGCTATAGCAAATAAAAAAAGGCATTTGCGATAATTAATGATAACGCTTTGAAACAAAGTTTAAATGCCTGGCTAATCCTTAATTTCAGTGATGGACTGTCTATTCTGTAAAATAGTAAACAATGAGGAGTTTGCATATAAAATATATGAGGATGAAGTGGTAAGTGTATTCCTAGACAAATATCCATTATCTAAGGGTCATACTTTAGTTGTTCCTAAGAGACATAAAAGAAATATCCTGGATGCAGACGAAATAGCCGCAGAAATATTTAAGAGGATCCCATTCTTGGCTAGGGCTATTAAGAGGGCAGTAAAAGCGGATGGAATAAGAATAATAACTAACGCTGAGAAAGCTGGGGGACAAATAATATTCCATTTTCACATACATATTGTTCCTATGTATGATGGAATGAGTTATTTACCTAGAAAGGAAATAAGAAGAGAAGAGGCTGAGGAACTCGTAGAGGTTATGAAGAGGAGTATAGAGGAAGAATTAAAGAATCACAAGAATTAAGATATCCCCAAGGCCCTTCTCTTTTCCCTCAGACAAGTATTACAACATAAATAGTAAATCTTTCCCCTGAACTTCAAGATAAGGGGGTTTCCCTCTATTTCATGATTACAATAGTCACAATGTAGGGAAATAGGTTTAATCCCTAGACTCTTCCTAGCCTTCTTGATCAGAGAGGTGCTTATTAACACTTCGTTTATCGTCACCCTAGTAGATACTTTCTCTATTTCCTCCTCAATCTCCCCTATATCCTTTCCCGTGATCACTAAAAGATATGAACCGTCCAATAGCTTATATAAGTCCCCTTCGACGTTTCCAATATCTCCTCCCCTAATCCTTAAGAAGGCAAATATCCTTTCCTCATTTAAGTCCTCTCCCAACTCTATTGAGAACTTCTTTATTATCCCCCTTTCCTTCAAAGACTTTATCATCCTGCTTACTGTAGCCTTACTTACTCCTAGTTCCCTAGAGAGCTCACTTAAATTCCTCCCTGCGTCTTCAATTAGCAAATTCAACAACCTATACTCTATTTCCTTGATGTTCACTGTTTCCATACATTTTCATTAAATGTTTTTAACAATTAAATATTTGTGCTGTATAGATGTGAGGTCTAATATTCCTCCTCAGTTAAAAAACATTGGATTAAAAGCCCTTTGACTTGCTTCTAACAGGGTTTTTGCCTTAGTCCAGTACCTACACTGGACTATAGATTTAAAGCCCACGTCAACTGGAAAAGCTATTAAAGCGGTTCTAATGAAATTTATGAGTATGCCTGGAAGAGGAAGGGAGCATTTCAAGAAGCCCCCATATTGATTAGGTGCTTCCTCATTTAAGGGAAGCAGTGGTAGGGCTACTCCTTCCTACTCCCACTCCTTCTTCTTTCCGTTTGTCCCTATACTTCATTTCACTCATTTCGTTCTCATCACGATCAAGCAGGGACTTAGCTATAAACACCTTGTAAATTGGTCAAGGAACTCCTTAGAGTCTAACGGGACTTACATCTCCGTTATCCCACCTTTTAAGCATAGCCCACATTAACGTGAGAGGTCATCCTTTTCAATAAAAATTTAGCATAAACGAATACAAGAAGATTTTCATTGTCATGAAAAAGGATTCAAACCTTAGTTTTGTAACTTTTATGTTATATAATGGATAGCTCTTAATCCCTCGTAAACTCATCATCTTTAAAATTCTCAGTGGAAAATTTTAATTATTATATATCGTTTTTTATTCCATGAATCCAGTTCACATAAAAGCTAAGAGGGGGGAGATAGCTGAAAAGGTAATAATTGCAGGAGACCCAGCGAGGGTTGAACTGCTCTCCAAGATGCTAGATAATCCTAAGTTGGTCAACAAGAATAGAGGAATACTAATTTACACGGGAGAAAGAGATGGTGAAATGATAACTGTTGCAACACATGGAGTAGGAGGACCTTATATAGCAATAGTCCTAGAGGAATTAATAATGCTAGGAGCTAAGGCTATAGTGAGAATTGGAACTACAGGAGCTATGATAAAGGAAATGAAGATAGGAGAATTGGTTATCCCCACAGGTGCCTCCTATTATTTAGGGGGAACTATAGGACAGTATTTTGGGAGAGATGCCAGCATAGTAGCAGTCCCTGATTACGATCTCCTATCCCTTCTTGTAGAAAACACAAGAAAGAGGAGGGTAAAGCATTACATAGGTACCATAATAACCAGTGATGCCTTTTACGCAGAGGATCCTGAATTCGTAACGAAGTGGACTTCGAGAGGTGCAATAGCTGTGGAGATGGAGTGTTCAACACTCTTCACGTTAGGTAGCTTCAGGAAAGTAAAGACGGGGGCTATACTTATAATAAGCGACAACTTGATCGAAGCCCCTGAAAAATACGCTAGTGCAGAGGAACTAGAAAGCTATGCCAAAGTTGCAGGGGAAATTGTTCTTGAGTCCTTACATAAGTTAAAGGTTTAAGGCTAACTTTATGAATATGCAATTAGCTATTATATCAGCAATAGAACCTGGGTTTAAACTGAGATCTTTTAAGATGGAGTCAAAAGTCTTTAGCAGGGGAAAATCAATTTCCTCTCTGTTTAATAATCTGAACAATGCCCTAATGGATTCCGCGTGAAGCATTGAGAACTTCTTTGCTATTAGAGAATCGGGTATAACGCTCATGAGCCTTAAATATTCCCTAATTGCACTTCCCTCCAAGTTGCTTAAATTTATTCTACCAGCACATTCAACGCTAAGAGGGTAATTGTAAACTAATTCAAAGGACACTAAGTCCATGTATGAGCTTTCCATGAGAACTTCCATTAATGGTAGCTTAGGTTCTTCATTAATATCTGGAATCTTGCCTTCATATTTACCTAAATGGCTCGGATTCAAGAGTTTAATTGCACTATACAAATACTTAGCCTCCTCAATAGTGTTTTCAATAAAGGGTTTAATAGATTTACAGCAACTTAATGACTTTATAAGTGGAAACTGCAACATAACTGTTCCTATGAGTTTTCCGCCCAGTTTCACGTAATTATAAATAGCCTTAAATGGATTAACATTGAAACAAATCTCCCTAGCAGCCTCCTTTATTTTAAGGGCAGAGCTCACGGCTTCCCTAAAGGAAATACTTGAATCCCCCCAAGGGTTTGCATTGCCTGGTTTTCTAAATGAAATTTCTAAGAGAGAAGAGAAAGATGCTATTTTAGATAAGTTGATGCATTCATTGAATTGAGACACTTGACTCGAACCCCTTGATGACTTCTTCCCATCCCTCTAGCATTACGTAATCAATCGGTCTTCCCTCACATTCAATTACGTCCTTGACCCATGAAGTGGAACTTAGGAATTGCGAAGAAGCAATTATTGCTGCTCCTATTGCCGATGCCTTTTCATATGGATAAAAAATTACATCTTTTAACCCTAACTCTAAAGCAAAATCCTTATTCCTTCCTGTAGCAACAATGAGTGAATCTCTGTAGTTGGTTAACTTTTCCATTATATCTTCTTTCAAAGCCTTCATCCATTCTCCCTCATCTATTTTTCCTTTTTCATATATTGTCTTCTTAGTTATTTTGTAATACTTAGAGAAGAGATATGCTACTTCCCCATCAATTGGTCCAGGGCACATGAAACCCTTCAACCCAGAAGTTCCACTATACGAATTAACTATCTTCCCGTTTTTAATTACTAATATAGATGAAAAGTAAGAGCCTAACTCGAGCAAAATCGCGTTAACTTCCTTGGGCTCTATTCTTAATGAGGATGAAACATAATGGATAACAGCTATTGCTGATGCCACCTTGTCTGAGGTCCCCATATCAATTTTATTATATTTTCTATACTTAGGTATACTCTTAAGCTGGATTACTGAAGGTATAGTCAAAACGTTTAAGTGTTTATATAACTTAGCTAATCTAAGGAAATTCCTCAATGGGCCTTCCGCATTTGGATTAGCAATAAGTGAAAAGGCCAAGTCTTCTTGACTAAGACTATTAAAGTCCTTTCCACATATTCCATGCCCTGATGGGAGAGCTATTGATATAGGTTTATACTTCAAAACTTCATTTATCAGTTCCTTAGGATTTCTTTGAACATAATAGGAGGTAAATTCCCTTAAAGCTGTTATCCTTAGGCCTTTATCTAAAATAGCATAACCGAATGTCTGGGAGCCAGCATCTATGCCCGCGAACAATTTCATTCATTTAAATTACTATACCCTGATTTAATAACCTCTACCTCCTTCTTTAAGGTATTAATAACATATCAAATTCGCCTCATTCACAATCCCAATTTAATTATCCATTCTAACTCTTTATCAGGCTATAATCACATTTCACATAATTCTCATTGTTACTTGTTTACAATGAACTGAAAAATTGAAATTGGCATCATTAAATGTCTAGCTCCCCTTATCGATATTTATAAGCTCAACTGACCATCTCCTTAATGTAAACCATAAATTTACTTGTTTATTTTTAGGGATTTATTAGAAGTAAGTTTTGGACCTATAGTTAGGGAAAGAGTTACAAAGGCGTTAGTTAATCCTACTTATTTATTAAGATTTACATATCTCATTTTAGGGTTGTTAGAGCTATTGTATTTGGGGATTATAATAGAGACTAGTATATGATTACTTGGAAGATGAAGAGAAATAAAGATGCCTTCCTTACCGCAAGCATAGTCTCATTGACCGTTTGTCCCTACACTTCCATTTCAATCATTTTGTGTTCATTCATGATCTAACAGTAACTTAGTCCTTGACCAAACACTCATTTTAATCGCATATGGATCATGCGGATTGAGCAAAAAGGTTTTGCCGCTTTCTCCTCTATCACTTTCACCCCTTTGGGTTCACATAGGTGTTAGAGGTTATTTCCTATAACCAAAAAATTTAGCATTAGGATTAAAAACATTTCCACATGAAATTTCAGGAGAGTGGTAAGGAAAATACTAAATTACTTATAATTTTCTTCATGGCAAAGTCATTTCAAAGTTCTTTAATCAACAATTCAACGAAAACTGAAACGTAAATTGGTGTCATTATAGGATCAGTATCGAACTCTAAAATAAGGGGGTTAGTCTTATTTAGAGCGAATCTCCTTGCCTTATGTGTATTAACTGAATCGCATATTAGAACGTTTAACCCCTTTGGATTTAATTTATCTAAGTTCTTCTCAATATTAATGCTTTCTGCCTTATTACTTTCACTTGTTTTAACTGTATGATATATAACATCAAACAGATTAGTTAATGAAAAAAGGTTAATTTTTTCACTTTTCTTAATGATTTCTAATTCCTTATTAAACTTTTCCCTCAACCAGTCCTCAATGGGCTTGATCTCAATGTTTTCAGTCTCCTTTAACAATCTCTTACATCTAGGATGGGAACATTCCCTACTCGCTGCAATTCTGTTTATTAAGTTCATTCCCATTGACACTTCTTTTACCTCCTCCTTAGGATATATTTTTATCACATTAGGTAAAATATCTAACAAATTACTATTTATTCTAGAATTTGAAAGTAAATATATTTTATTATCTGTATTTCTTAAAATACCATATAGATCAAGGAACTTATTAGTTTTGGAGAAAACCGCCCAACTATTATTGTTCTCAACATAGGGATAAATGAAATCTGAGTATAACTCTAAATCCAAATAAACATCGTTCTTAAATAGGAGCTGGGATCTAGCTAAATAAAATGAAAGCGATGACACAGGCATCTCACTTTGGAGAATTAGTAGAGAGTCCATTCTAACTAATTCATTTAACGATGCCTCATTTTCGATAACTAAGCTTTTCATGAGATGATAGAATATTGAAATGCAAGCTGTTAAAGTTTGGTTTACAAAGGTCTTAAATCCGCTATCAAGGGAAAAAGTAATAATGATGCAATAATTAAGTGAAGTATTTGCCCATGGCTTAGCTCATTCTTGCTTTTAATCTAAATGCTCCACATCCCCCTCTTAAGGGATCATATACGCCCTCAAATAATTTGGGTTAGTAAAGGGGAACTACATTACCCTCTACATTTAATCACAATACTTCGTTAGCAGAGCCTATCTTCAATTGGGGGTTATTAAATGAGGCTATGTAAATGTAGCTCACTACAACATTTAGAAGTAATTAAAGGTAATGAAATAGTTAAGCAAAAGCGTTATAGTCTTATAATAGGATTTTATTAAAAAGCTGTATTTTTGGTCTATCGTTAATGGAAATAGGGACACATCGATAATTAAGCTCTCACAGTAAATGAAAATCTATTAAAAGACATGTAATGAATTTTTAAATCTATTGTTAGGCATGAAGTAAGTTAGATATCGAGAAATTAATAATTGATTTGTTCAAGTCATATACAAACAGAGCTGTTGAACTATCCAGAAATGTGTTATAGTTTTCACGGTCTCATTCAAATCAAATATGTTAAAATTTATTTAGAGGAGCTATCCATTATGTAGAGAATCATTAGGTGATACTAGATCTTCATTTAAGCAATTGTTTCTCCCTACGGTTTCACCTCAATAATTTCATTTCTATTCACTATCAAAAAAGACTTAGCCCTAAGTAACACGTTCACATCACGTTAGGGACATGGAACTCTAGCCCAATGGCCCTTTCCTCTCACCCTCTTAAACACACCCACATTGGGATGAGAGTTATCTCCATTTAATGAATATATATATAGTAAAAGTTTTCCCATGAACATGAAAAAGAATTCAGCCCCATTGTTTTATCTGAAACACATAATACAAGTTTTTTTAAGTTAGAGAGAAAACAGAATTCGTGAAAGCAATCATATTAGCTGGCGGGTATGGGAAGAGGCTTTATCCTTTAACCCAGGAAATTCCTAAACCGTTGATAAAGATTAAAGGCAAGCCAATAATTCAATGGCAGATAGAATGGCTTAAAAAGTACAGCGTGGATGAACTAGTTATTTTAGCTGGATATTTGAAGGAAAAAATTATATCAGAACTAGGTTCAGGTCAAAAACTCGGTGTTAAAATAGGTTATGCAGTTGAAGATGAGCCGTTAGGTACTGGAGGAGCAATAAGAAACGCTTTCCACCTTTTAGATGACCTATTCATAGTTTTAAACGGTGATGTAATAACAAATTTAAATCCTCTAAGGTTAATAGAGGAGCTAAGAAATAGCGATAAACTATGTGCAATAGCTTTAATTCCGTTGAGGGTGCCATATGGTGTCGTAGAATTAAATGGGAAGAACGTAAAGGTCTTTAGGGAAAAGCCACTACTTAAAGGTTACTATATGAATGCAGGAATTTACGCAATGAGAAAGGAAATAGAAAATTATTTGCCTTTAAAGGGAGACGTGGAGAAAACTACATTTACTAAGCTAGCTGAAGAGGGGAAAATATTAGGGGTATTATACGAGGAGGTTCAATGGAATAGCATTGATAGCATAAAGGATATAGAAGAAGTGGAAAAGATCTTAGAAGACGATCAGAAAGCTATTAACGTTAAGGGAAATAAATCATAGCATTGTTTTTAAAACATCTGAGGTAAGAATAAACCATGGAACTCATTTACGTTAATTTTGTAATAGCACTTTTATCATCTCTAACTATAGTATTAGGAGGGATAGTAGAGGGATATGGCTATGGCTTATCATTAGGTACTAACTGGCCTTACACTAAGAATATGTTAAGGTTAGCATTGAAAGGGGATCCAGAAGTATTTCATAGAATAATTGCAACAGTAATAGGTATTTTAGCATCAATTTCCCTAATACTTGATTTCTCCATTTTAAATTTACTAGGCTTCTTATCGTTAATTGTAACTGCGATATTGGGAATGGCAGTACTATACGTTCTTTCAGGAAAATTACCTCCCTTCATTCAAGGAGTTCACGATGTTTTTGCATATTCTACTTTTTTAATATATTTATTTTTAAGTTTTAATTTAAATCTTAATTCTTTTATAAATTTCCTTAGTAGTAATGTTCCTCTTTTTTTCTTTTATTTAACAATATTTTTAGGAGGAACTGTATCGGGTGCTAGGAGAATGAAGGAGAGAGTTGGACTTTTTATAGTTCCAAAGAGCAGATTACAATTCTTCTGGTTTCTCCACGGAGTGTCAACTCTGCTCTTCTTGTTTATTTTAGCGTTTTACATCCCCTCATACTTAACTACTTTTTTATTATTAATTGCTGAAATCGCAATGGGAGGTTTAACTTATTTTAGACTTGAAAGGAACCCAGTAAGGCCTGGATTTGTGGTAGCCTTACATCAAATACTCTCAATAGGGGTGGTTACATCAATTTCCATTCATTTATTAATGTAAATAGCTCTGAGCTTTCCTCAAGAAGGTAAAAGAATTATATAGTTACACAAACGAGTTAGACAATTTTAATTTAAGAATGTATAGTTAAAATGCAATGATGAGTTACCCCCGGTGGATTTATGAAGACAAGGCATTTGTCTGAGCTTAATACTTAGGATAGAACCTTTTTAGGAGTTCTTTAGGAATTCTCCCTAGCTCCATTTCAACTTCGACTACAGACCAAGAACCTATAGGGATTATAATTTTATCATAATTAGGTGAGCCTTCTAAATCCCCTTCTGGATATCTCAATACTGCCTTCTTTATCCTTCCAGCTATTCGCAACTGAGAATTAAGAGAGTTTCCTGATGCATTAAATAATTTTATAGTAAAAATACCACTTTTAAATTTGTATTCTATGGGTAAAACGCAATTCGGTTTCACCTCTAATAACGATATAGGATTAACTGTGGGAATCAAATCGACAATTATTGGCTCGTTTTCAATTTCCACCTGCTCCACATGCGCTAAAAGGTATTCCCATCTCAAGCCATGTTTCAATATCAGCTCTTTTGCGTTTTCCAATTTAATAATTCCATCATTTAAATTAAATTTAACCCCCTCTTTCGATAATATTAGAATTGCTTCATTTGGAATTTGGACTATTAACCACTTCTCTTCCAGTTGGCTAAGTTCCCTTTGTGCGAAATACAAGGGAGAAGGAGCTATTTTAATTGGGTTTATGTAATTAACTTCCAAGCTTATATCTCTATTTATTAAATACTTGTCTTCGAGCTGTATCGCATTTACTTCGTCTATTATGAAGAAAGAACCTATCGATTTCAGCTTACTTACTATAGGTGAGTAGTTTGACGGTCTTTGCGTGATCTCTGTCGGGGCAAAGTAATAGCAATTTTTGCCCTTACAAAAGTACCTCTTCCATGTTACTGGGTTAAGCCATGATTTTCCTTCTCTACAATCAATTAAGTAACTCATAAGTTCTAATAAGTCTCTAGTTTCCAATGTAATATTACAAGAAGATATTGTAGGACTTCCTATAGGTAATATGACTCCCTTTCCTTCTCCGAGTTTTAAGGAACATGAAATTCCCACTAATTCACTAATCTTCTTTGATTTAACTGAACACTTGTTTAACCACACTATAATTGGTAACTGGGGTAAATTGAGAAAACATGGATGGGAATCTAAATCAATTTCCTCCTTTATACCACAATCAAGCAAACTCTCACTAATAAAGAGAAACCTCGTTGTTTAATATCAGTTCTGACACTTTCCTTATATTGGATAATTCCTCGTCTGTAATACCTTCTATTTCCCTTACTTTATCTCTTGTTAACTCTCCCTCAGTTACCACATCTAAGCTAACTATTAATGGATCATCAATTGGTCTTCCAATCTGACCTAAGACCTCGACATTAACGAATTTTATTCCATTTACCTTCTCATAAACCTTTTTAGCTATAATGTTAGCCACTACATTATATATCTTCCCAACATGGCTTACTGGATTTTTACCTGCTGTAGCCTCTAGACTCATAGGCCTCATTGGTGTTATTAGTCCAGTAGCCCTATTACCTCTTCCAGTCATTCCGTCATCCCCATGCTCTGCAGAGGTTCCAGTAACTGTTAAGTATTGAACCCCCTTCTCCAGTTTATCTCCAGCATTAATGAAAATTCTAATCTCGTGATTAGGAAACGATTCCTTTGCTAACTTCTCCACGTGATCCCTTACTTGTTCCTTAATTGAAATGTAGTGTTCCTTGTCATCTATTAAAGGCGAAATCATGGCAACTGCAACGGTTAACTCTATCGCATTATCCTTCCTCAAACCCATTACCTTAACATCTTCACCTGTTTCTGGAACCCTCCTCTTGAAATCCCTTGAATTCAGAGTTCTTTCCGTTTTCATTACTAGTTCCTCTAATGGCGTTAAAGGATAGAAACCAACACCAAAACTAGTGTCATTGGATAGGGGCGTTGATCTAGAACCTATTTGATATAATCCTACTAAATCAGATGAACCTTTTCCGATTTTGTAGTCAACTATTACATGCCTGTTTGGATCTAAGAATCTGAAGTTATCCTTTATCCAGTCCTTTACAGAATCTATTATTAGAGTTCCAACAGGTATTTCCTCTTTACCCTTCTCAGTAATCACTTCAGTAGTCGCCCTTCCTGCAACAATTATATATATAGGTTGTAGAACCTCTCCTCCTTTGAATTTCGGGCTAGCCTGCCCACCTACAACCAAGGTCTTGTCTAAATTATGATGGAGTATTACACCGTATTTCGTTAAGTAATATTTACTCAATGCTCTACTTGCCTCCTCACTAGCACTATCAGCTATGTAATCAGGATGTCCTACTCCTTTTCTCTCCACTAGCTCTACACTCATCTTACTGACGTCTTTGTAGTGCCCCTCAATTACCTTTATGTTCCTCAAAGGTAATCACTTAGCTTACTTCCTAGGATTTTATAAGTTCTTGGAAACCTTACTGAGATGCCCTTTCATAGTTTGTGCACACAAAGAGGACGTTGCTACCCCTTATTAAAACCCTTCCGTATTTGGCAACTATTTCCTTTCCATCATTTCTTAACTCTGCACAATCGGATAGCACTACATTCATTGTTCCATCTGCTTGCTCTAGTTTCCCAACGTATTCACTTCCATCTTTTAATTTCACTAAAACTACCTTGTTTACCGCTAACCTCAAACTCTTCAGGGGATTCTCGAGCTTTGCTTGCAAAATTTTCACCTTAATGAGATATCTAGCCTAAGCTTTCTTATAAGGTTTTACTTTCAAGATAGTAGTTGGGTAGTAATGATTTTGCTATTAGATGACGTGGAAAAAGTTAGAGATCTTTTCGAAGCTCTGAGCTCAACCACAAGGATAAAAATATTGCTGATTATAAGGGATAAGCAGATGTCAGTTAGTGAATTAAGTGAGAAGCTTAAGTTAAGCAAAGCTGATATAAGTAACCAAGTTTCTTTTTTGGAGAAAGTTGGTTTGGTAGAGACAAGCTATTTACCTGGGGTCAAGGGGGTTAAAAAACTAGTTAGATTAAAGGAAAAGGAAATAACTATTTTACTTGGAGGAGGCTTCAAGGAAGGCTAGATAAGGAGGTGAGGGATTGTTAGGCCTGCTATTGAATTCAGGATGTGGTTGTGTTCCGAAGAAGAACTTATTTTTTTTGAGCTCAATGAACTCGGCTAACCCGTCTTCTGAGACGCCACTTATTATTAAACCAGCTGATTCAAGTTTGTCAATATATTTAGGGTTAACCTCGTATCTATGTCTATGCCTTTCAAAGACTTCCTTAGAATTGTATATTTTCTCGGCTAAAGAATTTTCCCTAATTAGAATTTTCCTAGACCCCAACCTCATAGTACCTCCAATCCTTGTAATTTGCTTCATTGTATCCAAAATAGTAACCACTGGATGGGGGGTGTTAGGGTTTATTTCAGTACTATTAGCTTCTTTAAGCCCTAAAACGTTTCTCGCGTATTCTACAACTGATAGCTGAAAACCAAAACATATTCCAAGAAGAGGTACATTATTTTCCCTTGCATACTTTATAGCCTTTATCTTTCCTTCTACACCTCTAATGCCAAAGCCAGGGAGAATTATTACACCCTTCACCCCTTCAAGTTCCCTTTCAAGGTCTATTTTTCCGTTCTCAACTTCTGTAGATTCTATCCACTTCATCTTGGGTTTTACTTTAAGTTTTGCAGCGCTATGTATTATAGCTTCCTTTATGCTTATGTAGCTGTCCTTTAACTTAGTGTATTTTCCAACAAGCGCTATTGGAACTTCTTCTCTAGCGAATTTTATATTGTTTACGAATTCAACCCATGATGTCAGGTCTGGCTTTCTGTATTCTAACCCAAGAATCGAGGAAATTTTCCTAGTTATGTCTTGTTTTTCCAGCATTAATGGTACTTCGTAAGGAAGTTCAACATCATAGCTTGAGAGAACGAAGTCTTTTCTCACGTTTCCATGAAGTGATATTTTTCCCCTTGCCTCTTCATCAAGAGGTATCTCGCTCCTTGCAATTATCATGTCAGGTTGTATTCCTATTCTCCTTAGTTCCTGTAAGCTGTGTTGTAATGGTTTTGTCTTGAGCTCTCCAGTTGCCTTTAAATACTCAACAAGTGCAACATGAATGAACATTATTTTATCCCTCTCTAATTCTAGCTTCATCTGCCTTAACGCCTCAAGGAAGGGCAAACTCTCAATATCTCCTACTGTTCCACCAACCTCTATTAGTAATATATCAGCGTTATCTAGTTTAGTTACCTCATAAATGCTCCTCTTTATCTCGTCAGTTACATGAGGTATTATTTGAACAGTTTGCCCTAAATACTTCCCTTCCCTTTCATTATTTATTACTTTATAATATATTTTTCCAGTAGTTATGTTGTTATAGCCATGCATGTTTCTGTTTAAATATCTTTCATAGTTACCCAGATCTAAATCAGTTTCAACCCCGTCTTCCGTTACGAAGACTTCACCATGAGCATAAGGATTCATGGTACCAGCATCTACATTTATATATGGATCTATTTTCACTGCGCTCACGTTTAGCCCCATACTAGTTAGTAATAGCCCTATTGAAGACGCTATAGTCCCCTTCCCTACACTTGATAACACTCCACCAGTAATTACTATGAACTTAGACATATAAACAAAGACTGTATTATCACTAGAACTTTTTAAATTCAACTAAATTGAGTCAATAGTTTTTTAATAGATTTCGAGCTTTACAATAATACTTCTTCATAATGGGATTTTCAATTAATGAACAGAAGACGTTTTAAGCGTAATACTCATCTAACATTAGGTTTGGGATATATATGAAATTTAGTGCTATAATGATAACGTCTATAATAGTAATCGCTTTAATCCCTATTTCCTCTTATATCCAATCTCAAAACGAATGGGCTACTTACAATGTAGTCAGTGGAAAACAAGGGAATTATTTTGTATCTAATTCTAATTACAATGTTTCAGTTAACGTTAACGTCCCTAGTTACGTTAGTGGAGGCTACTTAATAATTTCAATTAATCCACTTGCAACCTCAAATCCAAGCTCTCCTAGCAAGGGGCAGTTTTGGTTTATAAGGCAAAGTCCTAGCCAAAGTTACTCTCTCACCAACGAAGGTAAGACTATTATATTTAGATCCCCTCAACCTGGAGTATATAATTTAACAGCCTTATTTTCATTACCTATAAACTTAACTGAAACTGTAAGCAATGGTATAACAATCTACATGAATTTTTCAGGTAATATAATAACTGCTCAATACATTAAACCCAACAACCAATCTTTAGATGTGGGGGATTTAACTGCACTAGTAGTTGATCAAAAGCTGTTAACATATCAATCAACTTTGTCCTCTCTTAGCAATAGTTGGTTAAAGGAAGATTCAACGTTCAGGCAGAACTATGGTGCGGTTTACAGTAATTTAGTATCTCAGGCAAATTCATTAGCCTCTAAAGGGTTATATGACCAGGCACTAGATACTCTCTCAGCTTTAAGTAATATAATAAGTTCTCTGCCGGCACCCCCTAGTTATACCTTGCAATATTCACTAATAATAGCCTTAGGTGTTATAATAATAGCTATGGGAGGATTAGTGATCTTCCTGTTGAGAAGGACTGCTCAAGCAAGCCAAATGAGGGAGGTGCTCAGCAAGGTTTCCCAAGAGCTCTCAGGCCTAGAGGTAATAGTTTCAAAATATGATAAGAGCGTAGCCGAGAAATTAAATCAAATAAAAAGGAGAATTAGTGAGGTGATATAATGGCGAAGAGATATTCTCAAATTCACGTTGTAGGAATAGGAGGAACTGGCGTTAACATTATAAATACAATATTGAGCGACCCCAAACTTCTAAGCAAACTTGATGAAAGGACTTCAGCTTATTTCGCATTGGATATAGCAGATGGGGATATTAACGAATTAAGGAAGACATATCAAAAGGTAATGAGCGAAATGAAGGAAAAGGGTATACCTCTTGATAAATTATATTTAAGGGCTCAAACAATAAAATTCAATACACCTGATGTATTGTTTGACTTCATGGTTAAATACCCAGAATACTTGGCGAAGGATGGTATAAGAGCACATGGCTATAAAAACTGGATATCAACAAGCATAAGGATTCCCGCTTTGGCTGGAGGTATTGGAAGGCAGAGGGGGTTAGCTAAGGCAACATATGCGTTAAATTATTATCACTTCAATGAAATAAACAACTTCATGTTTGAGTTCAAAGACAGGGTAATGGTTTCTGGTAGAGCCCCCATAGTTTCTGTGATATTTGGTCTTGGAGGGGGGACTGGAAGTGGCATAGTCTTTGATTTTTCAAGGGATTTGAGGAGGAAGACTGGAAACAGCGTGCCAATAATAGGTATAACAGTTATGCCTTCTACTGCAGACGATAGTTTAGCTAAAGGCATTTCATCTTACATGGCACTGAACGAGTTAAGGTTACTCTTCAATTTGGAACTAAACAATAAGGTGGTAAGGGAGTTCGGAGAGTATTACAGAAATCCATTTTCAATTCTCTTCTTCTTCCCACTCCATGTGGCTGTTGTAAGTTCTAAGGAAGGGACAATATTGGACGCTAGAAAGCAGGTAGATCAAGCGATCGCTGATATAATTGACGTTTTTTCAATGTTTGATGTAGCCGACTTACTTAGTTCCATAGGAACTAACAACAACTTCGGAGACAACTTCATTCATAGCATAAACTTAATAAAGGTGAAGTTCCCAGTCTCTGAATACATTGATATCTTAGAAAACGAGTTGAAGAGGATGGAACTTTTTTCAAGGTTAGTTGAAGAAAAAGCTAAGATACTTGACAGTATTAACAAGCTCATAGAGACCTTCTTCATTCCGAAGCTGATAAATGACTATAAGTTATATTTAGCTCAGATAGGAGAAAATATAGAGAACATAGAATCAAACATAATGTCTCTTATAAACAGAGGAGGTAAATATGAGACGGAATTAATGAGAAGCCTCTCAGGGCTTGAAGCCTTCTTTAAGGAGTCTCTAAGTCCTTACATAAAGGTTATCGATTCAATCAAGGTGACCAACGGAAGTGGAGAGAACTACTTCCTCTCTGAGTTAAGGAAAATGTTAAGGGAGATAACGGAAATCTCAAAGAACTACAATCAAGATAAGAGCTATTCAACAATTAAAACAAATCTAAGTGCAGCTTTAAGTTCCTCTAAAGGGTTTTCGGCAAGGGAAATAAGTTTCTTTAACTGGGGTATGAACTTCTTAGACCTAGTGGACTCAGCAATAAAGGTAGTGAGGAACCTCACGAAATTCAAGATCTTGGCAGAGGAATTAATATTAATACTTGCTAGACTAAATCCAGAGGCCTCCAAAAGGGCTAAGGAAATGTTCGAGAAGGATTACCCAGCTATAAGCAGGTTAAGCTCAATAATACTTGACAAACCTTCTGTAGAGAAGACGCTGATAGATCAAGTAATACTACCGGTTCAAGGATTAATACAGAGAATAGAAGCAGACGAAAGAATATTGCAGCAAAGGGTAGAACAACTTGAGATCTCCCTAAGTGAGGAAAAGAACAGGAAGGACAGACTTGAGAAAGAGTACAGGTCAATAAAGATTGACTTAACTGGTAGAAGAGGGAAACTAAGGAAGTTAATCGATGAGAGTGAGTCTTCAATATCTAGAATTCAGTCAGAAGTATTGGAGGTGAATTCAGATTTAGAATCACTCAAGAGCTTGAGAAAAGGTTTAAGTTCAGTTTTGGATATGCTCGATATAACAAAGGACTATAGAAGAATATTGAATGATATAGAGAAAATAGAGAAGGAAATAAATTCCAAGAGAAGCGAAATAAGGCCTTCTGTATACTATGAGAAGATAGTTGATTTAAGTGAAGAGGAACTTTCGAAGATAATGAGTGTATTATTAAAAGGAGATAGGCTCGCTTTACTTGATAGGGACAAGATAAAGGACATAATTGATCTAAAGAAGCTAAAAGAGGGTTTAAAAAGTATTATGAGAAGCTTTAACTCACCATCTTTCTTCGGACTAACAGAGGCTTATAGAAGTGACATTATTTGGGCTATAGTTTCTACATCGACTACATGGGATAAGGAAATGGATGAGGAATTGAGAAGTGTTTTATCAAGGTATGCCAGCATTGAAGCTAATAACGCGATAACAGTGAAACCAATAGACTCTGAAAACCCGTGGAACTTGATCTTTGTTGTTATATTAGCTAAGGCAAGACCTGAGCACTTAGAGATTTACAACATGATAAAGGTTAATTCAGAGTACGTCACAAGCAAAGAAGACAGAGTCCTATTTAGGTCTTATCTATTAGAGCAGGGAGTTGATGACATTGATGAGTTTATTAAACAAGTTAACAGATAAACTATATAGGAAAGTAGAGGAATTCTTAGTTTCCTTTTTTTGCTCTTTCATATCTCTAGTAGTTCTCCCCCTTTTACCTGTAGGAGGAGGTTATATAATTCCGCTGTTGTTTTCCATATTAATCGGAGTTATTTCATATATTTTTAATATAAGGACATCCTTCAAGGTATTTTCCTTTATAATGGCCATTAATTTACTTATACAGATCCCGTATTCGTACTATTATTCTAAATCTCCTTTACCACCCCTATTCCCAATAGTTGTGTCTGAGATATTCATGATTATCTCATATGCATTATCTAGCGATTCGCCGCTTTCAGCATTTATTGGGATGTTATCTGGTTCAATTTTACTCTTACCTTATGGAGTGTTCTTTGCTACCCCCCTTCTATTGATATCTCCCTTAATAGAAAAGAGGATAACGAGCATAGTAGTGGAGCTTTCCTCTGTATTTGCTATATATTTTCCCTTTGTAGCATTGGAGAACATAATGAATAACATATCCGTACAAGGGTTTAATTTTAACATATACGTTTTAAGTATAATTAATTCAGCAAATTACGGGAATTCTTGGCTAGGAGCACAATCACCATATAATTTCACATTATACCTTCTCCCTCCATCACAGAACATATTTAATTCTATACAAAACTTCCTCTCTACCAGGTTTATAATCTCATCTAATGCACCAAGTTCCTTTTTGGAGTTCGCCGTTAAATCGTTTGGAACCTTTGTTGGTTTGATATCATCATTAATAGGGATTTTCATATCTTCGTTTCTCCTTCTCTACTTAACTAAACTAATCCCAAAGAGGAACTTCCTAAATTATTATAATGTTTTCGCAATTATATTTAAGTATTCAAAACTTGAGGAGATAATAGCAACTGTTGGGCTATACGTAATAGCGGTGCTCTTGCTGTCTCTGGTTTCCCAGCCATTAGGTTTCTATATTCAACCAGAAATTTCTTCTCCTTCTCCACCATATCTAATTTCTATCCTCTTTTCTCTGTTTTTATCAGTAATCATTTCGCATAGAAACAATTACTTTGAGTTAGCAGAGGAACTGAACAGGATGAGGAATTCAATATATAATAAGGTAAATGAAGTCGAGAGAGAATATGAAAACTTAGTTAATAAATATAATCCTTACTCTTCTGAATTAGACTTCATTAAGCTTAACCTAGATTTAGGTAGTAAAATAGTTGAAAGGGTTAAGAGGAACATGGAGAGGGCTAAGGAGGAGGATAATATATCCCAGCTAATGCAGTATTATGAGAGCGCAGAAAAGGCAAAGAACGATATTATGAACTTGGATATACAGAATATAGTCAAATTAAAGGATTTAATAAGGAGAATAAGTGAGTCAATAGAGTATTCATTAGACGTCTTATCTAAATACAAAGTTTACTTTAATGAGTATAAGAAAGTTAGCTTGACAGACGATCCTAAAAGTTTAATTTCATCATACAATTACTTAAAGGAGTTCGAATCAAAAATTTTCTCTATTATAACTACCAAACATAATGAGGCAATCGAAGCTCTTTCAAGGCTTTATCCAAATGAAATACCTAAGGCGGAGAGTATTGAGGCAAAGAACTACAATCCAGGGTACTTGAGTATTTTCATTTCCTCCACCTTCTCTGTCTATAACGAAAAATTTATGAAGTCCTTAAAGGATTTAACGGAGTTTGCCAGGGAGAAAATGAATATTCAATTAGAGGTGAGAACTTATTTAGATTCCCCGGATCTAGTGGAATCAATAATTTCAAAAATAAAAATAATTCTAGATAAAAATATAAAATATATAAAAATTTATGAGAGTTACTTAAACGAGTTAGCCAAGTTCTCGAGTTATTTAGAGTTCAACTCGATGAACTTGATTAAGTTGGTTAGCGAGCTTCCTAAAGAGGTTGAGGAGTGGAGAGGGGAGGATCAATTAAGGAAGGTAATAGAGAGCGTGATGGACTTAGATAGGAAATTATACAATTACTTAAGGGAAGACATAAACTTCATGAAATTAGTGAGAATTCACGATCAGATCAAAAAGATCATAGATGAACTACTAGAGAGAAAGGGAGGGGAAATAAGAGCTGAAGATGTAGGGATTAGCGAAAAATATGCTTATAAATTATTCAAATTCTTGGCAGCAACTTACCCACAAGAGTACTCTTTCGACTCAAACAACAAAATTCTTAAGAGGAGATTCACTTGATAGGGAGCTTTAACATAAACATTCCAATGCCTTCCTTAACTATTCCAGAGTTGGCAGTAGTTAGCCTTGACCTAGATTTTGGAATAAGGGTGGAAATAGGAAAGGAGAAGGACTTTGACTCTGAGAAGTTTGTTCTCCCTTATAGTGAAGAAGGGAATTATAACATTGAGGAGCTCAAGGGATGGTTAAAAGTGAACCTATTAAAGAGGGTCAAGGAAGTAGTATTGATTTCTACTTCATATAATGAAGCCTTGGATGCTTTGAGAAGAGCATTAGAGGAAGTGAACACCTCTGGAAGGAAGTATTCAATATTAATAGTCCCTCCTGGGGGAGAAGTAGAGGAAAAGAAGAGGAGAACATTTACTGCTATAAACGACTTTCAATCTTGGAATGGGATTATAACAATAAACGAGAATCAGTTAATGAAAAAGGATCTAAGAGAACTTATCAATAGCTTAACTGAAATAATATTGAGGTACCCAGAGCTGATTTATAAAGGAAAGAGGTTTGGGGTAAAGTTTTACGTTCCCTGCATTAACAGCAACTTGCCATCAGATGCATTTACCAATTATAGAATCCCCCTCAAAATTCTCTTGGATTCGTGCCTAGGAGAATTCAACGAGGATAGAGTACTTTACTTCTTCACTGTATTCGATATAGAGTACAATAGGGAATCACTAATAAATTCAATTAGGGAGTTTTACCTTAATAGGTTTTCTAATGTTAAATACTATGAGAATGAAGTGAGTGACTTGGATTACGAGGCAATATTCCTAGGTGTTATGAGTAATGACTGAGGCAATACTTGTTTGTGGAGGGAAGCCGATTAAAGTTCGAATTGTTAGTACGAATATAGAGGTTTTAAATGTGAGATCTTTATTAAAAAGTAAAAGGATGGAGCCAATAACTTCTTTCAAGGTAGACAGAGGTAATGTAATATATAATGGTCTTGAGTGTAAGATAAAGGAAGATAATGGTTTTTATGACTTTCTGGCCAATTATTACTTATCATTAAGTGTTCTGAATTCGTTGTTAGGGCTAAAGGAAATAATTATTGAAGTGATAAAGAGGAGAGAGGAAATAGTAAAGTTGAAGGAGAATATAGAGAGGGAAGGGTGGAAAAATTACTTAATATCTAGGAAAATATTGGAAGACCCTATAGACTTTTGGGAGAAAGCGATTAAAGAGTATTTAGAAAAAATCAATAGATTAACTGAAAGCCTAAACAATTTAGACAATAGCGTAGGGAATATAGTAAAGGAGTTGGTATTTAAAGTTTTAAATTCAAACGATCCAATAGTGGAAATAGACAGAATAGAGAACTCTTTGAAAGAGAAAGTAGCGTTATAGAAAAATAAAATTAGCAATTCTCTTTCTCCATTAAGTACCTTTCTATATTACTAATCCTTAGACATTATAATATCTATAACCCTATAATATGGCGGTTTCAGCTTCACCTTTCTATTAGGTCTAGAAACCTTAATCCATTCAGCATATTCCTTCTCTACTAGTTTACTTAAAATCCTAGCACTTGAATTCCTTGATATGCAAAGTTCTTCACTTAACTCCCTGACCCCCCAAATTGACTTTCTTTTCCATAGCTTTTCATGTAATTCCTCTAGGTCTACTATTTCAACCTTCATGTAATCAAGTTAACCTTTAAATTAATTTAGTGTATGGCGAAACTATTATTACCATTAGGATACCGGATTCTAACTTATAAGGCATTACATGAAACTTAAAAAATCTTATGTAACAGCTTTATTTATAAAAAGGTTTAAAGAAATACCTCACTAAGCTTAAGGTTTTATCATTATACATTTTGAACCTCTACCTCCAATAGTGCTTTGCATAGAAAGGGCAAGAAGTTTTTTCCTTTCTAGTAGAACAAAAATCTACTTTAAGCGAAAAAGCGAGCACACAATTGAAATTTGTAAGTAGTTAAAAGGCATGCTAAAAACTAGAAAACACTGATTATGTAAGCTTCTATCATTGCCCCTAGAGTAAGTAAAGCGAAGACTAATAGTATCGATAAGGAGTAATGCTTTATCTCCCTTTTAAAAAATCCCTTTCTCATGGCATAAATTAGATAAATGCTATTAGTCATTGCGATAGAATAGGAAAAATATTCCAACCATGAGTGAGGGAGCAAAAAAAGGGATAATAGATCTAATTGCGGGTTAGAGCTTAGACCAGCCAAAATATATCCAGTGTTCCACAGAACGTAAATACCAAACGGTACACCTAAGGCTGGAACAAACATTCCCAGGGCTATTAAGAAGTTGTTTTCCAAGATGCTGAGGACTTTATTGAAGTAATCCATAGAATAGATTTGGTTGATCTCCTGTTGAGTAGTAGAAACTATATCACTTGGTGGAATGAAATATGTACCAATTAAAGTTGCCAATATGCTAACGGATAGCATAACAATGAATAGTGTGAACTTCCTCATGAGTATATTTAACCCACATAGTATAATATTTTTTTAAGAACTAAATACTTTGTTGGTTTGATTCGTTTTCTCGACTCATTTCTTCGCTTTCAATTCTTTTTTTATCGCTACATAAAGACCTTCAATATTTTTACAGCATCGTTAGTTCTCATAATTTAGCCCATCAATATACTTATGCAACACGGAATCAGTTTTTCCTGAAGATCTCTTAGCTTTTGGATCAGCTAAGACTATATTTTATATTAATTAGGATGTGAAATTTTCAAGTAAATTTATATTAATTAGAATTTTCATAAGGACATAAACTAATTGCATTTTAGAACATTACATATTATTGATAGCCCTTCCTTTAAAATATCCGGCCTTCCTCCTAGAGATAACCTGAACCCTTGATCTAATAGAAAGAATCTTCCAGGTAAAACCAATACACCCCTTTTATATAACTCTTCAGGGATTTCTGAGCTGCAATTGACAAAAGCGAAAGGCATGTATTCCTTGTAAAGGAAGTCGAGCTTTGTTTTCATTAATATCTCTAAGTTCTCATTTATTATCTCTTTATTTCTCCTCATTATCTTTTCTATATTGGCGAAGGTTATCTTCAGTAATTTAATCTGATCATCAAGCGGTGGAGGAGAAATCAAGTTCTGCATTTCCCTTATCCATCTTATCATCCTTTTATCGCCTACCACATAGCCAGCTTTTTTATTTGTGTAATTACATATCTTTGCAGTAGTTGAAACTACAATTAAGTTCTCATTTACTTCCTCTGCTAAACTCCTACTAGATACGAAGTAATTGAATGTCTCGTCTATCATTACTTTGCAACCTTTCTTGGAGCACTCTTCAACTATCTCCATCACTTCCTTTCTCCCTAAGAAAATTCCCAGAGGATTATTTGGGTTACTAAAAACCACTAATTTCACTCCATTGAGATTGTATAATATTGAATCATGTGTAGTAAAAACTATCCTTGAATTGAGCAGTTTAGGCTGTAGAAATATAGGAGAGTATTCAGGCATTGGAATAAGGATTTTATCACCGCTTTCCAATATCGATGCCATAGCTAAGAACATGCCCTCCTGTGCACCATGGGTTACCAGGAAATTGTCCCTTTCTATTCCCAAATAATCAACTGGATCAACTTCTTCTTTGTCTAATTCCTCTAGCTTTACTGGCTCTATACCACTTGAGGCTAAGTTTATCTTGCAAGGCCTTTCTAACCAATTAAAGTGTTCGAGCTCAATTTTCATGGTATTTAATGAGGTTAAAAACTTATAAGCTTTGAAAAATGTGAAATCCATGAGAAGTAGAGGAGAAATACAAGAGATGTTCAAGGAATTCTATATAGCCACTATTTTGATATCACTTAGGTTTTGTTCTGAAGTAGGTGAAATAAAGAACCCCCCATTTGTAGTACTCGATGAGGACTATGAAGGGGAAATAATTGATGCAATAGGTGAATTAGAGGAGAGATTAAATGAATTAATTAGAGGCAGGGAAATCAAGGAACATTGCCTCCAGAGATTCTTCAATTACAGAAGAGGTGAGAAAATTAAAGTTAAGGTATTCCGTAAAGTCCTTTCAGAGATTTCAGAGAACAGCATTTCTCCAATTTTCTTAATAAAAGGTCGGGAAGTTAAGGAGAAGGCATTAATGGGACTGAGTGAAACATTACCGCCTTCAAGTTTGTTTATAATAGAGGTCAAGGGCAATAACTATTTACCTGTAGGGATCCTGGAAAACGCAGTAATCTTGTTAAGGGAAAACAATTAATATTTAACTTCATTAGATATTGAACCCTCGTTTCTCGAATATTTAGGAACTTGCTCATTTCCATTCTGAGCCTAAAGTAGTAAAGCTACTAACCTAAGAAATAAGATGTCTTCAACTAAGTTTTACGTAATGCGACATTAATTTCAATATTAATTTAAGGATTGAATCCCTTTTCATAATTCTTTGGACTCAGCAAGTTGGTTTTTGCTTGAAGGAGTCCTTTATCTAAATAGTAAAGAGGTAGTAGATAGCTAAGCCTTTCCTTGATCTTGAATGTAATAAAAAATGACTGAAATGAGAGTACAAGCGCAAACAGTTTAGAGCTGAAACACAAAGTATAATATTTCATTGTATAATATTTCATTGTTTATCTGAAATATTTGGCAACGTCTGAGACATAAAAGGACTTAATGTAATGGAGACTTAATAAATCATTAATTAGAAGAGTAACACTGGGAAATAAGCACGTCATGAAAGTGTTCTGCTTTTAAATCTTAGTGTTTACAAAAATTTACTAAATCTCTATAAAAACATGGTATTATTTATCATTATAGATAAATAGGCTTTAAGAAATTAATGTAATCTTTAAGCAAAAGGAAATAGATTAATCACAATTAAATGATTATAACCTTATCTTCCTTTATATAACCAATCATATATATAATTTTATGCGTTTATAAAAAGTTGTATGATTTATTTGAAAAAACTTTTTAACCTTTGCCAACTATAATTATATGGTCAAAAATGGATTTGAGGCAAAAAATTAGACTACCCTCAGGAAAATTAACGTCAGTAGGAAACATAATAGGTTACTTCTATGATCTCTCGGAGACAGATATAACAGTATTGGAGAACACAATATCGAAGGGCAAAGTTGAGGCAGACCAATTGGAGAAAGAATTATCAATAAGCAGGTCAACACTGAACATGTCTTTAAATAAGCTCCATTCACTAGGTTTCCTTGAGAAGAAGAGGGGGGAGGTAAAGCACACCGGAAGGCCTAAATACATTTACAGTGTATCAGCCAACGTTAAGGAAAAGATAAAGAAGGAACTAGAAGACATATTTAAAGAAGTAATAGACGCAACATCAGGAAAGAAAGTAGTCACATCAGCCTAGGACTTCTCCTTTTCTATAAAGTTAACTACTTTTTCAGCTATTTTTGTGAAACTTCTACTAGCCTCTGTGTCAGGGTACTTGAAGAAGAAAGGCTCGCCTATGTCGTTGCTCTCTGCAATCCTTGGATCTAAGGGGATCTTGCCTACAAGATCGACTCCCATTTCCTTAGCAAGCTTTTCGGTGCTATCTTTTCCAAATATAAAGTAGCTCTTTCCAGAATCAGGGCAATGGAAGTAAGACATGTTCTCAACCAATCCTATTACTGGGATGCTCATTTCCTTAGCGAACCTTATTGATCTCTTAACTATTGAAGCAGACACATTTGAGGGTATAGTTATTATTAAAGCTCCATCTATTTTATTAATAAGCTGGACAATGCTTAACGGCTCATCCCCAGTCCCTGGAGGCATATCAATTACAAGGTAATCCAGTTCACCCCAGTTCACGTCAGCTAGGAATTGCCTTATTGCGTTGTGTTTAATAGCCCCCCTCCAAACTATAGGGGAAGAATCATCTGGGACTATGAAATCTATTGAAACCACCTTAATTCCAAAGGGGCCTATAGCAGGTTCTATTCCGTTTTCCGTTCCGAAAAGCCTTGTACCAGATATTCCAAGCATCCTTGGCGCTGAGGGACCGTGAAAGTCTACATCAAGTAATCCAACACTCTTGTTAAGGCTTGCTATAGCCATGGACAAGTTAGATGCAAAGAATGATTTACCTACTCCTCCTTTACCACTCATAACAATTATTTTGTGCTTTATATTCTTTAACCTGGACTCAACTTTTAAATCCATGAGCCTGGGTCCTTGAGGTCTTATAGCTTGAGGAGGCCTTTGCTGTTTATTCATCCTTAAATCGTGGGACAAGAGTATCAGTTATATTATTGTCGGGAAATAAATTAAACTTAGCTGATTTTAAGCTCAGTGTTAATTATATTCACGTGAGCGAGTTCATAAAGGCTTGTTGGGGAGAGGAAGTGAAGGTGAAGCCAGTATGGTTCATAGCCCAGTCTGGGAGGTATATAAGGGAGTTTGCTGAGATAGTAGGCAACGACTTCTTCAAGGCTGTTAGAGATCCATTAATTTCAAGTAAATTAACCCTTCTCCCTAAGAAATTAGGGATAGACGCTTTAATCCTCTTCCAAGATATAGTTACCCCTTTAATGGCTTACAACATCGATTTCTATTTCGATAACGGCCCTAAGGTTAAGGGGGAGGTGAGTCTAGATGGGCTTAAATATGATATTAACTCTCTTAAATTCGTTTTGGAGGAGATAAAATTTGTTAAGTCAAGGAAAGGCAATTTGCCTTTAATAGGTTTCAGTGGAGGACCGTTCTCACTTCTTTATTATTTAAATGGAAAGGATTTGGAGAGAGTAGTAGGAATACTCAAGAGGAGGGAAATACTGGAGGATCTAATTAACTTAATAATAGATTACTATAAGCTACAACTTAGGGGAGGAATTGACAGCTTCATGCTTTTTGATACGAATTTATATTTATTAATGGAAAGGGACTTAGATGTTTTCAAGGTTTACCTAAGTAAAATAAAAGAGGTATTCAATGAAATCTCTTTATATGGAATCCCCAGCATCTTCTTCATGTTGAAGAGCCTAAGGGCAATTGATTATATAAAGAATTTAGGCTTCGACGTTTTAACCGCTAGCGAAGAAACTGATATAGTGACATTTAAAAAACTCTTCGGTAAATCTGTTCAGGGTAACTTGGATCCAAAATACTTCTTGAAGAGGGAGGATTTAGAAAGAGAAGTAATTAAGATCCTAAACATGAGCAAGGGAATGAGGGGGCATATATTTAATGTTACCCATAGAGTCCCTGTAGGCGCAAGGGAAGAGGACGTGATGAAGGTAGTTAAGTTGGTTCATGAAGTGGGATAGATGACAGTAATAATTTCCTCTTATGGGACTCCAAATAAGATAGAGGAGGTTGATGAATACGTTAAGATAATTTACGGGAAAGAGAGGAGGGAAGTGTCTGAGGACTTGAAGAGGAGGATGAGGGTAGTTGGGATGTCTCCTGCAAATGCTATAGTTAATGAAATCGCTAGAAAGCTTAGGGACAGGATAAAGGAGGAAGTCCTAGTGGGAAACAGGAACTGGCACCCATTAATAGACGAGGTAATAAAGGAAGTAAAAGACGAAATAAGGTTTGTTCCATTAACCCCTTTCTCGTCTAAATACGTTTTGAGGGGATACATTGAGGCACTTAAGAGGGCTATTAAGGAAACTAAGCTCAAGCTAGTTTCTGGGTGGTATAGGGATTACAAATTCCAAGAAATCTGGGCTGAGAGAGTTAAGGAAGGTGTAAACTCGGATGTAATATTTACTGCCCACACCTTAATGAGGGGGGACGATTATGAAGACCAAGTCCACTGTTTAGCAAGGGGTATAGCTAAGGTTTTAAATTTAAGGAATTTCTTCGTAGCGTTTCACAGTCAACCAATGATGGAGGGAGAATGGATAGGTCCTTCAGTTTTCGAGATAGTAGATAAAGTAAAGGAGGCTTTTATAGTGCCAATAGGGTTCGTCTTCAATAATTTAGAAGTCATGTATGATTTGGACTACGAATTAAGGGAAATACTGAGGGCAAGAGGAATTAAATATAGGAGGGCTAAACTGTTGGATTCAGATGATGATTTCATTGACTTTCTCTCCAAAGTAATTTATGAAGAGGAATACGTCACTAACCTAATTGTCTGACTTTTCAATGTCAACGGCGACTTGGTATTTCCTAGGACCTATACTCCTCACAACCCTCCAGAAAATAACTCTAGCCCTAGACGAAAATTCACTTAAAACTTCATTTACATCCCTTTTCGGTTCCCTAACGTGGAGATATAAATGCAATACTCCTTTAACCTTAAGGGAATTTAATGCTACACTTAATGCATCTAAGGCTAGATCTGGTAGAGGGGCTATTATCCTGTCAACCCCTTTTATCTTCTTAGTTATCTCTATCCCATCACCGAGTATTGGTTCTACTAACCCATTCACCTTATTAATTTCTATGTTTTTCACCATGTAGTAGTATGCATAGGGATTAATGTCAATTGAATAAACAAGGAAAGGCCTTCTCTTTTTTGCAATTAAAATGGAAAAGGGGCCAAAGCCAGCAAACATATTAACTATAGTCTCTCCTTCTTTAACTAGAGAAGATACCCTAAGGTGCTCATAACTAAGCCTTGGGGAGACATAGACCTTTAATATATCAACTAAGTAAGAGCAACCGTGTTCCCTATAAACAGTTTCACTCTTTTTTTCACCAGCAAGAAATTCCATCTTCTCCCTAGTCCTGTATACTCCTTCAATTGGAGAGGATTTGAGCCAAACTGATTTCAAATAAGGAATCCTCTTCAATAACTCCTCGGCAACTGGCTTGAGTTTCTCTTTTTTAAAATTAAATGGTAGATTAAGTAATGCGATGTCACCTATTAAATCGATCCTCTTCCAAACCCCTTCTCCCTCACTTCCCAGTATTTGCCTTGCCAGTTCCCTTAATAATTTCTCGGGCACAGCTATATTATATCAACTTGCTTTATAGTAGTTCCCAAAATATTACTGCATTAGCCTAGTTTATGGTACCATTTTAACTATAGAAATTTATAACTATTATATTAAAGTTAAAATGTTAATCAATTATAATATAATAAATAATTTTATTCATTTCTTTCATTCTGTATTGAATCCCATAATGTGACCATTTCCTTCTCCATTCTCTCCTTGACTTCCTTGAGGAAACTACCTACCATGGAGTATATAACTAATTTAACTTCATCTGCCCTCTCAAGACCAGATGCCTGCTTAATCTTTTCTGCGAAGTCCTGCGCTAGCGACTCGACGTTGTATTCTAACTCTTTCACTGTGTCCTTATAGGAGAAGAAGGTTGAGGCATCTCCTTTAACCTTTGCCTCCTTGAACTTATCATTTGCCATTTTCATTAAAGGTTTAATTAACTTCTCATTAATCTCCCTCTCCATATCAGGCTTGACGATTTGCTCGACTAGTTTCCTGTACGTCTCCCAAGAATCGTTTATTCCCCAAACCACTAAATCTACCATTTCAGGGTTATGGTTTTCCAATACATTTCTAAGGGCCGTATCAAGGGTTACATTTAAGAAGTCCATAAGGGCTTTGTCTATTTCTACCTTACCCACTTCCTTTATTTCAACTTTAGCTTCCTCCGCCAGGAACGTAATGAAGTGCTTCACGTTAGCTCCTACCATACCGAACTTGATTTCAGATAATGGGCAGAGAGTTATGAACTCCCTGTATTTGTCAGCCAAAGCCTTGGAAAGCAATGTAGCCCTGTCCCCCAGTTTAGAAGTTCTCTCTAAATGAAATCCTGAGCACCCCTCTATTAATTTAACTTTATAGCCGTAGTTCCTCAATATCTCCGCAATTTCCCTGGAATAAGTTCTGGCGAAGCAAGGAACGTGCAAAACTATTTCCTTACCGTTCCCCTGTAATTTATATAACTTCAGTAAAAGTATTTCAATTGGGACTGTCTCATAGAATTCTATAGGTAAAGAGAGTACTTTGCTCATCTCTTTATAGGATTGCTCCAATACAGAGTAATCCTCTGGGAAGAGGGTTATTACAGTTGTAGCCCCAGAGTTCCTAATCTTTTCAAGGGCTATTGAAAGGGAGGCCTTGATTTCCTTTTCATCCCCCTTAGTTACAGGGTAGAAACCGCTCTTCTCTTTTGTTCCAGCAATAGCTACTTTTATCCCCTTGTTCTTCAATAGCCTAACCGCTACCTTAGCGATGTCTGGGTACATGTTGCCTAAAGAGCCAACCCAGAGTAGTTTATCCGAATTCTCCGAAATAGCGTCTGCGTCCTCAGGGTAAAACACTGGAATCTCAACTACTTCCTCCTCCTCCCTGTAGTCGCTCATGACCTTCATGCTGAGTTTTCTCAATAGTGATGAAATGGGTATTTCAGCTGGGCAAACTCCGTCGCATAGGCCACACTTATGGCAACCAGAGATATCAGCTATATCTTCATTACCTACATCGAATTTCAAACCAGTCGCTTTCGCAGTTATTACCCCTTTGACGAAGTCGAACATTCCCTTTGGCGCATAGGGAAACCTCGGGATCACTCCGTATTGCGGGCAGACAGTTACACACATTGCGCAGTCAACGCATTTCATTGCAAACGCTGCGAAGTCCTCGAGTTTTTGGTAAGCGTAATCGAATTCCTCTATGTTACCCCTCAGGGACAGACCTCCATAGAATTTGGCTAACCTCTGGAGGAAGTTACTCTTAGCGAAGCTCTGAAGGGCCTTTATCTCCTCTACACCTAACCCCCTCTTCACTGGAGGCAAAAGCTTTCCAGGGTTCATTAACTCTTCCGGGTCTTCTGATTCCTTATACTTCTTTATTACTTCGTATCTATTAACCCCTCTCTCCTCGAACTTCCCTAGCCTCAACCTTCCCTCGGCATATTCTTGCAGGAACATTCCCACGCTCAGCAAAGAACCACCTGACTGAAGCAAAGCACCTCCTAATATCGTGTTCTTCCCTAGAGACAAGATGAACCTCTTTTCAAGTACATCTCCTTCAGCTATAGTGAATATGTTGACCAGTAATGTATACCTCTTCTCTAGGTCTATATCCAAATCGAACCCAGCTTTGATGTCCCCTAAATTCCCTATAACTCCCCTTAAGCTTTCGACTAGCTTAGGTAAATTATTGTATCTTATTAATCCATGCTGATGTATTAATGGACCTTCCTCCCTTAAAGCAGCTACTACTCCATGGTTGAAGCTCCACCACCCTATCCAGCTCCCAGTTATGGTCTTGGCCCCTATTTTCCTCTGAAGCTCTTGAATCTTGGGTTCAATTAACTTAGACCTATTGTCTGGGTAAAGAATTATTATGTTCCAGTAATCAGCCTCAACAGGAGCCCTCCACCTCTCCTGTAAAACCCTGGAAATTGATGGTCCTCTAACCTGTATGTGCCACGCTGGGATTACTATGCTGTACACGCTCTCAATCGCGTTTAAAGCTTCCTCGAAGGATGGTACAGCCAAAGTAATTGCCTTTGTGGGAGAAAATTGCCTCAGCATGATTCCTGCCCTCAATATTAGACCTGTAGTTCCCTCTGCCCCTGCAACTCTGGCTATGTTATCCCCAGTTAACTTCTCCTTTACCCCCCTTGGATTGACTATTTCAACGAAGGAGAGGTTATCTGATATGAAACCCCATTCATAGGAGCCTAAACCAAGAGCGTCCCCAGCTATTCCTCCTCCTACAGTTGAGTCTATGCTCGAAGGAAAAGTCCTCAGTTGAAGGCCAAATCTTTGAGCTTCAACATCAACGTCCTTCCATGTAGCACCTGCTTCAGCTATTATTACCCTGTTCTTTTCGTCGACAGGCCCTACCTTCTTCATGTAAGAGCTATCTATTACTATCCCTCCCTCTACAGGAACTGCATTTCCATACCTATTTGTCCCCCTCCCATAGGGGACTATAGGCACTTTATACTTGTAGGCAATTTTAACTATTGCTTGAACCTCCTCATCAGATTGAGGATAAGCAACTCCATCTGGTATAGTATTTAGTCTCTTCAAGGAGTTAGGCCCCCTATACCATACCATCATTGGGATGTAGCCGAAATCTGCAGAATGGGAGAACCTGTCAGTCAGTGAAGTTGAGAACCTATCACCTAATAAAGACTTAAGCTCCTTTAACGCCTCCTCAAACATTTACTTCTTATATGCTATAACGTAAAAACTTAAAAGCTCTAACAAAGAATAGTATTATTCGAAATATTAAGAATAGTGTTAAACAATTAAATTTTATAATATTAATTACCAATGCTCCAAGTGTTTTGTCCAGTTTCAGGGATAGTAGCGTTCACTAAACTTTGCCCACCATTGGGATAATACCATAAATAGGCGTTTATTGTTGTCGGTAATGGAAACTTAGCCTTTGGCAAAACGAAGTACCAATATCCCATTGCATATAAATCACTTGTACTCTTTATTATAGAATATAAATTACCTGTGTTGTTATATAAGTAACCGTTACTCACTAATGAATTTATTGTATTGTTAACAGATGGAACTCCACTATTATCCTTGTTCGAAACAAAGAATGCTTGATATATGTATATATTATTTAAAGTGGATCCAAAGGTAACATTAAAGTTATACCCGTTAGTCCCTGATTGGAATGGGAGTTTAGAAGAGTTTAAAATATTCCCGCGTTTGTCGTAAATGTAATACTGTAAGTAATGAGCTTCATCAACTAATTGACTTCCAAACTCGAACACGAAGAAGTACTTGGAGTTTGTTAATGAATTATAAATAATGTATTTACTTCCCGATAGGCTCAAAATTAGTGAGCTACCAGCTTGCAATAGCGTTACATAAAACTTACCCCTTTGACCAGTTAAACCGAAAGTAATGTTGAATATGTTGTTCTGCACTCCACTAATAACTTTAGGTGAGAACCAGAGCCCAAAAGCAAACCCCTTGTTTGAATCGAAGAAGAGCGGGGGTTTTACATTGATCAGGGAATTGTTGCCGTTATAATAGCCTGTGGAAGTTATAACGTACAATCCCAACCCTAAGGACGAGGGGTTTACATAAGGGTAAGCGATCCTATAGTAATTGCCATTTATATTAACTAAGACCCATAAAACGACCAACTGGTTTTGGTTTACCTTAGCGCTTACCTGGAAAGTTAAGCCATTAATTACTTGATAGGAGTTAACTTGGACTTTTCCTATTAAGTCCCCTTGCGGAGCAAAGACTTGAACGTTAAGGTTCTGGGGGGAATAACCTAATATTGAGGCGTTTTGATTACTCTTGGGAATGTAATAATATAGAGACCCTGCATCTGGGTTTGCAACGAAGGGCACTAATGTTAAGTAACCTCTGTAGTCAGGGATGTATATATTAACTAAATATGATACGTTGAAGGTCAAGGGCTGGCCTTTGAGAATTACTGCACTAAAAGCTATTGGGCTTATCGTTATTTGTATTGCTTTAGCCACGCTTATTGCGTAGGATATGTTATAACTAGAGTTAGATATCGAAGAGCTATAGGTTGAATAAAGGGCAAAGGCAAAAGCACTTAATACAACAGTTGCTATAATTAGTATTACAATAATATAAGTACTAGGCATATTTACAATAGAAACTAAAAATTTATATTATTATGCCAAGTAATAATATAGGGAAAATGCCTAACGAAGTTATTACTACTTTCATTATTATGGTGGCTGCAGTGCTAATAGGAATAATCCTCTTCTCATTTGTCTCAGGCGTAATTCTTCCTCAGGAGAACTTCACCTACGCCAAGGACTTCGCATCTAATTTAGCTTCCCAGACTACCCTCAGCATTGGACCTTTAATAAACAATTCGTTCGTTTTGGGGGTATATAATCCAGCTTATAGCAGTAACTTCACGGTTTTTGTCTTTATAGTCCCTTCATATTACATCCCCTCAATAGGGCTAGTGACCCCTCAAGTTTATACTAACCAAAACCCCTTCACTGTAATTTTGAGTAATGGGAAAGTCGCCTCAAAGACCTTCGTCAATAAAGTATATGATGTATCAGGTAATAGCTTATATAGTTCCATTAACGGCTATTCAATCCCTTCAAATAGCCCAGTGACTATAATAGTTAGCGTGCAAAAGGGTCAAGTAGCAGTTGTGTGGGTAATGGTTCAGAACAGCAACTACTGGTTTAGGATAGGCTATACTTATACAGGTGGTCAATGATGAGGGCTATCGCTACACCCATTTTAATGATTATTATGCTAATATCGTTAATAGTAGTAATAATCCCTGCAATAATTCTTTTCAGTACTTCTTCAAGTATTAACGATCAAGGGAGTTCATCATCTAATAGCTACAGGGAGCTTCAGCAAATCCAGGTGCAAAACGTCTTCAGGGGAAACCCAAACATATTTTACAATTCAACTAAATCATCCCCAAGCTTAGTCTTTCAATATAGCTCTACACCTTTAATTATGAACATAACACAGATATTTTACTCCACAAAGAGTAATGGCTGGGTTCCAATCCTTAACAACTCAATTATAATATACGGAAACACTGTTTTGCCTTTAGGGAATGCGGTATTTAATAAACCAATTATAATTGTCACGTCTTTAGGAAACATCTTCTTCTTAAACCCGAATACTTCTGTAACCACTTCTCAGGTGAACAGCGGAGGGATGGGGAAGATACCTGTTTACCTCCTCTCTTTCGCATATAATGGAAGCAACATAATACCTATAAACGTTAACTTGAGTTTAGGAGGTAATAAATACACAACCCCTTCAATAGTTCTAGTAAACCAAGGTTCTTACCAATTAAACGCTTTGAATAATGTAGTTTTCCTTCCCCAGTATGGATTAACAGCCCAATTCCAGAACTGGTCTATCTTAGGATACGCAAGCATTTCGTCCAACTCTATCTCAACTACCCTCACTGTACAGGGACCAACAGTTGTAACTGCTGTCTATAAAGCAAATTTACAGAAATACAGGGTTTACATTAATGAGTCTGGGATTCCACTAGGGAAAGCTGGAATACCAGACCCAGGCAACGCTCTAAGTGGGGCTACTATTACTCCTGATAACAACTCAATTCAAGTTATAATAGATGGGAGGAATTATAGCTTAACAAGTAGTGGACTCACTTTAAGCTTGACGTACGGCTATCACTCAGTTCAATTCCCCAAAAGCCTTAACATAGTTTTTGATTATTATTATAAAAATAATATCATAAAATATGGTGAACTTATTAATTATATTTTTATAAAATTTACTTATAATAAAAACATAACAATATCTAATTCTAGTAATTCTCAAGTAGTAATATTTATAAACGGCTCTACTACTTTAACAGCGTTATATAATATTAACTTGTTATATTACCTGGTTACCTTTGTAAACAATTTCTTTTTACCTAATGGGGATAAACTAATAAGCAACTCAACTCCTATCCTTGGTAATATAGCTGGAACTTTGATTTCGATCAATGGTCAAGAATATGGCCCCTCCCAAAACTATGTTCCTGAAAAGGCTTATCTCCTTAATACTACATATTACGTAACTAACATTTACTTAAACGACATTTCGGGTAACTTTAGTATCAGGATTAATGGTAAAGTTAACAGCTTTTCTGATTTGCTTTCTTGGCCTCAGGGATTGACTATAAATACTCCCTTCGGAAATTATAAAATTAATGTGGGAAATTACTTCCAAGTGAACTCACCCATGACTGTAATAGATAACCAGATGTGGCAATACGGAGGCTTCATATTATCCTTTATCTCTAGGGGTTTTATAAGGAGGGAAAGAGCCCTCTCCAATGCATTAGCCATAATGTTGATAATTATTGTAATAAGTGTCATAGCTATACCATTTGTGAGCTACTTAATGCTAATTCAGAACTCCTATGTTCCACAGTATGTTTACGTTAACAATTACGTCAACTTAAAGTCACTCCAAGAAAGCGCAGTTAAGAACGGGCATCCAGCGATTTATTATTCTGGATACAACAACTCAATTTACTTTATATATAGCAACGGAACTTTTTCACCCCCTCTAAACTTGACTATATCAAAGGTACTCTTCTTCAATGGAAGTACTTGGCTCGATGTTAATTTTAACTATCCAATAATTATTAATCAGAACTACCCACTTAAGTTACCTTCCAATATAGCTGGGAAACCTATAATGATAGTCACTACTTTAGGTAATTTGTTCTTCCTAATGCCTAATTCCACTATAGGACCAATATCCATCCCCTCAACTAAGGGAGGTGTTGAGATATTAACTCAAATATATCAGCAAACAAACCCAACATCGGTAAATACTAATATAACTACTAACATTATGGGTTCATTCAAGAACTACACTACACCAGCAGTTTTCGCCAACATGACAGGGACTTTTCAATTAAGAGTTCCCACGTACGTTTTCTATACAGACAAGACAGGTAAGATAATAACTGGAGTGTTTAATAACTGGATCGTTTTCGGAAACGCGAATTTAAATAGCAGTAACACTCAAGCTGTAAAAGTAAGCTTGAACGGTGGGTCAACAATATTAATAGCTAATTACACTCCAATAGTAACTAAGGTCAATTTAATAATAGAGACTAACGCTGTGAACAATATCTATATAAACGTTGATGGGAGTTTATATAGTATAAACAGTAGCACTCCACTTAATTTGACTGTTTTCGCAGGTTACCAGAATTTAACTGCATTAACCAATACCTTCAACGATACAAGCAAGGAAAGCCAAGGGATTATAAACGAGTATTCGTTTTCTAACTGGAGCTACAATAACAACTACATAAAACAATACTCCACAATAATCTTCTTACCCCCTACTCAAAAGAATAATTATATTACTCTTTATTACAGTTTGTTTACTAGCTTTTATCAAGTTTACATTAAGTTCAATTACATAGGTTTTCCACCTAACACTCAAATAAATCCAGATCCAGGATCACCTGATAGTGGTTCAGTATTATTTGTTTTAAATAACACTGAATACAATTATAATAGTTATTATTGGATCCAGAAGGGCGTTTACCAGTGGTCAACAGTCGGACTATTTCAGTCAGACCAATATTATGTAACTTCACCTAACTATAAGGGTTACGTCGTTGGTATTGCTGCTAATGCTAAGGATCTTTCCCTATCAGGGGCTATCAACATTAACGGGCAATACTTAACAATAAGTGGTCCAGGTACAATAACGGCAAACTATTGGTGGTATCTTTCATATCTATCATTAACAGGGTGAAACGTTGCACAATAAATATAGGAAGGGAATTTCTGAGTACTTAGGTTTTTTACTAGCGGTAATAATAATAATAGTAGTTTTAATTCCTTTGCTTTTCCTTATGTCAGACCTAAATAGCCCTGGGGAGAAACCTCAAAATCAACAAGGGGTAATCAATAAGCAAATTAACGGAGGGGGAGTATTAATTTATTTCAACTCCTCTGTCTCTCCTCAGCTACTCGTCTTGGGAAAATATTATAACTACACATTAACTGAGGTATTTGTAAACAACGGTTCTGGTGTTTGGTATAACATAACTAAATTGGTAGTTACAATAAGGGGAAACTACCATCTTCCTTTGCAACTAATCTATAACTTCTCCCTACCCCGCTCGGCTTTTAATTCCCAATTGACGTTACATATAATAGGGCTTAACACTTCTGTTTTAATCTCAATATTGCCTAACGAGACTGCTGTTGCTAGTTGACTATGTGTTAACATTTTTAGAGAGTTTTATGTGATTTTTCTCCTTAACTATTTCCATAACCTTTAAGTAATTTGAGCACTTCCCTGTAGGTAAAGGATAAAAAGGCCTTTTACGTTGAAGAGGTATAACCCTTTTATTTACTTTATCCTTGTATGTTAAAATAAGTTCTTTATAAGCAAAAGTATTTAGGAATTACATGACTTTAAATGGAGCTTTGAAAACTGGGGTCTCTACGGCTAAGATAAGGATTAGTAAAGTACAGATTTATTGCTTTGCCCAAAGCCCAA
>Ga0208559_100005_pt1 | contig 93565 bp, 101 predicted proteins | sample BED_Mat_host_6_1_FD_187138 | JGI IMG/M metagenome (GOLD analysis project Ga0208559, IMG submission 187138) | Extremophilic microbial mat communities from Yellowstone National Park, USA - BED_Mat_host_6_15 (SPAdes) (version 2) | ecosystem: Environmental > Aquatic > Thermal springs > Hot (42-90C)...
TATGACTTTTGGCATCATAATTCACGGCGGTGCTGGTGTTCTTCGAACACACGAAAGGCTTGACGATTACAGAAAATTTTTGGGCGTTGCGCTGAAAGAGGGCTACAAAGTTTTGGAAGAAGGAGGCGACTCTCTACAAGCGGTGATCAAAGCGATTTACGTAATGGAAGAGTGTGGTGCGTTCAACGCTGGTGTAGGGTGCAGTTTGACCGTCGATGGCTACGCGGAGCTTGACGCAGGGCTTATGGACGGTTCAGAGCTTTCGGTAGGTGCCGTTGCGTCACTCAGAAACGTCAGACACCCTATTGTTGCCGCCCATTTGGTGATGGCAAAAACGGACCACGTGTTGCTAGTTGGCGATGGTGCGCTCAGAATTCTTGAAGCACTAGGAGTAAAACAAGACACTTCTTTGGTCACACAGGAGAAGTTACAGCGGTTAAACGAATTAAAGAAGGAGTGGCTTGAGTCTTCAAACAAGTTTCCGAAAAACAAGGCGCTATTTAGTAAGCTAGGAACAGTTGGCGCGATTGCGCTCGACAAAAATGGCAAGATTTCAGCTGGTGTTTCCACAGGCGGCTATTGGCTTAAGCTTTCTGGTCGTGTCGGAGACTCGCCAATCACTGGCGCTGGCTTTTACGCCGATAGCTCAATTGGGGGAGCTGTTGCCACAGGGATTGGTGAGTACGCGATAAGAACCTCTTTGTGTAAAAGCGTGGTGGAGTTTATGGCACATGGCGAAACACCGATGGACGCCGTAAAACAAGGAGTTGAAATGATCACAAAAAGGTTTGGGAGTGGGACGATCGGGCTAATTGCGCTCAACAAAAAAGGAGAGTACGGTTACCACTATAACACAGAGGGTATGGGAAGGGGAGTTTTGACGAGCGAAATGAAACAGCCAATTTTGGGCGTTTTTCGAGAAGATGACACATGAACAAAGCTTAAGCGTTTTTCAAAAGTAAAATAGGTATGTCAGAAAGGGAGCGAGCAGAAATCAAGCGGGTGATTAGCTCGATATTCGAAGCCGCGCGAAACAAGGACTTTGAAAAGCTAGAAGAGCTCAATAGCTGGGACGAAGGTTACACAAAGTTCAGCGACCTTCCTCCTTTCGAAAGGTTAGAGGGCGACAGCGCAAGGCACTTTGACATAGTGCTTTTCACCAACATCACAGACTTTAGTTGCCTAATCGAGGATCTAAAGATACAAACGTATGGCGATTGCGCCGTGGCCACTTGCTACTTGAACTATGGCGGAATATTCGTGAACGATTATAACTTCGAAGCAAAAAGGTTCACGCAAAGGTCGCGCGCAACCTTCGTTTTGGTGAAAAAGCGAGGTAAGTGGGTAGTGGTTCACGAACACCTCTCCCAGTTTGTGCAAAACTAAACGCTTATACCAAGCTCGTACAAGTATGTTACAATGGACAAGGTTCGCGAAATCGCAATCTACAAGGTTTCAAAACCGTTCACGCCTGATAAAGAGCTTTACAAAAGTTTAAGAGAGCTAAAAGTGGGAAAAAGCTTTCTTGAGTCGATGAAAACCGATGCGGTGAACTGCCCAATGGTTGGTGGCGAGTCGCCAGCGCTAAAGTGCCTTACTTGTCCTTATTTTGTAAGAAGGGTCAAGGGATACATTCACTGCCGTTACGCGCTTTAAAAAATTAAGGGGTGAGGTTGAGCTCAGTCCTTCTCACTGGTAGTCTTGACTTGAGTTGCTTTAGCGCTTCTTCAAAGTGTGCCATCGTGATCGCAAACTCATTCAAGTGCTTCTTGTACTCATCGCCGTACTTGTCGATGAACTCTCTTACCGCAAGCATCGACGCGGTTTGAACAAGACCCGCAAGCTCTGCACCGCTCATACCAGATGTTTGAGCCGCAAGCTTGTTAAGGTCCACGTCTTTTGCAAGAGTTTTGCCTCTTAGGTGTATTTCAAGGATCTGTCTTCGAGCGGCTTCGTCGGGCATTGGCACTTCGATTATCTTGTCGAATCTGCCAGGCCTTAGCAAAGCCGGGTCTATCAAGTCTGGCCTGTTGGTTGCGGCGATCACTGTGACATTGTTGAGTGGCACAATGCCGTCTAGCTCTGTGAGTAGCTGGCTCACAACCCTTTCACTCACGTGTGAGTCTGCGCCACTTCCGCGTGCTGGCGCAAGAGCATCGATTTCGTCAAAGAAGATGATGCAAGGTGCGGCCTGCCTTGCCTTTCTAAAGATTTCTCTTACCGCGTGCTCCGACTCTCCGACCCACTTTGAAAGTAGCTCAGGGCCACGCACCGCGATAAAGTTTGCCTGGCTTTCAGTTGCCACCGCCTTCGCAAGCAAAGTCTTTCCTGTGCCAGGCGGGCCGTACAGCAAAATTCCCTTGGGCTGGCTCACCTTTGCCTTTTCCATCAAGTCTGGGTATTTGAGTGGCCACTCAACCGCTTCTCTAAGCTCTTGCTTTACCGTTTCTAGCCCGCCAATGTCGTCCCAGTGCACGTTTGGCTTTTCTATGAGCACCTCTCTCATCGCCGACGGGTGAACTTCTTTGAGCGCCTGCTCAAAGTCCGCCATGGTCACGGTTATCTTGTTGAGCACATCCGCAGAAATCTTTTCTTGGTTAAGGTCGATCTGAGGTAAAACCCTTCTTAGCGCGGCCATAGCCGCTTCCTTTGCGAGCGCCGCAAGGTCCGCGCCCACAAATCCGTGCGTCACATCCGCAAGCTTGTTTAAGTCGACATCGGGCGCAAGTGGCATTCCTCTTGTGTGAATTTGGAGGATTTCAAGCCTGCCGTCCCTGTCGGGCACCTTGATTTCGATTTCTCGGTCGAACCTACCAGGTCTACGAAGAGCGGGGTCGAGCGCGTTTGGTCTGTTGGTCGCACCGATCACCACCACTTTCCCTCTCGACTGTAACCCGTCCATGAGTGTGAGTAGCTGCGCCACAACCCTTCTTTCAACCTCCCCAGTCACTTCCTCTCTTTTTGGAGCGATGCTATCGATTTCGTCGATAAAGATTATCGAAGGAGCGTTCTTCTGCGCTTCTTCAAAGATTTCGCGAAGTCTTTGCTCGCTTTCTCCGTAGAACTTGCTCATGATCTCAGGACCGCTTATACTGATAAAGTGCGCGTTGGTTTCGTTTGCCACCGCCTTCGCAAGCAAAGTCTTTCCTGTGCCAGGCGGGCCGTACAGCAAAACACCCTTTGGAGCCTCAACTCCCAGCCTTTCAAAGAGCTCTGGGTGTCTTAGCGGTAGCTCGATCATCTCTCTCACTTTTTGAATCACGTCCTTCATTCCGCCGATGTCTTCGTAGGAAACGCGCGGAATGTTCTCAATGGTCTGGGGCTTTTCGCTAAGCTCTATGTTCGTTTCCTCGGCGATTATCACAGGACCTGTTGGTTGGGTGGATATCACGCTCAGATTTATTCTTCTTCCCATAATCGTTATCGGTATAACGTCTCCTCGCGTGATTATTCTTCCCAAAAGAACCTGCGCAAGGTAATCCTCTGCGCCTATTATCTGCAAAGGCTCAGTTGGCGCAAGAACAACTTTTTCTGCGTTCTTCACTTCAACCTTTTGAACCTTCACTTTGTCGTCAATTCCCACACCCGCGTTGTTTCTCGTGTACGAGTCTAGCCTAATTATTCCACGTCCGTAGTCGTCAACGTAAGTGGGAAGCACCTTCACATACGTTTTTCTCTTTCCTATGATTTCGAGCGCGTCGCCAGTTTGTAGCCCTAAGTCCTTCATCACTTTTGCGTCGACTCTCGCAATTCCCCTTCCGACATCGCGAGGAAGAGCTTCAGCAACCCTTAATTCAACCGGTGTGTTGGTCATCATTAATCACCACTTACTAACCTAAAGTTAGTAAGCTCCCCTACTTAAGCTTTTCGCATCTTTCGCTTTGACACGCTTTGTGGTGGTTTTGCGAATTTTTGCTTTATTTCCCTTATTCGCGCTTCGAATTCGGCTCTCAGTTTGTCCGACAAGTCCTCTCCGCCGTAAAAGTCCAAACGCGCGGCGATGCTCAGCTTTCCAGCGTACGCTCTTGCTATTTTTCCCCTTTGCCACTTCGGCGCAGTGTGAATCACGGGGTCTTGAAAGATCACACCGTGTTTCGGAGGTTTTGCGCCCTTCCTTATCGCCCTAAAAAGCGCTTTTTCAGCGCCCAAAACTTGAACCGTGCTAGAAGGAAACTTTGCAAGCTTTTCAAGGCTTCCCGCAAGCGCGATAAGCCTTGCGCCAAGTAATGGCCCAGCAAAACCACGCAGGTTAGGCGCAACATCTGCCATTAGCCTGTCGATATAACTAGTCAAGCTGTTTCTAAGACTGTAAAGCTGGTAAACCGCTTCAGACATTATTCTAATTGGTTCGAAGTTTTCTTCGCTCATCGGCGCGCCAATTGAGTTTTTCGCTTTTTCCAAGATCCTCTTTGCGTTTTCTTCTTTGTATCCAAGAGAAAGCAAGCGCTCTAGAGTAAAGTTGGTTCTTAGCCCAACCTTTGAAACCAATCTGAGGTAAGAAGAGTGGTCTTCTATCATTTCGCCAAGTTCTGGAAAATGAAGTCCGTACCACTCCCTAATTCGAGAGGCGAAAATGTTGAGCGTTTTGTCAAACTCATCAACAGCTTTCACCGCTTGCGCGACCACCTTGTCAAGCTGCGCCGACGCTTCTGTGATTCCCTTTTTTGTGGCTTCTAAAGCGCTTGACCTGACAAGCTCATACACTTCGTCCTTTGAAAGACCTAAACTCTGCGCGAAACTCTCGTGTGAGTAAATGCTTGCTATACTTGGGTTTGGCTGAACAAGCTGTGCGAATTTGGCTAGCTCTGGTTCTATCGTTTCAACTTTTTCGATTCCTAGCTTTTCAAAGCCTTCAAGAAGCTTTGAAATCGCGCTTTGATCATTTGGTGAACACCTGAGCGCTTTGACAACCTTTCCAGTGGAATCAACAAGAAAGCAACCGTAGATTGTGGACGCTAAATAAGCCTTCATTTCAAGGTTTAATAGCGGTGTGGAATATATTTGTTCCGTCTTTACGCTTCAGCGCTCGCTTGTTGCTGAGAAGCTTGTGAGTTGTAAACAAATCTCTTAAAGTAAAGCGTGCGCTTCTTTATTCTTGGAACTGGCGCCCTTCTTTCTTTTGGCTGAATCTTAGGAGTTGCGGACCTGACCTTTCCAGCTTTTGTGAGCGAACCGTGGCTTGGCATACAATATTAAATCGTCGGCTATTAATTTAAGCATTTTGTAAGTGGATAGCGCATTGCCGAGCGCATAATCTTAGTGTTTTATATGGGCACAATCATTTTTTGTGACGATTTAACGCTGCGTGACCCACCAAGCTGAATTGTGAAAAAGCGGGAAACATTGCGCACTTTAGGAATTTAAATTTATGGAAAGCGTTTGAGCTCAAATAGCGGTTTTGTTCGATTTGAAGCTTCAAAAAAGTCATAAAGCAAACTTTTCAAATTTTTCGTCAATCTCTTTTCGTAGAGTATTTCCTGCAATTTCAAAGATTTCTAACAGTTCATTATAGACATCGTTGTTAGCCACAAAGTTCCAAAAATCTGCATCAATCAGGATTTCTCCTCTTTGTAAGTCGTATAAACCTTCCAACGTCCAACGCTGATACGGTTTAGGATAGTATGGATTATATGGTATTGCAAGTCTAGTTACAACATTAGCGCTCTTTTTTTGGCTTAATCTTAGTGCAGTCCATTTTAATAGTTTTAGTTTTAAAGAAGCAAATTCTTTTTTGTTTGGTTTTGCACTAGTAATATCAAAATAGTTTTCTTCGTTCTGTCGTTTAACGTACAAATCAACATACGAATCTGGGTCTTTCTTTGGTCTTCCCTTTTTAATACTTTGACGAATTAATTCAATTTCTTGCTTCTTATTTGCAACCATTTCTCCTCTTCTTAATCTTTCATGAATATTCTGAATCACGTTTTGAGTTTGGTGGTCTATTTTCCCTAACAACAAATATTGTCTTTTTGCGAAAAAGCCTGCGTTATTGGCGAGAATCACAGCGATTTGCTCCCAAATACCACCAAAAGAAGTATTAATGGATTGTATAAAAGAAAACATCGCATAACGATCTCTGCCTAAAAGTTTAAAATGAAAAGGCATGTGAGCTGTTTCTGGTTTATATTTTTCCAATTTTTTTCTTACGCTTTTAAATAAAAGATTAATGATGTGATTTGAGACCTTTTCTGGAATAGCCATTTTTAATCGACTTTAAGTCTGGTTCGCATCTTTGTTGACACGATCTAATAAGATTATTTTGACCCTTTTACCTATCCAAGATTTGGGTAAATAAACTCTTCCAGAATTTCCTCCACCCTTAACAGTTTTTTCGATAACTTCATAACCTTCTATTGTGATTTTCACCTTAGCCATTTTATGAGGTTAATAAATCACAAAATTTAAATATTTTGTAGATACAATATAAATATAATGCATCTACAAAAAGAATTCATAGTTGCGGTGTGTATGATTAACTATATTAGTTTACTACAAAAAAAGTGTGGACAAAATGAAAAAAACTCTGATTGAGAAATGGTTTCCCATAAGTGAGATAAATAGAGATGCGGCGATAGAAATGGCGTATAAGGCTGTTGCCGCCTATATCAAGCATTGTAGGGAACTTGGGATACCTGAACACATAATCAAAAAAATTGGAAGAAATTTTTTCGACCCCAAAATCAGAAGTTTGCATCCTTGGTTTGCAAGAAGACCTTGCTCAATAAGTAGAGCTTTGACACTAGGCGCGATTTTTCCCGAGCAAATTGACGCAAAGACATTCATGCAAGCTCTTGGATGGGACAATAAAACCCGTGAATGTATTGAAGCGAATCATCCACCGCTTCTTTTTTACGCCAATCCTGACAAAGACTTGATCCGTAAAATTTTATTACGAGACTCAAAGAAGCCCGAAGACATAGTGGTGTGCGACCCCATGGCCGGAGGAGGTTCAATACCTTTAGAAAGCTTAAGGCTAGGCTTTAAGTCGATTGCGATAGACTACAATCCAGTAGCGTACTTGATTCTCAAAGGCACAGTAGAATATCCATCTGTATTTGGCAAAGAGCTTGCCAAACTCGCCAATGAAGAGTTCATAGAACTCATCTTGTTTGCTCAAAACGAATTGGGTAGATTTTATCCTAAAGACGCAGAAGGTTACATCATCGCAAGAGGAATAAAGTGTAAAAAATGTGGCGGAAAGATTCCATTGATTCAAAATGCTCAGGTTAGTGATGATGTTTACATTCTTTTGCAGTTCAATTCGAAAGAATTTAACATAGCGCTGACGAAACAACCCACAAAATTACCCTATGAAACTTCTAAAAGAGGTTTGATCAAATGTCCTTACTGCAGTAATCCAATTACAAAAAAGGACGCGTACACGGAATGGACAAACGCTCACGTGGAAATTCTTGAAAACCTGAAAAATGGTAATGTGGATTCAGATAAAATCTTTTCAACTTACGTTTTGTTAATAAGGCAAACAGGAAAAAAATATGTTGTTTGTGACGCAAACGACAACAACCTTTTCTTAGACGCTTGTAAAGAGTTGAGTAAGAAGTTTAATGATTTGGAAAACTTTTTGTTTCTAAATGAAATACCAACGGAAAACGATGTGTTCTACGCGTTAAGGCAATATGGTATAAAGCACTGGTATGAACTGTTTAATCCTCGACAGCTTCTCGCAATTGGAACACTTATCAGATACGCGCGTAAGAAAGCCGAAGCGTTGCTTCCATTAGGAAAATTGGGGGCTGCGTTATCGTTGTATTTGTCTTTTGGAGTTAGCAAACTCGCAGACTACAATTGTATATTCACAAGTTGGAAGAACGGAACGATAAGAGATGGTATAGGGAGTTACGCACAAAGCAGGAAAATATCTTATAGCGAATGGTTCTGCGAAGCAATTGTGCCATACAGAAATTTAAGATGGATATTTGAACCCAAGACCAAAGATGTAATAAAGACAGAAGGTGGAATATATCCCATTTTGGAAGAATTATGTAACTCAATCGGTGGACTTGGAGAAAACATAAAGATAGTTAATGGAGACAGTCGGTTGTTATCTTCGTTGTTAGGTAGTATTAAAGTAGACGTGATAAACGTCGATCCGCCCTACTACGACACACACATTTATAGCGATATAAGCGAGTTCTTCTGGCAAGTGTTTAGGTTGATTCTTGTCCCCTACATAGGCTCTGAATTTACATCTTATCATCCGGATTGGTGTCTTAAATCAGAAAAAGTGCCTCGTTCTGGAGAAATCATAGTTCGAAGCAATGAGAGCACCACGAGTTTTAACAAAGAAAGATTCACGCAAGAAATGAGCATCTTTTTAAAAGAGTGCCACAAAGTGCTCAAAGATGACGGAGTGCTAATCTTATGGTTTACGCATAAGTCTTTTAGCGCATGGGAAACTATAATACAAGCTTTAATTACCTCACAATTTTATGTGAGCAGAGTATGGCCTGTAACATCAGAGCTTTTGACTAGATTGGTTGCAAAAAGAAATAACTCGAGTCTAAATAAAACGCTAGTAATAGTCGCAAGAAAAAAGCGGAATGCGGTTATGGAAACCGATCTTGCAAAAAGCGTAGAACAAATGTTAAACGAAATGAATGACGCGCTTTCTCAAGCGGACGCGACAAAAACCGAAATCATCACGTTTTTGAAAGCAGTTGCGATCTGCGCTGTGACACGTGTTGAAACTACAGAACACAGCATTAAAGAATTAATATCTCAGGCAAACAAAATTGCTGAGAAAAAGATTCCTGCGTTGTTAGAAGAAAATTCTAGAAAAAGAAAAAACACTTTGCTTGATTTCTTTTAGTAATAGACATTTGTTTCCTTTAGATACATCTTCTAAACTAGTAATCACAAGTAAATGTTCGACAATTTAGGCCTTTAGAATTTTTTTCGAATTTGGATTGTGGCGTATCTGACTTCCTCCCCGCCCTGAAGGGCGAGGGTTCCCCTCATCGGTTCGGGTCTACATCTCTCATTTGAGGGGCAGTCGAGAGGGCCAGAGACCCCCTCCTGTTTAAATTAACTATTGCAATAACGTCACGATCATTCTCATAACCACAAGCACACGTGAACCAACGATGGGAAACCTCCCTCATTTTTCTACCACACCTAGGGCATGAGACTGAAGAATAACTGGGATTAACAAGCTCAACAACCATCCCGTGTTTCCTAGCCTGCCATGAAATCCAGTACTGCAAACGACGGTACTGCATAAGATACAGCTTATCCCTAAATTCCTTCGGTAGTTTATCCACGTTCTTGATAAGATTCCTTAGGTTCTCTAACTTAATGATGTTAGCACCAAAATCTTCAGCAATTTCAACAACCCACTTCCCAACCTTCCTAGCGAAATCCTCCATGACTCTCTTAGCCTTTAGATGAAAAGAGCGAACCCTGTGAAGGATCCTCTTATTCCCCCTCCACATTCTAGGATATTTCTTCTGTAGGTTCTCAGCTAAAGACTTCCAGTGATGAACCTCCTCAAGGCGAGTAGGAATCCTAACGTAGTGTTTGTCGTCCTTTCCTACTACAACCTCAGCCATGTTAATATCTACGGCAATACTCTCCTTTGGCTCAACACTATCTAACGGTTTCTCAAAAACCACCTTTAAGAAAGCCTTACCATCCTTGATCACTAACCTAGCCTCCTTCATCCTCCAGCTCATGTACTCCCTCAAGTTTCTAGGATAACCTAAGATTGGTAGTTCACCAACACTAGCAATCCTAACAGACATTGCTTCGAAGTACACGTCATAACTAGCTTTAGGTGTTAGCCACACCGTAGGTTTGTACACTCTCGGAAACCTACCTTTTTTAGGATTATTAAGCCATCCCTTGTACACTGAAAGTGCATCCCTATAACAATCCTCAGCAACCTTTGATGGTAGATTATACTCCTCCCTTAGCCTCGTGTATAACCCCTCGTGGACTTTCCCCAACACTCCCTTCTCGTTTGGGTTCGGGACGTTTTCCTTTAACCAAAAGAGGACGAAACGGAGTGCCTTCACGTAGTTGTTTATGAGGGTTAGGAGGGGTTCAGATGGGGCGATCTTCATCGAAACAGGAGCTCTGATCGCTTTAACCCTCCTAGCCATCAAGAGAAAATTGGAAGAAAGATGTATTTAAATATAAGGGGGCTATCCATCTCCGCCCTGAAGGGCGAGGCTTTCCGCCCCCTCAACCCCCGATTTTGTAAAAATACTGCGAGATCTTGAAAAAGGGTCATGCCACTAAAAACCTTTAGGGAACGACAAACGCTCTAAATAGCGCCATGATCGCTTGAATCGTTTCTGGACGGTACACAAAAAGCGCGGCGGTGGAGACGAAAAAGGAGAGCTTTAGCGTATTAAAAAGCCTCTGTGTGTCGTACACCAAGTGCTTAAACGGGTTTTTTCTTGGATCGGCGATGTCCCAGTGAATTTTAAAGTGGTCCTTGTACTCGCGCACGTGTATGCACCTACCGTTTGGAAGCGCAAGCCTCCAATTTCTGAGCGAACCCTTTTTCCAAGCCATTAGGCTTTTTCTGAAACCGAAAAGCCAAGGCTCGTCCACGATAGACTTGTGTATCAAAAGATCCACATGTGGGGGTAGGCGTTGCACGCTTTTAATGAGCTCTGACCACGTTTCTCTGATGCTTTTCCAAGCGTTCTTTTCGTTGAATGGCATCGAAAGCACCAACCGCTTGCGCTAATCACTTGTTGTGAAATTTAAACTTTTTTAAAAAATAAAAAAATAAGGGGGTGTTTATGCGGCGCCGATTCTGAAGAGTGCAGTGCCGCAAACAGGACATGTTCCCTTAATCGCAGGTCTCTTGTTCTTCAGTGTCACTTTCTGCGGGTTCTTGATCTCCCTTTTTGCCCTGCACTTTACGCAGTATGCCTCAACCATTTGTGGATCAAGCGTGAGAGTGCGCGCTTGCTTATAAGCGTTTCAAAATTTGTGCGTGAACCCCAAATTTTTCATCACATGAAGAGAAAGGGTTTTCACTCGATTTTGAACGTCCTTTCTTTTCCCTTCCACTTGACAGAAAATGGCACACTATTACCAAATCTATCGAAAAAAGCGGCATCCCTTTCCGAGCTAAAAGGAGGACCAACGATGAGAAGCACCTTTCCCGCAAAATTTAGCAGATCCTCATCAGATGGTTTGAGCACCCCTGATGGGTGTGAGTGGCCTATTCCGACAAGCCTAAAGTCGGCAACGCCCATAAGAGACCACTGTGAAAAGCCATGGCCCTCCACCCTTTTTGGTGGAAGCACGCTTTCTTCGACAAACACCTCCCCATCTTGTTTTGCTACACCTCTTAGAATCACAATCGCCTCACGTGGGTAGGCGCCCTTGGCATACCCCATAAGAAATCCGAGCGCTTCTTCTTCAATGGTGACGTGACGCGGTGAATAAACCATCCAGTTTAATTGCGCTTTCTTCTTAAAAAGCTTTGACTAACAAAAGAGCTTATAGCACGTTTTGAACTAGCGCAAGTGGTGCGCAATGAGCGTCAACGAAAGAGAATTTTATATTTCAAGGTTGGGAAAGGATTTCGTTTTTCCGGGTTATTCACCGAAATACGCAAGGGACAAGCTGTACAGAATTCGACACGTAAAGTTTGAGGGCGAGCTCGAGTATCACTCAAAGACTCTTAAAGCCGAGTGCACCCTCTCAATCGAGCTAATAGAAGAGTCTACAAGCTCTATAAAGATTGACGGCGTGAACTTCGTGATCCACGGTGTGTGGGTCGATGGAAATTCTTGTGATTTCTATTACGATGGAAAGCAAATCACAATAGAAGCGCCTAAGAAAAAGCAGTTTGAAGTGCGCATCTCTTACTCCGTGACAAACCCACAAAAAGGGCTTTTCATAATAACCCCTGACGAGCACTATCCCAACAAGCCTTATCAGGCTTGGACTCAAGGAGAATCCGAAGACAACAGGTACTGGCTTCCCGTTTACGACTACCCAAACATGAAGTGCACGTCTGAGCTTTCGCTCATCGTGCCTAAGGAGCAGTTTGTTGTGTCAAACGGGGTTCTTGTAAAAGAAGAGGAAGTGGACCAAAAAAGAAAAAGGTATCACTGGTTAATGGATCAACCGCACTCCACGTATCTCATCTCTTTTTGCGCAGGCGAGTTCGATGTTCTAAAAGAGGAATGGGATGGAATCCCGCTACTTTACGTTGTTCCAAAGGGAAGGGCGAGCGACGCACCAAGAAGCTTTTCAAAAACGCGAGACATGATGAGCTTCTTTTCAGAGTTCACAGGTGTTAAGTACCCTTACAAAAAGTACGCGCAAACGTGTGTTTACGACTTTACCTATGGTGGAATGGAGAACATAACAGCGACCACGCTCACCGAGCGCACTTTACACGATGAAATCGCACACTTGGATTTCAGTAGCGACCCGCTCGTCGCTCATGAGCTTGCGCACCAGTGGTTTGGAGACTTGGTCACCTGCCGTGACTGGTCTCATATATGGCTCAACGAAAGCTTTGCCACTTTCTTCCAAGCGCTTTACTTAAGGCGCGACAAAGGAGTTGAAGAGTTTTACTATGACTTGGTCACAAAACTCGACTCGTACTTAGAGGAAGCTTCAAAAAGGTATGTCAGACCAATCTCAACCAAGTTTTACTCGCTTCCAGAAGAAGTTTTCGATAGACACGCTTATGAAAAGGGCTCTCTTGTGCTCAACTCTCTTATGAACCTCGTTGGCGAGCAAAACTTTAAGCGCGCGATAAACAGGTATCTTGAACTGTACAAGTTTTCAAACGCGGAGACCGACGACCTACGAAAGTGCTTTGAAGAGGTAACTGGAAGAAACCTTGAGTGGTTCTTCGATGAAAGGGTGTACAGGGCTGGCCATCCAGAGCTCAGCGTGAGCTACTCTTACGAAGACTCTCAAACTCTCAAAATCACGTTCGAACAAAAGCAAACCGATGTGGGTGTTTTCACCCTACCTCTTAAAGTGAGGGCGGTTTTTGACTCTCGCGACGAATGGTTTTCCTTTGTGGTCGAAGAAAAGAGGCAAACCTTTTTTGTGCGTCTTAGCGAGCGACCCAAATACGTGTGCGTAGACCCTGAGATGAGTGTAGTGGGCGCTCTTAATATAGAAGAGGACTTACGCTCAAAGCTTTTAAAGGCAAAACAAGATCCTCACGTTTACTGTAGAGTGCTTGCGATACGCTCTTTGACGAAACACAAAACGGATGAGGTGGTCGACGCGTTACGCGAAATCGTGCTTTCCAACGCTTTCTGGGGCGTTTGCGCAGAAGCCGCAAGGGCGCTCGGAAACATTGGAGGAGAGCGCGCGCTGAATGCGTTGATAGAAGCTAGTAAACACGCGGATCCTAAGGTTAGACGCGCGGTTGCGCAAGCGCTCGGAGAGTTCAAGCGTGAGAGGAAGGCTTTTGACGCGCTGGTTTCGCTACTAAAATCCGACGTGAGCTATTACGTAAGAGGCGCGGCCGCGCAAAGCCTCGGACAGACAAAGATCGAACAGGCGTACGATTTTCTTGTCGAGGCTTTGCGCTATCCTTCTCACACAGAGGTGATCGCGTCAAGCGCACTTACAGGCTTGGGCGAATTAGCGCTTGAAAAGTGTGTGCCTGTGTTACTCGAAAAAACAAAGCTTGGTGAGCCCGAAATGGTGAGAAGGGCGGCAACGCTCGCTCTCTCAAATTACACAGGAAATCCAAAGGTTGACGAAAGAATTAAGGAGCTTTGTAAGGACAAAGACTACGCAGTAAGGATAAACGCGCTCAAAGTGATAGAAAAGAGCGCAGACAGGAGGTTCTTAGAAGTGGTGGAGCAAGTTGCTTCATCGGACACGGACGGTAGGGTTGTAAGGGTTGCGCGCGAAGTCAAAAGAAAGCTAGAGCTTGGCGCACAGGACCAGATCAAGGAGCTTCGGGAAGAGCTTGAAAAAATCTCAAAAGAAAACGCAAAGCTCAGAGAAGAGCTCGAGTCTCTTAAGTCAATCGCTCGCTCTAAACAGCTCTAGCAGTGTGCGCGTGTCGCTAATCACGTTGTCAAGCTTCGCGTACTCGTCTGGGGCGTGTGCGGTGTCGTCGCACGTCATCCAAACGACACACGGAATGTTCAGATTTCTGAAGTATTTTGCAACAGTGCCCCCGCCTATTCCACCTATTCTCGGTTTTACCCCTCTTTTTTCGAGTGCTCGCGTAAGACGCTTGACAAGAGGCGATTCTGGGTCTGTCGGCTTTGATGTGTCTTCACGACTCACCACTTCGAGCGTGCACCTCACACCTTCTTTTTTGGAAAATTCATCGAGAAGACGAGTGACGTCCAGAACAACTTCGTCCACAGCGTGTCTTGGTAGCAACCTGCAGTCAAAGTAGAACTGGTCTACGCCGGGCACGGTGTTTATGTTTGGCACGTTTGGCTCGCGCTTTGTCGGCTCAAACGTTGACACCGGAGGCTCAAAAAGCGCGTCTTCTTCTTTATACTTTTCATGCAGAAATTGGTCTATGAGTAGCGCAAGCTTCATCGCTTTTCTGTTGGCGTTCACCCCTTTGTGTGGGGTGCTTCCGTGAGTCTGTTTTCCTTCGACCTTAACCTTAAACCACAACACGCTCTTTTCCGCAACCTCGACAAGCGAACCGTCGGCGCTTCCCGCATCAGGAATCAAGACCCAATCTGAAGCGTTGAAGACGCCAAGCTTTAAAAGGTGCTGTGCACCGTGTTTGCTTCCCGTTTCTTCGTCAGAGACAAACGCCACCCCTAAGTCAAACTTTGGCTCTTCATCGAGCAAGGCTTTGGCCACGCAAAGCGCTAGCGCAACGCCCTGCCCGTCATCTTCTGCACCCCTTCCGTAAACTCTTCCGTCGACAAACGTTACCTCAAACGGTTTGTAGTGCCAAAGCGATTCGTCACCCGGTGGCACTGTGTCGATGTGCGCCACAATCCAAATAACAGGCCGGCCGTCGTCGAAGAGCTTCGCCACGAGATTAGGCCTCACACCTCCTTTTGCCCTTGGGTCGCTAGAGTCGTACCTTTTTACGCTTTTGAAACCAAGTTGCCTTAGCAAAGACTCAAGATAAAGCGCCTTTTCTAGCTCGCCAGGTCCTCCATTGTCTGGACCTACCGAGTTTATGGGAATCATCTCAGAGTAAACTCTCTTTAAAAAAGCGATGAGCTCATCCAAACGTGTAATCCCCTTTTTACTTGAGATAGTTCAAAAAGGAGTTTCTGAGGTTTACTACCTCTGTTTTCACGGAGTCTGAGTCTCCGAAAACAACCGCTCTGTCAACTATCACCTTGTGCTTTCGACCGACCTTTACAAGCGCTTCCATGAAGTCGTGAATTTCAGGGTTTTCCGAAGAGGTTTCGCACACTATTATCATCATTCTTCTACCGAGCGGATCTCGCGTTTTCATGATTTACACCGCACTACTCGAAATTACACCCACCCGAATATATACGTTTGCTTTAAAAAGCGCACGAAATCACAACCCTTTAACCACTCGGTGTCAAAGTATAGCTTATGAACTCGCGTGACGAAACTCAAGTTCGTGTGCTAGACGAAAACAAGTTTAAAGAAGTTATGAGCCGTTTTGCGACGGGTGTTGCGATCGTCACAACACAAGTCGAAGGCTCGCCTCACGGTTCTACGGTGCAAGCGTTTTGTAGCGTTTCTTTAAATCCACAGCTTGTTCTTGTTTGCTTAAGCTCTAACGGCAGGACCGTGAAAAAGATCGAAAGTAGCGGTCGGTTTGCGGTGAACTTTTTGGGTTTGAGCCAAAAGGAGCTTGCGGAAATCTTTGCAAACCCTTCGCTTTCGCCAGAACAAAGGTTCAAGTTCGTAAGCTATGATCTTGGCGTGACGGGATGTCCTATAATAAGGGGTTCGATTGCGGTGGTTGAGTGCGCGCTGAAAAGCGTTTACACAGAAGGGGACCACAAGCTTCTAATAGGAGAAGTGGTTAGTGGAGGCACACTTTCCGACGAGCAACCGCTGTTGTACTACAAACACTCTTACACCACAGTGAAGTAGCTTTGATCTAGAGCAAACGCTTATAAGACGTGACGCGCTCGATTGCAAGAATAGTGACGATTGTTGGTCAACCGATTCTTGAAGGTCGAAATCTCTCGTATACATACGAAAATGGATACACGGTTTTCACAAAAGTAGACGTGGAAACTTGCGAAAACGAGCTTGTTGCGATAGTTGGACCTTCAGGAATTGGAAAATCGACACTACTCAGAATTCTTGGTGGGTTTATCAAACCCGCAACTGGAGAAGTAAGACTACTCGGAAAAAAGGTCGAACAGCCGACGCCTGAAATAGCGCTGATTCACCAGTCTATCGTCACTTTTCCATGGATGACCGCACTTGAAAACGTGATGTTAGGGCTAAGGTCAAAGAGAAAAACTAGGCAAGAAATGGAAAGCGCGGCAAGGAAAATGCTTGAAGTGGTTGGATTACAGGGTTTTGAAGAGCTTTATCCAAAGGAGATGAGCGGTGGAATGCGCCAAAGGGTTGCGATCGCGCGCGCTCTTGCGGCTGAACCCATCGTGCTTTTGATGGACGAACCCTTTTCTCACTTGGATGAGCTCACCGCCGAAGGTTTAAGACAAGAGATTTACTCGATGCTCTTTAGCACAGAGAGCACTTTGCGCTCAGCGGTTCTCGTTTCCCACAACCTTAACGAGGTGCTTGAGCTTGCGGACAAAGTTTACGTGTTAAACGGCTCACCCGCCACTGTGGTTGGTACGCTTAAAATTGAGCTAGAAAGACCGCGTAATTCCAAAGACCCGAGGTTTGTCGAATACTTGGACCTTTTGTACAAGTATCTCACACCAGTAAGAGGTGTAAAGCAATGAACCAGCTTGCTCTTATCGCCTTGGCAGTTCTTGCGACAACGCTAAGGGTTTTTGTTCTGATCGTTCTTTCAATCGTGAGTGGCTGGTTACTCGGTTATTTGGCGTTCAAAAACGCGCGCTTCGAAAGCTTCTACGTTTCGTTTATTGAAGTTTTGGAGTCAGTACCCGTGATTTCTTTCTTTCCGATTGCGCTCATATTCTTTGTGAATAGAATAGGAGGTGTTTTGGGCGTTGAGCTTGCGGCCGACTTTCTCGTGTTTACCGCAGTGGTGTGGAACATTTGGATCGGAATTTACCAAGCGTACAAGACAATTCCAAAGGAAATGCTTGAAGTGGTGGAAAATTACGGCCTTGGCTTTTTTGGACGTTTGAGCGGCTTGTTCATTCCCTTTTCGATTCCGCGTATCGTTTCAAACCTCTTTCCAAGCGTTGCTGACGGTTTCTTCTATATCACGGTGAGCGAGGTTTTTGCCGTGGGAAGCACGAGTTATTCGGTTTTTGGAATAGGAAGCCTGCTTCAGAATTATTTGAGCGAAAACGAGTGGAAGCTTGTTTACGCGTCGATGCTCGCGATGGCGCTAGTGATCGTCGCCACAGTTTTCGCTTTAAGAGAGTTTAGCGCGCTAGCGGTCGCAAAATACGCGCTTGACACAGACGTGCCAATCATGAGAAGAGGAAGAGTAAGAATAAGATACTCTGTGCTCTTTTCACAGCTTGTTTCAAGAAATCCGCTTCACAAACTTTCAATTTACCAGTGGAGGTCTGTGATCAGAAGAGCGCAGCAGACAAGCTTTGTTCAAACCAAAGCGAAAAACAGGTTTCAAAAAGTCGTAAGGTACGGCGTGTTTTCCGCGCTCATTTCGCTCGTTCTTCTTATCGCTTATGGCGTGATAGAGGTGCTTGTCACAATTCCGCTTGACCAGTGGCACTCGCTTATCGTGTCAACTCCGAGCTTGCTCGTCGACCTTGCGTTCGACTACGCAAGAGTGAGCGTGATCGCGCTCGTTTCACTTGTTATAGCGGTGACGCTTGGGTATTATCTTGCGGTGAACAAAAGCGCTGAAGCGATAGGAATTCCGCTCATTCAGGTTTTGAGCGCGTACCCAGCGCCCTTGTACTTTCCGTTTGTTTTTGCCTTAAGCTTTGAAATTGTGCGTTCGAGCTTGGGTCCTTTGAGCGTTGAGTTTTACGTGGTCCTTTTGGGGTTTGTGAGCACGTTTTACTATGTGTTTTACAGCTTTTGGATGGGTGTAAAGTCTTTGCCACACGAATACTGGGAGATTATGAAAAACCTTAGACTTGGCTTCTTTCAGAGAATACGCAAAATAGTTCTTCCCGCAAGCTTTCCGTATCTTATTTCAGGAATTTCTTCCACGATAAACAGCGCTTGGGGAGGACTCATGCTTGCGGAGTATTGGCCAAACATCGTCGATGGAAAAACTCTCACAGTGAAGCACGGTCTTATGAAGGTGGTGGACTTGTCCACCTACACCGGAAATGTGTCACAGGCGGCTTGGGGTTCTTTCATATTCGGAATTGTGGTCGTGGTATACTCCTTACTGTTCACCAAAAGAATGATGGACATCGCAAGAAAAAGGTATGTCGCAGAAGAAGGAATTTACGCCGCGTAGGTGCAAATCGTGAAAAGAGTCGACGCTTCGACTCACTTGATTGAGCTAAAGCCAGTTGATCGCTTCCAAGGCGTAAACGTTTACTTGGTGAACACACAAAAGGGTTGGATTCTGATCGACTCTGGTTTGAATTGTGAAGAGCACGAAAAACAGCTTGAAAAGGAGTTAAAAACTCTAGCCTTAAGTTTTGGTGACATCGAAGCGGTGTTTCTAACCCACGGACATCCAGACCATGTGGGTTTGGCATCAAGGCTACGTATCAAGGCGTATCTTGAAAGCAAAGACAGGCAAATAGCAAAAAGCTATTCACGCTTTTTGAAAACGAAAATTGAAAGCGTGATTCAAGAGCTAAACGAAGAGCAAGCGCAAAAAGTGAGACACGCGCTTGACAAAATTTTGAATCGAATTCGAGCGTTTGACTCTTTTTACCCGTTTTACGCTTTGAGTAGCAAAATAGCCGAAGAGTACGCGCTCACACTTATTCGAACACCAGGGCACACACCTGGCTCAGTGTGTTACATCAACTCTTACAAGACCGCTTTTGTGGGCGATAGCGTGATCGACACCGCGAGCGTTTTGCTTTTGGATTTAAAGGCATACTTTAATTCATTAAAGACTCTTAGAAGTGTCAACGCTTCGCTTTTCGCACCAGCACACGGAGGCTTGTTGGAGCCCACAAGCGGAGTTCAAATGATGGAGCGTAAGTACCGTAAGCGTTTAAGAGCTTGCGTTCGTGCGCTCGACAAGTCACGCAATCTTTGGAAGGTCGCGGAGTTTGTGTACGGTAAGGAGCTTTTAAACGAAGAGCTTTTGCCACTTATCCTTCTTCAAACAAAAACTTTTTTGACTTTCGCACAAAAAAATTAAGATTTGGCGGTGGCCTGCCTTTCTTCAATTAATAGCGAGTATACCAAAGAAGCGATTACACCTCCTATAATGGGTCCAACCCAGTAAACGTACCAATTGGTAAAGTAACCCGAGACGATCTCAGGTCCTATTGCCCTTGCTGGGTTCATCGCAGCTCCGCTCACTGGCGCTCCCACTAGTGCGTCAACTGCGACAGTTAGACCTATTCCAAACCCACCGATTTTTGGGCTTCTTGGGTCAACCGCAGTTCCGAACACCGCAAGTAGCAAGAAGAACGTAAGTATCGCCTCGGTTGCGATTCCCTGTGCCACCCCGACACCAGCGCCAAGTGTCGGCGAACCCCAGTGCACCGCATCCCCCACACTTTTCGGATAAAGCACAAAAAGAAGCAAAGCGCCGATCGTTGCGCCAATCACCTGCGCCACGATGTACAAAACCGTGTCTTTTGCTCGTAGCTTTCTTGCGACAAGAAGTCCCAAGCTCACCGCTGGATTTAGGTTTCCGCCCGAAACGCCCATTGTCGCCGAAACCGCGAGCGAAAGCCCAACACCCGTTGCCAAAGCACCGAAAAGTAAAGCCGTGAGTCCTCCTTGAGAAAGCGCCTGTGTTGCCACAGCAGAGCCAGCGCTTATGAACACAAAAAAGAGTGTGCCCAAAAACTCAGCCAAAACTCTCTTACCTAAGTTCGCCATACCTCAAGTTTTTGTGCCACCCAAATTTGAGAGTTTCAGAGAATGTTGAGCAACTCTTCGATTACGGCCTTGTCCTTTTGCCACTCATCCTTTGTGTGTATCTTGTACTTCTGAACCACTCTCCAGTCATTGTTTTTGGATTGCCAAAGGTAAATCGTAAGTGACTTCTTGCCCCAACCCTCGGTTATCACCGCTGCCTTCCACCACTTATTCGTCTTGTAAATCGTCTTTCCTGCGATTTGCTTTAGATTCTCGTCTACAGGAAACTTTTCTTGTGGTGTACCAGTTTGTTCATCCGGATTTTGGCCACTCATAACAAATTAATACTTTAAGGTGTGCGATAAGCCTTTTCAGGTGGTTCCAATTTAATAGTCGAATGCTCACCAACATCCGCACACTATCGAATCATAAAGCTTATTAACGCGTTAGGGCTACCCTAATAAAGAATGAGGATGAAAAACAAAGAGCTTGTGTTCGCACTTTTGATTTCCACCGCTCTTGCCGTTGCAATTCTTTCTTTGCCTGATGTGTTACAGCCTGTCGCAAAAAGAATTCTTACAGCGTTGGGTTTTCTTTGGCCGGTTGCGATTTTTGCGATTGGTGTGGTTCACGGGCTAAAACCGGATGAACACACATGGCCAATTACAATATCTTACGGATTGATGCAAAAAAACCTAAGGAAAGCGATGCTATCAACCGCGGTTTTTGCGCTCGCTTTGACGCTTGTTTGGAGCGCTTTGAGCGCGCTTACAAGCCAACTTTTTTCCTTCTTTAGAAGTTATTCCTTAGACCCGATTGTGGACGTGGTTGTTGGTGTCACAATGATTGGCGTAGCATCCTATTTGGTTCTCAAAGGAAAAGATCAAACAGAAGCTCATGAGGAGCCTCATGCAGACTACAAACTCATCTGGATACACGGGATAGCCGCCGCATTTGGCGGAGACTTTATCGTGGTTTTGCTTCTCACACTTGCGCTATTTCAGTCTATCGGTGCTAACGCAGGCTTTTTGGTCGGGCTGATTTTCGGTTTAGCCTCATGGATTGCGCAGTCGCTTGTTGTCGCGCTTGTTTACAAAGGGGTAATCAAACTTTCAAAGGACTTTTCGATAATGGTGAAAGCTGGTAGGCTTTCTCTTCTATTTCTTGGAGTGTTCATGATAGGCTTGGGTATTTTGAGTAGTTAGAGTTTTAACGCTTCTCTCAATGAAAACGCCATTTCTTCTGGCAAAATGTCGAGTAGAGGCGTTCCCGTGGTTTTTTCTAAACCCATGCTAAAGCGAACGACCGCCTTATCGCTAAACTGAGGTATCACTTCGAAATGCGCGTGAAAAGAGTGCGCGTTTTTTGGTGAGTTGTGAGCGCAAAGCACGTAGTTCACGCGCGAACTAAAAAGGCGCTCCAGCGCGTTGAGAGAAAGCAAAATCGCTTGAGCGATTTTCTCAAGCGTGTTCTTTTTTACATGCCAAAAAGCTTCGATGTGCTCACTAGCGACAATCATCTGATAAGGCGTACGAGGAGCAAAAGGAACGTATACTCGCACATCGCCCACTTTTGCCACAACCCTTTCGCTTTCGTTTACACTTTCGCAAATTGGGCAGCCATTAGCAAACCCATTTACTTCACTTCTTAGTAAAGGTGGTACAAAAGGTAGCGCGTAGATCTGCGAATGCGGGTGGGTGATCGTCGCACCTCCGGAAACTGGTTTATTTCTGAAATAGTGAACATAGCTAATCTCTGGGTCGCAAAAAAGCTCAAACATTCTTTTGTGCGAAACCGCTATGATCTCGGAAACTGTTTTTGCGTCCATTGATGGAAGGTCGATGTCGTGCGTCAACGACTCTACCACGATCTCCGAAACGCCATAGGCGGGTTTACCACCTTTTGTGATTCGCTCATCGGGCGTTTTGCTCAGCGCAGGGTATTTGTTTTGCACAATCTGAACCTGTTTTTTTGGGTCTATTTCTTGTGAAGGTGGGCAAAAAGGGCACAGCGTAGGCGAAACTGGTCTGTTTGCTCTTGTGGGTGAAACTATAACCACTTCTCCTGTGAGCGCGTCCAGCCTTATTTCTCCCATCTTTTTATTTCCTCCATAAACACCTGAAGAAGCGCTTTGAGCTCTTGTGTGAGCTCCAAACTTTCAAGATTCCTTTCAAACTCTCGCTTTACGCTTTTGCTATAACCAAATTTGCTCAGCTCAAAGGCTTGCATCACCGCTTCAAGTTTGTCCGCAAGATGAACGATTTTCGCTTCTTTAGAAGAGTTTTCTTCAAACTCCTTCCAAGTGTGGTAGTAACGTGAAGCGATTTGAGCTGGAAGAAAGGACAGAACCTTTTTTATCGCTGTTTCTTCCACTCTCTTCTTTACCTCTTTACCGATCGTGTTCGTGGTTTCCAAGTCCCAGTCTCCAACATAGCACTCCGCAAGGTCGTGAATCAACGCCATCCTGAGAACCCTCTCTTTGTCGATTGCGCTGTCGATCAAATCAGAAAGGAGCATCGCAAGTAGCGCTGTTCTAAATGTGTGGTCCGCGACGCTTTCATCTGGTAAATGCCTTACAATCCAACCCGTTCTTTTTACTTTTTTAAGTCTACCAGCCGCATAAAGGAAACTCGCGTACGATTTTCTTTCACGCATTTGAAATTCAAAAAAGGAGATTGGTATGGGCTTAAAGGTATTTCTGAAGCCTTCTATCCGCTTCTTCCCAGTTTACGACATTCCACCATGCGTCCAAGTAAGCGTTTCGGTTGTTTTTGTACTGCAAGTAGTACGCGTGTTCGAACTCGTCCACTATAAGTATCACCGGAAGCTCCACGATATGGTTCATAAAGTGGTTTTCGACTGTTATCGGAACAAGCCTTCCGCTTTCTTTGTCGTAGTAAAGAACGGTCCAGCCAGCGCCCGGTAGAGACTTCATCGTTTCAGCCCAAATTGTTTTGAATTTTTCAAAGCTACCGTACTGCTTGTTTATAAGGTCGGCGAGCGCTCCGCCAGGCGTTCCTCCGCCTTTTGAGCCCACAGGGCCCATGTTGTTCCAAAAGATTGTGTGAAGCTTGTGACCGTTGATGTTGAAAGTAAGGTTTCTCACAACTCCTTGTAAGTCGTATCCTGTGACTTCGCCCTTTATTATTTTTTCAACTTTTTCGATAGTCGCGTTCGCGCCGTTGACGTACCCCTTGTGATGGCCGTTATAGTGAACATCCATGATTTGCTCGCTGATATACGGCTCTAGCGCATTAAGCTTGTACGGAAGTGGCGGTAGCTCGTACTTTTTGAGCTCGATCTTAAAGCTTGACACCTAATTTACCTCCGAAAATATTCCGTACTGCATTACTTAAACTTTTGCCAAATCCAAGGGTTAAACGAAAGCTTCTTCGAGCGCTTTTTTGCAGTCGCATGCTCTTGATTTCAGCTTTGGAAGTGCGTCGTAAAGTATTCTTTTTGCGTTTTCGATGTTTCTTTTTTGGGTTTCAACCACCTGCTTTGCGGTAACAGGATGCTCGGCCCATACATCGTAATCGGTGACGAGCGCTATCGTGGAGTAGCACATCCCAAGCTCGCGAGCAAGGTTGATTTCGGGAACGAGCGTCATTCCTATAACATCCGCATTCATTAGCCGCCAGAGCGCTGATTCCGCGCGCGTTGAGAAGCGCGGTCCTTCGATGCACAAATAAGTCCCTGTTTCGTGATGCTTTATTCCTAGCGACTTGGCGCTTTGCGCAAGCACGCCACGCTCTTCTTTGCAAAATGGGTCTGCCATTGAAATGTGAACAACACGTGGTCCGTCGTAAAAAGTGTAGACTCTTTGTTTCGTCATATCGATAAACTGATCGGGAAAAACTATGTCACCAGGCTCGATTTCGGTTTTAAGACTTCCGACAGCGCTAGGCGCGACAATTCTTGTCACACCAAGCGAGTTTAGCGCCCAAATGTTTGCGCGCGAGTTTATTTTGTGTGGCGGAATTGTGTGGTTCCTTCCGTGTCGTGGAATGAAGGCGACTTTCGTGTCTTGAAGCTCACCAACCCAAATGCTGTCACTCGGTGGACCGTAAGGCGTGTGAACTCTTATTTCACGCGTGTTTTTTAAAAGAGAAGGGTCGTAGAAGCCGCTTCCACCGATTATTCCAATTTGCGCTTGTTCTGACACAAAATTCACCTCACAACTTTGAGTAAATTCTGAAGAATTCCGCAGAGTGAAGAATCGCTTTGTAAAAGTTTTCGATCGAAACGTTTTCGTTGGGCGCGTGAGCGTTTGAACTCGTGTCACCAGCGCCTATCGCGCTCACACACTCTTTTATGCCCAAGCCCTTAACGAAAAGTTCCATAGGTTGTGTGCCTACGCTGTTCGGTATAACGCTCGGTTCTACCTTGTAAACGCTTTTTGCCGACTCTATCATCGCTTTTACAACCAACGACAAGGGAGACGTTCTCACAGGGTGTTCCATTCCAAGAACGCTAAGCCTTCCCTTAAAGTTTATCGACTCAAGATGTGTGTTTAATAGACTCAAAACGGTTTCAGGCGACTGGTTTGGCACAAACCTAAAATCCAGTTTGCAAACGCACGCGAAGTAACGATGGTTTTTGCGCCTTTTCCCGCGTACCCGGCGTGTAGGCCATCGATTGTGCAGGTAGGTTCTGTAAGAGGCGCTCTTGCGAGGCTCTTTTTGTCTGAGTGCTTAAGCGCTGACACGCCAAGTACACTCTTTAAAGCTTCTGGGTCTATATCGTAATTTTCGAGTAATCGCTCTTCTTCTTTTGTAAGTGGCGTCATCATAGAAGCCCTTGACAAGAACTTTCCCTTTATCATCGACAAATGTTGACAGCGCTTTTACTAGTTCTCAAGCCGGGTTGTCCACGACTGGTGCGTTAGACGAGTGCAAATCTCGCACCCCAATTTTGTGTTCAAGCTCTATATAAAGAAGACCCTTCACACAAGCACCACCTGTGGCTTACCCTTTGTGTCAAGCGCTAGGCCTTCCATTATCACGGAATCTGCGCTTGTTTTGAGAAAGATAGCGCCACAAGTTGGGACTTCCTCTTCTCCTTCAAAAACTAGTTTCACGGAAAGGCCGATGTGTTTAAGCGCTTTTTTAAACCAAAAAACCTTGCGACCAAAGTGCCCTTGTTGTCTGCCGCACCGCGCGCAAAGATCTTTCCTTGAAAAACCGTTGCGGAAAAAGGTGGGTACAACCACTCTTCGAGCGGGTCGACTGGGTGCACGTCGTAGTGGTTGTAAACCATGATTTTCTTTTTCGAACCAGCGCTTTCGGCGTAAACAACATGATGTCTTCCGTCTTTGCTTCAAAACCCATGCTTTCAAGAACGCTTCTCAAAAACTCCGCAGTTTCTCTAATTCCTTCACGGTCGCAGAAATCGACGGTTTCTGAAGAAACTGCTTGTAAAGCGCCAAACTTTCACGTCTTTCGTCTTCACTAAGTGTGTAATTCATAACACTGATTTAGCAAGGGGTGTTTTAAAACCCAAGGAATCAAAAAGTGCGTAAACACTTGGTTGCCTTTGAAAATGCGCACCTTTACGCAAGTTCAACGCTTTTAACTGTGTTTTGTGAATTATTCGTATGCAAAAAGTAGTGGTACGCGCACCCGCGTCTACGGCGAACTTAGGACCTGGTTTTGATTGTTTTGCTTTGGCGCTTGAAAACCCATACGACAAAATCACACTAGAGTGGCAAAAAGATGGTGAGCACCTGAGTGTTCAAGTTAGTGGTGTGGGTGCGCAGAGCATACCAAAAGAAGTCGAAAAAAACTGCGGTGGAGTGGTCGCAAAAGCGTTTATCCAAAGGTTCGATTTAAAAGGTGGTTTTAAAATTTTGATAGAAAAGGGTGTTCCACCAGCACTCGGTTTGGGTAGTAGTGCCGCGACGTGTGCGGGCGTGGCTTTTGCGTTTAACGAGCTTTTTGGTTTGAATCTCAGTAACGAAGAGTTGGTGGAACTTGCGGCTTTGGGAGAAGTTGCGTCAGCGGGAACGCCTCACGCAGACAACGTCTCCGCAAGCTTGCTTGGTGGCTTCACGCTCGTCGTCCGAGAGGAAAAAATCAAGGTGTTGCGCATAAATCCACCGCCAACGCTTCTTTTGTGCGTCATAGTGCCAAAGATTCCCACACCAGAGCGAAAGACAGAAGTGGCGCGTAGAGTGCTTCCTTCTAGCGTGAGTTTAAAGGATATGGTTTGGCAGGTTTCGCACGCGTCGCTTGTTGCTGCTGGCTTTGCGCTTGGTGAAATACAACACATCGCAAGCGGAATGAAAGACATCGTGGTCGAAAAAGCAAGAAGCGCGCTTATTCCAGGTTTTGATCTTGCCAAAGAAGAAGCGTTAAAATCTGGCGCGCTCGCTTTTACTATCAGTGGCGCAGGCCCTTCTGTGATCGCTCTTAGCACAAAAGACAACGCGCAACGCGTTTTGGACTCTTCGATAAATGGCTTTTTGAAAGCTGGTGTTCAAGCCACAGGCTTTGTCACTAAAGCGGGTAAGGGATGCACTTTGCTCGACTCAAAAATCACTCGGGAAGAGTGAAGTTCACCTTTTCGAACATGATGTGTGGCGCTTGAACTGGTGTCTCCACTTCCCACCACTTTACAAGGTGTGTTCGCTTTTCGACAGCTTGGGCACGAGAAAGTAGGTCGAGGATGTTTTCCGAAATCCTCAAGCCCTTTGTTGAACCCACGATCTCACCATTTTTTACGACTAGTGTGACGTCTCTTGTGATCGTCGAAAAGTCGCCGGTCACAAAACTTTGAAAGCGCGTGTACCAGTTGTTTGTCACGATGTAGCCGTCTTTAAGAGAGCGAACAAGCTCGTCGTACTCCGCATCTCCTTTTTCGATCACAAGCGCCCAAGGAGATGGGCTTATCCACCCGGCGTTTCCCGTGGATTTCACACCAAACTTCTTTGCAGTTTTTCTGTTGTGTAGCAAATTTTTGAGCTCACCCCTCTGTATGATCACAGTGCTCTGAGTTTTTGTCCCCTCATCGTCGTAGTGAGGCATTCCAGGAAAACCTTCTCCCACGTCTAGCAAAGTGAATAAAGGAGAAGCAACTCTGTTTTTGTCCTTTAAAAAGCTGTTACCGATCAACACCGAAAAGGCGGACGACGCACTGCCCACGCTGTTGATCAAGTTGCCAACAACCTGCGGTGAGAGAATTGCGCTCTTTGCCCCACGCTCTGGTTTGAGCCTGTTTAAAGCGGGTTTTAAATCCTCCCACACTGAGCGCAAGCTTTCTTCTGGTTTGAGCTTTTTTGGTGCATCCGTGTACTCACAACGCTGTAGCGTTGTGTCTTGATCCGCAAAAGCTCTGTACGTCGCCCAGCATCTCGAATAGCCTTCGTGTATTCTTGCTCCAGCGCTTGTGTAAAGCTTTACTGTGATGTTTTGCGCCCAAACGCTTAGCGTGTTATAGCTCACATACTCTGGTTTGCCAGAGAGCTTTGCGTGTATCCTTTCTGAAAGTTCGGCTATTTCGTTTTCAATCTCTAGGAGCTTGTTTTGCTTTTCGTAAACCTCGCTTGACTCAAGTGGCGTGTAAAGCGGAGAAGGCTCCGCGACCTCAATTCTCTTTTGCGCCTCGTCGACCACTTGAGAGGGATCGCTTGGGAAAGGTTTTGTGTGTTCAAACACCACTTCCTTTGAATCCTTTGCGGCGTAAACCGCAAACCAAACGTCGTCCCAGCTCTTAAAGCTAGAGGCGCTGTCACGCGCAACTGTGTAAAGACAGTTTGTCACCTCAACAAGCTTTAACGCGAAATCGGAAAAGCCCGCTTTTTGCGCAAGCTCAAGCGCCCTTTCCATATCCCTCACCTTCTTCCCACTTTAATTCCTTTAAAAAGAGTGTGCGGACCACCCATCGACACTGGTAAAGGCTGGCCTGGGTCGCCCTTCCCACAGGTGCCACTATAAAGCTCGAAATCTTTGCTTCCTCCCACAAAACTCGAAAGCAACTTAAATGTGGTCACCTCCAAAACCGGCATGAGTAAAGGCTCACTCACTTCCCCGTTTTTGATTTTGTATGCCACAAGTGCTACATAGCGCTGGTTCGTTCTTCTATCGTCTATATTCCACTCTCTAAACGACTTAAAGTAAACACCTTCTTTCGCTTCCTCGATGAGTTCGTCAAACGTTCTATCACCTGGTTCAAAAAACGTGTTCGACATTCTGGGTATTGGTTCTCTGTCGTAAGAAGAACACCTGCTAGAACCGTTGCTCTTTAAACCCAAAACCGCCGCAGGCTCTAAACCCAAAAGAAACTCGTTGATGCGCCCGTTTTCGATTAGCCTTCTTTTTTGCGCGGGAACTCCTTCGTCATCGATAAGATAGTAGCCGTTTGAACGCTCAATAGTTGGGTCGTCGGATATGTTAAGGTTGTGCGCGCCTATTTGCACTCCTATAGATTGAGCGCTCGCGTATGACTCGCCCGCTTGAACTCCCTCCCTACCTAAAACTCTGTCCGCTTCAAGCGGATGACCCACGCTTTCGTGACTCACAAGCCCTGTGAGCTCTGGTGAAAGAACGATGTTTGTCACGCCTTCATCCGCTTGTTTACCGTTGAACAAGACGTTTTCAAGCTCGATCGCTTGTTGCTTAATCGACTCAACAAACTTTGCGGCTTGAAAAAGCTCAAACCCTCCCTCTTGCTCCCTTTGATGAAACTTTTGCAACGAAAGCCCATCGTCTCTTTTTAAGGTGAACACTGCGACTTCACCAACCCTTGGTATCGTGTAATTCACGTAGGCTCCTTCAGAGTTGACAAGCGTTCGATGGGATTTTGACCAACTCACAGAAATAAAGCACTGAAGAAGTGTCGCTTTTTTGAGTGAGCTCTTTAATTCTTGATACGCGAGTTTGATCGTTTCTTTTAGGTCGTCAAAATCTGGTTCTTCCACCCTCTTTTTTTCTTTTACAAGAAAAGTGGCGTTGGTTTGTGGTAGCGTGACGCTTTTTGGTTTACTCTTTTGGGAGAAAACCTTTGCGTACTTGGTTGCTCTTTGTGCGATCGTGCTCACACTTTCTTTGTCAAGCCTGCTTGTTGACGAAAAAGAAGGAAACCCGTGCACAAAAGCCCTAACGCCAACTCCCGACCAACTCGAAAAAGCGGGCGCTTCAAAACTTCCGTTCACAAACAAAAGAAAACCACTAAACGCCTCTTCAAACCTGACGTCACACGCGCTAGCCCCTGTTTTTTGCGCGACGTCCAAAGCGTAAAAACAAAGCTCGGACACGCCTTTTGCAAGTGTTTAAAACTATATAAGCTTTGTAACTCGCAGGTATTCGTTGACCAAATCTTGGTCGACCACACCACTTGACACAACCGTTGAACCGTCTTGCAAAATCACGTCCATCGCGGTTGCGTGATACGGTATTTCAAACAGCGACAAAACACTTGGATCTGAGCTTTCAAACAGCTTTTGCGCGCTGTGTGGCGTGGTTTTGTACGCCACGACTTGCACAACTCTTCTTGAACCCATTCCGCCAGCTCTTCCACCAGCCACGCCCGTTTCCTCTTGAATTTCCATAACAAAAACGGTGTTTTCAAACGCGCTAAAGTCTGGCTCTTTCTCACAAACAAGAAGCCTTCGACCAGCCGCTTTTATTCTTGAAACGAATTCCGAAACTTCGCTCAATTCTTGGGTAAATCCAAAGCAAAAGTTTTTAAGAGTTTTGAAAACGCAAGTCTTCTAAAACGCTGTAAAGCACGTCTGCGAGAACTGCGCTCACCATGTTTTCCACGACTATCACTCCCCTAATCGCGACGCATGGGTCGTGTCTGCCTTTCACCACGATCTCCTCTTCTTCTAAAGTTTCAAGATTTACACTCTTTTGAGGCTTTGGAATGCTAGCCGTTGGCTTAAAGCCCACTCTAAGAACAATCGGCATGCCGTTTGTGATGCCACCAAGGATTCCGCCGTTGTTGTTCGTTTGTGTGACGATTTTTCCATCGATTAGCCGAAACTGGTCGTTTGCCTCAGAGCCGTACATTTGCGTTATTCCAAAGCCAGCGCCAAACTCTAGCGCTTTCACAGCGGGTATACTAAAGAGCGCGTGCGCAAGCTTGCTTTCCACGGAATCAAAGATCGGGTCGCCATAGCCCGCTGGAACACCAAGCGCAATCGCTTCGACAACCCCTCCAACCGAATCGCCGTTTTTTCTAGCTTCTAAGACCACTTCTTCCATTCGGGGGCTTGTCTCCAAAATGGGACACCTAACCGCGCTCGCATACGTGTTTTTTCTAATTTCGTCGAGTGTGGGTTCTCTCGGTAGCGTTACGTGCTTTATGCTTTTCATGTACGCGTGAACCTCAACTCCCGCCTGTTCAAGTAGCTGTTTTGCCACCCCTCCTCCCATCACCATTGCCGCGGTCATTCTTCCAGAAAGGAACCCTCCCCCTCTATAGTCAAAGTATCCCTTGTAACGGAGGTGCGCTGTGTAGTCCAAGTGACTCGGCCTTGGTTTTATGCCCACCTCAGAGTAGCTAGAGGACTGCACATCGGTATTTCTCACAAAAAGAGTGAGCGGTCCCCCGTTTGTTCTGCCGTTGTACAAACCGCTCAAAACTTCGATTTTGTCTTCTTCTTTTCTTAAACTTGTGAGCAAGCTTTGACCTGGTTTTCTTCTGTCCATGTCCACTTGTAGCCTTTGTAAATCCAGAGGAAAGCCTGGTGGACAACCGTCTACCACAACACCCACACCACTTCCGTGAGATTCCCCAAATACCGTGAGCCTGAATCTTTCTCCAAGCGTACAAGCCATGCTAACAATTAATGTGCGGAGACTCTAAAGGGTTTTTCGCGTGTACGAGTGTTGGCTTTAACGCTTATATTAGTACAAAATCTATCTTTTTAGAAAGTTTTGAGCGCAAAAGATCGCAAGATCAAGAGTTACTTCGTTTTTCTTTTACTTGAAAGTGAGCGCGCATCTCTGCTAATTAAGAGGCTTTCGCGTAGCGCGCTCACAAGGCTACTTATTGCGCTTGGCGTTCCTGTTTTCGCAGGACTGTGCGTGTTCGCTTTTTACCTTATAGTTGGTTCTTTGCTTGCGGATTTGTCAAGCTCGCAAGTGCGCGCTGCGCAAAGTAGCGTTCCTCTACAGTCCTACGTTTTGATACCTGGTCTTAACCCCTTTGTGCCTTTGCTTTACGGTTTGCTAGCTCTGATCATCGCGGTCACAATCCACGAAGCAGCTCATGGCGTCGTCGCATGGAGAAGCGGTGTAAAAGTGGAAGGCGCAGGAATAATTCTTCTTGGTTTTATTCCAGTGGGCGCTTACGTAAGACCTGCGGAAGAAGAGTACAACTCAAAGAGTTTAAGGCAAAAGCTCAACATAATGAGCGCTGGTGTGACCGCGAACTTAATCGTCGCGCTTGTGTGTCTTGCGCTCTTGGTGTTTTTGATTCTTCCAACGGTGAGCGTCGCACAAGATGCAAGACATGGCGTCGCGGTTTACTATGTGAGCAAAGGCTCTCCAGCAAACCTTGCGGGAATTGTTCCAGGCGACATCATCAAGGCGATCGACGGCTACCAGATTCCAAACATGAGCTACCTAAGCTACTTAGAAGCAAAAGTGTTCAAACCGGGTGAAAACGTGTCCATTTTGCTACAAGGCGGAAAGAGTGTCAACTTGGTTTTTGAGCCAAGCCCGATTAACCACTCAATCGCGATCATGGGAATTATTCCCTTTGACCCGCAGGAGGAGCTTCGCGCGTGGACTCATCCTTCAACACCACTCGTTTACTTTGCACCCGCAAGCTACTACCCATCTCCTTTTAACTCATTAACTCAAAACATCTACACTTCTCCGATACCAGCGTGGCAACAAATCTCCAACCTCTTATTTTGGATTTGGTGGGTGAACGTAAACCTTGCAGTGTTCAACGCTTTGCCTATGTACCTACTTGACGGTGGTCAGTTCGTCAAAGAAGTGTTCACGTCGCTCTTTGGTTCTAAGGCGCGTGCGGAGCGCGCGACTGGCTACGTTTCAGCGCTAGTTCTTGGTCTAATTCTTAGCCTGATTCTCATTCCTAGGTTGTTTGGCTAGCTATTTTATGAATCCGTAACCTTCGTCCAAAACGAGCTCTGCGATGTCCGCGGCGTAATCCGCGATTCTTCCTAAGTGGTACATCAAAAGCGTTTCCGAAGTGTAAACGCTTTGCGAATCAAGCATGCTAAAAACAATGTTGCGTAGCTCTACCCTTCTTTTTGAAACGTTGGTCGCAAGCTCGGCGTCTTTTGAAATAAACGAATCCACAGCGTGTTTGAGTATTTCCGATGTGCTTGAGATTGTTTGAGAGAGCCTTTCGGCTTCGGTTTTCGTGTGGTTTGAGTTGAGCCAAATTTTCACCGCGGCAACGGAGTGATCGACGCACCGCTCAAGAAGCTTAAAAACTGTGAGTGTGTCAAAAGCGTGTGCGGTGTCAAGCCCAAGCTTTGCGAGCTCAGCGGGTTCAACGAGCGCCTGCCTCAGTCTTCTGGAGTACATCAGGTTAAGCCTATCCGCGTCCTCGTCCATTTCGTTGAGCGTGTCAACCGAAAGCGAAGGTTTAGGGGAAAGGCCAAGCTGAAGCGTTGTGATCACAAGAGAGCTCATTCTCTTTAGCCCGTTTTCTATTGAAACCACTTTTGGCTCTGCAGCCAACTCCACTTCTATACTCGTCGAGTTTTCTCGAACTACTTCTAGTCCCATAAGCCTTCTTACACACTTTCTCACAGCAAGTCTTGTTTGCTCCGAAAGCTTTTCCTCTGACGTTATCACGATGTGGTCATATCCGTTGAGGTACGCAGCGGTGAGTAGCTTAAACGCAAGCTCTGGGTCGTCTTTTACGTCGATCTCGATTTTTCTAGGCTTCTTTAAAACTGGTGATATAACAAGAGAGCCGCTTGGAGTTTCAACGACCAAAACCTTTGATCGAGCGCCTATTTTGTGTCTTTGCGCCCAGTCTTTCGGCAAGGACACGATGTAAGTCGAGCCGCCCACAAGCTGAACCGATCTTTCACTCATAAATATATAAACTTGCTTCTTAATAAATAGTTATCCAAAAGCTTTGCAAAGTTCGAAACGCTTTAATTAAGATTCTAATTAGAGAAAAAAGATGCAGGCTTTAAACGAGTTTACACCTCTATGTAAAGTGAGTGAAGTTCCTAAGAATGGTATCAAGGCGTTTAGAATAAACGGGCGCCACTATGTAGTCGTGGAGCACGCTGGAAAGTATGAGTGCCTCGATGGCTTGTGCCCTCACGCTCAAGGGCTTCTCGCCTTTGGTCAGGTTTTCAAAAACTACCTTTACTGCTCCTATCACCAGGCTGTGTTCGACCTTGATTCAGGAAAGCCTCTTCCTGGTTCGCCCACAGACCAAGCTTTAAAAAAGTATGAAGTAAAGGTTGTCGGCGACACAATTTACGCAAAAATTCCTAGGTAATCGAAGTGTCTTTGGAAGAGCTCAAAGCAAAACTAAAAGAAGTGTTTGAGCTTAACACATACGAAACGAGCGTTTACCTTACTCTTCTTAAAAAAGGGATGCGCGCAGACGAAATAAGCAGGAATTCGCGTGTGCCAAGGCCGCGAGTTTACGACACGCTGGAGTCACTCAAATCAAAGGGGTTTGTTTACGAAAAAGACGACGTGTACTATGCGGTTCACCCAGCGCTTGCCTTGAGTTCAAGAGTTGCACTTCTTAAGGCCGAGTTTGAGGAGAAGCAGAGAAAAATGAGTGAGGCTGTGAATGAGATAGTGTCATTTTTAAACCTCACTCAAACAAGCGAGCCCAAAGGTCCATTTGTGTTACACGGAATAGCGTCGATTCTTTCGCTTTTGCTCAAAGTTTTTCCTGAATCGCACAAAATCTTTCTTACGTTGAACAAAGCGCTTGATAGCGAAGCAAGAAGAGTCTTTAGGAGCGTGATTTCAGGTCTTTCGATCAAAGAAAAAAAGGAGCTACGCGTCTTAATCCCTTATAACGTCAAACTTGAAGCCGAAGATTTTGAGTTAATAACGCTTTTTGGCGCGCAAGTGAGAACGATTCGAGGTTTTTTGCTCGACATGATGATAACAGACAAAGACGACGTGATAATCGGGCTTCCAGACCCTCTTTCCACAGAGCGACTTCCTGTGGTGGCGGTTTACTTAAAGGACCACTCTTTTGCAAGCTCCCTCTTTCGTTCGATGGAAGAAACGTGGAAGATCGCAGAAGAGCTTTAGCTTCTTTCTACGTGCTCCTTTATTTTTCTTAATGCTTCAGAAAAATTTGTGTCGAACGGTAAGTCATACCCACTAAGCGACGCAAGCTCCTTAAGTATCACGCGCTCTATTGACCTTGCGCCAGAACCGTATATCGAATCGAGAACTTTGCTAAGCTCCTCGGGCTTTTTCCACCAGCTCGAATAGCTTTTACCCATCCTGTTTTCGATATCCTTTATCATAAGTTGCCCAACTACACCAAAGTTTGAGAAAGCGGCTTCGACCGCTTGTTTGAACAACTTGTCAAACTTCATCTCAATCACTTAGCGCGCTTCGTCTCGTGAAAATTTCACACTCGCGTAATAAGCTTTTTCATCGACAAATTTTTGCGCTTGTCACTCTGAGCTTAGTAAGCGTTAATAGTTGGTTCGTTGTAAACTTGTTTATGTGGGACAAATGGACTTTTCACACAGATGAAAAGTTTGAAAGCTCTACGATGATAATTTCACTTTCTACTGGAGTTCCTCAATACTTTTTGTTGTACTCTCAAGCAAGAGAGCTTGCCAAGTTCCTTTTGGAGCGCACAGAAACAAGAAAATTGGCAACGTATTATAGCTCTACAATGGAGGAGTTTGTGCAAGTTGGCGACGACAATTTGGCTATGCTACCCGCCTACGAGGTTCATGAGTTAAAGCTACAGGGAAATCTGAGAGACGGTCGAGTTTTGCTTTTTTCGGGTTATGCGTCTCCAAGAAACGAAGTTTACGAGTTTTGCGAAAGAATCCTTACCACCGCAAAAGAAAGGTGGGGAGTAAAAAGAATTATCTCGATAGGTGCGAGATGGTCGGAAGAACCAACACAACCCGTGGTCGATTCCGTAAAGGTTTACGGCTTTGGCGGAACAAAGGAAGATGTAGCACTTCTTCGGGAGCTTCAAATCCCCGAACACCCGGCTGAGGTGGCGCCTTATTTTGCGAACGTGATAGTCGGGCTTGCTCCGCTTTACGGAATAAAATCGATTAAGCTTTCGGTCGACCATGGCGAAGTAAGACCGCACCCAAAACAGGTCAAGGCTCTCCTTATGACGCTCTCAAAAATCCTTGGGTTTGAGCTCAACCTTAAGGAGCTTGACGAAGAAGCTGAGAAGCTTAAGGCGGAGATCAACCTGCTTACGCGTAGTCTAAACAAAGGCAATAAGCTTTATGATGACTCTTCACTAGTTTGAGTCAAAAATTGTAACCCTAAAATTAGATAAGATATTTAACCTTTTTAAAGCGTAAAACTTTCGGGTGATCTAAAGTGTCGCCCGAAGTTGTGCTTACCGCTGATCGCGGATCGTTCACAGATTACGGTGGCTCTAGTGTGCTTGGATACGTGGCGTGTATGCCAAGCAGGCTTGTTCCCAGATTCTTCATGGACCGCTTCTTCACACCCCCTGTTCAAACCGATGAACAAGGGAAAGCCACGGTCGCACCTTACGCTTTAAGGAAAGTCGAGTCAGTTCTGTTAAAAGCCGGTTTCGATTGCGTTGTCACAACGCCAGAAAAACTTGAGCGTGTCGCAGGAGACCAAACAAAACTAGTGGGAATCACGGTTCACGACCCTTTTGGAATAGACCCTGTGAGCTTCAAGCTTTCGATGCTATTTGGAGGAGGTAAAACGTGGACCGCGAGGTTCTTTGAAGAGCTTGGCGACAAACTGAGAAGGTTAAGGTCAAAGGGGATCAAGGTTATAGCAGGTGGTCCTGGCGCTTGGGAAATTCAGTTCAACAAACCAGATTTCGTCGACACGGTTTTTGTCGGAGAAGCCGAGGTGACTTTACCAGAAATTGTGAAAAAGATGCTCGATGGTGCACCCGTTCCGCAGGTTGTTAGAGGAAGAGACGCAAAAGTGGAAGAAATACCACCAATAGTGAATCCAGCAAGGTTGGGCGAGGTTCAAATCACGCGCGGTTGTCCACGAGGTTGCCAGTTTTGCTCTATAACTCCCGAAACCTTTAGGTCTCTTCCTCTTTCTCTTATCAAAAAAGAAATTGAAGTGAACTTGAAAAGTGGAAACAAGCGTGTCGAGTTCATAACCGACGACATCTTGCTCTACGGCTCTCAGAGGCTAAGGACGAATCATGAGGCAATAGTGAAGCTTTACGAAGAAGTGATGAACATGGGCGTGGACGGAATTTGGTTTCCACACATATCAGCACCAGCGGTACGAGAGTCTCCACAAACAGTAAAGAAGATGGCGGAAATCGCGCGTTACGATTTCGATAGAGCGGTCGCACCAGTTGTAGGACTTGAAAGCGGAAGCTTTAAGATTCTAAAAAAGTACATGTACGCAAAAGCCTTCCCGTGGAAACCAGAAGAGTGGTGGGACATAATAATCGACGCGACAGCCATAATGAACGACGCGCTGATCTTTCCTTGTTACACCATGACAATAGGCTACCCAGACGAAACCACGGAAGACGTCGCGCAAAGCATAGAACTTGTTCAAAGAGTGATAGACCACGGTTTTACCGCTTGGATCTTTCCGCTGCCTGTGATTCCAATAGGCACTACAAGAATCAGGGACAACCCCTTCCCAGTACTCGAAAGGATGCCAGAAAACTACTGGGACTTGCTCTACATATCATGGAAGTACAACTTTGACACAACAAGAAAGCTCATACCAGTTCTCACACACAACATCAAACGCGCGCTTTACAAAAAATTCGTGCAGTTCATGATAGACCGCGTGTTCACGAGTATCGAAGGCGTGTTTCAATCGCTCAAAGAGACTCGCGGAAAAAAAGCCTATGAGTTTGCCGCGATCAACTTGAATTCCGCGCTTGGAACGATAAAGTCGGTGTATTGGCTTATGCGGCTTGCGTTCAAACCGCTATGACGTGATTGCGACATCCACCTCTTTAGCGCCCAAAAGTTCAAACATTTTGTTCACTTCAATTTTGAACAAGGCGTTTTCACAGCCTGCCGCAGCCCAAACGTAAGCGAACCTTTTTAAAGAGCTATCCAGTAAAACCTTAACTTCTTCTTTGTGAGGAAAAGGTGGAACCCCTCCAACTTTGTAGCCTGTGAATTTGTACACTTCTTCTGGTGTGGCGATTCTCACTCTTTCGCCCACGATTTGGGATAATTTGTTTGTGTCAACTCTTTTGTCACCAGAAATCACAACCACATACACTCTTTCACCCAAAAAAACTATGGATTTTGCGATTTGTGAAACGCTACAACCCAGTGCGTTTGCCGCAAGCTGCGAATTCTTTGTGCTTTGCTCAAACACTCTAAACTCCGCGTCAACACGATTATTCAAAAGAAAGCGTTTGACACTTTCCACAAAGTCTATCTGTACTATTAAAATATAAGCTATAACTAAAAAACAGATTTGAGTAATCCATTTATGGTGAAAAGTTGGTTTATCGTTGATGCGATTTACCGAAAGTGAACTGGTTCACTTAGAGCGTGGGGACACACAGAAGTTTGACTACTTAAACCTCGACGTTCGCACGTTTATAATCCTGTGCAAAGCGAAAGTCGAGGGATACACCACACTCAACTCGATTAGAAGGTTGTACGAAAAACACAAGCGCTCAAAGAGCGCAAAACACAGGCTTTACAGTTTGGTGAAAAACGGCTACTTAAGACCAGTAGGCGATGGAAAGTTCGTGCTCACAAAAAAGGCGCTCAGCGCGCTTGACACGATAACGCAAGCCGCAAACCTGACTTGGGAGAACAAGAATAGCTTTTAGTCACCCGCCTAAATTACTATCGTGTGAATTTCAAAGAAATCGAAGAGTATATTCAAAAGAAGAGGCAATCTTCAAAAGCTCCTTCAATTTCGATTTGCGTGTTCGATTCTGAAAAGGTGCTTTATGCAAACGCGTTCGGATTTAGGAATCTAGAGCTTGGGTTGAGCGCAACGCCCTATACGATTTACGGCGTGGGTTCGATCACAAAAAGCGTCACCGCGCTTTGCGTTTTACAACTTTACGAGAAGGGTTTGCTCGACTTGAATGACACAGTTTCTCAGCACTTGAAAAGCTTTGGGTTTGACGACTCTCTGGTTACGATCAAGCACCTTCTCACTCACACTAGTGGCATGCCTTCTTTGGGCGTTGCAGAGCGTATCATCGCACAAAGAATCGCAGGGGAAAAAAGCGGTGTCACGAACTTCGATGAATTTATCGGGTTACTAAAACGTGTAAATAGAGTTTTTCGTCCTGGTGAAAGATTTCTTTACTCAAATGAGGGTTACATGCTTCTTGGTAAAATCGTGGAAACTGTGAGCGGAGAGCGCTACGAAGACTATGTTTTAAAGCGTGTGATCAAACCCTTAGCACTTGTAAGAACTGGGTTTACGCTCAACGGCTACGAAGATGTGATGACGCCGTATCTTATAAAAACTCTACCAGAACGCTCTGTTTTTCCAAATCATTCGCTACTTCTACCAGCTGGTGGTCTTGTGAGTTGCGTGGTCGAGCTTGCTCAGTACGCGCGCAACTTTATCGTAGAAAACGAAAGCTTGTTACTCACAAAGCAGCTACTTGAAGAAGCGACACGTCCACATGTAAAGACAAATCTACCAACGCTTTTAGAAGAAGAGTGGTACGGATACGGATGGCAAGTGGCCAAAAGTTTCTTAGGTCAAACCTTGGTTTCGCACTCAGGAAATATTGCGGTTTGCTCCGCTTACTTGGGCTTTTTAAAAGACGCGAAAATTGGCGTTGCGCTCGCTTCAAACTCGGCCACAGCCCCGCTTGCTCAGATCGCGCTTTACACGCTTTCACTTCTTTTGGAAAAAGACCCGAAAAAAGAGCTTTCTTTTGTTTTTTTGGACGAGCTACTTGACAGTTTTTGTGGGGTTTACGAGAGTTTTAGTGGCTCAACGCTTGTTGTTCGTAGGAGTGGTTACTCGCTATACGCTGAGATCACTACACAATTTGGAACAGAGCGCACAGCACTCTTACCAGGCAAAGATTTTTACAGTTACTACATACCCTCTTATTCTGGGAATATACCAGTTGAATTCTTTACTGAAAAGGGTGAAATGCGCGTTTTGGTCGAAAGAAATCTTTTTAAGAAGATTTCAAATCCTTGAGTTGACAAAATCGCTACCTTTGATCGCTTTGTCGTATTTGTTCAAGATTTGTTTGTCGTAGGTGATAATATAGCTATCGAGTTGTTCTGCGAGTGCGACATACAAAGCGTCGTACAAGGTAAGTCCAAGTGTAAAGGCGATTTTTATCGCGGGTTTTGTTAGTTCGTCGATTTGTTTTACTTCTAAGCCGATCATATTCAACGCGTCTAACGCGTCAATCACGTCTTTTTCCGTTGCGTTAGAAAAACGAAACGCATTGCCCAATTCAAGAAAAATGAGCGATGGAACACAGATTTTTAGCCTGCCAAGAATGTGCATGTCTCTTACTTTTCTCATTTCCAACGATTGTTCTTCGTTTACAAACCACTTTATTAGCGCGCTCGCATCAACGACTACTTTTTCCATCTTTCATCTCTCATTTCTCTTATGATTTGTTCACTTGGCTTTTCAAGTCTAATCTTCTTTGAAAGCCTGTCCATAATGTCAACCGATAATTTGCACCTTTCTTCATTGATTTTTTTCCGTATGGCCTCTCTCACAACTTCGCTCCAGTTTACATCTTTCAACTTTTTCATTTCTTGTTTGAGCTCTTCAGAAATTCGCACGACGATTTTGGATGACATCTTTGTATATACATCAATGAATATACAGATAAAGTTTTCTGCTTTTTTTCTGTGTGGACAATTACAAAAGCCTGGGCACATCTGGTTGTGAGCTAAAACTATCAAAATCAAAAAGTTATTATATTCACTAGTGGTGCACACTTGTTTGTGCTAGAGATACTCAACTTTTTTGAAAAAGGCGGCTCAACCCTTTTGATCAAAGGCGAGCCTGGTGCTGGCAAAACCACGCTCGCTCTTACAATCGCAAAATCGCTCAACCCGAAAACGCTGGTGTACATGTCTACAAGGCTTTCTGAAGAACACCTGTTCGTGCAGTACCCTTGGCTAAAGACTATTGGCATCGAAGTAAAGGACTTTAGAATAGGAACCGCTGGAGTCTTTATAGAAAGCTATGTGGAGTCGCTAAAGAAACAAGGTTGTGTGATTGTGCTAGACTCTTGGGACGCTTTTTCTACCCTTCTTGATGCGCAAGATCGCATAAAAACGGAGTCCGCGATGATTTCGCTTGCGTCAACACCAGTTTCGGGTTCAAAAGTGATATTCGTAAGCGAAAGAAACGAAGTTTCGCCCCTTGACTACATGGTAGACGGTGTGATCGTCGTCACTTCTGAAGAATTGGATGGAAGAACAATCAGGCGAGTGGATTTAAAAAAGCTAAGAGGGGTGAGTGTTGACCATCGCGTAAGAGTGCTCACACTAGAAGGAGGCGTCGCAAAGCTCTTTGGGACCTACAAGGAGCCAGACTATAGCATAGCAAAGTACACCGAACCCGTCCCCGACAAAGAAGCGCTCTTTTCGCTTGGTTCGGAGTCTCTAGACAAAGCTTTTGGAGGTCTTAAGAAAGGTTCGGTTTTTACGGTTGAGTACACGCCAAAAGTTCCTTATAGCGCAGTAAGAATGCTCGCCGTACCCGCTCAAGTGAACTTTCTGAACTTGGGTAGGAGTGTGTTCGTCGTTCCGCTTGTTGGTTCAGAGTACCACGAATTCGCACAGCACTTAAAACGCATGGTAAAAACGCAAGCGTACACGCAAAACCTAAAGGTTTTTGAAGGAGAATCGCCTTCCAAAGAAAGCCTTTCAGACGTGTTTTTGCGCGTTCGCGAAGACATTGAGCAACTCAGAAAAAGATCGTCCAACGCGCTAGTTATGAGGGTTGTTAGCGTAAACCGGCTTGAAGGTGTAGCGGAAAAGAACGAGCTTATCGCGTATATTACCAGAGAAATCGAGGTAGCGCAAGCAAAAGGAGACCCAATGGTGTTTTACTTACCTTCTGATTCCGCTTTTTGTTCTTTGATACGATCTGTTTCAAGTCTCCATGTGAGACTTGACGTGGTGGACGGAACTGTGGTGGCAAGAGGTGAAAAGCCTTACACTCCGTTTTACGTGGTGGAATCGGACGTGAACAACCCGTTCTTCCCCGTTCTTACACCAATTCTGTAAAGCTAATTAGGGTGTGTGGAAGTGTAAAACTGTGGTGTTAACACAAAAATCCGAATGGTTGCTCACAAATCGTTTCGGAGGGTATGCGTCTTCAACCTTTTCTTGTATCAACACAAGGACGTATCACGCTCTTTTGAATTCCGCGTCTCTCACAAAGGGCTTTAGAGTTCAGCTTTTGAACACACTCGAAGAACACGTTCAAATCGACGAAGAGGTGTATCCGCTTTCAGCCCATAGGTACAGAGATGTGATTTACCCAGAAGGTCACAAAAACTTGGAGTCTTTCGGGTTCAAAAAAAGGCAGGTGTGGTGGCAGTACAAACTCGGAGAGTTTCACGTGTATAAAACCATTTTGTTCAACACTGACAGAGAAAGCTTGGTGATCTCTTACTCTTCTACTAAACCTTTCGTCTTAAAACTGCGTCCGCTTTTAAGCTTTCGCTCTCATCATCTTTGTCAAAAGTGGGGAGAACCTTCGTTTGTTGTGGAAAAAGCGCAAAACGAAGTTGTTGTCAAAGAAGAAAAAACAAAGCCCACGCTTGTGTTTAGCACAAAAAGCGGTAGTTTTGTTCACTCGCAGGTTTGGTACTACGGCTTTCTTTACGAAGAAGACAAAGCGCGCGGCGTGAATCACATCGAGGACCTTTTTAGTCCTGGCGAATTCACCTTACAGGGTGATAGAGTAGAGCTAGACGTTCGCGTTGAACCAGCGTTAGAAGTTCGTCACCCCACGATAGACGAAGGTGAGCTTTCCAAATTTGTGGTTGACACACACAATTTTCAGGCGATCATCGCAGGCTATCACTGGTTTTGGGAGTGGTGCCGCGACTCTATGGTGGTTCTTCCTGTTTTGGTGGAAAGGACTCGCTCTTTGGATTTTGCAAGACGTGTGCTTACGAAATACTTTTCTGCAATGGATCAAGGATTTCTCCCAACTGGTTTTGACGAAAACAACAAACCGTTTTACACATCTGTGGATTCATCACTTTGGAGCGCGTACGCCGTAAAAAGAATAAGCGCGCTTGGCGCGCAAAACTTCGTGTTCGAATTCGTTCCTTATTTCGAAAAGATGTTCGAAGGCTATTCAAGTGGCTCAAAATTTGGTGTGAAGCTCACGCAAAGCTTGATTTACCACGCATCGCCAGGCGCCACTTGGATGGACGCCTCTTTTGAAGGCAAGTTCTTTACGCCTAGAACAGGTTATGCGGTCGAAGTGAACGCGTTATGGCTTTTGACTCTCAAGCTTTTGAGCGAGTACTCGCAAAACGCCTCAGATCGAGCTTATTTTGCGGAAGAGCTTAAAAAGGCAAACGAAAACTTCTTAAAGTTGTTTTCCTGTGAGCAAGGTCTTGCCGACACCTTGGATAACGAGTTCAAAAAAAGCCCCGAAATAAGACCCAATTCGCTTTTTGCGCTCGCCTTTGGCTTTGTGGACGAGCAAACCGCAAAAAGAACGCTATCAACTGTTAGGCGCCACCTTCTCACACCTTTTGGCATTAGAACCCTAAGCCCGCTCGATCCTTTGTACAAACCAAAATATGAAGGAGACAGAGAGGCTCGAGACGCCGCTTATCACAATGGTAGCGTTTGGCCTTGGCTAGTTGGCGCTTACTTTGATAGCTGTGAGCTTTATGACAGCGCGGAACTTGAGTACTTTTCAAGAACGATAAAACCGCTTTTAGAGCTCGCAAAACAAAACAACGGGCTTGTGCCAGAAATTTTTGATGGAGAGCCCCCTCACACACCGCGCGGTTGTATAGCGCAGGCGTGGAGTGTTTGCGAGCTACTCAGGGTGGCATCGAGATTAAAGCAAAAAGGATTACTTGGTACGAACCTTTGAAAATTCAAGATATGAGTAGTAAGGCGCGTCGATGTTCATCTTCCAAAACTCGGCAAAAATTTCTCCATAGTGGTGAATCACTTCTATTGGAACATGGTAAAGCACACTTTCTAGAGTGTATTGCGCCACGCGACCGTCGGGATATCTTCTTGTGACCACGCTCTTTAGGTCTTCTGGTTTAAGCTTTGAAAAGAATTGCTGTGTTTTCCTGTCGACCTCTTCCATATAGTTTTTCACGTCACTCAGCGTCCTGAAGTCTTCGAATCTCACTTGAGCTTCTTTGTGTAGCCCCGCAGCCCTGTAGTGTAACCAGTTGTCTTCGACCAAAATTGTGTGAAGTAAAACGTCTTTGATGCTGTAGAAGCTGAGCTCCCTGTTTTTCGTAAACTCTTCTTCTGGTAGTTTCTCAAGCGCTTCAAGAATCTTTTTGCGCTCCGCTTTAAAGTATTCAAAAAGCTCTTTGTAGTCCATCGCGTTTTTTTACCAAAAGACTCTTTAAAGCTTTTCAAACCTTTTTTGCTTGAGTTCTTGCATCACTTTTTGCACAACCTGTTCCACTTTTGACCACTCAACGCCTCTTTTTTCGACCAGTTGTTTTACGATTTGTTCAACTTTTGAGTAGCTCTTCTCCTTTTCGTTTAGAGTTTTCCAAGGAATTCCTCTAAGCGCTTCCGCAACTTCTTTGTCGTAGCTCAGCTCTCCCTTTACCATAAGAACAGCTATGATCGGATATCCTATATAATTTCGATAGAACGTTCCGTTGTCGTCGCTACTCACACGACCGTCTTCGATCCTAACGGTGTACTCCCTGTTACCAGTCGAAGCACGAACTTTGTAAGTTTTTTCAGAGACGACTCTTACTCTGCCATCCGCAACCGCACCAAGCGCTTCAAGCACCTTGATTCGAGGCGGTAGTTTGAGCATCATTGAATTTATTTCAAACCCGTTTAAACGCTTTTTGTTTTTGCGAGCACGCAAAGCGCCTCGTAAATCAGGTTTGCCGCAAGAAGAGCGGTGTTTTGACTTGGGGGGTCAAAAAGCGGCGAGACCTCAACGACGTCGAAACCCACAAGCTTGTACCCCAAAAGCGAACGGATGCACTCAAGCGCGTCCCAGCTTGTTATTCCGCCTACTTCTGGCGTGCCCGTTCCGCCGGCAAACGCAGGGTCAACAGCGTCTATGTCGAAAGACACGTAAAGCGGTTCGTTTGTCGGGAAAAACCGCCTTATTTCGTTCATAACTTGAGCGACGCCTTTTTCGTGAAACTCTCTTATCGTCTTTACAAGAATTGCGTTTTCTCTTGCGAACTCAAAGTCGCTTTTTGAATAAACGCTTCCTCGAATGCACGCTTGTGCGACTCTATTCAGCAACCCTTCTTCTATCGCCCTTCGTAGCCAAGTGCCGTGCGTGTACTTTTTGCCCCAGTAAGTGTCCCAAAAGTCAAAATGCGAATCGAAGTGTAACAGGTTTATTTTGCCGTGAACTAGTGCGATTTCCCTTAAAACAGGAAGCGTCAGTGAGTGGTCGCCGCCAGCGATGAACGGAACAACTTTGTTTTTCACGATCTTTCCAACATCTTTTTGAATTTTTTTGAACGTATCCTGAATATACCCTGGAACGACGTTCACGTCACCGTAGTCCACCACGTTCAAACTCTCAAATGGGGACACGTCTAAAAACATGTTGTAAGGCCTAAGAAGCCTAGACTGCTCCCTTATCGCTTGTGGGCCAAGCCTTGCGCCCGTTCGATAAGTCGTTCCGTCGTCAAAGGGTATTCCAAGAAAAACCGCGTGGATGTTCTTTAGTGTGCGCAAGTTTGGAAGTCTTGCAAAAGTGGCGACCTGTGTAAATCTCGGCGACTTCATCGCGTCTATTTGACGAACTTTTTTTGCCATACGAGTTGTTTTTTGAATAGCTTTTTAAAGTTAGCCAATCAAAGTGGCGCAAAGCGTGAACACAACGGCCGCGACTATGGGTATCACGAAGTTGTCGTCTAGTGGTGTGGGAAGCGCTTCTGTGAGTGTGGCCGCGATTGCGGTGAACGCCGAAGGAAGAAGTTTAAAGGAGATTAGGTAAATCGAAACAAAACTCACAACAAGCATAGCGCTTGAGCCTTCTAGTGTCTTTCTTGGGTTTAGTCTGAGAACAGTTCTACCTCTACTACCCACAACTGCGGCGGCGGTGTCGCCAAAAGTTAAAGAAAGAACGCCGGCGATCGCCGCGTCCTTTTGCGCGAACATATAAAGCAAGGAGAAAGCAAGAAAAGCCCAAAGAGGAGAGGAGAGGTGTAAAACGCGGTTTTCTTGCTTTTTCATTAGACCAAATCTAGTCGCCCAATCTTCAACCAAACCGTCTCCTCCCTTTTTGCTATGCAAAATCAGAAAGACGTAGCCAATGGTCGCCGCAACTGTGAGCGCTATCGCGATTTTCGTTTTGGATATCATGATTGACGTGGCGATTATCGAGCCACCAACCACGTGAGGAACTTTTCTTAATATCACGTTTTCTTCTGAACCTATCACCTTGCTCAGATCTTTTGTGCTAACAAGCGCGAAAATCGAAAGAAAAATCGTCAACGCGTTTTCCGCTTGTGGCAAAAACGCTGAACCTACAAGCGAAAGCGAAAGGATTCCAAGAAGAACAAAAAGGTCGGTGTACATTCTCTGTTTCAATTCAAAAAAGAAGCCTTTTGTGTGTTTATAAACGTATCACAAAAGTTTTAAAATGTATTTTTCAAGACTTTCAGAAACTTCGTCAAAAGAAGAAAAAACTGCGTGAACCACACCACTTTTTACGCACAACTCTTCAAGCTTTGAGCCCTTCACAACGAATCTAAAGTCCGCCCTTCTAATAGCTTGATAGTCGGATGGTCCATCGCCCAAGTAAATCACCTTTTTTCCAAGTATCTTGTTGTGCAAAACCAGATCCTCTTTAATGTTTTGCGTATGCGTGGTGTACATTTTGGGAAAAAACACTTTATAGCCTTGCTCAGTAGGGAGAGTTTTCGGAACTCTCACCCTTATTTTTTCGAAACCAAAGAATTTGAGAAGCTCTTTGACAACTATGTCAAGCCCGACGCTCACCACGACAAGCGGTAAACCTTTTTTGTTACACAAGCCTACAAAGCGAGCAAAGCCTTCCCTCAAAACCGCGACCTGTTTTGCGTATTTCACAATTTCTTCGCTAGACGCTCTTAAAAGCGCGTACTGCCTTTTCACTCGCTCGACAAGCTCGAGCATTCCTTTTTCGTAAAGCTCGTCTAAGCGCATCCACTCTTTGTCTGCGAACTTTTGTAAAACGCACTGCGTGTTGTCCGTCACGGTGATTGTGCCGTCGAAGTCGCTCACGACAATCGCGTTTGCGCGCAATTTTTCTCTTTTTACTTTTGTTTTGTGTGTCATAAAAAAGTAAGCAAAAAATATGAGGGCTTAAGAAGAGTGTTTATGGATTTGCAGAGGTTGGAAGAGCTTTTAAGGGTTCCAAGCGTTTCCGAGTTTGACCTTTCAAGCGAAGAGTTTTTGGTTTACACCACAAACTTGAGCGGTAGATGGCAACTTCACTTGTACGACAAACAAAACCACCTTCAGCTCACCTTTGACGAAAGAGCAAAGGAGTCACCAAAGTTTCTGAGCTCTCAAAAGATTGTTTACGCGTGTGATTTCTCAGGCGATGAAAATTTCGATTTGTTCATGTTTGACCTCAAAACGCGCAAAGAGTTTAATTTGACGCCTGACACACCGTTTTCAATTCTTCCAGATTGCTCTATCTCGGAAACTGGTTTTGTGGCGTTTGTTTCAAACGAACACGGCAACTTCTCAAGCTATGTTTTGAACACGAAAACGCTAGAAAGAAAAAGGGTGACTTACCACAAATACTCGGATTCGCATGCGGAAATATCGCCCGATGGAAAGGCGCTTGCGGTCTCAAGCCTTGTTGAGGCTCAAAGCGAAGGGGTTTTTGTTTACTCGTTGGAAAAAGACGAGCAAATCACTCTTCTTGACCCGCTCACTTCGTTGCCTCTAGAAGCGACGGCGCAGTGTTGGTCGAGCGACTCAAAAGCGCTTCTCTTCACATCTTCGTCAAATGGCTGGGAGGACGTTGGTTTGTGGAAACTCGATTCGAACGAAATAATATGGGTGACACACGGAGGTGCGGAGTGTTACGAAGCGGTTTTTTCGAGCGATTCAAGAAAAATCGCGTACACCGAAAACAAGGAAGGGGATATGGCGCTTGTGATTTACGACACAACCACTCAAGAAAAGCTACACGTAACTCCAGGTCATGGTGTGGTAGAATCCCCAATTTTTTCAAAGGACGGTAAAAGGATTTACTTTGTTTACAGCGGGGCGAAAAACCCGCCAGACATTTGGTCGTACGATTTGAACGAACAAAGGTTTTATCAGGTCACAAAAAGCCTTCCAGAAAACCTTACACAAGAGTTTGTGGAAGCAAGACACGTGTACTACCCATCAAAAGTGGACGGCACGATGATACCCGCGCTTTTGTACGAGCCCAAAGTGAACAAAAGAATCGCGGTGATCGACATACACGGAGGGCCGAGCGCACAGGCGTTAAACACTTGGAACCCGTTTGTTCAGTACCTTGTTTCAAACGGCTTCGTGGTGTTAAGGCCTAACTACAGAGGAAGCACTGGGTATGGCAGGCTTTACAGAGAGGCGAACAGATTCGTGATGGGCTCACACGACCTTCTTGACGTTGTAAGCGGAAAGCACTATCTTGTGAGCGCACACCTCGTCGACCCCAAAAAGGTTGGAGTGATGGGCGCGTCTTTTGGCGGTTATCTTACAATGTGCGCGCTCACGAACTATCCCGAAGAGTGGGCTTTTGGTGTGTCCATCGTGCCCTTTTTGAACTGGTTTACGGAAATTCAGAACGAAAGAGAGGACTTACGCTACTGGGACCTTGAAAACATGGGAGACCCAGAAAAGGACAAGGACAGGCTTTACCGCGCATCTCCCATCTTTTTCCTTGAAAAAATAAGCGCGCCTGTTCTTCTTATCGCTGGCGCAAACGACCCGCGATGTCCTGCTGAAGAAGCGCTTCAAGCAAAATCAAAGCTAGAAAGCCTTGGCAAGCGCTTTGAGTTCAAGCTGTACGAAGATGAAGGGCATGGTTTTCTAAAACTTGAAAACAAAATCGACGCGTACAAGAGAATAGCGAGATTCATAAGCGTTCACACACAAAACACTTTCGATTAAGATTTTTATTTTATAATTGTTTTAATTTTTAGTCGAAACTTTTTGTATACGTAATTAATATTTTCAGTTTACTATTTATCCTCTTACAAAAGTGTTAAAGATATGAGCGAAAAAGAAGAGTACGACGCGCTGGATTTGGTAAACATAGCTCGTTTGGTGTTGCAACGTTTTAGGGAGCGTTACGAAAAAAGAAAGTACGTCAAACTGGATTGTTTTATGGAAAAACCGAAAACTTTTGAAAGTGTTTTGAGCGTGTTTACCGCAAAAACGCGCTTTGAAGCGTTAAGGATTTTTGGTTGGCTTTCAAACACAAGGAAATACTTCTTTCGCAAAGAGCTCAAGCGCATCGTAAAAGCTTTCCAAGTGGTGAACCGATAAAACATGGTAGTTCACTCCAACCCTTTCGTACTGCGCAAGCCTTTCGGCCACTTGAGAAGGGTCGCCCACAAGCGCGTACTCCACAAAATCTTCTAGCGTGTCACCAAACTTTTGAGAGTAGATTTGCGCTTTTTTGAGCGCTTCCCCACTGGTTTTTTCCAAAACGAGCAAAAGGTGGCTTGCCACAGTAAAGTTGGAAGGAAGCGTGACGCCTTTCAGCTTTTGTTCGTACTCTTTAGTGGTCAAATCCGTGGGAATCCACCCATCGGCAAGTTTGAGCGCCCTTTTTAACGCCTTGTTCGAGTTACCGCCCACCCAGATTTTCGGTTTTTCTCCTTTCGGTAGCTCAAGCTCGATTTTTCCGTAGTAACGAGTTTGCACGTTGAGCTCACCTCCAGCGCACGCAAGCGTAAATAGCTCAAGCCACTCGTCCATGATTTCTCCTCTTTTATTAAAAGGCACGGAAAGCGAGCTAAACTCCCACTCTCTCCATCCGACGCCTACGCCTAGAATAAGCCTTTTACCACTTACACGGTTTATATGGGCGCACGTTTTTGCGGTGATCAGAGGGTTTCTTAAAGGCGCAACAAGAACGCACGTTCCAGCGTTGATGTGGGAGCTACCGCACAAAAAGGCTGTGAGTGTAGTGAGCGGTTCATAGGAAGAAGAGAGGCTGTCTGCGACAAACACGCCGTCAAACCCAAGCTCCTCGATTTTTGACGCCTTTTTCATCAAAAGCTGAATATCTTCATCTTGAAAAACTGGTACGTGTACACCAACTTTTTTCATACAAAGGTTTACGAAAACTCAAAGAAACGCTTTTCGGTTTCGCTTGCGCTCACCGATACTGCTTTAAGGCGACGCAGCCATCCACGCGTTCTTCTAGTGTAAAGGCGTTGCACTCTACGTCTCTTGCAGTTTCGATTCTCTTATCCACTTTGACGCGAGTAAAGTTGCGCTCACAACTGTGGCGAGTACTGTGACAACCAACCCTGCCAGCCGAGTACACTTCGGCAAGATACGTGGTCAGTAAAGCGCCAACTATGCTACACAGCGTTCTGAGCAAGCCCGAAAACGAGCTCACACGCACATACGTTTCCTTGGGCACAGAAACAAACTGGTATGCTTGGTCGTGTACGTTCGCTAAGTAGAAAATCACTCCAGCAAGTGTCAAAAACGACAAAATCACGGGGTACACTGGAAAAATCGCTACGACCACGTCCATGGCAAAAGCCGTGGTGTAAAGCAGGTAAACGTGTAAGCCTGTGCGCGGTTTGATGTAACCCGCAAGAAACGTGCCTGCGGCGCTTCCGGCAACCCCTAAAGCCTGTAGCAATCCGAGTTTGAACGCAAAAAGTTTCACCCAAAAAGCAGACCTATCACAAGAACGTAGATTCCGCAGAAAGCTACGCGTAAAACCTACAAGCGTGAAAGAAGCGTACAACTTAGACACCAAGTCTCGAAAAACGGAAAGCCGCTTTCAACAGTTTCAGAATAGGTTTTAATAGGTGTTTGTAATAGAATAGGCGTGCCTGAACGTCTTTTCACCCTTAAAGAATTTGCTTCTCGGTCTTCACCCAAGGACCATCCAGAAGTGGGACAAGCAAGGAAAAATCAGGGTTGTAAGTGGGGGAAGGAGGAGGATACCCGAATCCGAGATAAGGAGGCTACAGGGTGAGCGTGGGATAAGGTGGGTGATAGGCTACGCGAGAATGTCATCACCCAGATGACTTGAAGAGGCAGGTTGAATATTTAAGACAGTGGGGTGTGCAAGAAGTGATCACCGATACAGGCTCAGGTTTAAACGAAAAGAGGAGAGGCTTTCTGAGGCTTCTCGAGCGGGTGCTACACAACGAGGTGGATAAAGTTGTGGTGTTGTGCGAGGACAGTCTCACAAGGTTTGGTTTCGACACCCTGCGAAGGGTGTTTGAAGCCCATGGGACAACAATCGAGGTTTTGAATCACGTTGAGATCAAATCCTCCCAGCAAGGTCGAAGACCTAGTCACGATAATATCCCACTTCTCAGGTAGAATCTACGGGATGAGAAGCCGTAAACACAAAGAGGTTGTGAAGCGTGCTGAGAAACTATTCACTTGAACATGAACTGGAGAGGAGCTCTTACCACTGCTTCTAGCGTACAGGGACGCTGTGAACCGCGTGCTCGAAGAGCTTTGGGACAACATAGAGTGAAAAAGGAAGGTAACGCAAGACGGAAGCCAACAGCGGCATTACCCCCTACACATTTGAGGTGTTCACCCTAGAGATCAAACTCACAAATTTTCTGGGGCAGAATACAGATAGACTCGGGTTGAAGGGGGCAATACCCTCTGTTCGTTAACACAAGGGTCATCAGTCCCGCAAGCGTGCATAAGCCCGCAGTGCATGGGCTACCCAAATCAGGGAGAACGTATGCACTCCGCTGACAACACCAAGCAAGGCTTGGTGGCGAGGGATTTATAGCTTTGAGGGTGTGCTGGGTATCGATGGGTCGGAGGCTGCTGGTTGTTCTATCCCTGCTCACCCTTCTGGTACCCTGGGAGGTAATCCTCTACACACTGAGAGCACAATCAGAACCCACACTTCAGCAGGTCACACTAACGTGGAACGTGGTGTGGGTCTCCCTACGAGCAGCCAACACACCCCAGGTCGGCCATGTTTTCACGTTAAGCTCCGCCACAAACACACGGCAAGCGTCCGAACAAATCCTACTCGCCTATTCCTACGTGGTGGATGCCGCCAAACTCATCCTCCTAGCCGCTGGCGCACTTCTAATAACACTCACTAGGAGGGTGAAGATTGGAGGCGTACTCATGTTGTGCGCCCCAGCCATAGCCATAATATCATACGCGGCGCAGCTTGCCATGTCACCCTCTAACGCGGGCAACAACCAATTGGGGTTAATAGTCATCCCAATCGGGTTGACTCTCTCCGCACTTGTTGGAATACTCGCCACCATGCGTGCAAACAGCGACAGCAGTTCAAAATATGAAACACACAGAAAAAGGAGGGGGTGTTGGGCTGGGTTCGGAGACTGTTCCATCACGTGGGCACGGGGTGGTACGTGCACTCAGACCACGTCGAGTAGGGCCCACTAGGAGTAAGTGTGGGCGTCACTTGGGACGACACGGGTGGAGAATTTGAGGGGTTGTACACCACCTCCCACTGAACACGCAGCGCATAGTAATAGTAGTTCACACAGCTCGTGTATATATTGGGAGAGGTTTGATTAGCCAAGGTGAAGTTTGTGTCGAGCATCATATACGCGTAAAAGCTCTGGTAGTTATTAGGAAGGTACATCGAGTCACCCTCGTCTACGGCTGAAACATAGTACACACCATAGTTGTAGCCGCTTGGCTCGAACACCCAGGTGTCATTCGCCGTGAGCGCACCATTGGTGGTATCAAGGCCGTTAGTTATACTCACGGGGTCACTCGCCGTGTCTATGATGACCTGAATGAGCGTTTCAACCGCGCTCTCTATGAAGTTGTAGTAGTTCAGGTTATAGCTCGTCGTGCCGCTTTGCGAGGCGGGATAGGAGGTGGAGCTATCGTAACTCACAAATGTGGAGGCCTGCCCGCTCTTGTAAAGCGCGTAACCATAGTTTGTGTCCACCGCAAGCCCCTGCACATTCAAAGCGTAGTTTGATGTGGGTGCCACATCACTATAGGTGTAGGTGTTAAACGGCCACCAGTCAGGTGTTGCACTGTTCACGGGTTCTATGCACTCATCATAATACCAAGTTGTATACCCGTCCGAATATGGGTTACCTGCATCGGTGAAATCTGCCGCCTTATAGTATCCGCTCGGCGCGTTCGCACTGCACGGGTCGCTTGGAGGGTCGTGGAAGGATTCGTACCACGCGTAGATGAATCCTCGGAGGGTTGTGTTGTACCCCACATCCACGAAGGGGTAGCCCCCGAGCGCCGTGAACCCCTCAGCCACGAAGAGGGGACCAGAGGACAGCAGCGGGAGCGCGACCAAGTGGTAACCCGCGTTGTAGCCAAAGAGGTAGAGGGCGTCGTCCACCGTGGACTCGAGCGCCGCGGGTGTGGTGTTGAGGTACACGATGAAAGAGTGTGAGGTGATTCGGGCGGCGAGCGTGTAGTTCACTGGTTGGGCGCCGAAGTCGTCGAGTATGAGCGAGCGGTTGAACTCGGAGACCACGAGTGGAAGCTCAGAGGGCGACGCGGACACAACCAGGCCACCCAAACCCAAAGCCTCAGCCTGCGCCACCACACCATCCACGAAGTATTTGGGGCCCACCACCACGATTCTCGCGCCAAGCTGAGTGAACGCCTGGAGAGCAGCCGAGTAATCGGGCGGCGCACTAGGAGTGTAGGCACCCGCTCGGCCGGCTAATAGGCTGGCCACCTGAATAATGGATACGAGCGAAGCCACTAGAATCACTGAGAGAACGAGTATCGCCGTCACTCGCCTCCGAGCCACCAGCCATTACCTCTTAGCGCCGATAGGCCACACATGTTCCCAAAATGTTTTGCTGACTCAAAAATATATCTTTTTCGAAAAATGGTAAAAAGTTCGCGCCACGTAGAATAAGAAACTTTTTGCAAGGTTACACGGTTTTTCCAGCCAAAAAGAGCCTTTTACTACATACTACTTTATATGGGTGTTCCCGTTTACGCTAAGCTGTTTGGGTATATGGCCGTGTCTGTTATTTAATATTATAGTGGAAGACATTCGATGGCGTCAGGATTAGTGGATGGTGTGTGGCTGCAAGCGTTGAAAAGCGTTATCCAGACACCATCAGGACATTCGCCTAATGAGTTAAGTAGCCTTTCTATCTGTTTCAAGTAGATTTAGATGCTCTGACTACCTGCGAAAACCAGCGAGTCAAAGAACTGATTTAAATTATCTCTTCAAGCTCCTGCATTTTCCCCAATAGGGTCTGAGAGTAGGGAGCAAGGTGCGCAAGATTTACCTTTAGTTCTTCAGTAGTTTTCCTTGTCGTTGTGTAGTTGTGTATCATGTTGTTTTCCAAGATACATCCAAAGATTTACTTTCGTTGGTGGTCGCTATCGAGTTCCACAATGCGGATGAGACCAATCGTGTTTGCTTTTGGTGGTTACATTCACATCAACGCAAAGACGGTTAATGCTCAGCTCACTCCAAAGTCCCCGCAATTCGCTTATTACAACAACAGTGATACCAAGCTTGATGCGTTTTATCGCGCACAGTCTGTGATGCTCAGTAATCCCGAGTTAAACGCGTGGTTCGCTCTAAACCACGTCAACAAGTCTTTGCTGCTTCCGTATGTAACATTAATCCTAATCGGCGGAAATCACTATGATTATTCTCAGGGAAGTGTAACCATAAACTCAACAACCTATTCCATCTATTCGTATGAACTCCCAAACGGCACGGTGATATCCTTTTGGGTTTTAAATAATGGTATAGCAAAAGTTTATACTTACCAGTCAACACCTAACATTATATTTAGCACTGCGAAAAACTAATATACTAAATATGGCATTGGTAATATAACATAAACAAAAAACTATTAACCCGTAATCACGTGCTGCTACTCGCTCTCTCTATTACTTTAATCTCGGTAAGCGTTGCGTTGCTGTCTATCGTGAAAACTGAGAGAATTTATAACACGCTATATACTTTAAATGTAGTTTCACCAAATTTTGGGTATAATGTTACCGTTAGATTCATCCATCCATATGAATGGGCTTATTCGATTTTGTTCTTGGGTGTCTCCTTGTTTTCGTTTGAAGTGTTAAGGATCCTCAGGTTATCACGTGTTTTTCCATGAACTCTTAGGTGCGCATCACTCACACAAAAGCACTTTAACTTGGAATAAAAATTAGGGTTTGATGTTTTGGTTAACCCTAAAGAGGTTTGTCGGGTCGTACTTCCTCTTGAGTTCTTGAAGCTTCGGATACGCTTTACCATATATAGCCTTTACCTTGTCCACACCCTCTTCTCCCGTAAAGTTGAGATAGTAAGCTTCTTGGGTATAGCGACTAAGCGTTTCCCAGGTGTGCCTTACCCAGTTTATGTTTTCTGTTTCTTCTTGTTTGCTCATCCAATTTCCGTTCACGTGTACAAGAAATCGTTTGTCCCTGTGCTGAAAAGCGCTTTCCTCTGCTCCTTTGCGCTTTACCGCTCCTTCTAGATAAATGAGGTCTAGGTGAGTAAAGGGTGAGCGAAAGCTTGAACCAGCTTGTATAAGTGTGCCAATCACGTTTTTGTCAAGCTCATCCAAGTACAAAGACTTCCAATAAGCGTTGATGCCACGAGGTGCCGAGGCGTCAAACATACTTTGTAACACCGTGTAGGGTATGGGGCCTGCCAAATCGGCGGCAGGGTTGAGCGCTTTGATCGGTGAAACGAGCCTTGCGCCTTCCTCAAGATCACCCGCGTAGCACAATCCTATTGCGAAAACCCTTTTTCCCTGAATGTGCTGGGGTATTGGTGGGATCGGAGGTGCTATTAGAAAGAGCGAAAGCGCTGAGAGTTCGTCGGGAACGCTTCTCACCCATTCGCCGTACACCTTTAAAACCTCCTCCGCTCTTTCAAACGGAAATATCAAAAGGCCTCCGAAAACCACTGGACCAACTTGGTGTAGCTTGTACTCGAAACGGGTGACAACGCCGAAATTGCCTCCTCCGCCTTTTACGCCCCAGAAGAGGTCTTGATTTTGCTCTGCGCTTGCTTTCACCTTTTTTCCTTCTGCTGTGACGAGCTCAACCGATAGCAGGTTGTCAATCGTCAACCCGTGTTTTCTCACAAGCCAGCCAACACCGCCACCAAGCGTAAAACCCGCGATACCAGTAGTGCTAATCACTCCTCCAGTGGTCGCTAGTGCGTGCTCCTGAGTGGCCCGGTCGAACTCTCCCCATGTTAACCCTGGTTGTGCGACTGCGGTTTTGGAGCTTGGGTCGACCACAATCTTCTTCATTTCTGAAAGGTCCAGCACAACTCCGTTGTCACACGTTCCAAAACCCGCGACGCTGTGTCCTCCTCCCCTTATTGCAAGGAGTAGTGAGTTCTCTCTTGCGTAGTTCACAGTGTTCACAACGTCTTCTTCGTCCTTACACTTTACGATGGCAAGTGGACGCTTGTCGATCACACCGTTCCAAACCCTCCTTGCTTCATCATAAGATGGGTCGCTCGGAAGAATCACACGTCCCTTAACCAGCGTTTTGAGTCGCTCCATCTTTCACACCTCGAGTGGAAAAGTGTGTCCGCCTATAAAACTTGGGTTTATAGTTTTTTGGTAAACCCTTTTTAGTGTTTTTTTGCGCGCTCATCTATTTCCCCTCTTTACACCAGAACCTGCTTCCTGCGTACTCCAATATTCGAAGTTTTAACGAGGAGAGCTTTCTTTGCGCTTCATCTTCGGTTATTCCATACACCACGGCGATTTCTCGAGCTGGAATGAGCTCTCCCTTGTGTTTTTCAAAGTACTCCGAAATCTCGCACGGTGCGTATTTCGGAAGTCCTGGAACCATTCTTTCAATGGTTTCTTCTAACGATCTTGAATCAAAAGCGTGTTCCACGATCGCTTTTTCACCTTGAGCGTTCACGACTATTGCGCAAACAAAGTCTGCGCCATCCTCCCTCATCGCCTTTAGGTCCTTTTCAAACTCGTTCTTTACTTTTGCTGAGTTCATATCGGAAACGAGTGTGCTTGACAATCCAACCTCTTTTGCGATTTTTGTGAACGCGTCATCCGTGAGCTCCTGCGCTTTTACAAGCACGTGATCCATCAGCCTTCGCAGGTACAGCACGCCCTTCTCTTCGTTTTTTAGCTGTGCCGCTTTGACAGCTCTACACGCTGGATAAGAGCTCTTTAAGCGTGTTTTTGTGATGAATGATACATCGAAAGGCATTTTTGTGTGTTGTATTATGCTTCTGTGAAGCTCAATCGCTTTTTTGTGGTCTAACCCCATTTCCGCCATCCAGCGCGTTATTTCTTCAACCGCACCACCCATCCTGTACTCAAGAGCGATTCTGTCTTGGTACACTTCTTTGATTCTTCTGAGCGCTGGTTCACTCGCAAGACTCCAAGGACAAAACGGGTCGGCGTAGTGTATCACTTTAACAGAGGGCACGTTTATCCGTGACATGAGTGGTTAATCCTTGGTGATTTAATAAACAGGACGTACACTTTATTAGTAACACATTGAAATACAATTGAATTGCGAAAAACGGTTTTAAGAAGCTTTAGGCTGGAAAAGGAAGTAGACGAAATTCTACAAAAAGAATCGCAAAGCAGAGGAATTAGTGTGAACGCGCTCGTTTCCCAGATCCTCAAAAAGTTTGTGGAGTGGGACAGGTACGTCGAAAGGTTTGGTTTCGTGACGATCATGCGTGACGGTTTCAGAATTTTACACGAAGAGTTGAAAGAGGAGGAAATCGAAAGGCTTGCAAGAGACATAGGAGGGAGAAACCCGCGCGAGGCGATGCTTTTTTGGTTTAAGAGCGCGAACGCCGAAAACCTCTTAAAGTGGCTTTCGCTACACTGCAAATACGGAAGAATCGCAGAGTTTGAAATTCAAAGGCTTGGCAACTGCTACACCATCACGCTACACCACTTTCTTGGTAAAAAATACTCACTGTTTTTGGCAAACTGGCTGGACGAAGCGTTTCGTAGTGTGGGTGAGGCGTCTTCTCGTTATGAAGTGAACCGGGACTCGGTGGTCTTTACGTTAGAAACTAAAAACCAGCGTGAGATACACTATAACGAAGTATAGAGCGATGAGCAAAACCGACTCCTTTTGCCATTTTTCCATCAAACAAGCTGAACTACCCCGCCCTCACGGAGGGGGTCTTCCCCTAAAGATAAATTCGATTGCAAAAACGTGAGTGTACGTATTGTGATTTCCAAAACTTTGCCCAGGATCACAACTATATGTGGTGCGCTTGAGGTGCGTGAGCTTCTGAAAGAAGAGCTTGGTGTAGTCCACCTTCCTTAATCAGGTGTCAAATCGACTGCGGCTTTTTTTGTTATGGGATCCGTTATCGCGTAGCTTTCGCCTTTCTTTTCTATGAATGAATATCTTATCAAGGATTTTAGCGCCCTGTTTACTTCTGTGTCGTTGAGCTTTCTTCCTGCAAAAGAGTCGCTCATGCGCTTTATGTCGCTCCAGCGTGGATTGTCAAGCCTTGATAAAGCGGAAAGCACAAGCTTTTGGGATTTGGGCAGAGCTTCGATTTCTTTTCTCTCAAGGGTCGCCGCGATGTCTAAAACCTCTTCTATCGTTTTCTCAGAAAATCTGCGTCTTTCGGCCACTTTGAGACCAAAGAAAGTGAGCCAGCCAACTATTCCATCAAGCTCGTCCACCGCCTTTTCAAGAAAGCGCTCATCAGGCTTTAGCGAAAGCTCGTTAAACCCTTGTTTCAGAAACTCGAGTGATAGCTCCCTAGAAAATGGTTTGAGCTCCACTTCTGCCATGTACCTTCCGTAAAACGGTGAGTAAGGGTCTTCCACTCCTATAAACTCTTTTAAAACACCTATTTGACTTCCTGCAAAAACCAGTGTTATGTTTTCCATATTGTCGTAAACGTTTGCAAGGAGCTCTCTCATATCCAACGTGGCAAATCTGAGCGTTTGCGCCTCATCGAACACGATGACCAACTTGTGCGCGTGCGCTTTTGCGGCTTTGTCCAGCCTCCTAAAGAGTTCAAGCAGTAGATTTCTTGTGCGCTCTTGGGCAAGCTTAACCGTGAACACGCTCGCTATACTCACCTCCCTTACCGCATCTTTCACCGTTTGAACGAAGCGTGAGCTTTTTGAGCTCGTTTCTGATGCCGAAAGTGTAAGTAGCTCAAAAATTGTACGGATGGAAATTTTTTTGTTTATTGCCGTACCACGTAAGTCAAGGTAAATATAAGGCTGCTCTAACAAACTCAACCCCACTCTGATCAAGCTTGACTTTCCTATTCTTCTAATTCCCTTCACTACGACGGGGCTTCTTTCGACTAGCGTTGAAAACTGTTTGAGCTCGTCACGCCTGTTAAAGAAGTCTTCGAGCCTTGTCTTTGGTTTTTCGCTAAATAACATACACCTGTATTTTACATACACCTGTATTTAACCCAAGCGCAGGATTCTGATTCTACCTAGATAATCTATTTGTGGCGGGCGCACGGTTCCCAAACTCAAACACCTAGAATTCACCACTTCAATTCGATGTGAGCCAACCCGATCGGTGAAGCTTCGTGCTTTTCGGCCAAACTCGCTCTACTCACGGGGTTGCTTTCCCACAGAATTTCCCGCGTACGCGGATGTAAAGAAGGCCTTCGTTGTGATTCCCCGCCTTAATGGTAGACCTAAAATCCATGTGCAGGTTACGATCAGCGCTAAGCGCTAATTTGGGTCTACCGTTAAAGGCGAGGTTTAGGTAGCTTTCTCTGCTGGCAGAATCGACCAGAACTTTAAAAGACTGCTTCTTCCACAGTTCTTTCTCTGGATTTACTCTTGACCGTGACCTGAACTCCTGTTTGGTTCTCTTAAAAGGGGCAGGGTGGGTGCCACCCGTGGTAGCCTAGTGTTGGGCTTCGCCTCCTGCTTCCTCCACCCTCCCTAGGTTTTCTCCTAGCTCTAATAGCCGCAATAGCATACGCCGAGATAAGGAGCAACCAAAGTGCGGCGGTGAGCACGTCCCAAGGTGTATTCGGGTTTATCCATTAACCGCTTATGTTTAGCGATCCAGTCCGGTTCACTATCCAAGCGTTGAATCCTCCGATCGCTTCCAGGTGGGCTGTGTCTGTGGAGCCGTTCACGCTCAGCGTGTAGCTCGAAGAGTAGGGTGTGTACCATACTAAGAGGAATGGTGTGGAGGCGTTGAGTTTGGCGTCGCATCGAAGCGCTGAGCAACTCCAGCCACCCATTGTGGGGGGCATACCATCACCCGTTGCAGCATAGGTTGACCCGTTTGGCGACCAAACATACACGCTGGGTGCAGATGTGAGCAGGGTTTGGGCGTTCACCCCGAGCAATATGTAGGCATCCCTAAGCGTATAGTTAACGGGGCGACCAGCCACAGCGACCCCGCCAAGAACCATTGTGAGCGATGTATAGGCCGCCGCGGGGTAGGCATCGTACACACATTCTTGGGGTGCCGTGAGAGGCAGCGGGTTGGGTGTACGTGTGGGGGTGTTCAAATAGAGTGTGATGTTGGATCCAGCCTGAGACGTGTTGTAGGCGTAGGAGAGGTACATCGTGGTGTTCGGCTTGCTGAGTTGGATCGGTATTCTTATTAACGCGCTGAAAACCACCCTCACCGGCGCGGCGCAGGATGGTGTGACGCCGATGTCAACTTCATGGCTCGCGGCGGCCCACCTATAAGTCAGGGTGGCATTGGAGCAACCCGTGGTTTCGATGTTTGTGAGCTTGGGTTGGCCGCTTGACGCGTAGGCTGTGAGGTTGAATACTACGTGGTAGGGTTGCTCGGGAGTCGGGTTAATCTCCACCACCCGGCTGAGCGGGTACACCGCGAACCCTGAGGGGGGGTCAACGTTGACGGTGTGTTTTTGTCTGAAGCAGACCAGTGCGCCTCTTGTGCTAAGACCTCGTATACCCTGTCTGGACCTATGGTTGCGAGCTGCTTTATGCCTGGCGTGGAGTTGAGCTTCTCATACTGGTTTCACGCTTCAAATATTGTGACGGTTTACCGGGATGGGGTGAGTGTTGAGAGCCCGCTCACGATAGTTGTCAACGCCACCTTCCAGAACACTAACGGCAGCTGGGTGGCACTCCCACAAGTGAGTATTGTGGGGGCCACATACACTGTGACAAACGCGTCGAACGGCGTAGAATACGCCATTAGAACGGGTTCGCCCAGACCGCCAAGCGACTACACCTTAGCTGGAGGCTCAATAGTAGCTGGGCTGATATTGGCTACAGCCCTATATAAACGTGCGGAGAAAGGGAACAGGAGCGCCAAGCCCGCACCAACCCAGCCACCCCCGATCCCTGAAACCTCTGATGTGCGAGCTGAGGGTACCCTTTTGAGCCCGAAGCGGTTTTACTTGGATCGGTATGTTCAAATACCGCGGAGTGCTGGTTGAGCATTGGTTGAACAGCGATATTATCCCTAATCATCTGGCCGCTCGCCCAAGAAACCAAGCTCACAAATTTTCTTCAAAAAGAATATGGATAGATGTGGGTTTGGGAAAGTAGTGTTGATCACCTCTTCATTAATATAGCTCTATTAAGACCAACAATTTTCTGAGCGTGCACTCGAATCATACAAGCGTGGACACATCACGCTAGCAACTTGCGTAAAGCTTTGCTGACGAGGAACTTATAGCTAGAGGGTGCGTTGTGTCGCTGTGGGCCGGAGGCTGCTAGTGGGGCTATCAATACTCGCCTTACTCACGCCGTGGGAGGCACTCCTCTACATTATAAGGACACCCTCAGGGCTCACACTCCAGCAGGTAACGCTAACGTGGAACGTGGTGTGGGTCACACTACGAGCAGCCCACCCACCCCGGCTTAGCTTTATCTTTGGGCTAAGCGCGGCGACCAGCCCACAGCGGGCACCCGGACTAATCCTTCTCGTACCCCTATATACGGTGAGCGCCGCCAAACTCATCCTCCTAGCCGCTGGCGCACTTCTAATAACACTCACTAGGAGGGTGAAGATTGGAGGCGTACTCATGTTGTGCGCCCCAGCCCTAGGCATACTGTCATACGCGGCGCAGCTTGCCACGTCACCCCCTAACGCAGGCAGTAGCCAACCCCAGTTGGGGCTAATAGTCATCCCAATCGGGTTGACTCTCTCCGCGCTCGTCGGAATACTCGCCACCACACGTGTGAACACTGACAGCAGTTCAAAATAAGTATGAAACACACAGAAAAAGGAGGGGGTGTTGGGCTGGGTTCGGAGACTGTTCCATCACGTGGGCACGGGGTGGTACGTGCACTCAGACCACGTCGAGTAGGGCCCACTAGGAGTAAGTGTGGGCGTCACTTGGGACGACACGGGTGGAGAATTTGAGGGGTTGTACACCACCTCCCACTGAACACGCAGCGCATAGTAATAGTAGTTCACACAGCTCGTGTATATATTGGGAGAGGTTTGATTAGCCAAGGTGAAGTTTGTGTCGAGCATCATATACGCGTAAAAGCTCTGGTAGTTATTAGGAAGGTACATCGAGTCACCCTCGTCTACGGCTGAAACATAGTACACACCATAGTTGTAGCCGCTTGGCTCGAACACCCAGGTGTCATTCGCCGTGAGCGCACCATTGGTGGTATCAAGGCCGTTAGTTATACTCACGGGGTCACTCGCCGTGTCTATGATGACCTGAATGAGCGTTTCAACCGCGCTCTCTATGAAGTTGTAGTAGTTCAGGTTATAGCTCGTCGTGCCGCTTTGCGAGGCGGGATAGGAGGTGGAGCTATCGTAACTCACAAATGTGGAGGCCTGCCCGCTCTTGTAAAGCGCGTAACCATAGTTTGTGTCCACCGCAAGCCCCTGCACATTCAAAGCGTAGTTTGATGTGGGTGCCACATCACTATAGGTGTAGGTGTTAAACGGCCACCAGTCAGGTGTTGCACTGTTCACGGGTTCTATGCACTCATCATAATACCAAGTTGTATACCCGTCCGAATATGGGTTACCTGCATCGGTGAAATCTGCCGCCTTATAGTATCCGCTCGGCGCGTTCGCACTGCACGGGTCGCTTGGAGGGTCGTGGAAGGATTCGTACCACGCGTAGATGAATCCTCGGAGGGTTGTGTTGTACCCCACATCCACGAAGGGGTAGCCCCCGAGCGCCGTGAACCCCTCAGCCACGAAGAGGGGACCAGAGGACAGCAGCGGGAGCGCGACCAAGTGGTAACCCGCGTTGTAGCCAAAGAGGTAGAGGGCGTCGTCCACCGTGGACTCGAGCGCCGCGGGTGTGGTGTTGAGGTACACGATGAAAGAGTGTGAGGTGATTCGGGCGGCGAGCGTGTAGTTCACTGGTTGGGCGCCGAAGTCGTCGAGTATGAGCGAGCGGTTGAACTCGGAGACCACGAGTGGAAGCTCAGAGGGCGACGCGGACACAACCAGGCCACCCAAACCCAAAGCCTCAGCCTGCGCCACCACACCATCCACGAAGTATTTGGGGCCCACCACCACGATTCTCGCGCCAAGCTGAGTGAACGCCTGGAGAGCAGCCGAGTAATCGGGCGGCGCACTAGGAGTGTAGGCACCCGCTCGGCCGGCTAATAGGCTGGCCACCTGAATAATGGATACGAGCGAAGCCACTAGAATCACTGAGAGAACGAGTATCGCCGTCACTCGCCTCCGAGCCACCAGCCATTACCTCTTAGCGCCGATAGGCCACACATGTTCCCAAAATGTTTTGCTGACTCAAAAATATATCTTTTTCGAAAAATGGTAAAAAGTTCGCGCCACGTAGAATAAGAAACTTTTTGCAAGGTTACACGGTTTTTCCAGCCAAAAAGAGCCTTTTACTACATACTACTTTATATGGGTGTTCCCGTTTACGCTAAGCTGTTTGGGTATATGGCCGTGTCTGTTATTTAATATTATAGTGGAAGACATTCGATAGTGTCCGGATTAGTGAATGGTGTATGTGGCACCCAAGCGTGAAGAAGCGTTATCCGTACACCGCCAAGACAATCGCCTAATGAGTTAAATAGCTTTTCCTTCCGTTCCAAATGGGGGCTCTGACTACCTGCGAAAACCAGCGAGTCAAAGAACTGATTTAAATTATCTCTTCAAGCTCCTGCATTTTCCCCAATAAAGTTGGAAGTAGGGAGCATGGTGCGCAAGATTTACCTTTAGTTCTTCAGTAGTTTTCCTTGTCGTTGTGTAGTTGTGTATCATGTTGTTTTCCAAGCTATATCCAAAGATTTACTTTCGTTGGTGCTCGTTATCGAGTTCCACAATGCGGATGAAACCAATCATGTTCGCTTTAGTTGATGCCATTACGGTGCCTCTACCTCCAATGCCATGAATCCGAACAGGTCTATCCCATTTCCTCTGAAGTTCTCCTTGAAGGGACTTCACACCCTCTATGCATATAGCTTCCCCGCTAGCGGTCCACCACGGGTGCCACTCTATCTACAGAGCCAAACGTGTGCTCACCCTCGAGCAGAGGTCCAACGGCTCCATATATCCTCTCTCTTAGGGGGAAACCTACGCGTATCGGAATGTACCCTCTTCACTCCTGTATGTCTTTCCGTGGCTTAGGAGCAACTTTTCCGTGCGGCTACCTAGACGCTGCACAAGTGTACTTTATACTTCCCATTGTGGTTAGGTAAATCGTTACCTCCTTTCCTACGAACTGCTTACCCGCTATTCCAGTCAGCAACTCCTCCAATCCTCTTGGTATGAGATTTGTCTCATCGATTAATATCGGCGAGGTTTTTCGTTTCACCTTTCTTCCATCACTTGACTCACCTCACAACCCTTCTCACATTACTCTACGGGATTTCAGCAGCCCCTCCGTAGACGTGCCCACGCTCCCACCAGTACAGCTTGTAGGATACCCACACCGGGGTTCCCATCCTCTTTGTACATCCCTCCGAGTCTTTCTATGATGCCGTCAACTTCGGTTACCAAGCTCATAGGCATGATTGACAGCCTCCAAATGTTGCATGTTATCACAAGCGTTTTACCAAAACTTCAACAGCATAGTGAACTACAGTAATTGTAGACGCTGGTTGCTAGTTGGTGGGTAGTGGGGGAGTTTTCCATAAGCCTCCTACGAAGTACTCGGGGCACACAGACTGGTTTCTAATGGTTGAGGGCACAAGCAGCCTGTTCTCGAGCATGTTTCTTACCAGTCCTCTCTCCACGGCTGAGGTCAGCGTGTCGTGGTAGAATGATGTGTGGGAGGCTGGCACCTGGGATCGAACAACGAGTAGGGGCAACATTCTGCCAAGCGAGTACGACAGTGTGAATGATAGGCTGCTGATTAAGGCTGCTAGCTCGCCCAGCGCATCCCAAGTTGGGGCCTCGAAAACCGTGTGGAAGAAGTTGCTTTCACTTGGAGGGAAGGGTAGAAGCCTGAGTCTGAAGCCTATCATCCTCATCTTGATGATCTTCCTAATCCTCGTTGAGACCGCGGCGCGGCTCAGCCCAAGCGTTTTCGCGATTCGCGCACCACTCATCCTACCATCAAGCTCGAGCTGCTCGATAAGCCTGAGGTCAACGTCGTCGAACCCCCTACTCAAGTCCCCCTTAGACTCTATGTTGGTAGGGTGTGGTGGAGTGGGCTTAAGGGGGGCGGTATTCAGGCGTTCGCTGGAGCCGGGTTTAAAGCGGGTTCTTGGGGGTGGGTAAATGGGGTCGCACACGGGGATGACCCTGTAGCTTTTCAGCACACCGCGGGAGGCTGCGTCCTCGAGTACGGAGGTGAGCCATTTGGGCTCCTTCTCGGGCACAGCGAAGAAGCAGCTTATGTGCCAATCAGCGCACACAGCCATACTCTGCCAGAAGGGTCTTCCCACCATGAGCTCAAAGCATTCCCTCGTTCGTCCGGGTTGGGGTTCGATGTCGACCGCCAACCTAGCAAGGCCGAGACTCATGGTTGCTGGTATCGCCACGGTGAGTGGCTGTGCGATGCGCTCGAGGCGTCGGATAGCCCTCGTCACAGTAGAGGATGGGAGCCTGAGGCGTCTGCACACCCTGCTTATGTTACGCCCACCCCATCTATCAGACCAGATGGCACACACAACATCTAGGAGAAGGGGTGTGAGGGAGCGGTACGCCGCGGCTGAGCGTGTAAGCGCCGCCTCAACGTTGCTCAAAACACCCACCACACGTAGTAGTTTGGCTGGAGGCCTCCCCCTGGCTGCCCACACACGGCTGGGTCGGGAGGCGTAGGAGTGCAGGCAGGCAATAAACCAAAGCTTACAGCCATCAAACACGAGACAAATAGTATAATTAAGCCTACTAGTAGAAGTGCGAAAAGGGAGGTATTAGTATAGAGCTCTTGTAACATCTATGTAGGAGATATTTATTCTCACATAAATTTTTCTTTCGAGGCAAAAAATTCAGATTCCTCTAAAAACTGCAAACTTTTCTACAAATAAAGACATGTAAAGTATTTAGAATAGTGTAGGCTGGTTTGAATGCCAAATTAGGGGAGAGTATTTGATTTTTAATGTACTTGTTCTCTATGTTGGTTAGTTTTATACGAAGACAACTCTCGGAGTACCATGAAGCCTTATGTGTATCTTGATATACACTTTACTATCTAATCTGACTTTTAATAACTCTATGATCATTAAATCCTGAGTTTTCCCTCAGTATTCTTAATTTTTTTGCAAAAAAGTGAGACTTATACTATCGAAGTCATTTTATAGGTAGATGTGTCATGGAGGTTGTTCGCGACATTATGGATAGGCAGGAATTGATTAGGAAATACGGGAAGAAATTGTGTCCCGACGACTTTCCTCCGGACCCGGAACCCGAGCCGTAAAGGGGGGTTCCCTCACGTTTTTCCTCTAAGATGGTTGGAGCTTGAGCTGACCTATAGTTGTAACTATGCTTGCAATTACTGTTATAACCCGCTAAATAGAGAATTCAGAAGCGAACTCAACTCGGATACATGGTGCAATGTTATTGATGAAGCAATAGAGTTGGGCGTTGAGCACTTGAGCTTTACAGGAGGTGAGCCTTTACTTAAAGCGGATAAATTATTCAAGTACTTGGAGCATCTGAGAGCAAAGGACCAAAGGATTGCCACAAGGCTTGTCACAAATGGCTCACTTATCAGCGATGAGCTTACAAAGAGATTAAAACAGCTCGGGCTGGATATTGTACAGTATTCTTTGCATTTCGATAGAATTAATAGAGCCTTGAGCCGTTTAGGAGCACTTGACGTGGATCGTACTGTTTCGGAGTACGTTGAAAAAGTGAACATGCTAAAAGGTTACGGTTTGTACGTGGTGGGTGTGGTGGTTTTATCATCAAACTATTTGAATTTCGTGTCTAAGGCTATCGACGAAGTATTAAAACGTAGTGAGATCGATTTGATGTGGGTTGAGCAGGTGTTTTTGGCTGGTCACGCAATGAAAAACTCATGGGTGATTCCAAGTCAGGAGCGTATAGCTCGCATAATTAGTGAATTAAAAGAGCTTAAGACGCATTACCCAAGTCGATTACTCATTAGAGAGCACGCGTACATTCAGGGTGTTGTACCGCTCACACGTGGCACACCGAAAGAAGCGGTGGTCACACCGGTTGGCGACGTGTACCGCTTCCATAGCACCATAGGTAGACCTGAACACTTCTGTGGGAACGTGACAAGGCAAGGATTAAAGGGTGCTTGGCTTGCTTTAATTAGAGCTTACAGTAGGGGTGTATAGGGGTGCTTGTAGCCGACCTCCAAGATGTACGCAAAGTTTACGATGGAGGCGTGGTCGCTCTTAAGGGCGCTACGATTATGCTTGAGAGTGGCAGGGTTCACTGCGTTCTTGGTAGAAATGGTGCTGGTAAAACCACTCTGCTTAGAATATTGGCCACACAGCTTTCACCCACATCGGGTAGGGTTTACCTTTTCGGCTTCGATGCGCTCAAAGAGCCTGGGAGGGTAAGGGATAAGTTAGCGGTGATTCCGCAGGGTGCGAGGCTCTTACCCGTTCTCACACCCTGGGACCATGTTTTTAACTATCTGTTACTCAGAGGGTTTGGGTTCTCCGAGGCGAGGAGGCGTGCGAGGGAGGCGCTCGAGCTTTTGGAGCTTGAAGAGTACTCGAATGTTTCAGCGTTAAAGCTTTCCGGTGGGATGAGGCAGCGTGTTCTGGTGGCAATGTGTATATCCAGTTGCGCCGATTTTCTTTTAATGGATGAACCAACGGTTGGGTTGGATCCCTTGGCGAGGCGGAGGGTGTGGTCCGCGATATCGAAGGTTGTCCGCGAGGAGGGGAGAACAGTGCTACTCACAACCCACTACTTGGAGGAGGCTGAGGTACTATCTGAGAAAGTGGTCATCCTGCATGGTGGAAGGGTTTTATCTCAGGGTTCACCACAGGAGCTTAGAACGGGGATACCTGAGCGTGTAAGGGTGGACATACATGGGGACGTGGGCTGCGACCTCTCGGTTTACGGTAGGGTTCGCCCCTACGGCCGTCTTGTAAGGGTTTTGACCGATGAGAAGCGGGCTGAGGAGCTCTCTGCTTTAGCATTGAAAAAGGGTTTAACCGTCGAAGTGGCGCCTGTGACATTCGAAGACGTGTTCGTGGAGCTTGTGGGGCTAGATGGAGGTGAACACGTGTGAGCATTGTTAAAGGGGTGCGTAACACGCTGGTCTTGGGGTACATGCTGGGCGTGCTTTGGATCATTAGGACACCAGTCACACTATTCTTCTCACTCATCACGGCTTTTTCGCTTTCATTTCTGGTCGTGGCTATAGAAGGTCTTAGGGGGAGTCTGCCCGCAATAGCTGGGGGACTGGTCTCTGTTGCGGTTTCAAGCGGGATGACCGCGGGCTCCGACGCCACAAACTATAGGTTGAATTACCGTTTCCAGGACATAATAGTTGCCTCACCCGTTACAAGAACCGAGTATGTCGCTGGATTGGGCGTAGCACAGCTCCTATTTCACAGCCCTGGCCTGTTGGTCTACCTCACCCTGCTATACATGCTCTTCCGCCCAGCGCTTAGAAGCCTCGCACTCATCGTTTTAGTAGTTCTTGTCACATGGCTCTTTTCATCTTCACTCGGCTTTTTCTACTCGAGCTACGCGCCTAATGTGCGCCACGCGGGGCAGCTTGCGGGTGTGATAAGTAGCGCTCTCGTCGTATTACCCCCCGTTTACTACCCCGCAAGCCTGCTTCCCAAAATCCTTGTGCGCATATCACAGCTTGTACCAACCGTTGACGCCTCCGAGCTGATTAGAGGGGTCCTAACCGGCTCAGCATGGCAATACAGCATGTGGATTATCCTCCTCATCTACACGACTACCTTCTATACACTCACAGCGAAGAAGGCCAGGTGGCGGCAGGATTGATACACACAGTTTTGGCCGCGATCACTAAGATGTACACATCGCGGCAACACACATAGCAAGATGTGTTTAACACCTCCGAACCTCCACCCGCATGACTCTCGGTGAGCTACACTCCAAACGTGAATAGTCAGCCTGCAGCGTACACCATACCCTCAACCCAAGCTCTATTGGACTCACTCACGAAACCTATGCATCCACTTGGAAGATGGTTGTGGGCACAGTATACGTACCCGCATTATAACTATAGCTCACGGGGGGAACATCCACATACACCGACACCGGCACAGGCGACTGCGACGAGAGCACCAAGTAGAACTCTGTGAACTCCAAGGTCACGGTGGATGTCTGATAGACCAAGTTTAGGTCGGGCAGTACGCCCGCCAAGTCAGCCCCAGCTGGTACGAGCGCCGCGAATATGGCGCCCACTGGGATGGAGACCGTGAGGCTTAGGAGCTGATTACTAGTGAGAGAGGAACTAACCCAGTCACCCGTCCCACCTGGATAGATCTGCCCAAGTAGGCTCGCCTCGTTGGGGTTGAAGGGTAGTGTGAGGCCGGATGAGCCGTAGAGCACCGGGAGAGAGGAGCCGGACGACTGCTCGATAACCACACCCGTCGTGAACACCTGCAACGCGCTTCCAAGCGGCGTGGCGTAGCCGGGCCCGACCGCCCAGACACTATAGTTGGCGAGCGCTAGCTGAGCCTCCTCATATACCTCCACACTCGAAGGATAATTATTAACCGCCATCCCAAAGTTTTCATAGACATTTTCACTTAGGGTGCTACTCTTCAGCTTTATGCTCGCACCCGGTATCTGGTAGGATACACTTGAAAAGTCGTCCGCCTCACTTACCTCTAGCGATAGAGTTGTGCTGGTCGTGGTCTTCATATAGGCCTCAACGAAGCCCTGGATGTACTGGGCGAGGCCGTCGGTGTACACCGCGGAAGCGTCTGCTTCGATCAGCGGCACCTTCCCAAACGAGTTCTGACTGGGGTAGTACACCACCCAGTTCAGGTCGTACTCAACCGAGCAGTAATACCAAGGCTGACACACGAACGAGGGCACGGTGGTCGTGGTGGTCGTGGTTGAGACGGCTGCGCCGCCCGCGCCCGCGGCTTGGGGTTTGAGTACCCCTGCCTGTGTTGAGAGGGCTCTGGATAGGTTGATTATGATGGGTTGCTCGAACACTACAGGCTGGGTGAAGCCTTGGCCGCCGAGCACACTCTTCGGGTCGAAGCCCACCGTGAAGCTCTCCGCCTCCGCGAGTGTGCTCCCATTCTGGTTGAACACGTGCACCGCGAAGCCTATAAGTGAGGGCTCAGCCAAGTCGGAGTACTGGTTGAGCCAGGCGGACGCGGCCGCGCCCACCGCCTGCAGAGGCAGGGTGACACTCGACGATGAAGTGTACTCGTTGAACACCTGGGTGAACACGGTGCCACTCGCGGTGGGGTAGAAGGCGTACAGCTCAACGCGGACACCGCTCACCGGATGCAGTTGGCGGTCCAAGAAGAGGAGGCTTCGGCTGTACGACTCCTCTTTCTCAGAGATTAGAAGAATCTTAGAGTGGGGGTTTGTGAAAAGAGGAAACCTGGTTTTACCTGTTCCAGCGTACAACACATCCCGTGAATGCTTTCTCTGCGGAGGAATCAACCAGGATTTAACCTTGGAAGACCGAGTGTTTCGCTGTCCCTTCTGTGGTTTCACCTTGGACCGGGATCTTAACGCTTCTTTAGTTCTTTTAAAGCGCGCAGGGTGGGTGCCACCCTTCCGGTGTGCCTGTGGAGCTCCGCCCACTACCCGTGGCCAAACACTACGGGCAAGGTGGGGCATTGAAGCAGGAAGCCCCGTCCGTAAGGGCGGGGTAGCTCACATAAGCAAAGGCGATAGTGTAAGGATAACATCTTAGTAAGCCAATCAACGAAACTTTTCAATATATGTTCACAATACACTACGCACACTAGTGTCCTCACAACGCTTAATATTTTCAAGCGATTTTCAAAAGCCGTGGATTTGAAAAGAATTCTTTTTCTTGCCTTCGCTTATCGAGCAAGCGCAAACATGCTTCAAACTAGCGTTCCGCTTTACGCAAGATACACGCTAAAACTATCGGACGGTGCGACCTCCATCCTTGTCACGCTTTCAAACGTGATTGCCGTTTTCTCTTTTTTGCTTTTGATTTCGTTTAGGCGCGATTTGAAAAAAGCGTTGTGCGTTTGCTTTCTCTTAATGTGCGCCGGAACTTCACTCATACTCTTTGCACGTAGCTTTTTAGCCCTTTTTCTTTGTTTTGCGTTGGCGAACCTTGGTAGCGCACCACTACAATCTTTGCTATTTACGTCCACAGTTTTTGCGAGCAAAAAGGAAACAAGCTTCAAAAACGTCTCTCTTTTTACTTCTGCTTTGAGCCTAAGTCTTGTTCTTGGTCCGCTTTACCAAGCTTTGGTGTTAAGGCTGTTTCAAAACAACCTTTTGCTTTCTATGTTAAGCTTTCTTCCATTCACGCTTTGCGCTCTTATTGTGTGCTTGTTCACACACCTCCACACAACGGCGTCTTTTGAGTTCGGAAAAATAGACTTTTTGCGTGACAAAGCGTACATCACAGCGCTTCTTGTTGAAGCGATGTACGCACTGCCGTTCGTCGCGCTTCTCACTTTTGGGGGTATTTTCTTAAAGGAAAGATTTTCTGTTTCGCTTTCTTTGGTCGAGCTTCTTTATTCCTTATTCTTCGTTACCTCCTTTTTGACAAGGTTTGCGCTATCAAAGTTCGCACAAAAAAGGTTTGCGCTTGTCACTTTTTCAACTTTTTTGACAATTTTTTCTCTTGTAGCGCTTTCCTTTTCTCAAAACTTGTTTATCACATCTTTTCTCTTTGTGCTTTTGGGTTTTCCGCACGGTGTGACCTACCCTCTTTCGTCAAGCTACGTCGCTGAATCTGTAAAAAAGGAAAGGCTGACTTTCGCTTCGTCTCTTTCTCAAAGCTTTTTCGGTGTCACGAGCTTTTTGGTGATTCCGTTTGTCGGATACGTCGGAGAAATTTTTGGCTTGGGGTTTGCGTTTTTGCTTCTTACACCTTTCATTTTTGCTTTGTACTTGGGGTTTTGCTTGCTAAACTCGTGACAAACTTTTTTGTGTCCAAAACTTTTTTTGTCGAGACAACACCGCTTGTGGTAATGAATAAATCGCTTTTTTGATTTATCCAAATCATGTATCCAGAGCGTGTGAAACTGAGAACCAGTCAAGAAATTGCGGCGATCGCGCTTCTTTCTCCTTTGGCCTTCGTGCTAAGCGCTTACGGTCCAAGAATCCCATTCCCTCCTTTGCCTTATCTGCTGTTTGAGCTATGGGAAATTCCGGTTTACTTTGCGCTTTATCTTTTCGGTTTTCGCGTAGCGTTTTTCGTTGAACTCGTAAACTACGTCGCAACCCAATTACGCCCTTCGACAATTCTTTTTGGGCCTGTGTACAGCCTTAATGCGGTTTTGTGGACTTTGATTGGCGCGTATTTCGGCTTAAAGATTCCTTTTAAAGCGAGAATTGTTCCCTCGTTGTTGTTGGCGCTACTTTTAAGAATTGCAGGAACAACCGCGTTTAACTACGTGTTTATTCAGCTTCCTGCGCCGTTTGGGTTCAGCTTTCCTGCGCAGGCGTTTCTTGCGGTGCTTTATCTTTACGTGGTTTTTAACGCAATCCTTGGTGGGTATTCCATTGTTTTGGCGTTTTACTTGGCTCAGGCGGTGAAATTAAGGCTTAAAGAAAGTCGGTGAGAGATTTTTCTTTTGCTTGTTGTTTTTTCAAGTTAAAGAGGTTGTAAAGCCTTTTTGCTTTAGCAGCCCCCACAACCGCCTCAAGCTTTGAGTAAGACGCGGAAAAGATCGCAGAAAGGCTACCAAACTCTTGTAGTAGCCTATTTGCGGTCACAGGTCCAACGCCCGGAAGCGATGAAAGAACGTTTAAAACCTCTAACTCGGCTCTACCGCTTTTCGGTTTTCTTCTGATAAGTGGCTCAAAGCCACGCTTTTCGGCTTCGCTCGACTTTTGTATAAGCCACCTTAAGAACTCAGCCGCTTGCTTTTCTTCTTCAAACACCACAATTGCTACACCCTTTAGCGTAGTCCAAGCCAAGCTTGAGTATAGTAGTGAGGTGTTTGGGGAAAGCTTTTCCGCTTCTTTTAGACTACCGATCACCAAAAGCGACCTTCTTTCGTAAACTTCGCACATTCTTGTGATCTGGTCGACAAGCCTCCCATCCAAAATCGAGGACACCAAATCGTGAACGCTCTTTCTTTCTATCGCATATCCCCCTGAAACAACATAGTCTGCGACGTCAAGCCTGTCAAACGAAGGTTGATAGCCCATCGCGCTCAGCAATTCAAGAAGCGTTGAGCCCTTTTCTCTATAGTCTGCCACGAAAAGGTGTTTCATCACACAAACATTCTTTTTGTGAACACTTAAACTGTTCGGGACCATAACGACACAAAAACGCTACTCAACGACATGGCAAGAGCCGCAAACTCTGGTCTCATCACAAAGCCAAGTTTGAAGAGCGCGCCCGCCGCGATGGGTATGAGAAGCGCGTTGTAACCAAACGCCCAGCCCAAATTCTGCTTGACTTTACTCACAGTTCTTTGTGAAAGCTTTATCAACTTGATCACCCCTTTGAGATTTGGCTGTGCAAGCGCTATATCCGCTATAGCTTTTGCGATATCAGTGCCGAACGCAACCCCTATATCTGAAGCGCTCAAAGCCTGAGCGTCGTTCACACCATCTCCAACAAACATCACAACACCTTCTTTTTTGAGGTTGGTGACAAGCTGCGCCTTATCCCAGGGTTTAAGACCAGCGTACACTTCTTCTATTCCCACCTCTTTTGCGACGCGCTTTGCCGAAGCCTCGGAATCGCCCGTCACAATACACACCCTAATTCTGTTTTTCTTTAACCACTCGACCACTTGTTTTGCGTTTTCCCTTATTTTTGAATCGAGCGTCACTACCGCCGCGGGCTTTCCGTCAAGCGCAACGAAAACCGTTGAGAGCTCGTGGTTTTCTATCGGAAATGGAGTTTCACAGTTAGATTCCACAAATCTTCTTTCTCCTACTACCACTTTTTTTCCGAGCACAACGCCGGCCACACCTTCTCCAGCGAACGACTCAAACTCCGTGGGCTCTAGATCATCTTTTAAAAAGCGCTTGACGATCGCCTTCGCATAAGGGTGTTCGCTTCTTTTTTCCAAAACCGCGGCATAGCTGAGAGCGCCTGGAACTAGCTCTTTGTAGCCGACCACGGTGAACTCGTCCTCAGTGAGCGTGCCCGTTTTGTCGAAGAGCACTATGTCAACCTTTGACGCTTTCTCGAGCGCTTCACCTCTTTTTACCACGATACCGCTTTTTGCGGCTTTGTTTATCGCCGCAGAAATCGCAAGTGGTGTCGCAAGACCGAGCGCGCAAGGGCAAGACACCGCAAGCACTGAAAGAGAAAACAGGAGAGCTTGAGCCGCGCTAACGTGAAACACAAAGAACCAAGCAGAAAACGTAAGAAAAGAAGCCACGACAACAATCGGCGTGAAAACCGAAGAAAGTTTGTCAACGGTTCTTTGAATTGGAAGCTTCGCTCCTCTTGCTTGCTTTACAAATTCGGCAACTCGGTTCACGTACGCTCTTGAGCCAACGCGCGTAGCGTAAATCAAAAGACTTCCTGAAATAACCGTTGAACCAGAAATCACCGCACTGCCCTTTTGCTTTATTACAGGCTTGGCTTCACCAGTGAGAATCGCCTCGTTCACCTCAGCCTTGCCTTCTTCCACAACACCATCGACTGGTATGCTTTCTCCAGGTTTTACCAATACCAGGTCGCCAACTTTTACGCTCGCTTGGTCTACTGTGACGGCTTTTCCGTCGCGTATCACGCTTACGCTCTTTTGAGCGATCGACGAAACGCTTTCCACCATTTTGGTTTTGATAGAGAGCTCTAGCGTTCTTCCGACAAGGATAAACGGAATTAAAAGCGCGGCTACGTCGATGAACTGAGATATTCCGTATTGCAAAAAGCTGTACAAAGCGTACGCGAACGCCACGCCCGAAGACAAAGAAACGAGCGTGTCCATGTTTGACGTTTTGTTTTTGAGCGCCCTGTAAGCGCCTCGGTAAAAGATCGATCCGCTGTACAACTGAACTGGTAACACACTTACGAGAGAAAGAAGCTCAAACCGCAAAAGGTAAAAAACGAGAGAAAGCGCGCCGAACACCGAACCCACGACCAGCCTTTTTTTGTACTTCGAAAATTCTCTTTTTAAAAGCGACGACTCTTCCACTTGTGATTGTAGAATTTTAAACGAATACCCTCTTTTTCTAAGCCAATCTTCGATTTCTGTTGCACCCAAAGAGTACGGATTGTACTCAATTTTCAAGCTGTGAGTGACGTAGTTTGGCGTGACTTCTATAACGCCCTTCGTTTTTTCCAAGCTGTTCGAAACGTAAGAAATTTCGTCTTCTGAAACGTTTTCAAGCTCAACCAAAAGGTAAGCCGTAAGAACGTCATACCCCGCTTGCCTTATTGCCTCAACAATTTGTTTTGCGCTCAACCCTTGGTGTTCAACCACCGCCTCTTCAGTCGCAAGATTCACTGAAACGCTCTTTACCCCAAGCTTTTTTATCGCGCTTTCAACGGTGACGCTACACGTTGCGCAGTGCATGCCAACGATCTTGAACTCTTCCAAAACTTCGCTCATTCCATCCCCTTCGGTCCTTCTTTTAAAAAAAGCTCTGGATTTTGGTCAAACCTCTTTTTACAATTAACGCTACAAAAGTAGTAAGTCTTGCCTTTGTAGAGCGATTTCAAAGAGCTCTTAGAAATCTCCATGCCGCAAACCGGGTCTTTCTCCAAAGTTATCACCTATACTTAATGGTTTATCGCAAATTAAGTCTTATTAGTTACAAATTGAACAAAAAAATAGGGTCAAAAGTTGCAAATTGCTCATAATCTCACGAAAACAGAAAACAGAGTGCTTTCACTTCTTGTTAACGACGCAAGAATGCCAGTTTCAAAGATCTCTCGAGAAATTGGTGTGAGCCGTGCGAGTGTGAACAGAGCGATTTACTCGTTGTTGAAAAAAGGGTACATAAAAAGGTTTACGGTGGAGCTTGGTGAAAGCGCGCAAGACACAAAGGTGTTCGTGAAGACCACAAAGAAGCCGGAAGGCGTGGAGCACTATGAGTTGCTCGATGGCTCTTATCTCGCTGTTTTGCGCGTCACCTCTTTACAGCAGCTAAAAAACGAGTTAGACGCGATTCAAGCCGTTTGTGAGGTGATGATCGCAAAAACCCACTTTCCGAGCGTCAAGCAAACTGTTTTTGTGGTGCTGTGCGACAAGTGCGGCAAACCGATTCAAGGAGATGCGCTGATAGTAAAAAGAGGAAGAAAGACCCTTTACGCGTGTTGCGAAACCTGTAAAGAAGAGCTTCAAAAAAAGTAAAGGAAAGAAAAAAGATTCACTTGTACTTAAGCCTGGCAATGTACGGATAGCCGTCTGATCCTCTGTATCTTAGTATGATGTAAGAGCCTTTTGTCGAAATTTCCGGGAATAAGTACCCAAGCTCTTCAAGAGCTTGCTCCGCACCCTTCGCGTCGCCTGACCTTACAAACTTTCTTATGAGCGCGCGGTGTTCCTTGGGAAGAGGTGGCGAAGGTTTGGGCTTGAGCTTGGGCGTGTCGCTAAGCTCGGTGTGCTCGTTAACTTGGTTTTTTGTGGCTTCGGGTGTTTGCACGGTTTCTTGGGCTACTCCACGCAGGTAGTCGCCCACATCACCTCCGTGTGCTGTTTCAGGGGTTGCCGCAAGGTTTTGAACGCTTCCGAGCGTTTCAACTTTTTTTTGTTTTGCAAAAAGGCCAAGGAAAAACGCCTTTAATTTTGCCGCGATTTTGCTGAACGCTTGAGTCAACCATGAAAAGTAGCTCTTTTTTTGTAAAGTTGGTTGTTGGCTCATCATGTATAATAAGTTCGAAAAGAGTTAAGTGGTATACCGAAAGTATTTTCTTACATAGAAGAAGAAAAGGGTTTTACGGGACTTAGAAGGATATATTTAAAAAATAAAAATGAAAGTAAAAACAAAAAATGAGGGGTTACTCGAACTCTTTACCTAGTTGCGGAAACTTTGTGAGTGGTAGCCCAAGCTCGCTTTGTAGCTTTCTGATTCTTCTTGCGTACTCTTTTTGTTTGTCGAGCTCGCCCTTTGCCTTTGCGATTTTATACCCCTTCCACGCGGCTTTCAGCGCGTTCCAGGTTTGCCCTACCGTGTACTTCTTTTCACTTGAAGACATTTAATCCACCTCATACTTCATGATGAAGTGGTGAAATATATACCTTTTGGTTGAGGAGTCCACGCTTGTTCGCATCTTGGAACGCTCAAGTTTTCATATGCTAACGACGCTCCTTCCTAGCTCGACTGAGGGCTTATGGGATTGAGGTGAGTAGCATCTCTAAGGGCTAGAGCTTAATGCCATGAAAGTCTTTATGTGGAGGGCGCTTTGCTGTTCCCGGCTATTTTACCAAATGACGGATGTAGCTCCAAATCGATGTGTGAGCAATGAGCTAGAAGGAAATCCTTGGCCTTGATAGGTGGGTGGATGTCAGAGGTATCGATTATTCAAAACGCAGTGCCAAAGAATTCGTTTTTAAGAAAAAACCCTATTACTTGGCGCGTCTTTTTGTGCACGTGCCGCCTCTTTGCGGAATCACCGTGTTGGATTTGACAAGGGCTATGGCTGGTCCCTTTGCCACAATGCTACTTGCGGATTTTGGTGCCGAGGTGATAAAGGTTGAACCGTTAAGCGGCGATGAGACAAGAATGTGGGGTCCTCCTTTCGTTGACGGACAAAGCACGTACTTTCTTAGCGTGAACCGTAACAAGAAAAGCGTTTGCGTTGATTTAAGAAGTGAAGAGGGGAAAAACATAGTAAGAAAACTCGCATCGTCTTGTGACGTTTTGATCGAAAACTTTAGACCTGGTGTTGTCAAGGCGATGAATTTGGACTACGATTCGGTTTCAAAGATCAATCCAAAAGTGGTTTACTGCTCAATTTCCGGTTTTGGTGAAAGCGGTCCTTGGAGCTCGAAACCTGGATACGACTTAGTGGCGCTTGCGGAAAGCGGAATGATGCACCTAACTGGTGAACCTGACGGTGAACCTGTTAAGTTTGCGGTTCCAGTTGCTGACATTTCCGCTGGTTTGTTTGCGGCTTTTAGCATCGCGTGTGCGCTATACAGGCGACAAATCGACGGAAAAGGCGAGTATATCGAGGTGTCGCTTTACGAATCCATGCTTTATATGCTTACGCATCAAGCTCAGGCTTTTTTGAGCGCACACGAAAAACCAAAAAGGCTAGGTTCCGCCCACCCAAGTATTGCGCCCTATAGAGCGTACAGGGCTATGGACGGTTATTTGGTGGTGTGCGTTGGCAACGACTCTTTATGGAAGAAGCTGTGCGAAGCGATAGGAAAAACTGAGTTGTGCGAAACACAAGAGTTTCTGACAAATCCTCTAAGAGTGAAAAACCGGGAAAAACTGGATTCTGTGTTGCAATCTGTATTCGAAAAGGACACAGTAGACGCTTGGATACGCAAACTCGAAGCTAGTGGTGTGCCTTGTGCAAAAGTAAGGGACATAGAAGAGGCGTTGCTCAATCCTCATGCGAAAGAAAGAGAAGTAATACAAAGGATTTCGCATCCGCTACTCAAAGAGCTTGACGTGGTGTTTAGCCCACCAAGGCTCAAAAACAATCCCGCAGCGCTAAGCTCCCCTCCTCCACTATTAGGCTCCCACACGCTAGAAGTGCTTTTAAAGCTTGGATACACCCAAAATGAAGTGAAAGAGCTTGAGTCGAAGGGGGTTGTGAAACTCGCTACTCCACTTTAACTTCAACACTCACACCATTAGTGATCGAAAAAATCGTGGCGCATCTTTTTTTCGCAACTTCGACAAGCTCTTTTAGTTGGTCAAAATCGCTCGAAACTTTGATTTCAAGCGATTCTACGATCGGCTCATCCGATAAGCCAAAAGTTTTAAGCTCGTTGGTTTGAATTCTTGCGTGTATTTCAAGCCTGTTAAGAACTACGCCTTGTAGCGTCGCAGTCAGAACGAGCGTGCTCGCAAACGAAGAAACCACCCCAAAAAGAAAGATGCTCAACGGATCTGGCGCCTTTCCTTCGCCACCCTTTTCGATCGCTTCATCAGCTTCAAGCTCAAACTTGTTTTCGCCGTTGTCGATCGTCGCCTTAAACTGCGGCGACCCTAAAAAGCTCCAACGGGCGTTTAAAAAAGTGGATTTTCTTCTTGCTTGAGGATCCGCCTTTATTCTTTGTATAGTTTTTGAAAGAGCGTCGAGCCTTACGTTGTTTAGCCGCATAACCTGCTTTTTTCCAAATTCTTAAAAGTTTTGTCGAAAATGTTTGACAACACCCATAAATCTCACAAAGAGTAAAGCTATCGATGGCGGTTTTCGCACTTAAAGCGCGGGTGTGGGGGGTGGTTCAAGGCGTGGGCTTTAGGGCTTACGCGCGCTCACTCGCAAACAGCCTTTCGCTTTCGGGGTACGCAAAGAACCTTCCAGATGGTTCCGTGGAAATCTTTGTTCAGGGAAAACGCGAGTCGATAGACGCTTTTATTTCTCATATAAAAAACGCGCCTCCGCCTATCCTAGTTCAAAAAATCTCTACACAAGAAGTGAAACCCGACGAAACAGTTAAGGGCTTTAAAATATTATAGTTTTAGAGTATTTAAACATTGTTGAAGTGATAGATGAAGGTGACAGAAGTGACGCTAAAAGTGTTTGGAGGAAACTCAAGGGAAGTTGTGGCGGCACCTCTTGAAAGCGCAGAGCTTGGCGAGCTTTTCGTGTACAACAACGGCTCAAAGCGCATTCTTTTAAAGCTCACAAAGTTCGAATACGTCTCAACGATCAACGAGCAGTTTCTTGCTGAAATGAGCAAACAGAGCGCAAACGCTAAACCTTATACGCTCACGTACGCCGGTTCTCCTGTGACGCTTATCGTTAAACTAAAACCGCTTGTTGAAATCGACGGTTCAAGTGTAAAAACCGTAAGAAGCGCAATCCCTCCTGGGTGTGAACTCAAAGAAGCTCGTGCTGAAGACCTGAGCTTTCTTAAAAAACCCGGGGGCCTTTACTTGGGCGATGTGAGAAGTGGGAACAAGAACTTGGGTGTTAAGGTGATACTCGACCCAAAAAAAGTTGTGTTGACGCACGTTCTTGTTGCTGCAACCACAGGAAGAGGAAAGAGCAACCTTCTAAAGGTTCTTCTTTGGTCGCTTATGGACTCCCCAAAGCTCGGAGTGGTCGTGATGGACCCTCACCGAGAGTATTACGAAGCGTTGAGAGACCATCCGAATGCGAGCGAAAGCCTTGTTTCGTTCAGTCCAAATCCCAAAGGCGAAGCAAAGCTTGCGGTGAGCACAAGACTCATTAGACCTGTGCACATAAACGGCGTGATAAAACTTAGTGAGGCGCAGGAGAGAGAAGCGGAGCTACTTTCAAGACGTTCTGAAAACAGTTTCGGTGATGAATGGATTGAAGCGCTCATAGACGGAAGAGCTTATGAAAATCTTGAAAACAACGACCCAGAAAAAACCGCGAGGTACGTGCTTTCAAGAAAACTTGGCAGACTTCTTTCGCTCGACCAAGAAGGACACTATGGCATTTTTAAAATGCCTTCTAAACTAAAAGCTGGGGAAATATCTGGCGAACACTTCTTTGAACAACTGGATAGCGCGCTAGAACAAAAAAAGGTTGTGGTGATCGACACAAGCACGATAAGCGCCGATGCCGAGCTTTTACTTGGCAATATGGTCGCACACCATATCCTGGATAAGCGAATTAAGCAAAAGCAGGAAGGAAAGGAGCCCACACCCGTGGCTGTAGTGCTTGAAGAAGCACCACGCGTTTTGAGCAAGGACTCCCCGCCAAACGCTTATATGAGGATCGCAAGAGAGGGAAGAAAATTCAACGTGGGTCTTATCGCGGTTTCTCAGCTAATAAGCGTGATACCCGAAGACATTCTTGCGAACATAAACACCAAGATTTACATGGGAATGGCAAGTGGCAAGGAAAGAAGGGCTGCGATAGACAACGCGCTAAACGACATGGAAAACGAGGAAGACGAGCTGTTAAGACTAGACGTAGGCGAAGCGGTTCTCACATCCTCTGTGATCGGGTTTGCTCTTCCACTCAAGATTCCGTTTGTGGACGAGCTTAAAAGAAGCTTGCCAAGCGAAAGTTTGTCACCAAAAAAGCTGATCGAGGAGTGATCGCTTTGGCAATCTTCGCTCACCTCTCTGATTTGCACGTCGGTGGTCTTACGGAGAAGTTTCTAAGAAAAAAAGAAGAAGAAACCGTAAACGCGTTTGTGGAAGAGTGCTTAAAGGAAAAAGTGGACTTTGTGTTAATCTCTGGCGACCTTTTTGACAGCAACATTCCGCCTTTGAGCGAGGCCATAATGCTCACAAAACACCTAAGAGCGCTCAGAGACCGAGGTACAAGGATTTACGCGATTTACGGTAACCACGATTACTCGGCGCTACACTCGTCCATGATAGAGCTACTTGCGGCGGATGGTCTTCTCACGCTGGTTGAAGGTGCTGTGAAAGATCCTAGTGGTATCGTGATCAACGGCGTACACGGTAGACCTGGTGCAAAGGAAGTGGTGCTTTTTGAGCGCGCAGAAAACTTAGAGCACAAAGGAAGTGAACCCGCGGTCTTTATGTTTCACACAGCGATTTACGAAACTGGGTTGATTCCAAGAAGCGAAGAAACGATCGCGCTAAGCAAGCTTCCTCAGGGTTATAGCTATTACGCAGCAGGTCACATCCACAAAAGGCTTGAGCTCAAAACAAAGGATGGAAAACCGGTGAACTACCCAGGTCCTCTTTTCGTGGGCTACGGACTTGGGGATTTGGAAAGCTATCTTAAAGGCGAACAAAGAGGTTTTTATTTTGTTCAACTTGAACGCGAAACGCTCGATTTCGAATACGTTCCGCTTAGACTCCTTGAAGGTGAATACATCGAAATTTCAGCCGAAGGAAAGTCCGACGCGGATTTGTGCGAACAAGTGTGCGAGCGAGTAAGGCAGAGCGCATCCCGCTTATCGAAAGAGGCGCTAATACTTGTGAAAATATGGGGAAAGCTTGCGAGCGGAAGAAGGTCGAGCGTCATAAGAAGGTTGAGCTCTTTGGCAAAAGAGGTGGGAGTTGAGCTCAAGTTCAACGACAGAGCGCTTCTTGACCCTGAGGAGGTTGTGGTGGAGCGCGGAGAGGAGTTTGAAAAGCGCGCGCTTGAAGCGCTCGCTTCTTCCTTTCCCGCCAAGGTTAGTGTGGAATTCGTCTCTTCTTTGATAGACACACTCGGTGAAGAAAAGAGGGAGGGAGAAACGGATGCGGATTATGAAGAAAAAATCAAGACTCAAGTGTTAAAGAAGCTCGAAGAAGCAACGGGTGAAAGCTTTGAACTACAAGATTAGACAAGTTCACCTCAAAAACATAAAAAGCCATGTGGACACAACGCTTGAGTTTTCAAGCGGAATCAACATAATAGAAGGCGATGTGGGTAGTGGAAAATCCACGATACTTCAGAGTATAGAAGCCGCGCTTTTTGGCTACGACATAACAAAGCTAATCAGGGTGAACGAGGAAAACTGTCAGATTGTGCTAAAGCTTGAGCCAGATTTGCAGATAGAGTGGAACGTTCGCTCAAAGAAAAACCAAGGCGCCAGGGTTTTGATAAACGGCGAACTACACACACTTACTGCCAAAGAAATGAGAGAGTTCGTGGTAAAAAAGCTAAGAATCCCAGAAAGCACGGGTTGGAGGGAGCCAAAACTTTTTAGAGCGGCGGTGTACATCAGACAAGAAGAGTTAAAGACGCTTTTAGACGAATCAACAAGCGCAGAAGAGCTTGTGAGAAGGGCCACAGGTGTTACGAAGTTTTCGGTCGCGGTGCAAAACGCAAAACGCGTGAACAGACAGCTTGACACCCTTTCTCAAGCGTTAAGAAACACGCTAAATCTTGTTCAATCTCGTGTAGAAAGGAACAAGGACGCCGAAGAAAATCTCAAGCGATACAAAGCACAGCTAGAGGAAGAGCTTGCAACACTTGAAACTCTTGAAAAGATGTACCAAGAGTTAGAGCAAAAGAACCGCAAAGCGTTCGAAGAATACTCGTTGATTTCAAACAAGATACACGCTGAAACGCAAGCTCTAAAAAGCTTTGAAGAAGATTTGGGCATCACTAGCGAACAAAGACAGAGTTTAGAGAAAGAAGTTAAGGCGTTAGAGGACGAGCTTTTGGCGCAAGAAGCTCCGAAGCTTTTGAGCGACGATTTGGAAGAAATAAACTCAAAACTCAAAGAGCTACAAAGAGAGCTTGCGAGAGTGAACAGAGAAAAGGGTGTGCTTGAAAACCAAAAAAGACAGCTTTCCGAGCTTGAAAAAGAAAAGCAAGCGTTAGAATCCGAGATAGACTTTGGTTTGGACTTGGACGCGCTTACGGATAGTGTGAAAAAGCTCGATCAAAAAAAGGAAGAGCTTTTAAAGGAAATCGCAAAGCTTGAGTCGCTCATCCAAGGTCATTCAAAGCTTGTGCAAACTGGCGAGTGTTACGTGTGCGGCGCAAAGGTTGACACAAAAAGCTGGAAAAAGCACCTCGAAGAAGAAGAACAAACACTCAATCGCCTAAAAATCGAGCTTGACAACGCTGAGCGTGAACTAGAAAGCGTAAGAGAAAACCAAAGCAAAGCGAAACTACAAATAGAAAAGCAGAAAAGGCTTGAGAAAGTGGCAAACAAAATTGAAGAAATAAGGCAATCTCTCGAAAGGGAAAAGAGCTTAGAAGAAGAGGAAAAAAGGCTATCAGAAGAAGTGCGCGAGTTAAACGAAGCGCAGCGTTTTACGCTTTTAAAAAACAAATACGAAGAAAGAGTTTCGAGACTTGAAGAGATCAAAAAAAGAGAGCAAGCGCTCAAAGAGCGCATCGCCGAGCTCAAACGCTCGCTTGAACAAAACAAGGCGGAGCTTGAGCGTGTGAGCTTGGTTTATTCACAAACGAAAGAAGAGTTCGATAAAGTGAGAAAGCAAAGAGAAGAATCGCTCAAAAGCGTGGAACGCTTGAAAGAGCTTGTGCAAAGCGAGCAAAGGAGAGTTGAAGAGTACAAAAGGGACTTAGAGGAGCAAAAGAGAATCGCGCAAAAACTTGAAACGCTTTCAAAACTGCGTGGCTTTTTTGAAAAGTCGTTTATACCAACGCTTGAAAAGATCGAAGCTCTAAGACTTGAAGAAGCAAAGTCTCGAATTTCTGTAAAGATGAAGGAATACTTTGACCTTTTGATGCAGGATGACGAAAGAACCGTAGAGCTCACCGACGAACTAAAACCAGTTTTGAAAAAGAGAATTGCAGGCGAATGGGTTGAAATGCCGTATCCCAGTGGCGGTGAAAGGTCGACCATTGCGCTTTCTTACAGGCTTGCGCTTGGGTGTGTAGCTAGAGAGATGCGCGGAATCGGCGTGGACTTTATGATGCTAGACGAGCCGACAGACGGTTTTAGCGAAGAGCAGCTCACAAAGTTTCAGATGGTTTTGGAAAGGCTTGAAATTCCTCAAATTATTCTTGTTTCGCATCACAAGGCGCTGGAATCGATAGGCCAAACGATAATTCGAGTTGAGTATTCGAAAGATGGTTCAGTGGTGAGCGTCTCTGGCTGACACGCTTGACGAAGAGCTACAAAGCCTGAGCAAGGATTTGAGCGAAATGAAGTTAGACGATGACATAGAAGAGTTTGAAGCGCTTGTTGCGCAGAACAAAAGCGTCACTTGGACAGAGCCTGAAGCCGTGTTTGTAGAGCTTACGGAAGAAGCGCAAAAACCCGTGTGGTTTGTGGATGGTGGAAACCACGCGTTTTTCAACTACGCTTATTTGGTGGCTGAGCTCAACCGCGTTTTTGCGGTGTGCTACAGCGCGCTTGACTATGTTGGCGCGCTAGGCCCTTACAACTTTCTGAGCTTCACGTTTGTCGAAAGTAGAGAGGTGAAAACAAAGCTTTACCACCGCTCGCTCGAATTCCTTGAAAAACAATTAGAAAACCGTGAAATTCGTAAAGGTGAAGTGATAGCAAATCTAACTGGACGTGCAAGAAGAGTGGCCGAACTACGCTTGGCAAGGCACTTGGTTGAGCGGGAGGGTGCGGAAATTGTGGTTTTGGACGGTAACTTTAGCTACTTGTACGACACAGCGGAGCTCAAAGAGCTCACTTCCTTACTCAGCGCGTGTCACGAAAACGGAGCTTCGCTTGTTGGGTTTGCGAAGAAGACCACGCTTTCAAAAAAGGGGCGTCCTATCACGCAGTACGTTGAACAAATCATGCGAAAGCAGGGCAAAGATTTTTACTGGGTAAAAGTCGGAGAAGCGAAGAGAGGCCAAAATCCAAGTTACAACACAAAACTGTTTGTTGCAAAACTCAACTCAAGCGCGCAAAAGCCGTATCTTGTGGAAGTTTTTTCAAACTCTTCTAATCGCGTGCTCGAAGTGCTCACGCTAAATTCATCCTCTGTTCAGTCTCCTGGTTATCCACTCGGGCTTGTTCACGCAGACCGTGTAGCAAGAATAAGAACACAAATCGAAGGAGAGCTTGTAAAGCTTAAACTCATTAGGCTTGCAAAGTCAAGCGAACAACTGGCTGGTGTGTTACAAGAAGCTTACTCGCATGACCTTTTGGACGCTTTGAACTCTTAATCACCTTCCGTATTTTGCCATAAACTCGGCGGTTCCAACTATTAGTGGCGAAATTCTCGCTTTAAGCTCCTTTGCGGTGAGACCCGCTTCGAAGCTCGTTTCCTTGCTTAAAGCGTAAAGCCTGAAATAATACCTGTGTTGCCCATGCCCTCGTGGTGGGCAAGGACCGTCATAGCCAATTTGCTCAAAGTCGTTATACCCTTGTGTTCCGATGCCAGGCACGCTTTTGTTTTTCGGAATCCCCTCGGGAAGCTTCGAAAGTGTTTGTGGCATGTTGTAGAGCACCCAGTGCACAAAAGTTCCCATCGGCGCATCTGGGTCTTCCACTATAAGCGCAAAAGCCTTGCAAGAAGGCGCGCCAGTCCACTCAAGCGCTGGTGAAACGTTTTCGCCGTCACACGTGTACTTTTTGGGAAACACACCCTCAAAGGTTGACTTTATCGCAAACATTTTGAGTAAAAGCGCGCAAAAGGTTTTAAATCTTTGGTCAGCCCTTCCAAAAGCCCACGACCAAACCGATAAGAAACGCGATAGGAACAGTGGTGATGAGCGGTCCTACTACGTGATAAGCTGAGCTCACAATGCTAGGAACGTGACTCAGAAATTGTGTGGCATAGGGCGAGAGAGCGTTTAAGCCAGCAAATGAGGCAATGAGCGCCGCAAGTATCACAAGCACCGCGGAAACCACAGCCTTCTTGATTGCTACGCCAATAAGTAACCCCACTATGAAAAACAGTATGAAAGAGCTTATGCTCGGTGGTAAATAAGGTATCAGTGTCTGCATCAAGTAAAACAACTCGCTCGGTAATATATTCTTTGTTGTGCACAAAAAAGCTTAAGGTCACAGCCGAAATGTCCTCATATGTTTAGAAGTGCTGGCTTTTCGATAGGAGACCCTTTTGAAAAAAGAATAGGTCAAGTGATAAAAAAAGGCTTGGAAAAAACGGACGTTGCGCTACTTGGGGTGCCATGGGATGGTGCGGCCGCGACAAGAGCAGGAAGTAGAGCCGCCCCAAAAAAGATTAGAGAGCACTTTTATTCGCTTCCTTATCAGGGTGGCTTTGAAATCTGCGACTACGGCGACGTTGACACTTTAAACGGTGATCCTCAAGAAACATGGAAAAGAACGGTTGAAGCGGTAAAACTTTCGGTTCAAAACTCTCTTGAGACGCTCGTAATGGGTGGTGACAGCACTTCTTCTTACTGCGCTTTTAAGGCTTTTTGTGAACTTGAAAAAGAGCCTTGTTATTTGCTTTTTGACGCTCACCCAGATGTGAGAGTTGAGTATCCCGGTTTGACAAGTGGGCGAGTTGTTCGCTGGATTCGTGAGGCAAGTGCTTCTTCAAAAATAATCGTAGTCGGGGTAAGAGAGCACTCGAACCATCCCTATTTGTTCACAGAAGCAAAAAAGCTCAAAGTTGAAATCATAACGATGAGTCAAATTGAAAACCAGGGCTTGAACACGCTTTTAGAGCGCCTACTAAAAGAGCTCAGCGGTCAAGCGCTACAAATCAGCGTGAACATGGACGCTTTTGACCCTTCGTGCGCCCCAGGTGTCAACAGTCCTTCGGTGGGAGGCTTTTATCCGCGTGAGCTTCTCTGGTTGGTTGAAAAACTTTGTCAAACACTCAAACCCAAGCTTTTCGATTTGGTCGAACTCACACCGTGCTACGACGTGATGGACATGAGCGCACTGCTTGCTGCGACAACGTTGAGCAAAGCGATATGGGTCAAGCGCGCCTAAATGTCAACGTAAACTCTTCCATGCTCCACCTTTACGCTGTATTTGCGTAGTGGTTTTTCGGCTGGAGGCGTGACCACTTCACCCGTTCTGATGTTAAACTGCGAAAGGTGGAGCGGACAAGTTAGCACGTCTTCTGTGACAAACCCGTTCCAAAGTTCTGCGTATTCGTGCGTGCAGATTCCGTCAAGCGCAAAAATTTCGTTTCCGAGCTTAATCAGTATGTAATCCCTTCCGTTTTCACTAAAGTGAAAGGGTGTTGAATCTCTGAGCTCTTCGACCGAACAAACGGGTTTGAACATACTTAAAGTGCGAAAAAAGGTCTTAAAAGATTCGCGCTAAATCTGATCAGATTAGCAACTGGTGAGTATAGCGGCCAAGCGTTGAAACTCGTACGCCATCGATTTTAACCGAAATCGTTATTACTTTGACGAAAACTATTTAAGGCGTGTCTATCGCAAAGCAGCTTCTCGAAGAGCTTGAGACTAACGAAGAAGTAAGAAAGCTCTTTTTGAGCAAAATGGTTGTAAGGATTGCGGAAGAGCCCACTTTGAGGCTCACGCTGCTACACTCTTTGCTCACAGAGGTTGCGACGAAGCACGACTTGGAAGCAACCAAGCACGACGTGAACAAAAGGATTGACGACTTGAACAAAAGGATCGATGATGTGAACAAGAGGATTGACGATTTAAGAAGCGAAATAAATTCGAAGTTCGATGCCATGAACAAAAGGATCGATGATTTAAGAAGCGAAATGAATTCGAAGTTTGACGATTTGAAAAAAGACATGCGTACCCACTTCTTTGGGTTTATGGGAGGAATTCTTGCGACTATAATCACGGTTGTTATCACAAAACTCATTTAAAAACAATTTTATTTTTGTGGTATAAATAATCGTGATGAGCGAAAAAGAGCTTTACGATGTATTGGCAGAACTGGGACTTACAAAATACGAAGCACAAGCTTTCGTCACACTTTGTAAAAGCGGGCCTATGAAGGCGGATAAGCTGTCCACGCTTTCCCGTGTTCCAAGCTCGTGGATTCACAGCGTGCTCAAAAGTCTTGTTGACAAGGGTTTGGTTGAAAGCGAAGGAAGTTGGCCAAAAACTTACAGGGCGGTTCCAATAAGAACTATACTACCAGAGCTTGAAAAAAAGCTAAAAGAGAAATTAAAAAGAAGTAGAAGGCTTCTCTTAAGCCTTGAAAAGGCGGGAGAGCAAAAAGGTGAACCTATCAGGGCGCTTTTATTTGTCGGAGAATCCCTTTTTCAAAGATTGAAAGAGTACATTCAAAGCTCTAACAGACTTATTGCGATAGTAAATCGCTCTGACGAAGAGGTTTTGTCTTTGGTCAAACAGAAAGAAAATGTAAAACTTGAGTTAAGGGATCATGGTGTGACGGCACTCGCCACTCGCGAGTCTGTTTTTGTTGTTTTTAGAGTGGGAAAGGAAAGGCTTGGGCTTGGCGCGCTTGTGTTTTCACGTCGCCTGTCAAAACTTGTTGAAAGAGAGTTTCAAGCTTAACCCAAGAATGGAAGTGGCACACTCAAGTTGAAAAACATCGAAACGAGAATCAAAACAGTAAGTAGTTGGTGTACAGGAACCAAAATTCCAGGTTTTTCCGCAGATTTGTTCACAGCTTGGTAAACGAGCACCCCAACGCCAATTTGCACCATTAAAAGAATGAAAGCCACCGTGTAAATTCTAACAAAGTACGCAAGTGTGAGTGTGAAAAGAAGTGCGGATAACCCGTGAACCACCCAAATCCACTGAGCCAAAGTGTTTGGCTTAACAAAGTGACCTATTGGCTTTTTGAAACCCCTTTGCCCTGTAACAACCCCTCCTAGAAAAAGAACAAGCAAAAATGAGTGCAATGGGGTTTTTGTCAAAAGGTACACGCCCAAGTTTGTTTGCGAATCCGTTGCGATGAGAAGATACGTGAGCAAAGTGAGATAAGCCAAAAGGTCGTGCAAACCCTGAAACAAAGAAGGCGCTTTGCCCGCTAAAACGTAGAGTGTGGCCATCCCGAGTAGCGCTGTGAGCGCGATCAGAACAAAACCAGTTATTTCTGGTAGTGCCGGTTTGAGAACAAGGATCACAAGCGAATTCAAACCAAGTAGCGTCGCGATGATCCTGTGCCAAACCTCTGGGTCTCCAGCCTTGGCGAGTCTTGCCATCCCTCTTGTATACGGCCACTTTGTTCCCAACGAAAGCCCATATCCGTAGCCTTCTACTGTGCCACCTACAACGATTAGCAAAGCCGCCAAAATCGCTTGTGCGCTCGCCAAAGCACCAACTAGCATAATGGGCAATCGTTTGCCCCTTATTTAAGCGGGACGAGTTCGCGTGTGTTCGAATAACAGGTTGTGAGCGCGCAATCCTAGCTTGCGAGCTCTCCACACAGCATCTTCACTCCTCCAAAAACTTTACACCGCCTTGCCAAAGCTCTGATGAAAAAATGAGCGCGTCTTGCGCTTTTGACGAAAAAGCGAGCAAGAATTCTTGTAGCTTGTTTTTTGGGACAAGACAGTGTAAAGCGTCTCCGATCATGTTTTGTGTGGCGCCTAGCGCGCCCAGTTTTTTCGCAAGCTCCGCAAGTTTAAGAATTCTTTCGCTTGCTAAACCAGTGTTTTTCGCAAAAGAAAGCGAGTGCTCTAAAAGAGACTCGGGCGTACACTCTTCTAGAACCTTTTTCATGGTTATTCTCCCTTGTTCGTTCACTTCGCGCTTCTTTACCTCATTAAGTAGCACGCTTGATTTTTCTATCGCGCCAAAGTACGCGCAAACGAGTGCGTAGTTTGAGTGGTCAAATATCAAAGCGTCCACTCTACCCAAAGAGGGTGCACCCGGTTCAGTTACCAGCCCTACTGCGCCAGCGCCGTAAACCAAGCCGGTGACCGTTCCTAAACCCGTGACAGACTGAATTTCAGCGATATGAGCAAAATCAGCGGCTTTTAGAAGTGTGAGTTTTAACCCGAAAAGGTCGGACAGCGCGATTGCGGTGGCAAGAGCCCCAGCGCCACTTGTTCCAAAACCCGCGCCAATTGGCGCTTCTACCATGTGTTCCACTTTGACAAAATCAAAACCAAACTTCTCGCGCATTAGTTTGACGACATTGAGCGTGGTTTTCGCGTCACTTCTTTTTCTTCCGTTGATGTAAACCACATCGCTATCCCATTCGCTCACTTGCGTTGTCGTTCCGATTTTGAGCTTAAACCCCCCACCTCTTGAGCCAATACGAAGAGGGTCGGTTATACGCGAGCCGTCCGCATTCGTGTCACACACCTCAAAAAAGCTAGACACCGCAGAAGGCACAAACACCTTTCGTGACGAGTTTGGCATCCTTAAAAATTTGTGTGAGTAGATAAAAGCTTTCAGAACTCTTATTTTGCTGCGCGCAAATACTCTTTTAATGAAAATCGCGATTGTAGGACTTGGTGTTGCTGGTGGTTACTTGGCCGCAAGGCTTGCGCGTGAAACAGAACACGAAGTTTATGGTTTCGACGCTCTTTCTAGTGTCGAAACAAGGTGTGCTTGGGGTGCATCGAAGCACGAGCTTGGGGCGATCGTTAAGGCGCTCGACATAAACTTTGAGGATTTTGTGCTTTTTGAAGGAAAGAGAATCAAGGTGATTTACCCAGATTCTTATGAATCCACAATACCACTTGTTGGGCTTGTGACTTTTGACAAAGACGCGCTTGAAAGGGAGTTTCTAAGACTCGCAAAAGAAGCTGGTGCGAAACTTCAACTTGGGAAAAGAGTCTCTCTGAACGAGCTTTCGAGTTTTGAGCTTGTGGTGGACGCAACAGGAGTTTACCGCGCGATTTTGCCCAAAATCAAAGAGGACATGATTATGCCAAACTTGGAGTACAGGGTGCAGTATGATGAAATGCCGTTTGACGACTTCACAATTTTTCCGTATTCCAAGCTGGGTGGTTACACGTGGTTCTTTCCGCTTGGAAGTGGTATGGCACACGTAGGCGGAGGGGACAAGTTTCACAGGCAAAGGGAGTTTGTCGAAAGCTTTATGCAAAAGCACAACGGAAAGAAGTTAAAGACGATAGCAAGACCAATCAGAATTGTGCCTTTTGAACACGCGCAACCAATTTTTTTAAAACGTGAAAACCAAATTGTGGTTGGCGCCGGTGAATCGATAGGTTGCGTGTTTCCGCTTTTGGGAGAGGGCATAATACCCTCTTTGCAGTGTGCGCAGCTACTATTTGAAAACATAACGCAAAAAATGGGACTCGACGAATACGTGAACGCTTTAAAGAACAAATTCTTTTACTTTGAGCCAATTTTCAAGATCATTATCGCAAAATGGAGCGGAAGGTGGTCTGAAGCGCTAAAAGCGCACCTAATTCCTTCGTATATAAGAGTAAAAAGAATGGAAAAAAGGTTTGGTTTTAAAATAAGAATGCGAGACTTGCTAGACGTGTTTAATAGGACATAGCGCGTAGCGCGTTTGTTATCCTTTCTGCCGCTTCTTTTAAATCTTCAAGCGAGCTTGCAAAAGAGAATCTGACAAACCCTTCGCCTGATGGTCCAAAGGCGTTCCCAGGAACGCCCATCACTCTTGCCTTTTCTAGCAGAAACTTTGCGGTCTTTTCCGAAGACTTTTCAAACTTTGAAAAATCCGCAAAAACGTAAAACGCGCCTTGCGGCATTGTCGCGCTCACCACAGGAATTTCGTTTAAAGACGCAACAAAAAAGTTCCTTCTCTTTAGGTACTGCGCCACCATTTGTTTTACGATGTCTTGAGGACCTGTGAGCGCAGCGATAGCCGCTCTTTGCGCAATCGAAGAGGGGCAGGCGTTAAAAGTGGAGTTGAGCGAAGCCACCGCTTCGATTATTTTTTTAGGACCTGCGACGTAACCCACCCTCCAACCCGTCATCGCATAGCTTTTCGATAGGCTGTTTATCGTGATCGTTCTTTCGAACGCGTCGTCAACTGTGCCCAAACTCACGTGTTCGTTTCCGTCATAAACAATCTTCTCATAAACTTCATCAGATATCAAGTAAATACGCCTTCTTTTTGCGATTTCCGCAAAACCTTCTAAAACCTTTTTCGAGAAAACAGCGCCAAGAGGGTTTGAAGGCGTGTTGACGATTATCGCTTTCGTTTTTTGTGTAATCTTCGATTCAATTTCTTCAATGTCTGGTGTAAAACCGTTTTCACGCTTAAGCGAGTACCTTATCGAAACAGCGCCTGCGACACTCACCATGTGTTCATAGTTTGGCCAGCCAGGGTCTGGTAAAAGAATTTCATCTCCTTCGTTTAAAAGAGCAAGCAAAGTAAGGCTCAGCGCGCCCGTTGCTCCGTTTGTCACACAAATTTGCTCTGGATTATAATCCAAGCCGTTTTCTTCCTTAAGTTTTTGTGAGATCGCCTCTCTAAGCGGTTTTATTCCGAAGTTTGACGTGTAGTGCGTGAATCCTTCTTCAGCCGCTTTTTGTGCCTCTTTTATCACGTGTTCTGGTGTTGGAAAGTCTGGATCGCCCGCTTGTAGTTTTATCACGTCACTTGAACCTACGCTGTCTGAAAGGATCCTGATTACCGAAAGGGGCAATTTAGAAACCCGTGTGGAAAGCTTTTCTTCTACCAATTTGGTCACTTCACTAAGAATAAGGGTAAATATAAGCATAATACAAAGAAATACAATTGTTCAACTTTCAATGTGTAATGAACAACATATATCAAAAAAGCTATAAGAATAAACTTTTTTTGCAGTTTGAGTAACCATTAGCACAAAATTTCGTAACACTTCTTTGTACTGTCCTGTAAATCTGAATGAGATTTAAATTTGAACAAATAATACAAAAATTGTTGTAATATATACTTAATAAAACAAATAAACCTGAACAAATTCTAATTGTTATAAAATGTTGTATTTAGTTGTCGCAAAAAGGTTTATATGATATTTCACTAGTATATCTGTGAATTGACATGAGAAGGTTGAGAAAAAAAGACGCGATTTCTAGGGCCACGGCGATAGTGATCGTCGTGGTGATAGTGATCGCCGCAATCGCAATCGGCTTTGCGCTTTCAAGGCACCCCACAACTTCCACTACTACTACGACAACTTCCACAACCACCACTACTACTACGACAACTTCCACTACTACTACGACAACCACAACAATTTCGTTCACGCCCAACTTACAGGTTGTCGCTCAAGGAACGCCAGTTACCTTCATTGTGTCTGGCACATCACCAGGCGAAGTGGTGAGTTTCTACACTGGTGATGGTAGGTCTTTCAACGTGA
>Ga0208559_100011_pt1 | contig 76514 bp, 89 predicted proteins | sample BED_Mat_host_6_1_FD_187138 | JGI IMG/M metagenome (GOLD analysis project Ga0208559, IMG submission 187138) | Extremophilic microbial mat communities from Yellowstone National Park, USA - BED_Mat_host_6_15 (SPAdes) (version 2) | ecosystem: Environmental > Aquatic > Thermal springs > Hot (42-90C) >...
GGTTGAAGCAGATGTAGCAGATAACTTTAAAGAATGTAATGGTAGAAAGTTAATGAAAATTAGGATAAAAAATCTATACGAAATCAATAAATTGTATATAGAGGCAGTAGAAAATGATTGTTTAGGAATAATCTTTTCCCTAAATAATGAGAAAAGAAAATTCGTGATAAAGTATGGAGACCTTCTAAGCCATCAACCCAGCTACCCACCGCCAATACCAGCGTTTTATATTAAGGAGAACGATTTTCCTTACATAAAGGGTAGGTGTAGAATATCACTAAAAACTGACATAAACCCTTTTGCAACAGGTTATATTATCGAAGCCATAAGAAATTCGAAAAATGAAAATAAGATAATACATATTACAGCACATCATGATCATTGGTTTAAAGGAGAGAGAGACAATCTTTTAGCAGTGGCTTTATTGAGAGAATTTAGATCTAATGTTTACGAAACCCATCTAATTTCATTTACTGCAGAGGAATCGGGCTCTTTAAATTTCTCAACCTTCTCATGGTCACATGGTTCTAGAGAATTTTTGAAAAATTACAAAAACACTGACGATATCTTACTTAACATCAACATGGATAATATAAGTGAGGAAAGTTTGATCTTAAAAGCTGTACCTGGACTTCTTGAACTCTCCAGGAAATACTTTAAAAATGTAGTTGAAAGCCCTGAGATATATAGCGATGGGTATTCATACATAAAAGTTGGAATTCCAAGTATTACAATAGAGAGTTTAGGAAATATTCATTATCATGGTGAATACGACGTTATAGAAAATGACAAGTCTAACGCATTTTTAAATGCGAGTACAATATTAGATATAATTAATAGAATAATTAATGAAAATATAGAGTATAAAACACGTGAAATGAAAGAAGAACTTAAGAAAGATCTTGTGGAATTACCAGCAGAACTAAAATCATACTTAGTAAATGTTGAGGATTTACTTGATAAAAATTATATGGAGGCATATAGAGAGATTGTAAAATTATATGGAGGCATACTAGAACTTAATCAACCTTATTCTACAGTTGAACTATTTCATAAGATTAAGGGATTAAAAATTGCAAGAAAAAATGACGTTTGTATCGAGGATTTAGGATGTATAAAAAGACTAAGAAATGATGAAATATTTTACAGGTTTTATTTATATTATATTAATGAATTAAAGGAATCAATAACTACCGAATACATTAACAAAATTTATTTCGTATTAAAGAAATTCTTCTAATTGCTTAAGACTGGATATTACAAAGTCTGCATAAAGTTCGGCGTTTTTCACTTTACCTTCTCTGTCTATTAGCACACTAATCATGTTAGCCTTTTTAGCTGCTAAACAATCTTTTACTGGCTCGTCTCCCACAAAAACACACGAAGTGGGATCTACTGAAAGCTTTTCGCATGATATTATAAACGGCTCTAAATTAGGCTTTGGTCTAATACCTCCTTCTCCAGCTATTAATATCAAATCGAATTTATCTATTAAGGGAAAGGTTTTCAATCTACTACTTTTATTTCCCCCTTCTCCATCACTATTTGTAATTATGCCAAGTTTATATCCCTTACTATCTAGATATTCTATAATTTCCTTTGCATCTTCGTATGGTTCAGTTTGGCTAGCAATTGACCAATACAAGCTAGTCCAATCGTAAAGCTGAGACTTATCTATGTGAACAATATTTAATGATTTTAGAATACTCTCCCACCATTTATTTCTATTATACTCCCCTTGGTTATCTAATTTCTTACTTTCCTCTTCTACTAATTTCTTAATTATATTTATGTCAATTTCTTGTCGATAATTCTCCTTTATGTACGTATATATATCCTTACTTACAGCATCTAAAGCGTCCTTAGCCTTCGTACTAAAGTCGACTAATGTATCATCAAAATCAAAAAGCACTGCCTTTACATTATTGAATATTTTATAATTAATCGACAATTCGACTCACGACAAGAAATCTTCTACTTTAGGTAGCTCTTTAGGTAATCCTTTCCTCTCTCTAATCTTAGTAACCACATCCAGTAAGATACTATCCGGAACCGGAGCCCATCTACTAAACTCAGTACCCCAGAACGCTCTACCTCCAGTAGATCCTCTTAGTTCACTCGCCATATCATATGACTCTGAAACTGGAATCTCAGCGGTTATCCTAGACATGTTAGCTATTTGAGAGACGTCCAATATCTTTCCTCTTTTTCTCGTTATTACTGCAGTGACATTACCTATAAGATCTGCAGGCACTCTTATGTCCAGTTTCTGTATTGGCTCTAGTAAAGTCGGTCTGGAAGTTAAGAATCCTGCAAATATGGAGTTTCTAACTGCAGGGTATATCTGAGCTGGGCCTCTATGGGCAGGATCCTCGTGTATTACAGCATCATGTAAGATGACCTTAACACCTCTAATTGGTTCATGAGCTAAAGGACCTTCTTTCATAGCTAACCTAAATCCTTGAAGTACTGTATCCATAACTTCCCTTAAATGCTGGACACCACTAGTTAAATCTACAAAGACGTTAACGTTTTCATCTATTGCAATAATTCTCTTAGCTTCATCATAGTCCCAACTGGCTTCATCTCTTAATATCTTAGCCATCTCCTTGCTATCCATATCCTCCCTTATCGTGCCATTACTTATTAGCTCTATAGTCTTGTCATTTAAAGGCTCCACACTTAAGTAGAATTTGTTATGCTTATTTGGAGACTTTCCTTCAAATACTTGGCTCTTAGCTCTTATACTTTCCCTATAAACAACAATTGGCGGAGTAGTAACTACGTCAATACCATAATTCTCACGTAATAGCTGTAATGATACCTCTAAATGTAAGAAACCCATTCCAGATAACAGGTATTCTCCAGTTTCTTCATTTATTTTAACCACTAAGTTTGGATCTTCAATACTAAGCTTCCTTAATGCATCAATCATCTTAGTTAAATCTTTAGGATTCTTAGGCTCTACGGCTATAGTAACTACTGGTTCAGATATGTAATGTAATCTTTCAAAACTTCCTTGAACATTACTAAAACCAACAGATATAGCTGTCTCACCGGATCTTGCTCTATCTAAACCTAATACTGCTGCGATATTGCCTGCTGGAATTTCTTCTGCAAGTTCCCTAGTTGGACCCATGTATAGGCTAACTTGAAGTATCCTCTGTGAGGTCTTAGCGTTAACTAACCACAATTCTTCACCAGACCTAAGAGTACCTGAGAATACTCTTCCTGTTGCCACTAGTCCTGCATGAGGATCGACTTTCATATCGGTTATCATAAATACTATGGGACCATTCGGATCAGCATTTAACATCGCCTTAGCTAATTCATTATCTAGATCTCCTTTCCAGATTTTTGGAATTCTATACTTTTGCGCTTCAATAGGATTGGGAACGAACTTTATAGCAGCATCTAGTAACGCTTCATTAATAGGAGCTTGCGCAGCTAGCTCTTCAAGTTTAGACTTATCAGAAGCAGTGTATGCGTCAATAACATTCTTCATATTAATTCCTTTTTTCTGTGCCATAGGTAAACTAAATCCCCATTTATCTTTAGCAGATCCAAATATCACATTTCCAGCTTGTGGATTAATCATCCATTTTTCTTTAAATTCTGGTTCTCCATACATATCAATTAAGTTATTAACTTGCCTAATTATATCTAATAACCTATTTAACATTTCTTGTGGGCTTAATTTTAATTCCTTTACCAATCTATCTACTTTGTTTATAAATAGAATTGGTCTGACTCTCTCCTCCAAGCTTTGCCTTAATACTGTTTCAGTCTGTGTCATAATTCCTTCCACTGCGTCTACAACTACGATTGAGCCATCTAAAACTCTTAGACTCCTCGTGACTCTTCCGCTGAAATCAACGTGTCCAGGTGTATCAATTAAGTTAATGACATAACCTTTACCTTCCGCTTCGTGATACAAACTAATGTTAGCAGCCTTTACTGTTATACCTCTTTGTTGCTCAACACTTAAGTAATCCAATGCTAGAGCTTCCCCTGCTACTTTAGGAGATATTATACCAGATGCTGCCAATAACGTATCACTAGTTGTGGTTTTTCCATGATCCACGTGAGCAATTATACCTATATTCCTAACTCTCGTTCTATCTTTCATTAGGCTTAGAACTTGCTCTACTGTCTTATATCTAGGCAAATGAAATCACCAACTTCTTGCACTTAAACTTCTCTAGACCCATATTAAAAGGTAATGCTAAAAAAGAGACTAAAAAATTTAAAGGAAATCAAATAAAGAGGTACTTTTCTTACTATCATTATCAGCGTTAGTTTTAGAATAGTGTGCCCTTAAAATTTTATAAATATCCTCAGCTTTTTTCCTACTACCTAATGCTTTTTCTAATTCTGATATAGACGCATTACAAATATTCTGTATAGTTCCAAACTTAAGTAGTAGCCTTTCAGCAAGTACAGAACCAACATTAGGAAAAGATTCTACAATATAAAGTTGCATATCAGAAATACTTTCTAGTTTAGCCTTATTATGTAAATTAATTCTCCTACTCCCATTTTCGCCAAATTGATACTTCTCTGCTATTTTTTTCAAAACTTCCGCAGTATCTTTTTTATCTCTAGAATAAAATACTTTAACATCATAATCAATCGTGGCAGAAATTAAAGCGCTGTTTATCGCTCTCCACTTTTCAGTTATTTTCCTAATTTCATTAATATCACCTTCAACAATTAACATTGGAAAATTATAAACCTCTGAAAGCCTACTGATTTGGTCAAAAAACCTCTTGTCAAAAACCGAATTTACCAAATCATTTACCGACTTCCTCTCTACTGCAGCATCTTCACCTATCACATAATCAGCAACACTAAGTTGAGAGAATATTACTGTAATTCCCAACTCCTTTAATAATTCTGGTATACCACTAGCCTTTTCCCTATCATCAGCATAAATTCTAATTACCATAACACTAATAAGTTATTTAGCTTAAGCTTTTATACCTGTTTGGCCACCTTGCGGATAATATTTCGATAACATCTCATTTATTTTAGCTTGTAAGTCTTCTAGCTGCTTTCTTAAAATACTTTCTTGCTTCTGATAAGTCCTTGATCTGAGTTCTAACAATTCTTTCCTATCATTAAGCTCCTTTTCTACTGATGTCTTATCCGATTTAACCAATAAATTCCCTACAATCTTATAAATAGTAGCATCTGCATTAAGAACTGATAATTCTTCCAATACCTTGTTTATCTCCCTTAATTCATTCTCTATAGTAGACTTTTCCAATAATAATCTATCAAGCTGATCTTTTAACTGTTGAAACTTAGCTAGTTGAGCTTGAACTTCTGGAGGTAACTTCTCGGCCACTTTTTTCCACCTCTTCCAGTGACTTTAGAATTGTATAGATCCAAAGTATATAAGAGTTCATTATAGCCCTAGCTCTTGTAATTGATGGTGCATCTATCTCAATCTGTAAAGGGGATTTCTTAATTTTTACATATTTAGTATCTATCTTTTCAATTATTATCGAATTATATATTATATCCTGTAATTCGTTTTTATTGAAATTATCTGGATAAATTGAAATCTCTATCTTCACACTTCTAATAGCATCTTCAAAAACTTAATGTTTTTCGTAGATAACGTAAACAAAAGTTCACAAATATTATTAGAGACTAGCCTCGTGTTCACAATAACCTCACAATTATTTGACAAGTTGTAGATATTCATATCGACTAGAAAATCTCTTAGAAAATCACACCTATTTAGTTCTATGCATACACTATTATGCCTTTTTATCTGATATAATGGGATATTATAGTCAGAAGGTAGTGATAAACCGTGTAATTTAAAAAAATATTTTATAGAAAAAGTTTCTAAATCATAAACAATTATTCTCAACGGATTACCATTCTTAGCTAATACGAACAATAAATATATTGCTCCTAAATTAATAGCCCTTTCAAATATCTCTTTCTTACTTTTTTTACCCCGTGTAATTTTAACTGAGTCTGGTAACAGAGAAGTTAAAATATTTAAAAAATTTCTTGTTCTAATACTAGGATCTCTAGATGAAGTTATAACTATTCTAGTACGGTGTATATGCAAGACCGGCCCACTTAGAATTACATTTCTTACAGTACCATATTCCAGAAGCCAATCTGATAACCTTACCAGTGGTCTTGCAATAGGGACATTGATGGTCATCATACCTCTTTTCCATTATTTCTTTCCACTTTTTTCTTAAAGTAGATCCATATCTAGCCCCGTATCTTCCAGCAATTCCCGTGACTTTCCCCATAATTGCCACCTATAATTAAATTCCTAACTGCTTTTTAAGTTCTTCTAAAAGCTTGACAGCTACTAATCTTGCTGTATTCTCAGCCTGATCAATATCTTGTAATGACATACTGCCCTTTCCACTCTTTTGAATCCCCACTATTTTTAGATCTGGCGTATAGGAAAAGGAAACCTTAGTGTCCATTATTGACTCTTCATCCAAATCTGGATCAACTATTAAATATTTGTCAACTTTTGCTATAGACACTGTAACTACTGGATGATTCAATGGTAATTTACCCACAACTTCATTTTTATTGACTCTAAACCCATTAGAATCTTGTTCTACCTTATACACTTTAGTATTATACAATGCTGCAACTGAGGCCAACGTACATGCATCCAATACATTCCCACCATAGTCTAATACGTAAACGTCAAGCCATACTGTCCATACACTTTTACCGGGTTCTATTACAAGTTTAGTTAGATCTAGAGCTTTAGAATCCCTTAAACTTCTATCTACTACTCTAGCTAATTCAATAGCATTCTCATCTGGAGGCCCAGGTTCAAAGGTCTCATAGGCTAAAGGTAGGAGTTCAACATTCACAATGAGGTTTCCTTGGTTAGGCGTATCTTCGTAAGGTTTATCTATTTCAAGTTTTGTCCCAGCTAATACCATTGTCGTGCCTAACTTAACTAACGCAGAACCATCAGCCTTTTTTGCATAATCCAAGGTTATAGAAAGAGGTCTATAATCCGTTAATTTTCTTCCGTCTTGCCTAGTGCCTTTCTCAAAAAGACTTACTATACTTTCCTTCTTAATTAAAGGTATAATATTTTGATTCGATGGAGTTGAAGACAATTCTATACACCCTCTTCTTTAAACTCTACATACTTACTTTTTAGAGCCTCCCTCTCTAAATTATATATTATATTTATACCCTTAACTGATAAATCAAAAGCTTGCCTAAATTCCTCCGGAGTCATATTACCATTTAACTGAAATAACGTTACCTGGTTTAAAGACGGCATCATTGCAACCGGCATATCAGCCTCTCCCCACATATCCTCGGGTTCATTTAAATCTAGAACTATTACTCCATCAGCCTTCCCTACAGCTACCCCAGCTATTAAATCTCTCATAGGAATTCCAGCATCAGCTAACGCCAAAGACGCAGCCATCAATGAAACTAATCTGGATCCCGCGTCTGCTTGTAATATTTCAGTAAAAACATCTATGGCAGTTCTTGGAAACAATTCCACTAAAACAGCTGATTCTAAAGCTTCTCTTATAACCTTAGAAAGCTCAATCTCTCTTCTACTAGGTGCGGGATTCTTTCGCTCGTCTGTAGAGAATGGTGTCATATGATATCTAACTCTTAATACTGCCCTATCCGGAAGAGATAAGTGTCTTGGATGCATTTCTTTTGGACCGTAAACCGCTGCTATAGCCTTTGTATTTCCCATCTCAAAAATCGCTGAACCATCAGCGTTTTTGAGAACTCCCAATTCTATCTTTATACTCCTTAATTCATCTGGCTTTCTACCATCTATTCGCTTTCCATCTTCAAGGATTAGTTTTGGTCTCTCCACTTGAAGCATTTCTCTCACCTAATTTTTCCTCAATGAATTGTTTTATTCTATCTGTCAATCCTTTTATATGTGACTCATTTTCAATCTTCCTAATGGCCTCGATTAAAATTTCTTCAGAAAAGCGGGAAGGACAAGTAGCCCATATTCTACCATTATTGGCAACAAACATACTGCATCCACTTTTTGAGGTCAAAGTCTCATACATACTTTTATTCTTACCTATAACACGCGGAACTTTAACTGGCATTATATCAATGACTATACCATTATTCACACGACCTAGATCCTTGCCCTTAACTGATAAAACGGGATCTATTGATCTATCAAAATTTTCAATTCTAGCTATAACATAGTCACCTACATCTAAATACCTCGTTAAATCCTCTCCAACATTAACGGATCTTCCTAAAAGATTTGAGGCTGGTAAATATGCCTTATAAGGCGATTTTATGTCAACCACCCAACCATAGATTTCAACGTCCTCCACTAAACCTATTACCACATCATTGACCTTAGGATAGTAAAACGAACCTTCCAACGGAATCACTTCAAACTGAGTATCTTTTACATCAAAAAGTCCAACAACTGTGGAGTAATATTTACTATTAACCTTTAATATATAAGGAGACCAAGGAATCTGGAACTCGCCTTCAGCTAATAACTCGCCAGGCACTACTATTGATCTTGGCTGTAAAACAATTTTCTGGGACTGACTCATTTCTATCTCACTTGCAATACTTTAACTTCAACTTCTCCTTTTGTCAGATTATTTAACTTATCTATAACGTCTTGCTGTGCACCCGCTGGTATTTCCAATTCAGCTAATAATGTACCATCTTCTAACCAATTGGCTTTTTTTACCTCCCCTAAGTTATGTAATTGTGATCTAACCTTAGAGCTATATTCTGATGGTACTTTAATACTAAGCAGAGCTCTCGCTATTTTAATTGGAATTATCTTAGAAATCTCCTTTACTATTTGCATAGCTTGTGCCTCCACGTCTTTGTTTAAATCAATTTGTATTCTAGCTTGTTCCATTGCCATCTCTAATCTAGTTGGCGGAATTGGTAAATTAGTTTTGGGATCAACGGCGTTTCTATGAATAAAATCAATTATTTGCTTTCTCTTAGTATCTAACATCTCTTTCCTTTGTTCTGCAGTTACCGGTAATTCACCTTTAAGTAAAATTTCTTTTACAATTGTCTCGAAATCAGTAGTACCAAAAACTTTTTTGAGTGATGCTGGAGATGCTTTCAAACCTTTCTTCACGTCCTTGTAAATAGTGTCAGAAACTACTACATCAGAAAGACTTATGCTCTTCCCACTTCTAAAAGCTAATGCTTCTTTTGGCTTAGCTAATATCTCAAACCTCTCTCCATGTGAGTCGTATTTAACTACTACATAATCACGCTCCTTCGTCATAAAAAAAATCCACCTTATTATAACTTCTGTAAATACATATTCTTATCTTCACTGGTCATTTTTAGAAATAGCCCAGTTTGGGTTGAGGCATATCCTATTTCCACAGTATTTGGAGTTAACTTTTCATTAGGCTTAAGAGTAGCCGATAAGGCCTTTAAGGCTAGGAGTATAGTATCTTCTATAGTCAAGTCCTCCTTGTAATTCTTCTCTAAAAACTCAGTAGCTGTATAATAACCTTGTCCTATTGCAACAGCTTGATATGGCATATATTGCCCACTAGGTTCAGTCATATATAGTTTAGGAACTGATTTGTCTATTCCTGCAATCACTAGTGCAACACCAAATGGTCTAACTCCTCCATGTTGTGTGTACATTTGCTTAACATCAGCAACTGATTTTGTTAGATAATCAATACTAACTGGTTCATCATATATTAACCTATGTTGTAATGCTATATTTCTCGCATAGTCTATTAAAACTCTACCATCAGAGGCTAGCCCAGCAAAACTGCACCCTACATGATCGTCGATTAAAAATACTTTCTCTATACTATCTACATCTAATAATGATTGGGCTTTTCTTTTCTCGCTTGCAATAACAACACCAGATTTTGATTTAATACCTATTGCTGTCCATCCCTTTTTTACAGCTTCAAATGCATAGTCTACTTGATATAGTGATCCGTCGGGCGAGAATATGGTTATTGCCCTATCATATCCCATAGCGGCTGGTCCGAACGCCATATACTATTCACTCATGAAATACTGAGTAATCCCTAATTTTAAAAATATCGTTCAGCTCGTCGCAGAGAACATCATCGATACAGTCTGGAGCGGCTTCATCACTTTAATCCGATTAGTTTTTTAGCCTTTTTTAAGCTTCCGGTTGTTCTTCTTGGAACTATAAGTATTTTGTTACCATTAATTTCCTTAGCAAAAGGTAAACTAGCTAAAACAGCCTTATAGCCTATCCTATTAGTAGATATAATCCCTTCTTGAGTATCCTCTCTATATGTAACAACTTTAGGATTTGCAATATTAAGCCATACATTACCTAATAGATCCTTCAAGGAGTTACGAACAACCCTCTCTAAATCATCACCTTTTACTTTGGATTCTGCAATAACGTAAAACACTATATATCTTTTAGCTCTTACTATTTTCTTATTTTTCACAATATTAAGGTTTAAGCTCTTTTTTCTGAGATATAATACAGTTAATATGAGAAGCCATAATATTAATATAATGTCAATTATTAGTTGAATTGAGTTCATTCAACAACTTTATGGGATTTAATATAACAAACTTATAAGCTTCCTCTTCATCAGCTCCCAATACGGTCAAATAACTTATTTTAGAGATTGGACTCCAGATCTCGTTAAAATCACTTGCATATGAGGAGAAAATAATGTTAGGTATCCATTTATATGCAAACACTATAGCATTATATAATAACCCGCTAGAAGATTTAAGTGAAACTTCAACGAATTTGTCATAAGATCTTAATAGGTTTAGCATACTTTTCTTAAATATCCTCATATTATCATCAGCCAATATCACAGCATTGACCCTTTTGTTGATAATAGCATACTTTAAGGCATCTATTGAAAGAGGTTTTACAAAAACTAATACATCTCTCTCAATAAAAGGCTTCTTAAGCATCTTTTTCAGTTGATTCCCATTTTCCGCTTTTATAGTAACCCTTTTTATACCAACCAAACCATCTTCACTAAAAACCATGTTATATCCTAACCTTTTGACGTAAGGAAACAGCCTAGAGTTTAGAATGCATGATTCTACTACTAACAAGCTTCTTTATCTCCTCCTTTATATTCTCCAAAGAAGTATTAAACGAAATCATACATTTAACGACATCATCACCCTCTTTAAGAACAAGTCTACGCTCTGCAACCAAATACTGTTTATCGAATCTCAAATATAGTTTACTCCCATTCATATGGGAATCCATAGTTGTAAGAATAAACATTAATTCCGTAGTTTCAATTTTATCTAATATCATTTTAAAAAATTGCTCTCCATTCTTCTTATCAAATCTATATTCCAATATAACTATTTTATTACCGTAATGACCTTGAACAGTTGCGATATTTTTCTTTGAGCTAGAGATAAGAGGAGAGAAAAAACTCTCTATGGTATTTACTATTTTATTGTAATCCTCTGTCTCATGAATAAAAACTGAAAGTATTGCTTGATTTACTTTCATGCTCACTTTCCTGGTATTTTATCATACCTTTGTAATCTATAATACTTACTCGCTTCATGTCTCTTCTTCTCTTCTCTCTCTTTCTGTTTCCTACTCCACTTATGTTTTACAGTACCTTTAAACCCTTTAGATTTCCTCAATCCTCTAGCCTTCTTACCTGCAGATGTTAAACCTCTAAACACTCTATTCCTATTGCTAGGATCTTGAAGCCACTTATAATTAGGATCATTCTTTATTACTGGATGAGAAGGATCCACCATGATTATCTCATAATACTTGTAAAGACCATCCTCTCCAACATAATAACTACCAAGAACCTCTAAATTGGGGTATTTCCTTGCAGCCCTTTCCTCAGCTATCCACTTATATCCTTTAGCTGGACCATAACCATAAACACCCATCCTTTTTGGTCTTCTTCCCTTATTTGGTCTAGGCTTATTAAGACCTCCTCTCCTAACTCTGACTCTCACTATAACAAATCCTTGCTTAGCCTTGTAGCCTAAACTTCTAGCCCTATTTAGCCTAGTTGGTTTAGCTAACCTAACTATCGAAGGCTCTTTTCTCCATTCAATAAATCTCTGCCTTAATACACCTTTTTTCCACTCTTCTGAATTCCATGTGTTCTCTATATAGTGATACACTGATAATGTCATCTATTCTCAAAATACTATGCTAAGCATCTAATTAATAAATGTGTCCACTAAATCAGAACATATGATTACCATTGGAATTATAGGAAAGACCAATGTAGGTAAAAGTACGTTTTTTGCAGCAGCTACACTAAAAGATGTGGAAATAGCTAACAGACCATTTGTAACTATAAATCCAAATGAAGGTATAGGATATGTAAGAGTGAGATGTGTTCATACTGAATTTAATGTCAAATGTAATCCGAAGAATTCCATTTGCATAGATGATTATAGATTCATACCAGTAAAACTAATAGATGTAGCTGGATTAATACCTGGTGCTCATGAAGGAAGAGGATTAGGAAACAAGTTCCTAGATGATTTACGTCAAGCTGATGCACTAATACATGTAATTGACGCAAGTGGATCCACAAATGAAGAGGGTGTCCCAGTAGAGCCGGGGTCAAGAGACCCAGAAGAAGATATAAAGTTTATAGAAAATGAGCTCAATGAATGGTTTTATTCCATTATTAATAAAGACTGGGCTAAATTTGCAAGAACAATAGATTTGTCTGGAAAAGATCTAGTAGATGCCTTACTAAGTAAATTATCTGGAATATCTGTAAATAGATCACATATTATTGAAACTCTAAAAGCTACAAAATTGGAAAACCTAAAATTAATGCAATGGACAGAACAAGATTTAAGGGCATTAGCTAAAACTTTACGAGAAATAAGTAAACCTATGGTAATTGCTGCAAACAAGAGCGATTTACCACAAGCTAGAAAAAACATTAAGAGATTAAAAGAGAAATACAAGTGGGTTATTCCAACTAGTGCAGCATCAGAGATGGCTCTAAGGAAAGCAGCAAAGGCTGGAATAATAGCTTACATTCCAGGAGATAATGATTTTACCATACTTAAACCATTAAACGAGAAACAAAAGAGCGCTCTAGAATATATTAGAAGTAGTGTGCTACAAGTGTATGGAAGTACTGGAGTACAAGAAGCCATAAATACAGCAACATTTGATGCGTTGAACATGATCGTAACATATCCAGTAGAAGATGAGAAGAAACTGACTGACAGAAATGGAAACGTTTTACCGGACGCGATACTCCTAAAGAAAGGTTCTACTCCAAAAGATTTAGCTAACGCTATACATACGGAATTAGCAAAAGGTTTCTTATACGCTATTGATGTGAAGAGGAAAATGAGAGTTGGAGAGAATTATCAACTACAGAACAATGATGTAATAAAGATTGTGTCAAGTACCGCTAGACCTTCTTAAGTAGTATGGAACGAATTTCTCGCCTTTCTCAACATCCCTATCTACGATAGCACCTGGATAAATCCAAGCATATGCACCAATCTTTACTCCAGGTAATATGGATACGTTAATCCCAGTTCTTACATGAGCGCCTACTATTGCACCTAATTTCTTTCTTCCACTGCCTACCCTTTCATTTTTTATATTGACTTTAACTTCCTTTTCATCAAATCGTAGATTAGCTGTTATCGTTCCTGCCCCAAAATTCACATCTTCACAGATTATACTATCGCCGACATAACTTAAATGCGGTATCTTTGTATTTTCCATTATCACACTTTCCTTTATCTCATTGAACGCACCCACCTTAACGTTACTTCCTATCACGCTATATGGCCTTATATAGGCATTGGGTCCGATAACAGAATTTTTGCCTATATAAACGGGACCCTCTATATAGGTACCAGATTTTATTACAACATCATCTTCAATAATTGCCTTACCTTTAATTTTGACATTCTCCTCTATCACACCTAGATTTCTATCCTTCTCCCTATCTAAAAGGACCTTATTAGCCTCTATTAAATCCCAAGGCCTTCCTATATCTAACCATATCCCATTGTATGTAACTACCTTCACCTTATTTCCGATAAGATTTACAGCATCTGTAAGCTCAAGTTCACCTCTGCTTGATAAACCTATTTTGTCTATATATGAGAAAATATCATAGGTAAGCTTATAGATACCTGCATTAATTAATTTCGAAGGAGGATTTTCGGGCTTTTCAACTATTCTCACTAGTCTATTTTCCGAATCTTTAACTATAACGCCATATTTTTTAGGATCGTCAGATTCTGTAGCTAGAATTGCTTCTCCGTTAGTGTTAACTATTTTCTCTACTGCTTCTTTTTCAAAAAGAAGATCCCCATATATAACTAAAAATTCGTCATCCCTCTCAAGATATTTTTCCACTGCTAGTAAAGCTGCCGCAGTACCTTTTCCTTCAGTCTGCTCAACTAGGCTAACTCCTTCAATAAGTTTAAAATATTCCTTATGATTTGAATTTATTACAATTACAACATCATTAACATATTTCTTAACTATTCTAATATTTCTTAAAATTAAAGGAGTATCAAGAACAGGAACAAAAGGTTTAGGTCTTGTGTGAGTTATTGGTTCTAATCTCTCTCCTTTACCCGCTGCTAACACTACTGCTTTCAACTTGTTTACCTAAATTTTCTGGCACTTTTAGCACTTTAGTTTTTTCTATTTCAGCCTTCCTTAGTGGGTATATCTTCTTTGTTGCCTCAAATATTTCATTAGCCAGTCTCCCAAATACTACCTCTTGTGTAAAATCATCAAAGGTAAGTTCACTAGCTTTTTTGGATATGGTCTCATTAATTATTTTTCTAATCGCAGTTTTTTGAGATTGATGACATTTATACGTAGTTAGAACTAATCCCTTAACCCTTACTACATAGCCATCCTTAGTAGTAACATCAAATACGCTGTTTACTTTAGAGCTCTTTCTCCTAATTAATGATCTTAAGTAATCTCTCGAGAGCTCATGTCCAACAAATCTCGTAATCAATCTGTCCCCTTCATTGCTTACAATCTTAAAGTATAAGTGAACGTAAACTTGGCTGAAATCACCAGTGAGATCATATAAAGTCGTCTCAACTCTTCTCCCTATGGTTTGAGTCACATCGTAGGCTGGTGTAGAACCTAAGGAAACCTCTCCAAAAACTTTAGGTGCAATTATACTATACCATTTCTTCATTTTCCACTTATCCTTGATTGTCCCTCCTTTAGCTGACATTATTCATCTCCTTTTCATTGTGGATTATTCTGGTATAAAGTTTTCTCAAAAAATGCACAATGACCCTAGCCTCTTCCTCATCCTTTACTCCCTTTATAATTGTACGCTTTAGTGCTATATACATCTTATAATCGTCATCAGATCTTTTAAGCATTTTATAGAGAATTTCGGCATATCTATCTATTAATTTTATTGATTGATCAGAAATTGTAGAAGTCTGGGGATTATTCAATAATTCTCTATTTTTCCAAATTTCATATAATACTATGCCAACAGCATGAGAAAGATTAAGAACGGGATAACTAGGATTTGCTGGGATATAAAGGAGAAAATCACACTTAAATATCTCTTCTCTAGTTAGGCCAACGCTTTCTCTACCAAAAACCAATGCGACTTTCTTACCTTGAATTAAAGACAGCAGTTCCCACGGTCTTATAGATTTCCGTAAAATATCTCCATTATTATCTGCTATACTGGAAGTAGCTATCTTAATATCGACGTCATTTATAGCCTCATCAAAGTTGTTCACAATTTTAGCCTTCTCTAAAAATTCTTTCCCACCAGCGGAAAACTTGAAAGCCTCAGAAACGTTGGCCCTTGGATTAACTATATAGAGTTCATCAACCGAAAAATTTCTACATAACCTGGCAACAAAACCAATGTTATATTCACCTTCAGGCTCTACTAAAACTACCCTTATCATCCTCCTTCACCAACTCCAATCCTATCAATCTCTCATACCCAATAACCTTCTCATACTTCTGTGAAATTTTGAATCTTTCCTTATTAATAGCATATAATATCCTATCTTCATCACTTAAAGAAGAATATAGGGTATAAATTCTATTAGCTTTTACAGTTTTTAAAAAATCAACAAGAACTTTACTTCCATCCTTTCCACCAGACCAACTATACCCTATCCATTCATTATACTCCTCCACTGGTAAATAGGGAGGGTTAAAAATAGCTACATCAAAATCATACTTTCTAAGACAAGACAACAAATCGCAATTAAGAACACCTAAATAATTTGGACTTTTATACAAATTATTAACTTTTAAGGAACATAATGTAGATGTCGTCGCATATGGATTTATATCTACAAACATTACCTTTCCTCCCATTATCAGAGACCATATTCCTAAAATCCCAGAACCAGATCCCATATCTAAGACCTTTTCCCCTTTACCTACCTTTAGTAGGTTAAGTAGAATATCGGTATCATCAGAAGGTTCATACGTCTGATCATTTAAACATAACTTAAATCCACGGAATTCAACAATTCTAACACTTGCCAAGGTTTAAATTCCCTCACCTTCAAATTATTATCTGAACTAAGCCCACACAACTTAGAAGCATTTTTTAAAGTTTTATTCCTATATCTACTAATACATGAAATTAAACTATCAACATCGTCATTATATTCTCTTACCCTATTAAAAACTGTAATAATTGAATAGACTTTTGGACGAGGACTGAAACATCTTGGTGGAATTATGTCTTTAGTCTGTATATCAAACACATAATTAAGCAAAAAAGAAATATATGTAGGATCATTAAGAATCTTATCCACAAAATCCTTTTGCAAAATCAGTATAAGCTTACTTATATTGTCAAGTTTAACTACCTCCTTGAAAAAATCTGAAGTTATCTGGTAAGGTAGAGAAGAAACTAATTGACCCCTTAGTATTGGCAAATATCTTGCATCTGCTATTACAAGATTATAATTTTTCAAATAGTCTGTCATTTTCTCATCTAATTCAATACAAATATCCGGTTCTAAAAATTTAGTAATATTTCCTTTTCCACATCCAATCTCTAAAATAGGTCTGATTCCAGTATCCACGTATGAAATAAACTTTTCTATAAAACTCTTATCAATAAGAAAAACTTGTGAAAGCCTTACTTTAGCTTTTCAATATAACCCACGTAAATGAATTGCTGTTCTAATCTTTTATTTTCATCTGATACAAGAGGATATACAAACAGATAGTATTTCTCTCCACCTTGCATCTCCTTTATTATCCTCTCTACTAGTATTGAAGCCACATCCTTAATGCCTATACGCGTCTCTATATCTTTAAAACTCTCAAAGGGTTTTTTCTTTCTTTCCTCCAGAATTATTCTTAAAGTCTTTTTACCAATGTTTGGCAATAACTCCAACGCATGAAGCTTTAACGTTAATGGCTCAGCCTTGTTAAAAATCTCCACGAAGACTTTTTCTTTCTCTAAAACTATTTTATGCAAGATCTTAGGCAAATTATCTTTAGATACTGATGTAAGATCCTCGTAAGAAATATGAGCATCTACCTTAACACTGGAATTTGAGTCCAATTCAATCTTATCCTCGGGAAAGAAATCCAAATTATAAGATAGGGGAGTGAGTTCAAGCAATAAGAAGTAATCCTCACCTACAGCTTGAATAAGAGGCCTATCCCTGTGAAACTTATGCCTATCTAATGGATTACCTTCCCTCATATAATCTAAAACATACACTACTCGCTCCTTTACTACCCTTTTTCTTTGCAATTCTACTTCCCTAAGTAGTAATAGATTCTAAAAGTAAAAACTCAACTCTTAATGTATTTCCTAATTATATCAATTATTTTTTGTATGTCCTCAGAAGTATATGTCCTATTACTGTCCATTATCAAAATACTCCTTACCTCGTCAGGTGTAATAGGGCAAATACTAGCTAAAACCGCTCTAACATCTTCCCTACTTATGATACTGCTTAACTCTTCAACAACCTTCTGTGCGGACTCAGCATCGCATTTCTCTACACTATTTAAATAATCATAAGTCCTTTGTAATAAATTAGATGAACTCCCAGATTTAATTACATCACTTAGTAATTTTTTTGCCACTGAGTAAGGAATATAGTGCTCCTCAACTATGTATACAGATGACAAATACTAATCACCCACTAGAACTAAAAGAAACCAAATGTTCAGGCCTAACAATTATTACCTTTTCCTTATCGCCCAATGTGACCGAAACTAAATATGCCCTACCTCTTTTTCCAATAATTTTCCCTACTTTACCTTGATACCGTCTATGAGGCATACCGGAATGTACTGATGGGTTTATCTTTATTACGACCTTATCTCCTTCCTTATATTCAACCATTAGTCTGCTTAGAGATGGAACTGCACCCCTCTCTCTAGGACTCTTTCTTAATAAACTCCTTGATCTAGTTCGATAACCCCTCGAATGTTTAACCATAATATTCCCTCTTACTCATTATATGCCACATAATTAAGATTTTTGTTGGAAAAACATATAAGGTAAAACTGAACTCAGTATAATAGATTGCGGGGGTGCCCGAGCCTGGTCAAAGGGGGCGGACTTAAGACCCCCAAGTAAGAGATCCGCTGGCGAAGGCCTGCACGGGTTCGAATCCCGTCCCCCGCATAATAACTCTATTCGTTCAATTTTTGGAAAAAGAGGAAATTAATACTACAAAAATTAACACGAGATCTCATAATTTGACAAGTAATTCGTGGCCTCTTGTAGTAAATAACCCTTTAACTCGTTGGACTCCAATCTGGATTTACAAGTGGTAAAACGCCATTCAGATAATCCCTTACCATTTGCTCATACATTGTCTTCTGATTCCTAGTTAAACCGGGATAAGCTTCAATGCAGTTATTTATCGTAGATAAAACCTCATTATACACGTTTTTTAATTCCATAGCCCTCTCCTCAACTTGCCTATAACCATTTTCATAAGACACTTCAGACCAATCAATGGCAAGTGCAGCCAACTCAGCAATGGCTATTGGAAAAACTGCAGAAATCCCAGCAATAGTCTTTTTCTCCTTATTAATGGCATCTATTATCATGTTAAATCCCTCGCTTATATTCAGCTCCTTAGTGTAATTTGCGATACCAGCTGTAGTGAAATCAGTGGGAGACTTAACAACGTCCAAAAAGACGAATTCAACTGGATATTGCAAATTATTACCAAGTGGCACATTAATAGTTATTGTCGAGAAGGATTTGATTAGTCCCACTAATCCAAATTCTGAACAATATGTCGCACAGAAGTGTCTACTGAACACTGGAGCACCAATATCAATATCATTAAACTTGAAATCGAGATTAAACGGTTGAAATACAGTTCCTACTGCAATTCTTGTACAATACTCACTAGGCATGATTTGGTTACAATTATTTAAGACCACATCTATTGGACCATTAACCGTAACTGCAGGATAATTTGATAAACCTACCCCACTAGCTACTTGCTTAAATAAGGCCAAAGCCAGATAGATGAAAGGATATTGATCAGAAGTAGTACGAAGTTCATCAGACCTCTCTCCTCCTAACGAACTCCCTATGAGAGTTTTTGAAACATAATAACTACAACCACTACCGGGATAGATTAAATCATCTATACTTCTTGGAGAAGAAAGCGTTATTTCTGATGCTAAACTTGCGATTGCAACTACTGAAACAACACCTATTGTAGTTATGTAATCCCAAATTGCACCAAGTAGACCTTGGCAAGATTTAAACCTAGCTGGATTATACCATTTAATCTGTGCTGATACCCTTTTTAACGGTATAATTCCAATTCCTCCATTACTTATAAAAATATCCCTAGCCTTAGCAGGCAATTTTACTGAACCCCTAAACGCCGCACCACCTTGATATACTGCAATATTACTACCACCTACCCACACTGGTGATATTCCTCCAATGTAATAGTATTCTCCAGTATCCTCAGTCTTAATCAAAATACCTTGTGTCTAAAAATCTTAGTTTTCAATTCATAAGCACTTGAACTGTTTGACACGGCAACAGCTGATATTCCTTCAGCAACAGCTATGGCAGGATAAATCTCATACATCTTTTTGTTACCCCTCTATTTTATATTTATAATACTCTTTCAGTGAAATCATCTCACACTGCTGCTGTGCTATGTCTAATGAAGCACCTATTGCTCCAATAATCCCACATATTGTACTTAAGATTGAACTTAGAGATATTTCGGCCGCAGTTCCTACAGCCATATGAAATTTAACTGGTTAGTGTTTAAATATTTTTCATAATAATAGGAAGTTGATATGTATACGCATTTATCCATGTAACCATTAAAATCGTGCTTAAAAGAAAAATGTAATCCTTCTAAAGTTAGGGTCATTCACGTATCCTTTGCGAATTCAGTTTATTTAAAGAATCGTAATGAATTTAATCAAATACCACCCCACTGACTAGGTGGAGATCCACGCTCAGTAGTTTACTTTGTTTTATCCATCTTATTCACAAATTACAATTCGCAAAAGAGACCTGAATCGCCCAAAGTTATAATGGTAATAATTTATTACCAAAAACTTCTACTTACTTTAACATGCGGGGGTGCCCGAGCTAGGTCGAAGGGGGTAGGCTCAGGCCCTACTGGCGAAGGCCTTCGCGGGTTCAAATCCCGCCCCCCGCAGTGATAAAATTTGCATACTTGGATAAACAGATAAAAATCCTAAGCTTTTTATGTTCTTTCGATAAAAAACTTCCGATGAGCTACAAAATAAAAGACCTTTCTCTCGCAAGTGAGGGAAAAAAGCAAATAGAATGGGCAGAAAGACACATGCCAACATTGATGGAAATAAGGAAGAGATTTGAAGCTGAAAAACCACTAAAAGGTATTAACATATCAGCAGTACTTCACGTTACCAAGGAAACAGCAGCACTAGTTAAAACCCTTAAAATAGGTGGAGCTAACGTTGCTTTAGCTGGAAGTAATCCCCTTTCAACTCAAGATGATGTAGCAGCAGCCTTAGTAGAGGAAGGAATCTCAGTATTCGCATGGAAAGGAGAAAATGAGACAGAATATTATTCCAATATTGAAAGTATTGTAAAGATTCACGAGCCAAATATTGTAATGGATGATGGTGCTGATTTACACGCTTACATTCATGAAAAGGTAAGTTCTAAACTTGATATTTATGGCGGAACTGAAGAAACCACAACTGGTGTTATTAGACTTAAGGCAATGGAGAAGGACGGTGTCCTTAAGTATCCTCTCATCGCAGTAAACAACGCATATACCAAGTACCTTTTCGATAACAGATATGGAACTGGACAAAGTGCCATAGATGGAATACTTAGGGCTACAAACATTCTAATTGCAGGGAAAATCACAGTTGTAGCTGGATATGGATGGGTAGGTAGGGGAATAGCTAATAGATTAAGAGGAATGGGTGCTAGAGTCATAGTAACTGAAGTAGATCCAATAAGAGCGCTTGAAGCAGTAATGGATGGCTTTGACGTTATGCCTATTGCAGAGGCCTCAAAGGTCGGTGACATATTCGTAACAGCTACTGGAAATACAAAGGCTATAAGAGTAGAGCATATGCTCAATATGAAAGATGGTGCAATCTTATCTAATGCAGGACACTTTAACGTAGAGGTGGACGTAAAAGGGTTAAAGGAGACTGCAGTTAAGGTAAGAAACATAAGACCTTATGTTGATGAGTATACTTTACCTAACGGTAAGAAAGTGTACTTACTAGCAGATGGTAGGTTAGTAAATTTAGCTGCAGCAGAGGGTCATCCTAGCGAAGTAATGGATATGAGCTTTGCAAATCAAGCTTTAGCCGTAGAATACCTAGTTAAGAATAGAGGAAAATTAGAGAAGAAAGTGTATAATATGCCAATGGAATTGGATTACGAAGTGGCTAGAATAAAGTTGAAATCCATGGGTATTCAAATTGACGAGTTGACGGAGGAGCAAAAAGAGTACTTGGAACAATGGAAATCAGGGACCTAAAGGTTTAAACGCAAGTCTTAAAAACAGTTTTTCAGTTATTGTATATGTGGGCCCGTAGCTTAGCTCGGTAGAGCGCTCGGCTCATAACCGAGTGGTCAGGGGTTCAAATCCCCTCGGGCCCATGAAATTTTTACTTTGAATTTGCTAATACACTGCGCAGAAATAAAAAGATTAAACATAAGGCTAAATTAGGAAAAGATTACAAACCAAGGTTTACAAGTTTCAAATCCAATTGGACTCTTGAAGAGGTTAAAAATGATTTATTAGACGTTGCCAACTATTATTTTGTATACTATGGAATACTAATGTATAAAGTATAGAGTAGGCGTAGCCAGACTAAACTCCGTGCTAAATACAATAAGAAAGATCTACTTTAAATGATAGGATTGCACAATGAGGTAAATGAGGAACAATCACCTAAAATGTTATGTTAGTTAGACCTTATTATTTTAAAAATTCTATAGGAATCAATATACGCCGGGGACGGGATTCGAACCCGTGTGCCTCAGAGAGGCAGTAGGTCCCTCGCAGTGACGCTGGAAAGGTCTCGAGCCTACCCCCTTGACCGCTCGGGCACCCCGGCAATTAAATATATATCGATAAAAATTTAAAAAATTACGCAGGAACGTAAATCGGATCTTTCTCCGTGGATACTTTGGTTATCTTCTTGAATTCACTTTTTATATTCTTAGGCAAACTAAACGAAATCTTATGAGAATAGTCATCATAGAACCTTAGCTGTCCACTAATACGTTCCCTTATTCTGGAATTTACTTCATCCTCCGAAAGTAAGTCTGGCCTTACTCCCCCATAAACGAATCCCCATAATCCATCAAAGGATGCCATATATGTGTATGAAGCTGAGGCTTCCTTAAACACCTCCTTTATAGTATTGTAAATCGTCACATATACTTCTAGAGAAAATGATGGAGATGTAGCTTGTGTTACTATACCACCTCCTTGATTTAATATTCCTCTCAATTTCTCATAGAACTCCTTAGTGTAAAGCATGTATGACGTGGAATCCTTGATCGGATCTGTTAGATCTAGAATTATAGCGTCGTATTTATCCTTTGTTTCATTTATAAACTTTAGACCATCAGTAATTACTAGGCTAGTCCTCTTATCCTCAAAAGCTCCTTGATGCCATTCATATAAATATTTCTTAGCAAATTCTATAACCTTCTCGTCTATATCAACCATTACTGCTTTTTCTACAGACTTATACTTAAGAACCTCCCTAAGAGTTGCACCCTCTCCGCCACCTAAAATTAGCACATTCTTAGGAGGTTTTGGCAATGATAGCAATAAGGGGTGAACTAACAATTCATGATAAATGTGCTCGTCGTAAAGAGTTGATTGCACTTTTCCATCTATTATAAGTCCTTTTCCAAACCTGGTAAATTCTACTAATGTAACGTGTTGGTACGGGGTCTTCTCTTCAGCGAATACTTTTTCTATTAGGTGACCGTGAAACTCGTATGGCGTTTGCCATTCTAGAAGCCAATGCCAACCAAACATTATCTTATTCTGACCCCATTAACCTTTTTATTTTGCCAACTGTATCTCCTTATCTTCTTCGTCTTTCCAAATCCACAAGCTGCACAGTAGTGCTTACTTACGTTATAAGCGTTCCTACCACATCTCCTACACCTTATATGAGTATGAGATTTGTTCATCTTTCCAAATGACGGTGTGCCTTTCATTTTAGCTCACCTAACTAAGAAGTTTGTAGAGGAGAAATTAGAATTACGTTATCTCCTCTTATTACTATGGTTCCTAACTTTTTACCACTACCATCACTTTGTATCTCTTCTGAGTCTGATAGGACTAAATTCATATGCTGATCATAGCTCCTCAGTGTGCCTCTTACTTCCTTATTTCCCTTTAGTTTAACTAATACTAGATTATTTAATGACTCTGCCAATACCTTATGCGCTGTTTCTGCCAAAAAATTCACCTATCAAAATCATCTTGAGCTGGATTTAAAAATTATTGGGTAAAGAAGTCCCGCCGCGGGGACTTGAACCCCGGACCACCCGGTTACTGTCCCCTATCTACAGCCGGGCGCTCTAAACCGGGCTGAGCTACGGCGGGTCTAATTAGACTTATTTAAGTTATCAATTATAAGTTTTATTGCGGTCTTGTCAGTCGGAAACGTTATATGTTTTTTATCAACTAGCACTGTGCCGAATGATTTAGCTACTTTTTTGTGTATATAGTTTCTAAAAGAGTTCCTTCACACCTTAGGTTGTTCTCTTTATCGATTCATCTAAAAGCTTATTAATTTGGTTTATTTTGTCTTGACGCATTGAGAAGGCTACTTGCTTGTTGTTTTTCAGTAGTTTTAAAAACTAACCCAGAATGTATTTTTAGGGCTGGATAATGTTTAAGAATAACGACTTTATTTATATCGAATATACTGCAAGAATCAAGGATACTGGAGAAATTGTTGATACAACTAATGAAGAGGAGGCAAAGAAGGCTAATATTTATGATGAGACTAGAACTTATGGTCCTAGACTTGTGATTTTAGGTGAAAATAGGCTAATTAAGGGATTGGAAGAGGCTTTATATAATTTTAATTTGAACGAGGAGAAAACGATAGAAATCCCACCTGAGAAGGCATATGGTGAAAGAGATAATAGTAAAATTAAGATTGTACCTCTAGGAGAATTGAGAAGGCAAGGTATAACGCCAGTTCCAAACAATGTATTGAGATTAAGTGATGGTAGTCTTGCAGTAATAAGGAGTATAAGTGGAGGTAGGGTTGTTTTAGATCTAAATCACCCACTTGCTGGAAGGACTTTGATGTATAATGTTAAGGTCGTCAAGGTTCTCGATAACGCTAAGGATAAGGTTATGGCTTTGATAGAGAGGAGATTTTCCTCAAAGTACGCCAGTGGTTTTAACGTCGAGCTTGATGATGGGAAGAAGAGTGTTAGAATTACTATACCAAAGGATCTTTATCTGGTGGAGGATTTACAAATTAATGTTTACTCTTTAGCTTATGAAATAGTAAGCTATGTTTTGGCAGATTATACTGTGGAGATTTTACAACAATATACTAAAAGTACTTTCTCTTCGTCTTAATCTATAATTTTTGTTACTCTTGCTATTTTTTCTGCAGAACTCCAAGTTAAACCCCTATCCCCTAAGATTGTGTACCTCTCTGGTCTTATAGTATGAGCTATGGTTAAGGCTTTTATTACTTCTTCATCAGAAAGACCTAAGTCTTTGGCTTTTACTGGGAATCCTATTTTTTTAAGTCTGTCTCTTATTATTTTCCAATTTATGCCATGCAAGTAGGCCATAATAATTGTTCCTAAACCAACAAGTTCACCATGCAATACCCCCTCTGGGTGTAATAACTCAACCGCATGTGCAAAGAGATGTTCAGAGCCACTTGCTGGTCTGGTGCTTCCAGCCATTCCCATTGCTACTCCGCTACTTATTAGTGCTTCTATTAGCATTCTTACACCGTACTTTATGTCCTTATTTATTATCTTAGTGCATTGAAATGCATGTTTTGCTGACATTAACGCTAAAGATGCCGTGTAATCGCCATAATATTCTCCTCTTAACTTAGCCGCTAACCTCCAATCTCTCACTGCTATTATTTTCCCTATTGTATCCCCTATTCCTGCGTTTATTAATCTTCTTGGGGACAAGCTTAGAATTTCTATGTCTGCAATAATTGCTAATGGTTCTTTTGCCTTTACCGAAACTGGCTTTTGTAATCCTTTTATTGAAGCGAATGGCGATGTGATTCCATCGTGTGATGGAGAGGTAGGTATACTGACGAATTCTAGGTTATTCCTAAACGCTGCGTATTTCGTAACGTCTATAACTTTCCCTCCACCTATTCCTAGCAATATATTAGGATTAACCTTCTTAACAACCTCCTCTACCTTATATACATCGTCTAAAGTAGCAGTATCTATTTCGATTACCTCATATTTAGCATTTTTTGGAAGATTTTCTATAACTCTATCCGCTATTTTCTTAGTATATTTTGTTCCTGTAACTATTAGAAATGGAGAAGTTATGCCTAGTTGCGAGAAGTAAATAGAAATGTCATATATTATGTCATGTCCTACGAAAACCCTTCTAGGTAAACTGATTACGTGTTCTTTTACATTCACATATAAAAGGAGAAGATTTAAATATTAAAAATTAGCATAGATAAGTTCAGTTGTAGCTATTTCTTAAAGTTGGTGAATAGATTGGCATCTCTAAATAGGATTAACACAATATCGTTAATATACTCTGAACTAAAAGATTTGGGAATAACCAGAATTGAATATGAAGGACCTACAATAGCGGTATATGTAAAGAAGCCGACAATGGTAACAGAAAAGGGGGAAGTAATAAAGAAGATTGCCAAGGATATTAAAAAGAGAATAATAATAAAGGCAGATCCTTCAGTAAGGAAGGATAAGAAGGAAGCTGTTGAAATAATAAAGAACATTGTACCTACGGAAGCTGAAATTGTGGATATAAAATTTGACGATGACTTAGGTGAGGTATTAATAAAAGCGAAAAAACCAGGGTTAGTAATAGGAAAAGGTGGCTCATTACAACAAAGGATATTTGCGGAGACATTTTGGAAGGCTGAAATAGTTAGAGAACCGCCAATAAGGTCTAGGACATATGACAGTATTCTAGAGCATATTTACAATGAGACTGAATATAGAGCTAAAATACTAAAGGTTTTTGGAGAAAGGATACATAGGGAGACAGTATTTCAAGATAAGTACGTGAGAATTACGGCATTAGGAGGCTTTCTAGAAGTTGGACGATCTGCAGTATTAGTAGAAACTCCAGAAAGTAAAGTATTGCTAGATGTGGGACTTAACCCTAGCGCGAATATGTTTGGAGAGAAATTGTTTCCTAGGCTTGACATTGACCAATTAAAAATAGAGGAGTTAGATGCTGTAGTTATCACACATGCACATTTAGATCATTGCGGAATGGTGCCATTTCTCTTTAAGTATGGATATGAGGGGCCAGTATACACTACTGTACCAACAAGGGATATAATGGCATTAATGCAATTAGACTCGCTTGACGTTGTAGAGAAGGAAGGCAAACCTATACCTTACTCCGCTAAAGAAGTAAGAAAAGAGCTATTACATACAATAACGTTAGATTATGGAGAGGTTACTGACATTGCCCCAGACATAAGGTTAACATTCTATAATGCTGGTCACATATTAGGATCTGCAATGGCTCATTTGCACATTGGCGATGGAAAACATAACATAGTCTATACTGGCGATTTCAAATACGCGAAAACCAAATTGCTTGATAAGGCAAATACGGAATTCCCGAGGGTTGATACGCTAATCATGGAAACTACCTATGGAGCACAAGATCAGCCAAATAGAGAAGAATCGGAATTAGAGTTGTTAGAGATTATAAATAAAACGCTTAATAGAGGAGGGAAAGTATTAATTCCAGTACTAGCTGTGGGAAGAGGACAAGAAATTATGCTTATAATAAACGATTTCATGAAAAAGAAGCTTATTCCGGAAGTTCCAGTTTATGTAACGGGATTAGTTGATGAAGTTACAGCTATACATAATGCATATCCGGAATGGCTAGGAAGGGAAGTAAGAGAGGAAATTCTATACAAGGATGAAAACCCGTTTACCTCAGAACACTTTAAGAGAATTGAAGGATATAAAGAGGATATAGCAAAAGGTGAACCTTCTATAATTTTAGCAACCTCCGGAATGTTAAACGGAGGCCCAGCTGTGGAGTTCTTCAAGACCATGGCGCCAGATCCTAAAAATGCAATAATATTTGTAAGCTATCAAGCAGAGGGCACATTAGGCAGAAAAGTGAGAGATGGCGCAAAAGAAGTGCAAATTCTAGATAGGGATGGAAGAGTGGAGTCAATACAAATTAATATGGAAGTAGAGGCAGTTGAAGGATTTTCTGGACACTCTGATAGAAGGCAATTGTTTAACTTCCTTAGAACCATTGAACCAAAGCCTAAAAATATAATATTAAATCACGGAGAAGCGTCAGCAATAAAGGCATTCGCGAACTATATAAGAGATGATAGATTGGGATATAAGCCTTTTATATACACCCCAGCAATATTGGATAGCCTAAGAGTAGCCTAAAGAAAACTTTTAAAGTGAAATCGTAATAATCAAATAATCAGTGGGCCCGTCGTCTAGCCTGGTTAGGACGCTGCCCTTACGAGGCAGAGGTCCTGGGTTCAAATCCCAGCGGGCCCACTAACTGTATCTCTTTTTCCAAGGAATTAATTTTAACAAATATTATCAAACAGTTAAACATTGTTATAGTGTAAGACGATGATAATAATAACAGTAATAAATAGTTATCATTTACTCTTTTTCTATAAAACTATAATATTAAAAATTTTTAAAGAATAAATTAACTAATAGAAATGGTGCCGCGGCCGGGATTTGAACCCGGGTCACGGGCTCGAGAGGCCCGCATTCTTTCGGCGCCTGCGCTTGACCGGGCTAAACCACCGCGGCGTAGTCGCTATAAAATAAGTAAAGGATGTAATTTAAAGTTTAGTGTTTTTTAGTATCTCGTCAATGACATCGTACTTATTTCCCTCAAAGAATTCAGCATATATTATTTCATCATAAAGAATTAAATATCCTTTTGCCTTATTTAGCAGAGAATATTTATATCCTTTACATCCTTCACAATATCCTCTAACCTCTTTAACTAACGAATTCTCAATTACAGATAGTTTAATATTCCCTTTTTCAATTATTTCTATATCGTTATCTTTTTTAACTGATAATCTCTTTGCTAAATAGTAAAGGGCAACTTGAATTAGATCAGTAGTAGTTACACCTTCTTCCCTTAATTTTTTCGATACCTTATACTCTCTATCCGCTTTCTTTAATACCTCCTTTACTTTTCTTCTTATCTTCACAGAATCTGAAAGAAGTTGGATACATTCCCTTGCTAACTCACTTGACGTTTTATAATCTCCAATCCACGTTAAGATATAAGCTTTATGAAGACTCTCAATGCAGTTCATTTTTCTCACTTTATGGTTTTATTAATATCATCATATCATACAATTGATTATTGTATTTTACAACGTAAGATATTAACCCATAATTGTCTGGATACCTTAAATTTTCTATTGTAACTAAACTTTTTGATATCGTATTGACAATTTGCGATCTTCTAAAGGTCATTGTTGCTTTAGCTTCTACAAATAGTAATCCATTTTTAGCATTTAAAAATTTTCTTAACTTATCATATTTTTCTATATTAATAGCTAAATCTGATATTGTTCCTAGGAACTTTACGTTTCTAAATGGTAATATATCATTAATGCTTATGCCAAATAATTGATTTAGAAGAGCATATGTTATAGTTTCTCCTACAACAGTAACTACGTCACCAGATAATAGCTTGCCCCATCTTCCCATTTCATAAATTTTTATCAATTTTGAAATATCTTGTAGTAGCTTTGATGAGAAAACAGAAGTTACTGCCAATATTTTATCATCCAATTCTAATTCCTCTGAGTACCCTCCTATTTCGAAGGCCTCAAGAATCTCGTTACTTACCAATTTTAGATCTTCTGCGGAATCTAAATCTGAATGTGGTAATAAATCTTGACTAAGCTCTATCCATGAAATTTTAAGCTTCACAATAACTTAAAAATGTTTAAAAATTTAAGGCTTTACTAGTACCTTCCCAATCTTATGCTTATCCTTTAGTATTTCATATCCCTTATCTATCTCATCTAGCCCTACTGTTGCAGCGACTACGGGATTTATCTTTCCTTCTCCAGTTAACTTGAGAGTTTCTTCTGCATCCCTCTTGGTTGCGGACGCATGACCTATTACTTCTATATCTTTCAATATGACGTATCCTAATCTTAATTGATATATCTGAGTTGGATCGACGTTACCTATTTGTATCAGCCTACCCCCCATCCACAAACTTTTCAGACTTTCATCTATTGTTGGTGTACCTACTGTGTCAATAACTACATTTACATCGCCTATCTTCTTTGCTTCTTCTGAGAATTTACTACCTACTATTATATGGTCAGCGAATTTCCTTATGAAAGCCGCTTTTTCCTCTGATGTAGTTACTCCTATCACTTTTGCACCAAGTGCTTTAGCAATTTGTATGGCATGAATACCAACACCACCACTAGCCCCTGTAACTAGAACTGTTTCCCCCTTTTGCAACTTTGCCCTTCTCAAACTTCTATAAACCATTCCAGTTACACAAGGTACTAAAACCGCTCCCTCATCTGGGACGTTAGTGCCAACTTTTACGAGACTTGTAACTTTTATCTTTGCTTTTTCAGCAAAGAAGCCGTCTAATTCCTCTGAATAACCTAACCTGGAGTGGCAATATGCTTCCTCGCCCATTTGACAATAATGACAAGTTCCATCAGGTGCATAAAGAAGCGAAATTACCTTATCACCTTCTTTAAAGCCTTTAACGTTCTCTCCAACCTGTTCTATTGTACCAACTACTTCGTGTCCTAAAATTACTGGATATTTCATTCTTGGATAAAAACCTTGCAGTTGCAATAGATCTCTATAACATAATGCTGCTCTATTTACCCTAATTACAACTTCATCTTTTCCTGGGATTGGATCTGGAACTTCTTCTATCCTATATCCTTTTTGCTTACCCTGAACTACTACGGCTTTCATCGGTTAGATTGTGTTTAAACTGTATAAAAAATATTATCTATCATAGTAGACTTGATATATTTTAAAAATAATATGTATAGCGTTCCCATGAGAGATTATTTGTAAGCTTTTATTACCAAATTAATAAGTATTATAACGATGATGGAAAACGATAAAGATCCAATCCTTAAAAAGTTACCTGAACCATTATTCTGCGTGATGGAAGATGAAATTAGAAGAATTAAATTCAAAATATAACGCATTTATCACTCTCCATAATATCGAAGAAAACGATAAAGGTAAGTTAAAGGATGTTACATTTGGAATAAAGGATGTTATTTTAACTAAAGGCATAAGGACTACTGCTGGTTCGAGAATTTTAGAAAACTATGTTCCACAAAAAAATGCGTACGTTGTTGATGCAATACTTAGAGAAGGAGGAAAGATAATAGGAAAAACCAATACCCATGAATTTGCGTTAGGTGCAACTAATACATCAAGTATAGGAGGACCTGCAAGAAATCCAGTTAATCCAGAAAGAATAAGTGGTGGTTCTAGTGGTGGCTCTGCTGTTGCAGTGAAATTAGACATGATAGATGTGGGAATTGGTACTGACACTGGAGGATCTGTAAGGATTCCTTCGTCTTTATGTGGAGTAATAGGATTTAAACCAACTACTGGGTTGATACCTACTGATGGTGTAATACCCTTTAGCTGGTCATTGGATACTGTGGGGATAATTGTGAAAGATAACATTGGACTGTTACGAAGAGTTTTTGATGCTATTTTACCAAATGAAAAAAAGAAGGTTGAAATAGCTAAACTAAGAACAAGACCGCGTCTAGGTTTATTTTTATTTGATGAAATGGAAGTTTCAAGAATATTGTTGAAAGAAATATATGCAAAATTATCTTCATATTTTGATATAGTCGAGGTCGATCTTCCTTTACTAAGGCAATATGGGTCTAAAACTAGAAGAACTATATCATTGGCTGAAGCTTCTTCCTATCATAAAGATTGGATAACTGAAAATAGTAATAAATACTTTAAAGATACTTATACGTTACTCCTTGATGGTATGAAGATCTCTGCTACAGACTATATAGATGCAATTAGATATAGAAGGGTATTAATAGAAGAGTATATAAAAGTATTTAAAAATATTGATTTTATTTTGTCTCCAACAACAAAAATTGTTGCACCTAAAATTTCTGACGTACTCTCTAATCCTCTTCAATTTAGAGAATATCTAATAGCTAATACTGAACTGTTTAATGTAGTTGGGGCACCATCAATAAGCATACCATTTTCTACCCTTAATGAGTTGCCAGTTGGTTTAATGATAAGCGGAGAGTTGTATAAAGATGGGGATTTACTTGAGGTAACTGAATATATTTTAAACGTTGTAGGAAAACATTAATGGTCTACTGATATTGTATCCTATATTGACTGTCACCTTTTTATTCTTGCTTTTAATGGTAATTATGGGGAATAAGTTGCAATTAGAAAATAAGATACTTAAGGGAACCACAACTGTAGGAATTAAGGTAAATGATGGAGTAGTTCTTGCAGCAGATAGGAGAGCTAGTGCAGGATTTTTTGTAGCGAATAAAATGGTTAGAAAAGTACTATATATTACAGATAAAATAGGAATAACTACCGCAGGTAGTGTAGCCGATTTACAGTTTATATATGATGTACTGAAAAATATATATCATTATAATAGTATTACTAAATATGGACCAATTTCCATAAAGGGAATTGCAACTAGATTAGCGAACGTATTATCTGCAACAAAGTATTTTCCTTATATCGTTCAAATCCTAATAGGTGGTTACGATGACCAGCCAAGATTGTTCAATTTAGATTATTTGGGCGACATAACTGAAGAAAATTATGTTGCAACTGGTTCTGGTTCACCAGTAGCTATGGGAGTGCTAGAAGATGAGTATAATCCCAAAATGACTTTAGATGAGGCAGCTGACCTAGCTAAGAGGGCTGTGTTCTCAGCAATAAAGCGAGATTCCTTTACAGGTACTGGCGTTATAGTAGCAAAAATTCACAGTAAAGGGCATGAGGAATTAGAGTTCTACTTAAATAAGAAGGTCTGATTTCCTCCTTGCCTTAAGAAGGCGAAGCTTCCAGTTGGTATAAAGCGTTTTTAATTTTGAATGATGAAAGTATATATTTGATGAGGGTAGTATCTTCAGCCTTTAAGAACGAGGATTTTATACCCATTAAATATACTTGTAATGGACAAGATCTGTCTCCAGAGTTAGAGTGGGATCTTGTTATTAATGCTAAAAGTTATGCAGTTATTGTAGAAGATCCAGATGCGCCTGGAGGAACTTTTATACACTGGGTAATATATAACATAACTACCAATAGATTACCGGAAGGAGTGCCAAAAGTGTATAAATCACAATATGGCATACAAGGTGTAAACGATTTTGGGAATGTTGGCTACAACGGCCCATGTCCCCCTAAAACACACCCACCTCATAGATACTATTTTTATGTTTATGCAGTAGATACATTACTAAACGAAATTAAGAACGTTGATGCTGACAAATTGAAATTGTTAATAAAGGGACATGAGTTAGATAAAGGATTCGTAATGGGTAAATATAAGAGAAAGTAATTTCATTCATGAGGTGAGATAATGAGCGCGAAGGTAGAAGAAATACTTTGGGCCGAAAAGTATAGACCTAGAACTTTGGATGATATAGTAAATCAAAGAGAGATCATAGATAGGTTAAAAAAGTTCGTCAAGGAAAAGAATATGCCTCATTTACTTTTTGCAGGGCCATCAGGTACCGGGAAGACTACCGCTGCTTTAGCTCTTGTCCATGATCTATATGGAGACAATTATGTAGAATACTTCCTTGAACTAAACGCTAGCGATGAAAGGGGAATAGATGTAATTAGAAATAAGGTAAAGGAGTTTGCACGTACAGTAATTCCAAGTAATGTTCCTTTTAAGGTAGTTCTTCTAGATGAGGCAGATAACATGACTGCTGATGCCCAACAAGCTTTAAGGAGAACTATGGAACTATATACAGAAAACACGAGATTTATACTAGCTTGTAACTACTTAAGCAAAATCATTGAGCCAATACAATCTAGAACCGCATTATTTAGATTTTACCCGCTAAAAAAGGAAGATGTTGTTAATAGATTGGTATATATAGCTAAAAATGAAAAAGCTGAGTACGATCAGAAAGCTTTGGAAACTATCTACGATATAACCATGGGAGATATGAGAAAGAGTATAAATATTTTACAAGCTGCCTCAGCTTATGGCAAGATTAGTGTAGAGGCTGTATTTAAGGTTTTAGGGTTGGCACAACCTAAGGAAGTTAGAGAGATGATCAGCCTAGCGTTGCAAGGAAAATTCACACAAGCAAGGGAGAAGCTAAGAACTCTGCTTGTTACATATGGATTATCTGGAGAGGATATAATAAAGCAAATACATAGAGAGATAACTTCCTCAGAGCTTCAAATAAGTGAGGAATTAAGAGTTCTATTACTAGATTATATAGGAGAGACGGAGTTTAGAATAATAGAGGGTGCTGATGATGAAATACAGTTATCTGCATTATTAGCTAAAATGGCCATTTATGGGAATAAATATATAGGCAGTGAGAATAAATGATACAATGGTTTTTAAAATACAGACCACGTTCTCTAAAAGATGTGGAAAATCAAGATGGTGCTAAAAAGGAACTACAAGAGTGGATAGAGTCGTGGCTTAATGGAAAACCAAACGCTAAGGCAGTATTATTACACGGCCCTCCAGGTGTTGGAAAAACTACCTTAGCTGAGGCAGTAGCTCACGATTATAATCTCGAACTCTTAGAAATGAATGCTAGTGATTCGAGAAAATTGCAAGATATAAAGGGTGTAGCGGAAAAGGCGTCTGTTTATGGCAGTATATTCGGAACGAGGGGAAAATTAATACTCCTAGATGAAGTTGATGGGATAAATGTCCGTGAAGATACTGGAGCTATTCAAGGTATTTTAGAACTTATTGAAAAAACAAAATACCCTATAATAATGACCGCTAATGATCCTTGGAATCCAGCATTAAGAGAGTTAAGAAACAAAACAAAAATGGTCGGATTAAATAAGTTAGGAAAGTATCCTTTAAGAAGGCTTTTAAAAAAGATTTGCCAAGCAGAAAAGATTATTTGTGACGATGAGGCCTTAAACTATATAATTGATACTAGTGAAGGAGATACTAGATATGCAATTAATATGTTACAAGGAATTGGAGAAGGTTATGGTAAGGTTACTCTTGATTTAGTCGAAGCTATGGCTAGAAGAAAAGAACGTGAATTAGATCCGTTTGAAACACTAAGAGATATCTTCTGGGCAAGATATGCATGGCAAGCTAAAAATGCCGCTACAAGTGCTCAAATAGATTATGATATGCTAATCAGATGGATATCAGAAAATATACCTATACAATACGATAATATTGAAGATGTTTGGAGAGCTTTTGACGCTCTCTCTAGAGCTTCAATATTTTTAAAGAGAGCAAAAGGTGGTGATTGGGACCTATTATCTTACGCGTATGATCTAATGAGCTCTGGAGTAGCCGCTGCAGAAATTGAAAAGAAAAAACCTAATTGGAAACCAAAATGGAAAAAGTACCAGTTTCCGTCATATATACAACTACTATCTAAGAGTAAAGATATAAGAGACACGAGGGACGAGATCATTAAGAAACTCGCAATACATTCATCTTTTAACAAGACATTAAATGATACTTATCCATTCTTCCTAATATTCTATAAGAAATATGATAAACGGTTAAGTTTAAATACTAAAGAAAAAGAGTATCTTAATTCTGCGTCTAAATCTTAGTCTTTCTCTTTTATCTTATCTATAACTTTTATATCCTTAATTATAGTATATGGGTATTTTCCGTTCTCGTCTTTTTCATATTTTTTAACCATGTCCCAAATAGTTAATAAGGAGATAGATGTAGCAACTAATGCTTCCATCTCTACTCCAGTTTTATAATGAGCCTTAACCTTAGATCTAACTCTTATACCGTTATTCTCAATTTTTATATCAATGTCAACATTTTCTAATGGTATTAAATGGCATAGAGGTAAAAGCTCAGACGTTTTCTTTGCAGCCATTATCCCTGCGGTTTTTGCAACAGCAATCACGTTCCCCTTCTCTACTTCATTTTCCATAATTCTCCTTATAGTATCGTTTTTTAGTTTAATGAATCCCTCAGCTTCTGCTACTCTTAATATAGTTTCCTTTGGAGATATATCTACCATTTTAGCTTCGGAACTCATTTTTATCCAACTCTTCCAATAGGTTAATTAAGATTACTACTTTAGGGTTAGAGTAGTTTAATCTAACTATTTTTTTATCACTACCTATTACTTCAACTAGACTCATCTTCTGCAAATCTTCCAGTTCCCTTCTTAATTTATCGTAATGGATCTTAGACAATCTATATAATTTAGTGATATTCATATCACCATGCTTTATCAATATAGATAATATCTTCATTTTAGATGAATTATAGATTAAGCCTTCGATTTTAACCTCACCACTATTTGTTGCATAATATAATCATCTAATCTTTTATCTAATGGTAGAGAAAGGGAAACTAGAGTCGTTCTTCCTCTCATTCCCTTCCCACTCTGCCTAGTATTAATTATCCCTATTACCTTAAGTTTCCTCAGATACTCATAAACTTGTGTATGTCTTCTAGGTTCCTCATTAAACTCTCTGGCTAATGATATATATTCCTCTTCTAAGGTTCCCATTGTAACCTCATCAGCTTTACTCTTATTTAAAACTCGTATCAGCGCTTTCAAGAGTATAAGTTGATGCAAATCAAGATACGATAAACTATCCACAATCTCTTGAATCTCTGGATTTATTGTAGAATTAGCCTTCTTAGCATGATCTAACAATACAACTGGTGATCCCTCCTTCTCTGCTATTTCTCCAGCTAAACTTAGAGTCTCTATTGCAATTCTTGCATTACCATTACCCCCTTTATCATAGCCATAAGTATTGGATATGAATTGTAATACCTCATCATCTACAGCATTATCATTAAAAGCTTCATCTACCCTATACTTCAAAATATCGTAAAGTTCCATAGACCTGTAAGGTGGAAATTCAATTAATCTTCTTGCTATATGATCCCTTATACTTCTATCTAATTTATAAATAGAATGGCTTTCATTAACTATAAATATATAGCTAATTCTCTTTATTATTGCTGATATTTCGTCATACAATCTTACTAAGAAGTATATTTCCTCAGTATTTGCAGTATTCAGGAAATGTCCAAACTCATCTAATGCAACTATTAGATGTATATTTCTCCTATCTAAATATTCATGGATCATCTTAAATACTTCTTGTGCTGATAATCCCCTCGAGGGTATTGGTAGTTTTAACGCGTTAGCTATTTCTTGACTTATCAAGTACAATGTTCTATGCCTATAACAATTTACATGAACATACTTTACTTTAACTCCGTACTCTCTCTCCGCAATATCTTCAAAATTTTTACCAAACAATCTAACAGTTGCTGTTTTCCCAGTACCTGTCCTACCTACTATTACAACTCTTTCTGAATCTTTAGCATCTCCAGCTAGTAAATCTCTAAATACGAAACCTAATTCCTTAATCTTTTCTTCTCTATGTGGTAAATTTTCCGGCACGTAATCTGGCGAAAGCTTATCCTTATGCTTGATTATTAACACTGATGATCTCAAACTATCTGAAAGTATATCCTTAGCTGAAACCAAAACTTTTACCCCAATCTAAATTAAGCGGTATTACCTTATATTTTATCTAAGAGAGTAGTCCGAAACTTTTCTTGATTCTTTCTCAAAAGCGATATCCCAGCGAATTCCTTTAATACATTAACGTGGAGTATAACCTCCGGATCTTTAAAATCAACATTAATTAAACCCTTTAGCCCTATCCCTACTCCCATTTCAATTTCTCTACAATCTACACTAATTCCCCTACTATAACAACGAACATAAAAAGTTTTGATATCTTTTACTCTATTTTTCATAAAATTCATTACATTAACAACAATCTCCTTTTCGTTAGTGGCATTTATAATCGATTGAAATGGATATACCTTTTCAGCACAGGATGGAGGGGAAGCGAAAAGTAGACCATAAATTACTAATGGGTCTAAATTTGAGTAAATGAGAATTACGTTTTGCACATACTCTACAACCCTCGCATCAATATCTTTTATAAGTATCCTATTCAAAATTTCATTTATACATTTCTGACCTTTACCAGGTTTTGTAGTTACAAGAGCCTTTGGGTTCTGCCACATTAGATATAAGGTTTTGTATTAAGAAAAAATAGATTGTGATTGAAGTAAAACTTAGAGCTATTAAAAGATTGTCCAATACTTACATTCGCCGAGTTATGATAATAGAGGACTGGAATGGGAGCTCGATAACAGCGGGTAACGTTGAGTTAATAAAAGGAAGCGAAAATCAGTTACCACAATGGTTAGCTATTATCTTAGAAGAAAAAAACGTAGCAAAAATAGAAGATAGAATTTCGATCGAAGATCTGGGAAGAATTCTTTTCCAAGAAAGACAAAATGCGAACACACCAGCATCTTTAGTTCCCTTAGGTAAGGATTTCTCAAGCAGAGTACAACTTTATCTCGAAACCTTAAAGAGAGACAAGAACGTTGAGAGTTTAGAAAAACTTAGAAAATCAATAAGCATACTGAATGAGATCATTAAAATAAGACTAAGAAAACTGATTCAGCTCGCATTTCTCAACATCGATGATCAGAACTTAATTAACGGGATGACAGAAGAAGAGCTTTTAATCTATAAAACAATAAAACAACTTATTAAGGAATTGTATGGTGATATAATTGGAAATTCCTAGCAAACAGATTGACTATAGAGACCTCTTTATAGAATTTCTAACAACTTTCAAGAATACCAACAATCAGAACAAATATATTGAGAGAATAAATGAACTAATAGCGTATAGGAAAAAAAGTCTTATAGTAGAATTTTCCGATATACTCTCATTCAACGAAAATCTAGCTTATGAGATAATAAATAACACCAAAATCGTTCTACCGATTCTAGAAGGTGCATTATATGATCATATCCTACAATTGGATCCTACATATCAGCGAGATATAGAAAAGGTTCACGTTAGAATTGTAGGAATACCTAGAGTTATAGAACTTAGAAAAATAAGAAGTACTGATATAGATAAACTAATAGCCATTGATGGAATACTAGTTAAAGTTACTCCGGTAAAAGAAAGAATTTACAAGGCAACCTATAAGCACATTCACCCAGACTGCATGCAAGAGTTTGAGTGGCCAGAGGATGAAGAGATGCCAGAAATATTAGAGATGCCAACCATATGTCCAAAATGTGGTAAGCCGGGACAATTCAGGCTAATCCCAGAGAAAACAAAGTTAATTGATTGGCAAAAAGCGGTAATCCAGGAGAGACCAGAAGAAGTACCTTCCGGGCAGTTACCTAGGCAGTTAGAAATAATCCTTGAAGACGATTTAGTTGATTCTGCAAGGCCAGGGGATAGAGTAAAAGTAACTGGAATTTTAGAGATAAAACAAGACTCTCCAATTAAAAGAGGAAGTAGAGCGGTATTCGACATTTATATGAAAGTTAGTAGCATAGAAGTTTCACAAAAAGTACTAGATGAAGTAACAATCTCTGAAGAAGATGAGAAAAAGATCAAGGACTTAGCTAAGGATCCTTGGATACGTGATAGAATTATAGCATCGATAGCGCCATCTATTTATGGTCATTGGGAATTAAAGGAAGCTCTAGCATTAGCATTATTTGGAGGAGTTCCTAAGGTTCTAGAAGATACAAGAATAAGAGGAGATATTCACATTTTAATAATAGGTGATCCCGGTACCGCCAAATCACAAATGCTACAGTTTATCTCGAGAGTAGCTCCAAGGGCAGTTTACACAACTGGTAAAGGATCCACAGCTGCAGGCTTAACAGCTGCAGTAGTGAGAGAAAAGGGAACTGGAGAATATTACTTAGAAGCTGGTGCGTTAGTGTTAGCTGATGGTGGAATAGCTGTAATAGATGAAATAGATAAGATGAGAGACGAAGATAGAGTAGCCATTCATGAAGCAATGGAACAGCAAACAGTTTCCATAGCGAAAGCTGGAATAGTAGCTAAATTAAACGCTAGAGCTGCAGTTATTGCTGCGGGAAATCCAAAATTTGGTAGATATATAACCGAAAGGCCAGTATCTGATAATATTAACTTACCTCCCACAGTCTTATCAAGATTTGACCTAATATTCATATTAAAGGATCAACCAGGTGAACAAGATAGAGAGCTTGCAAACTATATATTAGATGTACATTCAGGAAAATCTACAAAAAATATTATAGATATAGATACATTAAGAAAATATATAGCGTATGCAAGGAAATATATTATACCAAAAATTACGAGTGAAGCTAAGAATCTAATTACAGACTTCTTCGTGGAGATGAGGAAGAAAAGTTCGGAAACTCCCGATAGCCCAATATTGATAACTCCAAGACAATTAGAGGCTTTAATAAGAATTTCAGAAGCTTATGCTAAAATGGCTCTCAAAACAGAAGTCACCAGAGAGGATGCAGAAAGAGCCATAAATATAATGAGACTATTCCTAGAAAGCGTAGGAGTTGACATGGAAAGTGGAAAAATAGATATAGATACGATAATGACTGGAAAACCTAAAAGTGCTAGAGAGAAAATGATGAAAATACTAGAAATAATAGATAGCTTAGCAGTAAGTTCAGAGTGTGCAAAGGTTAAGGATATACTAAAAGAAGCACAACAAGTTGGTATCGAAAAAAGTAACATAGAAAAATTACTTACAGATATGAGAAAAAGTGGTATAATATACGAAGCAAAACCAGAATGTTACAAAAAAGTCTAAGCTAATTTCTTATATATTGGCAGAGGAGACCACATTACCCATGCTGGTACTTGCTTTATTAATTCGTAAGCTTCTTCCCAACCGGAGAGACCTAACCTTTTTGATAGCTCTTCCAGTGTCATCTGTGTTCTTACGTATTCGTTAAGAACCGCTATTACATCATCGTTTATCTCTACTTCTCTACCACTTGAAAGCTTTATCTTTAACATTTCCATGGGTTATCATCTCATATCCCAAATATAGATTTTACTGCATTAATTCCGTATATAGACCATATGGCTAAAACCAAAATTATAAGCGAAATTAGAATTGACATTGCACCTAAACTATGCTCATTTCTCTCCATGAAATAAACTCCCAGGAGCAAAAATATTATTATAATAACTCCTAGCGCAAGGTAACCAGCACTATTTAATGCTTGTCCGTTATTTAACGGTGAAATATAATAGGGAAAAGCAATGACTCCCAATATACCAATAATTAAAATAAATATTAGAATCAAAATTACATAGCTATTTATAACCTCGTTGTAAAGTCTGTTATACTTTTTTGGCATGATATTACTTCACCATGGGACATTTTTAATTTTTAGCAAATAAGCAACGTAGTTTGTCCCTTGATGCAAAAAGAAAGCTAATCCACATATGAACAAAAACTGATACCACGTAATATTTACACGCATCAACACAAGTATTAGAGAAGCTCCTAAGACAAAATCTAATTGATCTAAACCTAAAACTCTTCCACCCCTAGGTATACCAAGTCTCCTCTTTATAAAGGCACCAATCATATCCCCTATCATTGCGAATAAGGACTCTAAAAACGATATAAGAGTCCACTCAGCTGTAAAAAATTTAGATATAATAACACCTACTGTAGTACCGAAAGTTAATGCAACAATTAGACCCTCAAAGGTCTTCCCATCTCCAAATAGTCTCCTCCCATCTACGAAATTCTTACCAAAATCTATTGGAGTCCCCCTTTTAATGAATGGACCACTTCCATTAGCGATAAATGCAGGTAGATATATGAGAATTGATAATAAAAGATCGTATGCTATAGACAACCAATTACACCCCTTTCAGTTATCTTAAATTTACATCTCCTAAGGTTACCTATAATATAAGATTTAGTAATCCTCAAAACATCATCGGAGAACTTTCGCATAAATTTTTCCCCAGCCACCTTATTATTGGCTGATACTTCCCAAACTAATAGAATTTTTACGTTAGACTGGGCGATCGACCTCAAAATAATTAATAGCTTTAAGAAACTATGTACATTCCGTTCATATCTATAAAACGTATTAATTGTGTCAACTACTATAAGACTGGGCTTATATTCCAAAGAATTGATTATTCCATTAAATAGTTCAATATTGCTTTTAACAGAAGCGAAATAAACTCCTTGACCAACCTTAATCTTTTCTAACCTAGCCTCGAAAAGAGAACCTTCAGTCGAGATGAAAACGGAAGTCCTTATTTCCAAGGCCAATTCTAACGAAAGACTAGTCTTTCCTACCCCAGACTCGCCGTATATTGACACCAAATTTCCCCTTTCAAATACAAATGTTGACAAATTCAAAGCTTATAACTCACTAAATAAACATCTTACATGTGAAAATAAAAAATGTAGCAATTATCGCTGATTCTCCTAAAGTATATAAGAACATATTAGATGAACTAAAGAGAAGAAATATACAGATTTCTGAGAATGGAGAAGTGAAAATAGTAATAGATTCAGTAAAGGAAAGAAGTGATATTCTTAGATATGTGGGCCGTATAATAGCTATCTCAAGGGGAAAACAAGAATTCAACGAACTACTAATAGGCATAGATACCAATTCACCCTATCTAACTGTTGTTGCACTAATAGATGGAGAATTGATAGAATATAGAAGATCTTATGGACTTCAACCTTTAATTAACGCAATTAGTGAAATCCTAATTACATACCCAGCAAAAAGAAAAATAATAGGAGTAGGTATTGGAAATAAATATGGAAAAGAAATATATAGTGTTCTCTCAATGATCTATGAAAATGTAAAGAGTATAGACGAGAAGTACACAAATGCGAAATCACCCTTTAATCAGATAAAGGATAAAGACATAAGAGCAGCGTATAGTATAGCCTTGAGGGCATCTTCATGAAAAAAGAACAGATAATACAAGGGCCTTGTACAATAAAAGTTTTAGAGGGAGAGGCTAGAATACTCGGAATAGAGATACAGAAAAACGATTTGTTAACAATACCATCAGATAAGACGTATACTCTTGTTTATGATGAAAATACAAGGTTAGAGACGGATTGTAAAAAGCTGTTAGACAATTTAAATTTAAGATGGGATGAAATAGTTGAAGAGATTATAAACACAGTAGGAGTAGTATTGCTTCTAGGAAATGTAGATTCCGGAAAGACTTACTTGACCAATCTATTCACCAATCTTGCCACTTCTTACTTGAAGATTATAGATGCAGATGTTGGGCAATCCACTTTATTTCTACCAACCTTCATAGCAGAATTAAAACCGATGAGAAAAACCCTTAATCTAGAGGAGCTTGGATATGATACTCTAGAATTCTTTGGAGATATAACACCTTCAACGAATCCTAGACTACATGTTCAAAAAATATTGAGACTCTATGGAACAACACCAAAGGAAAGACTAACAGTAATAGATACTGATGGGTGGACTGTTGGACTAAATTCAATGTTACACAAATTCGAATTAATATACACAATTGATCCTGATTATATAATAGTATTTGATCAGAAAATAAAAGATTCATTACCTGAAAATTATAGAAACAAAGCAATTCTTTTAAAAAGTGTAAATCTGCATAAGTCTAGATCTGAAAGAAAAGCAAATAGAATAGCAAAATATGAGAGATATTTTAAGGAAGCAAAAAACATAAAAACCCTATCTGAAAATTTATTAGGAAAACAAATATCAAACATTCTATACTGTGCATGGGGAGAGTATATACAATTATCAGACGAAGAACCATGTACAGACTATTATATACCACTTAATTTACTAAAAGGAGCATTACTAGGCATAATAGAAAATAAGAAAGTCATAGGAGCCGCCCTATTAGATGACCTAAAAGAAAACGAAATAACAATACTAAGTAGAGTAAACAAGTTTACAGGGTTAGTTTTAGGGTATATTAGCTTAAATGATAAATTTGAGGAAAGAAGAATTAGATTTAGAAAATGCAAAAGCTAATTGCAATTGAAGGAATAGATGGGTCAGGCAAAACAACACTTGCGAATCTATTAAAGGAGCATCTAGAATCTAAAATGAAACTGAACGTGATTGTTACGAGAGAGCCATTTTCTGAAGATATAATAAAGTTAATAGAAAAAATTGGCTGGAATGATCCAATCCTATTAGTATTGCTCTTTGCAGCAGACCGAGAAATACACGTTAATTGGCTATCTAAAATAAAGGATGCTGATCTAATAATACTTGATAGATATTATTTCTCCAGCATAGCCTATCAAGGGGCTCTAGGAGTAGATGAGCAATGGATAAAAATGGTGAATTCCTATTTCCCTAAACCAGATATGGTAATATTATTAGACTTACCAATTGAGGTTGCTATCAGTAGAATAAAAAATGATAAATTCAACTTCGAAGAAAAGATTAAAAGCCTTGCAAAAGTTAGGGAAAAATACCTAAAACTTGCAAAAGAATATAATTTCTACGTAGTAGATGCAAGCAAGGATAAGAATGAAGTATTAGAACAAGCAATAAAAATTATTCAGAAGAATTTATTTTAATCTTCCTTAATCGTTCTAATGCATCTAAATACCTTATGATCTGAATTATCCTTTCAGAATCTAATGGATCCTCCTTCATCTTTTTTGCGCTTAAATATAGACCATCAATCAATATACTTTCTATTTCATCTAACTGCAAATTTCTCTTTACGATCTTCTCCTCATCATCACTCTTCACTATATAAACTTTCCCGTGAACTGGACATACAACATCACCATTTTTCAATTTAAATAGCGGCATTTTGCATATAGGACAAGCCTCTTCTAACATTGTAGCGCCTTGACGTAAAAGTTCAGCAGCCTTCTTAACACCTACCTCACTTTCGTTAGTCATAAATAATTCTTAAACTCCCTAATATTAAAAAGTAATAGAGGTGTTTTGACATGTCAATGCCTTATGACAATGAAGCTAAGATAAAACAAGCAGTAATTTTATTACAGAAGATAGTTAATGATACGAGCGTTCCCAGAAACATTAGAAGAGCAGCAACTGATGCAATAAGAAATCTTCAAGACCTTGGTTTAAGTCCTGCAGTAAGGGCTGCAAACGCGATTGGAATTTTGGAAGATATAAGTCAAGATCCTAATATGCCTACTCATGCTAGAATTTCCATCTGGAACGTTGTTTCCATTTTAGAGACAGTAAAGGACTAGCTTTTTTAAATCTCAATTTTTATTTTATAATGCGCGGGGGTGCCCGAGCTAGGTCAAAGGGGGCAGGCTTAGGCCCTGCTGGCGAAGGCCTGCACGGGTTCAAATCCCGTCCCCCGCACTGTTTTTAAACTCAATTAAATTTCATCTATAAGATTAAATGTTTTAGAATATATTGAATGAATACTAATTCTCAGAAATAATATCTAAATATCACTATATTTCAAGAATTAGTAAATAATTATCTCTAGTTGGTTAATTGCTGAAATATTTTACTTTTTTAGACTATAGCTGGAGTTTGCAAAAGCTTATAGCCCGTAATTAACTCCCCAGTTAAACCAATGTTGTAAGTCTTATCACTATAAATAAAACTAAAATTCTTCATTAGCTTTGAAGCAACGGACGTGAACCATTTCACACTTTAAGTGTACGGACCCGCCGGGATTTGAACCCGGGACCACCGGCTCCGAAGGCCGGCGCTCCATCCTAGCTGAGCTACGGGTCCCCTTATGATACTCTCTACCATATTTAATTATTAAGATTTTAGAGTTAAATACCAGCCTTCATGGTATAACATATATACTCCATTTTAACTAGACTTCAAAATATTATCAGTGACAAAACTCTAGTGATGTCTATATTAATGATTAATATCTACCAGTTAGAAAAATATCCTCTGTATTTCATTTTAACTAATTACATCCTTTCTAAGCTCCTTATACCTAAGACGCTTAACCCGTTCTTTAATACAACTGACACTCCTTTTACTATATATAATCTTAACATTCTCTTCCTTGGATCTTGTTCTTGTAGTACTCTCTCTTTATCATACCAACTATTGAATATGTCAGATAATTCTCTCAGAAACGCTACTAAATCTTCTAACCTTAAGTTATCTACAGCATTCTTGAATACCTCGGGGAATTTAGCTATCAAGATTAATATGTTCCTCTTATCTCCAACTAAATCACTAAAGTCTACCTTATCCATAGATAAGTTTTCAGTAGATTTAGCTAATATGTTAGCAGCTCTAGCATAAGTATATTGTAAATAAGGTCCACTGTTCTGCTCAAAGCTGGTTATCCTGTTTAAATCAAATGATAAAGGCTTATTTGCAGAAACTGACAAAATTGCGTATCTAAGCGCTGCATTTGCTATATCATCAATATTTTCCATATTACCACCTTTCTCTTTCAGCTTATTTCTAACTATGTTATCTAGTTTTTCATATATCTCGTCAATGGTTATTATCTTTCCTAGTCTTCCACTCATTCTTAGTCCTTGGATGTTAACCATCCCATATGAATAATGCAATAAATTTTCCGCAAATCTCGAATATCCGAGTAACTCTAGAGCACCTCTTAATTGTATTTGCGGAATGTATTGTTCTTCTGCGATCACATTTATAACAAAATCTGCATTAAACTGATTAAATTTGAAAATTGTATACGCAATATCCCTAACGGTATACAATGTAGTTCCATCGGATCTCATCAACACTAAAGGAGGTATCTTGAGCCCTTTTGGAATTCTCAACTTAGATCTAGCTTCATCACCTAAGAAACTATCTAAGTCCAATGCTATTACTCCCTTATATGGTATTTTAGCCGAGGAAGACAATAAGGCCTTTAATACTTCATTAACCATATTCTCCCATAACAAGTCACTCTCATAGTCGAAATTGTCAAATCTTATATTAAGTTTGGATAACGTTTCACTAAAGCCTTCTAGCGCATAACTAATGTACTTTCTAATAATCCCCTTTAGTTCATCATTACCCTCTTCGTATTTCTTTATGATTTCTCCTATCTCCTTCTCCGGCTCCTCCTTAGCATTTATAGCGTCTGCTAACTTATCGAAAAGTACCTCATTTCTATTCCTTAGATCATTCGCTATTACTATTAGCTCATCTAGTTCTCTCACTTTCTCCCTATACTCTGACTCTGAAAGTTTCTTTAACTCCTCTCTCAACTTCCTAATTTCTAAAATTACATTAGTCATGGCATATATTATACCCAACCATAGATCCTTCTTTACATTTGGCTCTGGATCAGGAAAACCTAAAAGTTTTAGGCCGTAAATTAGAACTGCAACTTGCCTCCCAGTATCGTTAACGTAAAACCTAACATTAACTGAGTGACCTCTAGCTTTTAACGCTCTAGCAAGCGCATCTCCAAGTATCGTATTTCTCAAATGGCCTATATGTAACGGATGTATAGGATTAGCGCTCGTGTGTTCAACTACTATTCTTTTTGGCTTTTCGATTTTTTCCAGTCCATAACTATCGTCTAGTTTGCTAAAGATACTCACGAAAATATTTCTTAGATTAAGCCTCGCATTAAGATATATTCCGGCTACTTCTATCCTCTCTATTAACTCACCTTTATATTCTTGTAATAATTTCGCTTTCTCATTTATATTTCCCTTTATTAATGATGGTAACGCTAATGATAAGTCGCCAAGTTCTTCCCTAGGAGGATATGTAATATTTTTAAAGACTTCCTCCTCGCTTATACCTAATTGTGCAGCGACATATTCCGCCAATTCTTTCTTAGCTCTTCCTATTATATCCACATCACGTTTTATGCCTTATAATTTTTAATATTTACTCACTAGAATCATATAACCATGAAGAAAAGGGTGGAAATCCTAATAGTAGAGGATTATAGTGGAAATCCCAAAATTAATGAGCAAGAAATTAAAAAATCATTAAGTCATATAGGGGATGACATTGTAATAACTAGGTTACATTTGCCACAGTGGACTGAAAATAAAGATGAAAGTGATCTAGTTGGAGTACATGTAATTGTGAGAGAAGTTGCAGAAACATAACGTATGTCCCTATTACAAGAATGGCTACTGCACATCACCTGCATTAGATAAGCCTTCTGATATAGTAACTTCTAACAATAGATGCTTTGGTCAATTTAAAACTTGTAGATATTTCTTAGACGACGGGAGCGATAGCAAAACGGGGTTAGAGAAATTTAATGAAGATAAAACCATTGAGCAAGAGATTAGATTTTACCCAAAAATAAACGCATTAGAAAATATTATAGACAGCGGTTGCGAACATTACCAGCTCATAAAGAGTGAAAAAGGATTCATTGCGTATTGCAATGCAATTAAAAGGGTTTTAGTAACACGACAGACCATATTATGTAACAAAGAATTCCAAAGATGTCCATATAGGACCTTACTCGGTACCTAACTTAACATACCTACCGTCTTCTGATAAGTTAATTTTTCCTTTTTCAACTAGATCCGCTAGTGCTCTTCTTATCTTATCCTCGCTTGCAATTCCAGATAACATACTGTGTAATTCCTTTAGGTTCATTGGCTTTTCATTTAATAAGTCAAGTAATATTTGTTTTAATTCATCCTCATTTGGCGCAGTCATTACTATAACGTCTTTATCGGAATAGACTACCTTTAGTTTGTTTTCTACGTTACCAGAATTGGAAGCCGACTTCTTACCTCTCTTCTTAGTCTCATTACTCATACTAATACACACTCACGTTCATTTCTCATTTCTTACTTTTAAACATTATGCGAATTTTTAAAATCAATTTCATTCTTCATTATACCAACGCGTTATAGCATAGAGCAGTAAATATTTCTAATATTAAATAATTAATATCTCTTCATAGCCAAGTCTTATAAAGAATGAGGCCGAAAGCTTTTAAGGCGGGAAGGAAGCTAGATCATGAATGTATACTTATATTACTGTGTTTAGATTAACATTATTAGGCGACAATGTTGAATCAACCGGACTTCCTTAGACATGTAGCCAGTAAGATCCTATCGCCACTATCAATAGATTCGAAAAGGTTAGACGAAGCAAGAAGAATTTTAGGAGAGGCAGAAGTTAAATACAACTTCTCCTCCTACGGAGGAAATCCAAAAAAACTAATAGATTTCCTATTAAGTCCAGACTTCACAGAACTTAGCTTAATTTTAGGCCCAGATGTAACAAAGAAACTATTAGAAGCTATAAAAGATAATTATACAGACGAAGACATAAAAAAAGTAGCAGATAAAATGTTGGAAGAAATAAACGGATATACAGAAAACACTGAAGAGTCTAACGTTAAAGTTTCAGTTAATAAAAAATATTTAGTCTCCTAAAGATGGAGTACCAGCTCCTCCTTCTCCACCACTTTCTTCTTTACTTCCTTCTCCACCTTTCTTCTCGCTCTTTAATGGAGCTGCAGCTATTAGGTCATCAATCTTTAATATTGCTGTAGCTGCCTCTGTTGCGCTCTTTAACACTTGAGCCTTTACTCTTATAGGCTCAATGATGTTTAAGGCATATACATCGTCTACGATCTTCCCACCTATTACATCTACACCAGTATTGGTTAATCCCTTAGCGTGTCTAGCTCTTAAGTCCATTAGTGCAGATATAGCCTCCAGCCCTGCAGTTTCAGCTAAAATCATAGGTATCTCCTCTAATGCATCTGCAAATGCTTCTATAGCTAATTGCTCCTTACCTCCTACACTTCTAGCATACTCTCTTAATTTCATCGCTAATTCTAACTCGATAGCACCACCACCTGGCAATATTACTGGCTCTAATAATATGTTCCTCAGAGCATGCAATGCGTCATTTATACTCCTCTCAGCCTCATCTAATGCCATATCATTTGAACCTCTTAACAAGATATTTACGGCTTTCAAGTTCTTAGCACCTTCTATAAATACCATTTTGTCATTTCCAACTCTCCTTTCCTCAACTAATTCAGCGTATCCTAAATCATCGGGAGTAGCGTCTTTAATGCTGCTTATTATTCTCGCGCCTAATGCCTTCTCTAATTTCTCTATATCGCTCCTCTTAACCCTTCTTACAGCCAATATACCTTTCTTAGCTAAGAAGTGCTGTGCGATATCATCAATACCTTTCTGGCATATTACAACGTTAGCACCTATTGACGCTAGTTTATCAACCATGTCCTTAAGATATTTGGATTCCTCATCTAAGAAAGCCTTGATTTGCTCTGGTGATGTTATACTTATCTTAGCTGAGATTTCAGGTTTTTCTACCTCTAATGCTGCATCCAAAACAGCTATCTTGGCTTTAGTGACTCTTCTAGGCATTCCAGGGTGCACAACCTCCTTATCTAATACTAGTCCTTTAACTAAGACGCTATCCTCTATACTTCCACCTTTCTTCTTATCTATCTTTATTAAGTCTAAACTCACATTATAACCACCATTAGGTAGAGGTTCTGCAACATTAACTATTGCGTCTATTACCATGTCAATTATTTTATTTAATTCAGCACCTTCTGCAATAAACTTACTTGCTAGTGTAGTAAATACTATCTTTCTTAGAGTATCCCTAGAAACTGAAGAATTCAAATCCCTTATATCGATCTTGGTTCCTAATTGTGGAAGTAACTCCAAGGCCTTGGTATATGCCTTCTTATACCCCTCAATGATTATTGTTGGATGTATATTTTGATCCAATAAACTTTCAGCTTTCTCCAATAGAGCACCAGCTAATACTACAGCGCTTGTAGTACCATCACCTACTTCAGCATCTTGTGCTTTAGCTGCTTCTACTAATAGCTTTGCTGCTGGATGCTGTATCTCCATATCCTTTACTATTGTAGCGCCATCATTAGTTATGGTTACGTCACCGAAACTATCAATTAACATTTTATCAAGACCTTTAGGACCTAAACTACTCCTTAACATTTCGGCTAGTGTCTTTGCAGCAAGTATATTGTTCCTTAACGCATCTCTACCAGTAGTTCTACTCGTTCCCTCTTTAAGCAATAAGACTGGAGATGCCATACCTCACAACACCGTTCCGTGAGAACATTAGTATCGCTTATATAAAAATTTTTCTCTCAAGCAAACCGTGAAGCAATTTTTTAAATTAATAGAAAATCCATTCTTCTCTAATATGATGTGCGAAAGATGTAACAAAAGAGATGCTATAAACGTAGTAGGAGGAAGAAGATTATGTAGCATATGCAGCAAAGACGAGATAGGTAAGAGAATTAAGAGGGAACTTTACCCAAGAAAGATAATAGTACATAATGACAAAATCTTATTTGCTTATCCCTCTTATCTAAGCTTTATTCAAGAAATTCTAAGAAATATAATAAATAAAATTTACACTAGATTTAATTTACAGTATTACGAAATTACTTTAGAACCACAAAACTCTATCCTAGATGATATATGGAACTTAATCATAAAAAGTAAACAGTTTTCGGAAAAAAATGGAATAAATAAAATCTTTTTACCTTTTACAGCTGACCTCTTGATGGCCTACTTAGTATACTCAATAACAAATCAAGATTATACTTATATCCAAATGATAGGATTGGAATACAAAGTCAATAATATTTCATTTCTAATTCCATTTTATAACACCTCCTTATATGAATTACAAGGTTTCATAAATAATGAATCTAATGCAATAGTGACAAAGGATGAAATTTTTAATGAAATTCTAACATGGGAAAGGGACATGTTAAAAGAAAATTACGAACTATTCCACGCTTTCCATAATTCCAAAAAATTACTTGAAATAGGAAGAAAAGATTACAGATGCGAGGGTTGTGGAGGAATGATTAACTCCCCGGTAAAATACTGCGCGAGATGCTCTCTAATTTACTCTTCTCCTCCTTATTGAGAATGACTTCAAAATATATTTGCCCTTGACTAGGTCTAAATCTAGATGGCGGAATAGGTCCCTCTGAAGTATAGTAGAAGAAACCCGATTTTAAGATCTCGTTAAATCCATCCTTATCCATTCTTAAGAAATCTTGTAATATATCAATTACATGTATGATATTTTTTAGTTCCTTCATGCTTAACGTATAACCGCAAATCCTACAAGTCAAATCTGGCATTACCGAATCAAATTCACATCTAGGACATTTAATAGGAGATCTTAAGACGTTTGCTAACATTGACCAAGTAACTCGTAACAGATCAATTAAATCCTTTTTATTTCTCTTCAAGCATTCTTTATACAGCTTATCCATTATGGGAATTAAACCACCTTTACCATAAGTTACTATAAACTCTAATTGGTCTTCACTAAGTTTCTCTATATCATATAAACGCAAGAGTTTATATGATATAATTTCCATTAATCTGTCTCCCATAGCTCTAAGCCTATTAATTATCGTAGATACTTTAGGCTTCGTTTTCACTTCTCCTACCGCCATGGCAAAGGGCTCTCTTAACACCTCCTTCAGATCCTCTCTTGAAAGGTTTAAATAGGAAATTCCTAACGCGTTAACTACCTCATCCAAATATTCATCCAAAACCTTATCTGCATCTACGTACTTCTCAGATTTTTTACTACTGGAAGATTTTTTCTTCTTCATGCCCTCTTTACTATTCTTCTCACTAGCGATTTTTTCTTCCTCATTTTTCTTACGTCTTGGCACTCTACTTATAATTTAGAAACCTATTTTATATAAAACTTTAAGTCATTAACGCTAAATCTTGAAAATCCATTGGTAACATTTTCTTCTTATTAACAATTTCTTGATACTTGTTATCTAAGAATGAAATAAATATTGGACAAGTCTCATATTTACCATCGCGCTGACATTTATCACCCAATGTGAGAAAGCACTTAGTATTCTTCTTATCATAATAAGGACATAACTTGTAGTAAGTTTTAGCGCTTTTTATCATGCGTTCTATCCATTGTTTCTTGTGATCCTTTTTTTCTGCCTCTTTTTCGGCCTTTGCCAACGCCTTATTTATCTCATCTTCAGACATTTTCACTGATTTATTAGTTGACATAAATTCTCCCTCCTACTTGCTATAACTTCTAGTACAAAGATTAAATAGATTACTACTACTACTGATCTGCTCCTATTATAAGAGTATTAAAATGAATGGTTTGTATAATCTTGATCTTTCTTTCAACGTACTTATAATTTAACGTACATATAGTAGTAGTAATTATAATGCCAAAAGGAGAAGGGAAAGTTAACAAGAAGACAGTTTCTCTTTTAGAGTTTTTGAAAGGCCTATTCTGACTCCCATTTTAGGATCTTGATATACGTAAAGGAGCCTTTTAATTTGTAAGTTCTTGAGTACTCTAAATAGCCAACTAGTATCAGCTTTCATTTCTTCTTGAAGCTGGTCAAGGTAGATGTAAGTTGTCCCCCACTCCTTATACTTGTTTAATAAATAACTTAGTATTTCTTTTTCATCATCAACAAGTTTATCCAAAATCTCCTTTATACAATCCGTTGGATTAGCCTTTTGTTGTTTTTTGTTTTCATTACTGGTTTTTCCGTCAATAAACCACAAAACTTCTTGTGCTTTTTTGTCATCTCTTTTCTCAACTTTGTTGTTTTTTGTTTGGTAAACTTTTTCACCCTCTAGTACTTGCTTAGCAAGTAATAAGTACTCTTTGAATTTAGAATTGTTTTGTGATTCAATAATATCTCTAGCTATGTTTTCTCCTCTCCTACTTAAGTGCCATCTTCCTCCTTCTTGATAAACTAAACCTTTCTTCTTCCAATAACTGAGATAACTACTTATGTATTTAGTTTCGTAACCTAAATTAGTCGCAATTTCAGCTGTTCTTAATGGTCTGGCGTAGAGGAGGAGTAGTATTGCCTCAACCAATTTGGATCTAGGCGACTCCTTACTTGTTTTCTCCTCCTCGCTTATCTGCTGCGCTATAGCCTCTATATCATCTCTTTGATAGTCCTCACTCATCTTATTATATTAGGCATTATAACTTAAAATACAAGCTAAAATCCCGACTGGGATTATTCAGTTAATTTTTCATTTCAGTACTACTCATTGGCAAGTTTTAATAGCGTAGAATTTGTTGTAACCTACTATGACGTTGTAGACACCAGAAAAGAGTTTATCTAAATTCTCATTCCCCGTATCGATTCTAAAACAGTTAATGGTGTAAAGCTTAGAAAGAGTAGACACTACTATAAGATCATCCTTTTTTACCTTTCTTAAGAACATTGGCCCTAATTCTTGATTTCCTCTTCCGATTAGAAACCCTTGTTTGCCTATTGGGGTAAGCAATATTTTTAACTCCCCGGTTAAATTGATTAAATCAAAATAGCTGACGTTTTCTTTTATTAATTTCTTTCCTCTAACTATATCAATGCCTAAAAATGGAGTGTTGATCTTTAGTTTCCTTTCTATATATTTTACAGTACTCCCAGGACCCATAATATAGGTTATATTGTCATCCATGTTATCTATTATATAATCTGCGATTTCCTCTAGTTCATCCTCGCTATATTGTGTCTCCTCTTTACTTGGGGTTAATAAACTATTACTGCTTATGGTTAGGGCTATATAATATAATTTGACAGAATACGTTCCTTTTCTATATGCCTCCTCATTAACATCTAGAATTTCTTCCCTCACGATTTTTGCTTCATCATGTAAAAATTTTGTTAACAGTATCGCTGCGGCCTCGGGCGTATTAGCGAAAACTCCGCTGTGCATTTTTACGCCAGCGGGAACTCCTAAAATTGGTATTTGCGCTCCTTGAAGTCCCTCAAATACATCCCTTGCTGTTCCATCCCCACCAACAAATACAATAATATCTACCCCTCTTCTTACAAACTCTTTTACAGAATCAATTGTATCATATCTGGTAGTTTTTTCCTTTTCACCTATAGGTATTGTCTCATATTTCAATTTTGTTTTAATAAAATATATTTCTCCCATTTTTAACTTTGGTGTTACATAGATAGTATCTTCTGGGGCTTTGACCAAAAATCTGGCAACTCTACTTGGTATTTCAGGGTTCTCGAGATATAATTCATCACTACCTTTCCTTCCTATTCTTCCACCTGCACCAGCATATGGATTCACAAGAAATCCAATTTTCTTCAACATTTCTTTAACACCTTAAGTATGAAGGCCAAGGTCAGATTTCCTAGATGTTCTTTATTAGGAACTAGAAATATAATAAGATCGTTAGGACCACAATTCTCACAATTTTCCTTAATTTCTTCCAATAACCCTTTGAGTGACATCTCCTCTGTCTTAGGTGGAATCTCTATTTTTCCTTCTTCCGTATGAACGCACACCAATACTTTTTCCGCACCTAATCTTATTATTTCATCTCTTAGATGCAAAACTGGAATCTTTTTTAATAATTCCGCACCTCCCCTTATGATAAGCATTGATGAGTTCCAACCTAATGATTTCAAAGTAACATTTTTTATATTGGATGTGTTTTTAATACATGAGACTATTTTATTCCCTTCTTCTGTGAGAGTATTTCCTCCTACTGGATCTGTCTGAATTAGTTTCATTTCTCTTAATCTTTTTAGTAATGTTTTTATAGATGCTTCTGATAATCCCGTTTTTTTCATCAATAATATCCTTCCTACTGGCTGTAATTGGCTTATGTAAAATAAGCTCATTATAACATGTCCTTCATCAAATTTAGGCTTATTGCCTTGTCTGGTTTCCACAGCTTTGGTAAGTACAATCTGGATATCCATATTTAAATATGTGATAAGATAGATTAAAATTATGTTTAGAGGAAGAAGCTTGTTGTGTCTGCTTGATTTTGAAACACATGAAATAGAGAAAATGTTAGATGTTTCATTTATAATGAAAAATTACGTTTATCATAATAACGTTCCAAGTTCGTTAAGTGGTAAGAGAGTCGCATTACTTTTCGAGAAGCCAAGTACTAGGACTAGGGTTAGTACTGAATTAGCAGTATCAATGTTAGGTGGAATTCCAATTGTTCTTAATAAGCAAGATTTGCAATGGTCTAGAGGCGAACCCATCGAAGACACTGGAAGGGTTTTAGGCAGAGTTGTTAATGGGATAGGGGCCCGAGTACTAAATCACTTAACCCTAGTTAAACTAAAGGAATCATCTGGAGTTCCGGTATTTAATTTATTAAGCGATCTTTCTCATCCCCTGCAAGCATTAGCGGACTTAATGACCATTAGGGAAAGGTTTGGTAATAATCTAATTAAAATAGCGTTTGTTGGTGACGGAACTGATAATGTATTGCTAAGCCTAATGGCAATTGTGGCTAAATTAGGATTGGAGTTACATATCGCGACTCCTAAAGAACTTAAGCCTAGAGAAGATTTGTTTAAGATAATAAGTGAGATTGCAGATGATACGGGTAGCGTTATAGAGTTTCATGAGGATCCATATGATGCTGTTAGGGGTGTGCATGTAGTCTATACTGATGTTTGGGTTAGTATGGGACAAGAGAATATTGCTGAACAGAAGAAGAAACTATTGCAGAACTATAGGGTTACTTCAGACTTAATGAAGTATGCGGTTAAGGATGCTATATTTATGCATTGTTTGCCAGCTAATAGGGGAGAGGAAGTAGAGCTTGAGGTAATAGACGGACCTAAGAGTGCCGTCTGGGATCAGGCTGAGAATAGATTATATACAGCAATGGCAGTGTTTTCATTATTTATTTAAAGAAATCGTAAATAGATTTTTGCTTGATTAGACCCTTTATCGTACGTAACTTAAATAAGTTTATTTTAACCTTTAATTTTTTATTTACTTCAGATATGGCTTGATCCAGATTGTCATATTTTCCTATTCTATTTTTCATAGCATTCCTCACAGTTTCTCTAATGTGCCAATTTCCAACTGGTGCAAAGTACTCTTCTGTTATTTCCCTAATGATTATAACTCCCGCTTGTCTCTTTACTTCCTCTAAATGTTCTAGCACCGCTAATCTTGCAGCCATGTATCCTCCATCTAAGTATTCATACTCTCCCCAGAAATTCTCCTTTAGTTCCGAAATTGTGAGATCTTGAGACCACAAACTTAGTGGATGCCATATTTCTATCCATATTGAACTAAACTTTGATGGATAAAGTACAACATAGAAGTAGTTGCCTAAATATGAGCCGTGGTACACTTCTATCTCATTTACCTCGTTATAGTTTATTATTTTGCTATATAGAAATTTACCAACTGTGCTGTCAACTGCAGTTATTGCCCATCTAGTTGGTACGAATCTTCTGTTCTTTTTCTTGCCTAGAAGTCCAAACGATAATGCGTGCATTATCTTATAATAATCTACATTATACCTATACAGTTCTAAGATCGCTTCTGCAGATTTTACATCATCAAAGATTAGCTTATCCAATTTAGTTGGGATTTTAGGATTATCAATAACCTTTATTTCCTCTGCAATTCCTCCTGGTCCTCTCGGTAAAATTATTCCGTCAAACTTTAATTTCGCCTCTAATGTTTTTAATTTTGCCTCAGATACTACTGGATTATCTGAAATTATTGCTAATGGTATTTCTGTATTGTAATATTCAGTAGCTTTCTCAACCTTAACTGTAGTTATACTCGAGATTAATGAGGATCTCAACTTTATTATATCCCCTAGATTTACCTTTCCCCACCATTCCTTAACGTTCTCATATTTTCTAGCATCTTCCCCATATACTGAGGGTGGAATATTTATGATTAGTGAAACTTTAGGATATCCTTTCTCTCCAACTATTCCACTAGGAGGAGTAGAACCTTCAACCAGTTTAAATGAGGTATCTATTTTAATTTTCTGAAGACTACTAACCATACCTCTAAATCTCTCCATTATTGGACAATACGGTAACCCACAGAGATTCTTATGTCCCTTACACTTGATGCATAGCTCTGCTGGAATTTTGTGCATTTCTTATTTTCCTCTCAATATACCATTGTAAAATGGAAAATTTAGCTCTAAATGATAATCCATTGATTATATTTCTTATTTTCCCTCTCCTTAAGTTATCTAGGATATCGTCTAAGTTAAACTCCATTACCTCATATAAATCATTATATGCGGAACCTATTGCTTGAATTACGTGAGCGTCACTATTTGAAACTCCAGCTAAATTCAGCTTTATGGATACTTCTTTAGCCTTATTATTAGCCATTTTAGGAGCCTTGGAGTTATAAATTTCAATTAAATCAAATTTATATTCAAATACCTTATTACCTATTCCTTTTCTAAAAATATCGAAAGGATGTGAGGGAAATATTAAGCAAGAGTTCTCCTTAGCGTAGTCTACTAATTCAGCTATTCTGTTAGGTGGAGATGGTGGGAAATTACACAATATTACAACGTGCCCATATTCAGTAGTAACTTCTTGTCCAAGGATCACTTTTTCTTCCTTTACGCTGTTTAAACCTAAAGAAGTATCGTGATCTGTAATCGCCACGTATATATTTCTAGCTCTAGCATAGGCAATTATATCTTTAGGGAAATATTTTCCATCGCTATATCTCGAATGTACATGGAGATCAAAAAACATTAGAAGTAACCTAATTCTTTCATAACTTCTAATGTTAAAATCGTTATTCCAGCAGCGCCTCTCACTAGATTATCTCCAAGAACAACTAATCGTAACACATTTCCTTCGAACTTTACTCTACCTACTGTCACTGCCATTCCGTCGTAATATTGTAAGTCTCTAGCTGGTTGAGGTCTATCCTCATCTTTAAATAAAATAATTGGTTTCTTAGGTGCGGTAGGCAAGTTCTTATGTTGAGGTAATGACGCGAAACCATCTAACGCTTTTTGAACTTCTTTTTCATCCACATTATCGTTAGTTACAATATTAATTACACCCATATGTCCAACTTTTACAGGGACCCTGGTAGTGGTTGGATGAATTTCTAAGCTAGAAGATTTTAGTTTTCCAGCTTCGAACTTTCCTAACATTTTATTTATTTCCTTGGGAATTTTCTCCTCTTCCCCTTTAATCCAAGGTACAACATTGCCATCTATTGCCATAAATGGTAAACCGCTATAGCCAGCTCCGCTTACTGCTTGTAAAGTTACTATATACACAGCGTTAATTTTGATTAATCTTTCTAAGGGTTTAATTGGCATAGAAAGTATTGCCGCAGTACAGTTAGGATTTTTGACTAATAGTCCATTCCAGTTTTTATTACTTTTTTGATATTTTAGTAGCTCTAAATGCTCCCAATTTACTTCTGGATTGATCAATGGCACATCTGGATCCATTCTAAACGGTGATGCATTAGATACTACTATTTTTCCTTGTTTTACTAACTTTAATTCAACATCCTCTGCTAGTTCATTAGGTAATGCTGAAAGAACAACATCAACATCTTTATGATCTTCGTACTCAGTGGAGACTATTGGTAATTCAGCTATGTTTTCCGGAATATCTCCGGGTTCAATCCATTTTACAGATTCTTTGTATTTTTTACCAATCTTTTGGGGTGATGCACTAACTTTCACTAATTCTATATAGGGATGTTTTGAAAGCATCCTTACCATTTTTTGCCCTACCATTCCGGTAGAGCCTAGTAACGAAACTTTTATCTTATCAGCCACTTACGATCACCTTATGCAACTCTTTTGCTAATTTTTCTCCTTCTTCCTTATTAACTATAAAGGTCATGCTTACGTTAGATATTCCCCTAGAGATAGCTAACGGATCATAACTTGAGGCTATTGAAAGAACCTTAGTAGAGATCTCCTTCTTCTTTATTCCACATCCTACTATACCTACGATATTAACATCATTTACCTCGATATCCTTTACCAAAGTTCCCTTTAATTCTTCTAATTTCGATAACAGTCTATTTGCAGAGAGTGAATCAACAACGAGTTGTATTGTGGTCTCACTAGCTGGTTGAGAAATTGATATTATGTTAACTCCAGCCTCCTTCGCTTCATTTGTTATTCTTGCCGCAGATCCTATTTTTCCAACGATTTTAGTACTCTCAACTGTTATCAATTTTGCGTTATCCAAGAGTGATATTCCTTTAAGTCCATCATTATTTTCACATTCTCCATTAATCATGGTAAATCCATCTTCATATAATGACTCAACTATTACCTTCATATCACTTCCAAAGACTGGATCAAAAGTTCTAGGATGTAACCTTTTTGCTCCTAACTGTGAGAGTTCTATAGCTTCTTCCAACGAGAGTCTAGTTATCGTTTTAGCATTTTCGAATTTTTTAGGATCTCCTGTCATTATCCCGGGGACCTCGGTAACTAGTCTAACTTCTCTTAATCCAATTAGTTTACCTAGTAAGGTTGCAGTATAATCGCTACCACCCCTTCCCAAAGTGGTGTATCTCCCCTCTTTTGTTCTCCCTATAAAACCTGGAAGGACTATCACGTTAGCTTTCACATTTTCTAATATACTCATGATTTCCTTTTTAGATAGATCCCCAATTACGTTAGCTTCACCGTAATTTTCATCAGTTATAAATGGAGGAGTAATCACACCTTCAGCTTCAATTCCGTTACTTCTCAATATTGCTGAAAGGAGTAAGGTAGCCATTCTCTCTCCAAATGAAAGTATGTAGTCTCTAACTCTAGGGGTTACTTCGTCTAATACTCTTATAGACCAAGCTACTCTGAACAGTTCATCACTCAGCCTAGATATATCCTTAAATGAGTTCTCGAATTCCTTGCCATCTGCCAATTTTGATAACAGTTTTATATGCCTTTCATAGATTTCAGTTACAATATTTGGAGAGTTATCAGTATTCAAAGTTGCACTTATTAACTCGTTAGTAACGTTTTTAATAGCTGATGTTACTACTATGATCTTATCAGATTTCTTTGAAAAATCTTGTATCTTCTTTACGATAAGTTCATAATCTTTTTCATCTTTTTGTATTGATCCACCTATTTTAACTATTAGAGCCATTTATCTCACCTAGGATAATTTTTCCCATATGTAGAGGATTAACTAATATTCTCTTAGCTTCAGCTTTGGTCATACTATCGGGATCTTTTAATGAATGTCCTGTTAGGATTAAAACTGTTTTTTCATCTTTATCTACTACCTTTTCATTTATTGCCTTAATGTAACCAGCTAAGGCAGCTGCTGAAGCAGGCTCAGCTCCTATGCCCTCTTTTCTAGCTAGGGTCTTCTGTGCGTCTAATATTTCAGAATCAGATACTGCTATTGCGGTTCCATTGGATTCTCTTATTGCTTTCATCGCTTTTTGCCAATTTACTGGTTTTCCTATTCTTATTGCAGTAGCTACAGTATCTGGATTTTCTACGAAATCTGGAGAATCTTTGCCTTTGACTATTGCAGTAGCTATTGGTGATGCTCCCTCAGCTTGGATTCCAATCATTCTGGGAATAGTATTTATCACTCCAGTTTTAACTAGCTCATTAAATCCCTTCCATATTGCGTAAATATTGCCTGCATTGCCTACTGGGACTATCACATTATCTGGAACTCCTAGTTCTTCCGCTATCTCAAATGCTATTGTCTTCTGTCCTTCTAATCTCCATGGGTTAAAAGAATTTAATGGATATACTACTTTTAAATCCTTATATAACCTCATTACCGCATCCATAGCAACGTCAAAACTTCCATCAACCTCTAAAATAACTGAGCCATAAAGTATTGACTGAGCTAATTTACCTAATGCTACCTTACCTTTAGGTAAGACGATAAAGCTCTTTATACCTGCTCTTGCAGCATAAGCAGCTGCGGAAGCTGCAGTGTTTCCAGTAGATGCTGCTATTACGGTTTTGTAGTTTAAGCTTACTGCAGAACTAACTGCTACTGTCATTCCTCTATCCTTAAAACTTCCAGTAGGATTAAGTCCTTCGAATTTAAAATAAAGATTATCATTTATATTTGAGGATCTTATTAGCGGGGTATTTCCTTCATTTATACTTACAATATTTTTATATTTGCCAGCTATCAGTTCTTTGTATCTCCAAACTCCTCTTCCTCTCAATTTGCTGAAAGAGAAGTCCTTTGGTGGTTCCACTATAATTTCCAATAGTCCTCCACATCTTGGACATAATATCTGATCTTGATCTATTTCCGTTTCATATCCACAACTTAAGCACTTCATTATTCCGCTTAGTGTGTTTCCAACAACAATTCACCAGCTGTTTAAAGTGGTTTGTTCTGCAAAATATAAGCTTTGTTGAAGTATAATAATCACATGGCGTTCAAAGATCTTAGAGACTATATAGAATTTATGAAAAAGAGAAATAAGCTAATTGAAGTTGATGAGGAAGTAAGCGTCGATTTAGAAATAACTGAAATCACAAGAAAAGCAACTTATGCTCATTTACCCCCTCTTTTATTCAAAAGGATTAAAAATTATGAGAATTGGAAAATAATCTCCAATATTTTCTATTCAATTGAAAGCTTTTACGAGATTCTTGGAACGAATAAACTAGAATCAATATCGGAAGGATTTCTATCAAATTTGTCCAACATGCCTATCACATTTTTTGATAAAATAAAATCACTTAGGGAAATTTTAGGACTAGGAAAAGTAATGCCTAAAGCTAAGACACCTAGTTTTAAAGAGGAAAAGAATTTAGATCTGGCTAAGATTCCTGCAATAAAAACCTGGCCTAAAGATGCCGGAAGATACCTTACCTTTTCCATAACAATAACAAAGGACCCAGAGACAGATGTTCATAATCTTAGCGTTTATAGAATTCAAATTCTAAACGAAAAGGAGGCTATAATTCATTGGCAAGCCTTTAAAAGAGGCGCGCTTACTGCTAAAAGATATTTAGAAAAAGGCACTACCAAGATACCTATTGCCATAGTAACCGGAGTGGATCCTGCTATAGCATTTACAGCAGCTTCTCCAGTCCCTCATGGAATAGATAAGTATATGTTTGCGGGAATCTTGAGAGGTGAGGGAGTTGATGTAACTGAACTAGATGATAAGTTGCTAGTACCGAGTCATTCAGAAGTAGTTTTAACTGGTTATGTTGACTTGAATGACATGCGTCTAGAGGGTCCCTTTGGAGATCATATGGGTTATTACACACCAGCAGATTACTATCCAGTTTTCAAATTGGAAAAAGTATACATTAGAGAAGACCCCATATTTCACGTAACATCAGTAGGCAAACCACCACTTGAGGATGCTTGGATAGGTAAGGCTGTAGAAAGGATATTCTTACCTTTTGCCAAGATGCTAGTTCCAGAACTTGTCGACATGAATCTACCAGAATATGGCCTATTTACTGGGATTGGTATATTCTCTATAAAGAAATATTACCCTGGCCAGGCCAAGAGAGTTATGATGGCTCTATGGGGTACTGGTCAGCTAAGCCTTTTAAAGACTATAATAATTGTTGATCAAGATATAGACGTTCATGATATTAATCAAGTTATTTACGCTATTGCAGCTAATGTAGACCCTAAACGTGATGTTTGGGTAATAGAAAATGCACTTACGGACTCATTGGACCCTAGTGTTCAATTTCCACCATTAGGTAGTAAACTAGGTATAGACGCTAATAGGAAGTTTAAAGAAGAAATGGGAAAAGAATGGCCAGAAGAGGTTAGGTCAGACGAGGGAGTGGCTAAAAAAGCAGATGAAATAATAAATAAAATTATAAAGAGATATCAAACCTCCTAACCATCATCGTATCTCTATATATTATTGAAACCTCACTTATATCTTCTAACTTAGTCTCTATTTCCAATGATTCGTTTTTTCTTAATTCTTTATTCACCTTTACACTATCTGTAATTGCCTTAAGCCCAACTTTATCGTCTATCATATTTACAGTGATATTATATTTTAGAATTATTTCTAAAATTTGTACCGGATACTCTAAATTACTAGTTATTTTAAGGATTCTCCCTGTTAATTTCACTACGAAAGGATTCATATATGAATATAGTTTTTTCGAGTATTATGCCTTATCGTACTTAAAAAGCGTAGACTATCAAAGATGTAGATTAGAGCCGAAATGGCCTCAAGTAAAGTGGAAGATTTCGTAAAGAATTGGGGAGGTAAACAAGAGCCAAGTATTGGTGAAAGAATAAAGAATGCGTTCAAGCCACAGCAACCACTAAGGTATAGATTAGTAATGGCAAACTACAGATTAAGGACAATGGTAAGTCGTCTTGACGTTTACATTTCAAGATTACAAGAGAGAGATAGGACTCTATTCGAAAAGGTCGTAGAATCTCAGATGTCAAAGGATACGGCAAGAGCAGCTATGTATGCTAATGAAATAGCTGAGATTAGGAAGATTTCCAGGCAGCTAATTACTACACAAATTGCCCTAGAGCAAGTACAACTCAGGTTAGAGACGATAACTGAGCTTGGAGATGTATTTAACAGCCTAATACCAGTACTTGGTGTTATAAAAGAGCTAAGAAATGCGATGAAAGGAGTTATGCCAGAGATAAGTTTGGAGCTAGCAGAATTAGAGGAGGGATTACAAGAGGTAGTAATAGAAGCAGGGGACTTTACTGGTGCGCCAGCCAACTATGGTGCTTCAAGCCCAGAGGCAAGGAAGATATTAGAAGAAGCTTCTGTTGTTGCTGAACAGAGAATGAAAGAGAAGTTCCCAGAATTGCCAAGCTTCGTTACCTCTACTCAGAAAGTATCTAATCAAGAGCAGAAATAATATCTGATTCATAGATTTTTTCCTAAGATTTATACGGTAAAATAGTTTTTTAAGGTTTGGATTGGTAATATATATTGGGGAGTTTCCTTTTGGTTGAGGCAATTAGTAGTGAAGAAGACCTCATTCTCGACGTAAGTCAAGTCACTAAGGATATGGTACAATTAGCTGGAGGCAAAGGCGCAAACCTTGGGGAGTTAACGAGCATTGGAGTTAGAGTACCTCCAGCCTTTGTACTTACTTCTAAAGCTTTTAAATATTTTCTTGAATACAACAACCTTTTTGACAAAATTAGAGAGACTTTAAATAGTTGTGAAACCTCCGAGGAGGCTAGTGAAAAAATAAAACAATTGATAAAGAATGCTAAGATTCCAGAGAAATTGAGTAGCATGATATATCAGGCCTATGATGAATTAAGTAAAAAAGTTGGAAAAGAAATCTTAGTAGCTGTAAGGTCTTCAGCTACTGCAGAGGACATTGAGACGGTCAGTTTTGCTGGACAGCAAGATACTTACCTTAATGTTACTAAGGACGAACTTATTGATAGAATTAAGGATGTATGGGCTAGTCTCTATAACGCAAGGGCTATAGAATATAGAAAGAGTAAAGGTATAGATGACTTATCAGTACTTATAGCTGTAGTTGTTCAAAAAATGGTTAATTCAAGATCTGCTGGAGTAATGTTTACTCTACATCCAGTTACTGGAGATGAAAAGTATATCATGATAGAATCTAATTGGGGTTTAGGAGAAAGTGTAGTTGGCGGTAAGGTCACCCCAGATGAGGTTTTAATAGAAAAGTCTACCTTAAGAATTGCAGAAAAAAAGGTTTCTAATAAGAATATTAAAATCGTATATGATAAACAACTTAAGAAGAACGTTACCATTACCTTAGATGAAAAGGAATCTAGAGCAATGAGTATAACAGACGAAGAGGCAATAGAACTAGCAAAACTAGCACTTAAGATTGAAGAGCATTACAAGAGGCCAATGGATATTGAGTGGGCTATCGATAATGATCTAAGTTTCCCTGAGAATATCTTCATAGTTCAAGCTAGGCCGGAAACTTTCTGGTCTTCTAAAAGGAAAGAAACTAAGAGTGCTGTGGAAAAGAGTTCTGCTTCTGTAAGTGGCAAAGTATTAGTTAGGGGGCTTGCAGCTTCTCCGGGTATAGCATTTGGTAAGGCAAAAATTATACTCGACATTAAAGATCCTAAAATTCATGAGTTTAAGAAGGGTGACATCTTAGTTACGAAAATGACAGATCCGGATTGGGTACCGTTAATGAAGATAGCTGGGGCAATAATAACAGATGAGGGAGGAATGACGAGTCATGCTGCTATTGTATCCAGAGAGCTGGGAATTCCAGCTATAGTTGGTAGTAGAGAAGCAACTAAGGTAATACAAGATAATCAAGAGATCACTGTAGATGCAATTAGGGGTATTGTGTATGAGGGTAAGGTAATTCAAGCAACTGAGACTGTATCTCAACAAGCTCAACCATCAACTGGAATTCAAGGAATAAGTAGGGAAGTCCTATTGAGTCTTTATCCAGTTACTGCAACTAAAATCTACATGAACTTGGGTGAACCTGACGTTATAGACAAGTATTTGGATCTTCCCTTTGATGGAATAGGCCTTATGAGAATTGAGTTTATTGTAAGTGAGTGGGTTAGGTATCATCCACTTTATCTAATAAAAATAGGTAATGCAGAATTACTTGTGGATAAGTTAGCTGAGGGTATAGCCAAAGTAGCAAGTGCAATATATCCTAGGCCAGTTGTTGTCAGATTTTCAGATTTCAAAACTAATGAATATAAGAAATTGATTGGTGGAGAGGAGTTTGAACCAGATGAGAGGAATCCAATGATAGGTTGGAGAGGAGTATCCAGATATGTAAGCAAAGAGTACGAACCAGCATTTAGGCTAGAGGTTAAGGCTATACGCAAAGTTAGGGAGGAGATGGGACTTAAGAACGTATGGGTAATGTTTCCCTTTGTCAGAACTACATGGGAACTAGAAAATGCAATAAAAATAATGGAGGAGGAAGGTTTAAGAAGAGATTCAGATTTCAAGGTATGGATAATGGCAGAAGTCCCCTCAGTTGTTGTTCTTGCAGAGGAGTTTGCGAAGATAGTTGATGGATTCAGCATAGGTAGTAACGATTTAGCACAATTAACTTTAGGTGTTGACAGGGATTCCGAGTTACTAGCGAGGATGGGATATTATGATGAGAGAGATCCAGCTGTTTTGGAGTCCATAAGAAAGCTAATCAGAGCTGCTCATAAGTATGGCAAAACTGTCTCAATATGCGGACAAGCACCTAGTGTTTATCCAGCAGTTGTTGAATATTTGGTCAAAGCTGGAATAGATAGTATTAGTGTAAATCCAGATGCAGTTATTAATGTTAGGAGGCAAGTAGCTTCTATCGAGCAACAAATTATACTTAGAAACCTTATGGAAAAAAGGAAGAACAAGTAGATAATTTTTAATTATTTTTTATTATAACAATTTTTACATATTCTTCTAGCACCATCGAAATACGCTGTACATTCTTCACAAACCGTATTTCCGCAGATTTCACATGAGCCTATTGACAAGTGTTTTTGACAAAGTTTGCATAGACTCATTTCACAAACTTTACAAATTCCTTTATCTGTTACGTAATCATTACTACACACTTGCCTTCCACATAAATTACACGTAAAAAATGAGATGTTCTCTTCACAGATTTCACATTTCAATGAACTCTTTAAACCATCTATAGGCTTCTTCGTCGTCTTTAGCCTGAATTGGTGGGTGTTTAAAGTAAAATGCAGATACTTTTTCAAGTGGACCACCTATCTTTCTATCCAAGGCAACCTTAACTGCCCTTATAACATCTACTAATACTGCGGCACAGTTAGCTTTATCATCAACCTCTAAGGAAGCTTCTACTTTAATTGGCATACCTGCAAACGCACTTCCTTTTACGTAAATGTAGGCTACTTTCGTATTTCCTAAAAATGGCACATAATCGCTAGGCCCTATCCTTATTTTTCCCTCGCTTTTTATCACCTCTCCGTTATCTAGTGTGCTAGTTACTGCTTCTGTTTTGCTTATTCTTTTAGATATTAGCCTTTCTTCTGTCTTCATGTTCAGAAAGTCTGTATTCCCGCCCACGTTTAATTGATAAGTTTCCTCAACTTTTACCCCTCTCAGTCTGAAGAGTGAAGTAATTGACCTATGGAATATGGTAGCCCCTAATTGACTCTTAATATCATCACCTGCTAATGGCAAGTTTTTCTCTTTGAATTTATTAGGAAAGTAACCTGAAGGATCACTAGCAATAAACACGGGTATTGCGTTTATAAACGCAGTCCTTGCCATTAGTGCTATATTTGCATATGTCCTCGTCGCATTTTCACTTCCAACAGGCAATAAATTAAGTAGAATTTCTGTTTTGCTAGCTTTTAATTCGTCTAATGCTTTTTCCAATGTGCCATCATAAGTAGGATTAAAAACGTTAGTCATATGTTGGGCTACACCATCAAGAACGGGTCCCGCACTTACTTTTACGCCTTTCTTCTCCATATTCACTATCTTTGGTGTAATATTTGGAGGCTGAAATATGGCCTCTGCAAGATCCTTTCCTATTTTATTTTTTGAAACGTCGAATGCTGCTACAATCTCTATATCGGTAATTTTATAACCCCCAATTATCGGAGTAATTAATCCCTCATAATAATTATCGCCTTTTGACTTATAATATTCTATTCCTTGAATTAACATTGATGCGCAATTACCTAAGCCAGCTATTGCTACTCGAATCATCAACTTTAAGTTAAATAACTAGATAAAATATGTTGTGATGAAAGGGAAAAAACAGATCTGTGAAGAAGTGGAGCGACACTGAGGTGTTTAAAAATGCTAAAGCGCATGTACGCTCGCGTGTATGGGCTAGTGCAAGGTGTTGGTTTTAGAAAATTTGTCCAAATTCACGCTATAAGGTTAGGTATAAAGGGATATGCTAAGAATTTACCCGATGGTTCGGTAGAAGTGGTTGCAGAAGGTTATGAGGAAGCGTTAAGTAAATTATTGGAACGTATTAAGCAAGGTCCACCAGCAGCTGAAGTAGAGAAGGTAGATTTCTCGTTTAGTGAATATAAGGGAGAATTTGAGGATTTCGAAACATACTAAAAGTTTATAAGGTAAAAACGTTTATAATCTATCGGTGCTTCTGATGTACCAATGGTAAAAGAAGACGAGATTTTGCCTAAGTACTGGTACAATATAATTCCCGATCTGCCTAAACCCTTGCCTCCTCCAAGGGATCCACAAGGGGTAGATTTCTCGAGAATTGATTTATTAAGAAGTATACTACCTAAGGAGGTATTAAGGCAACAATTCACAATAGAAAGATACATAAAGATCCCTGAGGAAGTAAGAGATAGATATTTATCGATAGGAAGACCAACACCATTATTTAGAGCTAAAAGATTAGAGGAGTACTTAAAGACACCAGCAAGAATCTACTTTAAATATGAAGGCGCTACACCTACTGGATCTCATAAGATAAATACAGCAATTCCTCAAGCATATTTCGCAAAAGAAGAGGGAATTGATCACGTAGTTACTGAAACTGGAGCAGGTCAATGGGGAACTGCAGTAGCACTTGCAGCTAGTATGTATAATATGAAAAGTACTATCTTCATGGTAAAGGTAAGTTATGAACAAAAACCGATGAGAAGGAGCATAATGCAATTATATGGGGCTAATGTTTATGCAAGCCCCACAAACTTAACTGAATACGGTAAGAAGATATTAGAGACAAATCCACAGCATCCTGGATCACTAGGTATAGCAATGAGTGAGGCAATAGAGTATGCTCTTAAGAACGAATTTAGATATTTAGTAGGTAGCGTTTTAGATGTAGTACTTTTGCATCAAAGCGTTATTGGTCAAGAGACTATTACCCAATTGGATTTGTTAGGAGAAGACGCTGATATTCTAATTGGATGCGTAGGAGGTGGGAGCAATTTTGGTGGTTTTACATATCCCTTTATCGGAAACAAGAAAGGCAAACGCTACATTGCAGTAAGTTCTGCAGAAATTCCAAAGTTTAGTAAAGGTGAATATAAGTACGATTTTCCAGACTCTGCTGGATTATTACCTTTAGTGAAAATGATAACTTTAGGTAAAGATTACGTTCCTCCGCCAATATATGCAGGCGGGTTAAGATATCATGGTGTAGCACCAACATTAAGTTTGTTAGCAAAGGAGGGTATTGTGGAATGGAGAGAATATAATGAAAGGGAGATTTTCGACGCCGCTAAGATATTTATGGAGAATCAAGGTATTGTACCAGCTCCAGAATCAGCCCATGCAATAAAGGCAGTGGTCGATGAAGCTATAGAAGCTAGGAAGAATAATGAGCGAAAAGTCATCGTCTTTAATCTAAGTGGACATGGATTGTTGGATCTATCAAATTACGAATCCATGATGAAAAGGTTGAATGGAAATGGGTAAACTGCTTGTCGTTTATATGACGTTAGGTTATCCTAATGTTCAAAGTTTCAAGGATTTTATTATTGGGGCAGTTGAAAATGGAGCTGACATATTAGAGCTTGGAATTCCCCCTAAATATGCCAAGTACGATGGTCCAGTTATAAGGAAGAGTTATGATAAAGTTAAAGGGCTAGATATTTGGCCTTTAATAACAGATATTAGGAAAGATGTCAGTGTTCCTATAATTGCACTTACTTACTTAGAGGATTGGATTGATCAACTAGATAATTTTCTAAATATGATGAGAGATGTCAAACTGGATGGAGTTCTATTTCCAGATTTACTTATTGATTATATAGATGATTTGGATAAATTTGACGGAATAATAAAAAATAAAGGATTAAAAAATGTTATTTTTACATCTCCTTCAGTACCAGATCTTCTAATCCACAAAGTCTCTAAGATTAGCGATTTATTCTTATATTATGGTGTTAGACCAACTACTGGCGTACCTATACCAGTATCAGTTAAGCAGTTGATTAATAGAGTTAGAAATCTAGTTGAGAATAAGCTAATAGTGGGATTTGGCCTATCAAGTGAGTCAGATTTAAGAGATACCTTAAGTTCTGGTGCCGACGGAATAGCAATTGGAACTGCTTTCATAGAAGAAATTGAAAAGAATGGCGTAAAATCAGCAATAAATTTAGTTAAAAAATTTAGGGTGATATTAGATGAATATAAATGATATTCTTAAAAAACTCATAAATAAATCAGATTTGGAAATTGATGAGGCTGAAGAATTAGCTAAGGCTATAATTAGAGGTGAAGTTCCAGAGATTTTAGTATCAGCAATTTTAGTAGCACTAAGAATGAAAGGTGAAAGTAAAAATGAAATAGTAGGTTTTGCCAGGGCAATGAGAGAATTAGCAATCAAAATAGACGTACCCAACGCAATAGACACAGCTGGTACAGGTGGCGACGGATTAGGAACAGTAAACGTTAGTACCGCATCTGCAATCCTATTGAGTTTAATTAATCCAGTTGCCAAACACGGTAATAGGGCAGTAAGTGGTAAAAGTGGTAGTGCTGATGTTCTTGAAGCTTTAGGCTATAATATTATAGTTCCACCAGAAAGAGCAAAAGAATTAATCCACAAAACGAATTTCGTTTTCCTCTTCGCACAATACTATCATCCTGCAATGAAGAACGTTGCCAATGTGAGAAAAACTTTAGGGATTAGAACTATTTTCAATATTCTAGGTCCATTGACTAATCCAGCCAATGCGAAGTATCAGTTAATGGGAGTGTTTTCTAAAGATCATTTGGATTTATTGTCAAAAAGCGCGTATGAATTAGATTTCAATAAAGTAATTTTAGTACATGGAGAGCCAGGCATAGATGAGGTAAGTCCGATAGGAAAAACTTTTATGAAGATAGTAAGTAAGCGCGGTATAGAAGAAGTCAAGTTTGACGTAACTGATTTCGGTATATCATCAATTCCAATAGATAAGTTAATAGTAAATTCTGCTGAGGATTCAGCAATAAAAATAGTTAGGGCATTTCTAGGGAAAGATGAACATGTAGCTGAATTCATTAAGATAAACACCGCAGTTGCGCTTTTTGCATTAGATAAAGTGAGCAATTTTAAGGAAGGCTATGAGTACGCTAAGTATTTAATAGAAAATTCCGTAAATAAATTAAATGAGATAATCTCACTTAATGGAGATCTAACTAAACTGAAAACGATAATGGTGAAGAGTAGTGGTTAAACTAAAGATATGCGGTAACGCAACGTTATCAGATATCATAGAGCTCTCAAAACTTAGTGTAGATTATATAGGAATAATAACTGACGCCATAAGTCAAAGATTCGTAAAGAGCGAGTTCTTAACATTTGTTAGGAGATATACTGAAAAACCGATAGTTAATGTGAAAGTCAATATTTTAATGAGTGAAATGGAAAAAGAATTATCAATATCAGATTATTTACAGATACATAGAGTATTAGACGATTTGGAATTAGAATTGCTTAAATCGTACGATTTTAGAAAAAGAATTATATTATATGTACCAGCGTCCTTCGAGTATAAGAAATACCTAGAGAAGGCTATGGATACTGTGGATATGGTATTAATAGATTCCGTAAAGAAAGGCGTAGGCGTCGATTATAACGTTGCATCGAGTTTCCTTAAGGATTACCCTCACCTAGGTGTAGGTGGAAAAATAAGTATAGATAATATTTCTAACTTTATCGATCTAAATCCTGCTTGGCTTGATATTTCCAGTAGTATAGAGATTTATCCTGGCAAAAAAGATATTAATATAGTGAAAAAAATAGTTGAGATGGTAAAATATGGAAGTTCATCCGATAAATGAATTTGCCTCTCCATTTGAGGTATTTAAGTGCATAGAGAGGGACTTTAAAGTAGCTGGATTACTAGAGAGCATAGGTGGCCCTCAATATAAGGCGAGATATAGTGTGATAGCTTGGTCAACTAATGGGTATCTGAAAATTCATGATGATCCGGTAAATATTCTTAATAGTTATTTGAAAGATTTGAAATTAGTAGATATACCGGGTTTGTTTAAAGGAGGTATGATAGGTTACATAAGCTATGATGCAGTAAGATTTTGGGAGAAAATAAGAGACTTAAAGCCAGCAGCTGAAGATTGGCCTTATGCGGAATTCTTTATTCCAGACAATATCATAATCTACGATCATAATGAGGGCAAAGTATACGTTAATGCCGATTTAAGCTCTGTAGGCGGATGTGGGGATATGGGGGAGTTTAGAATAAGCTTTTATGACGAGTCTCTTAATAAGAACAACTATGAGAAGATTGTTTCTGAATCGCTAGAGTATATAAGATCGGGTTACATATTTCAGGTCGTATTATCTAGATTTTATAGATATTTATTTAGTGGGGATCCATTAAGAATATATTATAATCTCAGAAGAATAAATCCCTCTCCTTACATGTTCTATCTTAAATTTGATGAAAAATACTTAATAGGATCCAGCCCCGAATTACTTTTCAGAGTTCAAGATAATATTGTCGAAACCTATCCCATAGCTGGCACTAGACCTAGGGGGTCTGATCAAGAAGAAGACCTTAAATTGGAATTGGAATTGATGAACTCAGAAAAGGATAAGGCTGAGCACTTAATGTTAGTTGATTTGGCTAGAAATGATCTAGGTAAAGTATGTGTCCCCGGAACTGTGAGAGTACCAGAATTAATGTATGTAGAGAAGTATAGTCATGTCCAACATATAGTATCAAAAGTGATTGGGACTTTAAAGAAGAAGTATAATGCATTAAACGTTTTATCAGCTACTTTCCCAGCGGGTACAGTGAGCGGAGCACCAAAACCAATGGCAATGAATATAATTGAAACGTTAGAGGAGTACAAAAGAGGTCCCTATGCTGGTGCTGTAGGCTTTATCTCAGCTGATGGTAACGCAGAGTTCGCAATAGCCATAAGAACTGCATTTCTAAACAAAGAATTGTTACGAATACATGCTGGTGCTGGTATAGTATATGACTCTAATCCAGAATCTGAATATTTCGAAACTGAACATAAACTAAAAGCACTAAAAACAGCAATAGGGGTGAGTTAAATGGATCTAACCTTGATAATAGATAATTATGATAGTTTTGTTTATAATATAGCTCAAATAGTGGGAGAATTAGGGACTTATCCAATAGTTATCAGAAATGACGAAATAAGTATAAAAGGAATAGAGAGAATAGACCCAGATAGGATTATAATTTCACCAGGACCAGGGACACCAGAAAAACGAGAAGATATAGGAGTGTCATTGGATGTTATCAAATATCTAGGCAAAAAAACTCCAATACTAGGAGTTTGTCTAGGTCATCAAGCTATAGGTTATGCATTTGGAGCTAAGATAAGAAGAGCTAGAAAAGTATTTCATGGAAAAATAAGTAACATAATTATAGTAAACGACTCTCCACTTCCACTATATTACGGCATTGCTAAGGAGTTTAAAGCTACCAGATATCATAGTCTTGTTGTGGACGAGGTTCATAGACCTCTAATTGTCGATGCAATATCCGCTGAGGATAATGAGATAATGGCAATACATCATGAAGACTACCCAATATACGGTGTTCAATTTCATCCAGAGAGTGTTGGAACCTCATTGGGATATAAGATACTTTATAATTTCTTGAATAGAGTATAACATATGCCACGTTATCTTAAAGGATGGCTTAAAGACGTCGTACAATTATCTTTAAGAAGGCCCTCGTTTAGGACTTCAAGACAAAGACCGATTATTTCCTTAAATAAAAGAATTTTGGAATTTAATGTGCGCAATGTCACAGCTATAATAGCTGAATATAAGCGCAAATCTCCCTCTGGATTGGATGTTGAAAGAGATCCGATAGAATATGCAAAGTTCATGGAAAAGTATGCAGTAGGTCTTAGCGTACTAACTGAGGAAAAGTACTTTAATGGTTCATATGAAATTTTGAGAAAGATAGCCAGTTCAGTTTCAATCCCCATATTAATGAAGGATTTTATTGTCAAGGAATCACAAATTGATGATGCGTATAACTTAGGTGCAGATACTGTATTGCTAATAGTCAAAATACTTACTGAAAGAGAATTAGAGAGTTTAATGGAATATACCAGAAGTTATGGTATGGAACCATTGGTAGAGATTAATGACGAGAAGGATTTAGAAATAGCACTAAGGATAGGGGCCAAGTTTATAGGAGTTAATTCAAGAGATCTAGAAACCCTTGAGATAAATAAGGAGAATCAGAGAAAGCTTCTATCAATGATACCATCAGATGTAATAAAGGTGGCAGAAAGTGGAATTTCTGAGAGGAATGAAATAGAGGAATTGAGAAAATTAGGTGTTAATGCTTTCCTAATTGGATCCTCACTAATGCAAAACCCAGAAAAGATTAAAGAATTTATACTATAACGTTCTTCATATACACTTGTGGTCTCACTACTAGACTTCAACGAAAATATGTCGCAAGTTACTGGAGAGACTACTTTATTGTATAAGGAAATTGCTAGAAATGTGGAGAAGACTAAGAAGATTAAAATTATCGATTTTGGGATAGGACAGCCGGATTTACCTACATTTAAACGTATAAGGGATGCTGCAAAAGAGGCTCTAGATCAAGGCTTCACTTTCTACACTTCAGCATTCGGTATTGATGAATTAAGGGAAAAAATAGCTCAATACCTTAATACTAGATATGGTGCTGACGTAAGGAAGGAGGAAGTGATAGTCACACCTGGTGCTAAGCCTGCGCTTTTCCTAGTCTTTATACTATACATTAATCCCGGCGACGAGGTAATACTTCCAGATCCCTCCTTCTACTCTTACGCTGAGGTTGTTAAGTTACTCGGAGGAAAACCAATATATACTAATTTAAAGTGGAGTAAAGAAGGATTCTCAATAGATGTAGATGATCTACAGTCTAAAATATCAAAAAGAACCAAAATGATAGTATTCAATAATCCTCATAATCCGACTGGTACTCTATTTTCTCCTAATGACGTTAAGAAAATTGTAGATATAAGTAGGGATAATAAAATTATCTTACTATCCGATGAAATTTATGATAATTTTGTGTATGAAGGTAAGATGAGAAGTACTCTTGAAGACTCGGATTGGAGAGATTTCTTGATTTACGTTAATGGATTTAGTAAGACTTTCTCAATGACTGGATGGAGATTAGGTTATATTGTAGCGAAGCGCGAAATTATCCAGAAAATGGGAGTTTTGGCTGCTAACATATACACTGCCCCTACAAGTTTTGTACAAAAAGCTGCCGTAAAAGCCTTTGATACTTTCGACGAGGTCAACGAAATGGTGAAGCTATTTAAGAAGAGAAGAGACGTAATGTATGATCAGCTTATTAAGGTTAAAGGAATTGAAGTATCTAAACCAAATGGAGCATTCTATATGTTCCCAAATGCTGGTAAGTTACTAAAAATAAGTGGGCTCGACGTCAAGTCATTTGCAATAAGGCTGATTGAAGAAAAAGGTGTAGTCACAATACCTGGTGAAGTCTTTCCATTAAATATAGGTAAGGAATTTTTAAGACTAAGTTTTGCCGTAAACGAAGAAGTTATTAGAGAGGGTGTACAAAAAATTAGAGAGTTTGCAGAACAGATGATGAATTCCCGATAGTAAGATTGATGAGCTAAACTCCCATGGTCTGATTAGCAAGTTTAATTTCCACTTTTTCTTCAGTTGATTCTACTAGTTCAAGGTTAGTTATCTTTAGCGTCTTCATTATGTCCTCTTTTACCTCATTAATTAACTCAATAAATTGTCTATTTGCATATAATTTTACGCTAACTGGGGCATTCATTGATAATCTATTCTTAATCTTCTCTGATCTTATTAGAGAGTTTGTTTTCTTTATTACTTCCCCAAGTTCTCCTACTCTTTTATCCTCTTCGATATCATCCACTTTAGGCAATTCTTCTAGGAGAATACTCTTCTTATAACCAAATAACCTAGAATAGATTTCCTCTGTTATATGGGGTGCAATAGGATGTAGTAATACAATTATATCTCTTATTATCCTTTGTAT
>Ga0208559_100015_pt1 | contig 70145 bp, 65 predicted proteins | sample BED_Mat_host_6_1_FD_187138 | JGI IMG/M metagenome (GOLD analysis project Ga0208559, IMG submission 187138) | Extremophilic microbial mat communities from Yellowstone National Park, USA - BED_Mat_host_6_15 (SPAdes) (version 2) | ecosystem: Environmental > Aquatic > Thermal springs > Hot (42-90C) >...
ACCGTAATGTAATCGCGATGAACCTAAATGGAGGTCTCCGACCCTCTCGACCGCCCCTCAGAGATGTATCTCCGGATGAGGGGAACCTCCGCCAGCGGGGAGGAAGTCAGTCTCCTGTTCCCTTAAGCTTGGAGCATAAGTCCCAGATCTTCTCTATCCTCCCTGGGTCAACCTTCCTTCCCATAATGAATTCCTCCACTTCATGGGCGGTCTCCCTCAGTTCTACCTCGTCCATGGAGCAAACTCTCTCCACTTCATCAGGAGAAAGGGCCTCCAAGACCTCATTCAGTTCCTGGGCCTCCAGTAATTGCCTTAAAGTGTTTCTGGCTAACGCTCTATCGTAGAACTCAGTTCCCATACTAGCCTTTACTTATACACTTTAATAAGAGCCACTTATTATGCATCAACTGTTACTTCCTGCGATGCCTGGTTTAGATGGTGAGAGACTTGCGTTCGTCTTTGATCACAACAAATGTATCATATGCGGAGCATGCGTAGATGCTTGTAGGAAGGCCTATTCCTGGCCCGAGGGTGTAAGATGGAGGAAGCTTCCGGTCTTCCAACTGGCAGACCTCACCACTGCCCTTTCAATGTCCTGTAATCACTGTGACAATCCCACTTGTATGTTGGCCTGTCCAGCACAGGCTTACACCAAGGACCCAGAGACCGGCGTGGTTTGGATAGACCAGAATAAATGCATAGGTTGCGGTTACTGCACATGGGCCTGTCCCTACGATGTACCTCAGGAGGAACCAAACGGGACTGTGAGCAAGTGCCACTTCTGTAGGGAGAGGGTGGAGGGAGGAAAGGGTATACCCTATTGCGTAGAGGCATGTCCCACGGGCGCCCTAGCCTTCGGCTGGACTAAGGGCGGTTCCTCCCCCGATTACCTGGCTCCCCCCGATATCACGAGGCCTAACTTGGTGGTGATTCCACCTAGGGAGGGGAAAGTGCAAGCCTCTCCAATAAAGGTAAAGAGTGAGAAAAATTATTGGGAGTTGGTCGCTTTCACTCTGCTCAGCGAGGTGGGACTTCTATACTCCCTAGCCTCCCTCTTCCTTAAGTTGCACTTTGCCCCCCTTATTCTCCTCTTAACCTTCGCTGCTGGTTTGCTCCCCTCAGTGGTACACGCTAGGATGACAAACAGATTCCACAGGGTATTCCTCAACCTTAAGTCCTCCTGGTTGAGCAGGGAGGTGGGCAGTGGCGGTCTCACGATCCTGTTGGCATTGATCTCCCTGGTTATACCTACCTTATTTCCAGTTGCTGTGATCTTTGCTGCAGTGTCTGTGGCCTCAAGCATAATGGTGTATATGTTGAGGGCCAGGCCATCTTGGTATGATGCTGATACTCCTATCTCCTTCATCGGAACAGGGGTGACCACCGTTTTACCCGTGGCGGCCTTTCTGTCTGGGAGTAGGCTTCTTCTTCCTCTGGCTGCCGTAGTGCTGGCAGCTGAGCTCTATTCCTTCTACAACAGAAGGAGGAAGTTGACCCTCTATGTGAAGTTGGGCAACTACAGGTTACTGAGCGCCCTCGCCATGGTCGTGGATCTGCTATCAATACTCTTCCTCCCTTTGGCAATAGCCGGCTCCCTTATTTCTCTGGCGTCTGAGGTGCTTCACAGGCTGAACTTCTTTAAGTTTGTCACATACTATGGATTACCAAATGATACTCAACCAAGTGTTAGATCTAAACAAGAAACTCAATCCATAAGTAAGGTGTAAGAAAGTTTTATAACTTGTGGACGTGATAATTTGATAGGTGGTTCTTATTGCTCGAGGTCAGGTTTCACGGGAGGGGAGGGCAGGGGGTTGTAACCATGGCGAACCTATTAGGGGAGGCTGCTGCATATGATGACCTTTACTCAGCGGCTTTCCCCATTTATGGTGCCGAGAGGAGGGGTGCGGAGATTGAGTCTTACTGCAGAATATCTCCCCACCCAATTAGAGTTACAAGCCCCATAACCGAACCAGACGTAGTTGTTGTAATTGATCCCACGCTCATGTCTGTAAACAATCCCACAGTTGGATTGAAGAAAAATGGGATTGTAGTTCTCAACTCCCCCCATCCCGTGGAACTTTCGTGGCGTACTTTCGTAGTTGACGCCACGACAGTTGCCTCTGAGCATGGCTTAATTAGGTCTGGATGGCCAATGGTTAACGTTGTAATGCTGGGGGCCCTAGTAAAGGCCATAGGTACGGTTAGGCTTGAGTCACTTGAGGCCGCTGTTAGGGAGGAATTCCCAGAGAAGATAGCTGAAACCAACGTGAAGGCCATGAGGGTAGCCTACGACAGAACCAAGGAGGTGGTCAGGGTCGCTGCTTGACTATCAGTTCTTCCCAGTCTCTAAGCCAGACAGGGGAGCTGGAGGCAAGACGGGGGAGTGGAGGGTTGTGAAGCCCGTGGTCGATAAGTCCAAGTGTGTCAGCTGTGGAGCCTGTTACCTTTGGTGCCCCGAGTCTACAATCCTCTTCTCTCCTGGGAAGAAGGCAGACGTGGACTATGATTACTGTAAGGGGTGTGGCGTGTGTGCAAATCAATGTCCAGTGGGGGCGATATCCATGGTTAAGGAGGTGGACTAGATGAAGAAAGTAATGTCAGGGAACGAGGCTGTAGCTAGCGCCGTCAAGCTGGCTAGGGTGGGTGTAGTCTCGGTCTACCCCATAACTCCGCAAACCACAATAATAGAGAAACTGAGCGAGATGAAGGCTCAAGGTGAATTATCAGCCGACATCATAAGGGTTGAGAGCGAGCACTCCGCAATGGCTGGGGCCTTCGGCGCAGCCGCAGCTGGAGTTAGGGCATTCACCGCAACGGCGAGTCAGGGCCTCCTGTATATGCATGAGATGGTCTGGTGGGTCGCCGGCTCCAGGATGCCTCTAGTTATGGTAGTCGCAACCAGGGCGGTCGGCGCACCCTGGAACATATGGAATGAGAACACCGACTTCACTCAGCTCCGTGATGCGGGGTGGATAATGGGCTTCGCAATGAACCCCCAAGAGGCTCTAGACATGACCCTTCAGTCTTTCAGGATCAGTGAGGATTCCAGGGTTTTCCTGCCGATGATGGTAGGAATGGATGGCTTCATACTCTCTCACACTAAGGTTCCAGTCAACGTTCCAGATGAGAGCACGGTGGACTCATTTCTGCCCCTACGTAACCAACCATACGTTATTGACCCCGAGGATCCGGTGGGTATGGGTAATATGTTTCAACCGCAGGACTACATGAGACTGAGGCACTCCATTGAACTGGCCATAAAGTCCTCCCATGACGTTATAAGGGAAGTAGGTAGGGACTACAACTCCAAGGTTTACCACGAGATAGACTATTCCACCCTTAACGTTCCCTACAAGGTGGATGATGCCGAATACGTGGTGGTATCCATGGGGGCATGGTCGGGCGACCTGATGGAGGCGGTGGACTCGCTAAGGGAGAAGGGGCTTAACGTCGGGATGTTAAGAATTAGGTACCTGAGGCCTTGGGCTGAGGATGAGATCAGAAAGGCTCTAAGGGGCAGAAAGGTGCTTGTGCTGGATAGGGCGACATCGTTGGGAAGGGGTGGCCCTCTTCACCTGGAGATCGCCTCCACCGTTAGAGGGGACGTTGAGGCCCTGTGGGGCACCGTCACTGGAATAGGCGGTGTATCCGTAGGTAAGGGGGAATTGGAGGGATTGATAATGGAGTTCGTTGAGGGCTCCAAATCAGAGCCAGAAAGACGATTCTGGTACTACCCTGAGAGGGTGAGAAGGGTTGAGCTTAGGACTCCGAGGGAAGTGGAGTAACTCTCTTCTATCTGGGACATCAGCCTGTCCTGGCTGTCCAGAAAACATGGCAATGCGGCAGCTGGGGATGGCCCTGGGTAAGGACGTGGCAATGGTGGTCGTTGCTGGTTGTTCGTCGGTCATACAGGGGATGGGTCCTAAGGACTCCTACAACTATCCAGTGGTAAATACGGCCTTCGCCTCAGGTCCACCAGTGGCAGCAGGTATGGCCAGAGCATATAAGGCCAGGAATAGAGACGTCACGGTGGTGGTGTGGGCTGGAGACGGAGGTACTGCGGACATAGGGTTCGGCTCCATGAGCGGAGCAGCCGAGAGGAACGAGGACATGATATATCTCTGTGTTGACAATGAGGCCTACATGAACTCGGGGGGGCAGAGGAGCGGCTCTACTCCCGTGAGTGCAAGGACCAGTACTACCCCTGAAGGAAAGAGGGAGAACAAGAAGGCTCTCCCATTCATCATGATTGCACATAATGTTCCCTACGTCGCCACTGCGTCAGTGGGATATCCAATGGACTACGTGGACAAACTGAAGAAGGCCAAGGAGATAAAGGGTTTCAGGTACCTTCAGGTGCTTACCCCAGATCCCTACGGATGGCTCTTCGATCCATCGAAAACGGCGGAAGTGGCTAAGATTGCGGTGCAGACTTGTTACTGGCCCCTCATAGAGTTCCAGGAGGGAAAGCTGACCGTCAGTAACGAAAGCCTGCATTGTCTTAAGGGTAATACCAGAAGGCCCCTTACGGATTTCACATCAATCCAGGGCAGGTTCAAGGGTATTACGGAGGAGAACCTAAAGTCACTTCAAACCTACATAGATTCCCTATGGGACAGGATAAGGTCAATGATGTAGGGTTCAATTTAAAACCTTGGAAAAATTTTATAAAGGCTTCCAGCATCTAGTGCTCGACTTGAGACGATTTCTTCTAACCTCAAATCGTTTTCTTGACGCAGTCATATCATTAGCCATGTCCCTCGTTGTGAGACTTACATTCCGTTCTACCGCCCTTGGTCTCATGTTGGTTCTGGTCATAATGTCGCCAGTAATGTTCTACGACTATATGAGCGATCTTCAGCTCACCCTCCTCTTCTTTAGGTCAGTGGGACTCCTTCTATTTGTTGTAGTATTAATAGTGTTCACTGCCATAATAGGAGGATTAGACAGGCTGATAGCCAGAATCAGGAAAAGATGAGATTTAATTCCCGTTAATGCTTCCTCAAAAAGATCATGATGCTGTAGTTGTTTGTTAGTACTAGTTTGTTGAAATCAACGTGTGACCGATTAGGATCTATTACTTTATTCCCCTAAGTAAATTTATAGCTTTTAACAGACCTTCACGATCTTAAAACTATTCATTGACCAAATAAAAAATGGTTGCTACATGCCTTTCTTACATGAGACTCCCTTCAAGAGCTTATCAGAGGACGCTAAGAGAAACTCATGGGCAATCTAGCATGGTGTCCATCCGTCAAAGTTAAGGAGTTCAAGGAGTCCTGGTTCCTTCGATTGGGGATCGTGGCCATAGATTATTGCCCCCAAAAGCGATTGTAAGTGGGAGATGAAAGATTGGACGATCCGTATCTCAATTCAATGTCACTTTGTTCCCACGGAAATCAGGATCCAGTACAACAGTGCCGCAATTAGAGATGCGAATACTGGTTGTGGGAAGTAGGTGAAGAGGCCGGAAAGTGGTCCTATCGATAGGGCGGAAAGCGCTATTCCAACCGCCGTGGAGAACACTGCCTTGACATTGAAGTTACTCCACAGTCCCTTGGGTATGGTATAGAACTCCTGACTGGGAACCTTCCTCCACAGTCTCACGTACCAGTCTACTATGACCACGAAAGTGTAAGGAAATATTAGGTCCGCCACCAGAAGGAGGAAATTCTCCACATGCTGCAAAATGCCAGCTATTGCCAACCCCACAGCCAACGCTCCTAACACAGTGGTCGATATTGGTTGAGCCCATTGTTCTCTATTTTTGTTCTTGAAGAATGGTTGTAGTGCTGTGAGCAGGTCAGCAGTGGCAGGATAGAGATTCATGGCGTTTGTGTGTATTATCGCCAACGATGCTCCCAACGAAGCCACGAAGGCCACCAAGAGTAAAGCACTGCTTGCTAGAGGGAAGTGCACTGCTGCTACGTTCCAATTTCCAGCATATGCTTGAGAGGCATATCCAACTATTCCCATTAACAGCACTGGAACCATTATGCCCACCCCGGGGGCAATTGCGTAAAGTATCCTTGAGCCCCCCTTCGTTCTCTCAAAGGGAGTAGCGAATCTCGTACTTGTGGAGATCTTGTACGTCCACGAGAGTATTGAAAAGGATAGGATGAGCGTTAAATCCAACCCCCAGTTGACTCCAGCGGTGGGAGCAAGTAACTTACCCCAGTCCACGTGATATGAGGTGAAAAGGAAATAGGTGAGTATAGCGTAGGACACAACCAAGAGGGGAGCGGTGTACCTGTAGAAATACTCCAGCCATTTGAAGCCGTAGAGAACAAGGACTACCTGAATGATGCCCATTACTATATACCAGATCACTGGGTTGGTGTTTGTGAGGGACGCCAGTATTAGCCCTCCCGTGGCATCGTTAATTCCAAACCAACCCAAGTTCACCACAGTATAAAAGAAAGACAGGGCGTTAGATGTTGCGTAACCGTAGGTCTTTCTGGAAACCACCAAGGCTGGTACAGGGAATTGTCTGCCCATCTCCGAGAAGAGTGCCGCAGGTATTAGACCTATAAGTAGTGAGAGCAGAACCACTACTACGAAGTTGGTTATACCTACTCCATAGAGCAGTAGTCCCGCCAGAGGAGTGGTGGCCGACGCGCTAGCCATGGCCCAGAAGTTGAATATCTTTCCAGCACCAACGTTTCTTGCCCTCTCAGGGATGGGGTTGACCCCTATCACCTCCAACCCCTGTTTATTCACCACTTGCTCTTCTCTTTCTCCCTTCGACTTCTCCATACCTTCAGTCACGGAATTTTCCCCTCCATGGATTTGATTCCATATCTATTTTACAATGCCTTACTATTTAAATTTTAATGACACGGCCCTTTTCAGGAAACTAATAATTTATTAGTGGGAAGTAACCTCTCCGACACTATGTTCACCGTTGTGGCGCTGGGAGGTAATGCCTTCTCCTCTGGTGCCCCAGGGCTTGAGGAGGATAGGCTTCAAGCGGCGGCTGAGGATGTGCTCTATCTCCTCACCCATGGCAGAGTGGTGGTCACCCATGGCAATGGTCCTCAGGTGAGCGCTATCCTGTCTGGCGATCACCTCAACCTGTGGGAGGCAGTAGCATGCACTCAAGGATGGATGGGGGCCTCACTTGCAGATGTGTTGGAGACCCTTATCAGGAAAAGAGGTCTTAACACCAAGGTTGTGGTACTCATAACTAGGGTCGTTACTAAGCCCTCCTCCACTTGGTTTAAGCCCATTGGAGAACCTCTGGATCAGTTAAGTGCTTCCCAATTGGTGGGGGCCAAGTTGATGAGGGACTCCAAGGGGAGACTCAGAAGGGCTGTTCCATCCCCTGAGCCACTATCTATCGTGGAAATAGACGCCATCAATATGTTAGTCAAGGAGGGATTCCTTGTCATATGTTGTGGTGGAGGTGGAGTACCTGTGGCAGAGGGAGAGAGGGTAGAGGCCGTTGTGGATAAGGACCTGGCCAGTCAGGTTCTAGCGAACGATTTGGGCGCAGACAGACTTATCATCCTCACAGACACCGATTTCGTCTACCTCAACTATGGCACCGCACAGCAGAGGCCTTTGAGCCAACTTAAAGTTGAAGAGGCCATGAAACTCTATGCCATGGGACAGTTCGGCGAGGGCTCCATGGGTCCTAAGGTGTTGGCTGCAGCCAGGTTTATCAAGAATGGAGGAAAGGAGGCTTATATAGGCAAGCTTGGTAGAATCAGGGAAATCCTTTCAAGGGAAGAGGGAACTGAGGTAATCCAATGAAGCTTCCAGCCGAACTGGAGACTCTCAAGCCCAGGCCTCTCCTCCTCCTTAAGCGTGAAGAGATCTCCAGACAATCCACGTCTCCAATAGAGGAGATCTCCAAGGCCATGAAGAATGCGGAAAGTGAGAATAGGGAATACAATGACTATATTACGCTCAACTCTCACGCGCTGGAGGATGCCTCAAGAGTGGAGGCCGAGCTCAGGGCAGGAATAGGTGGTGCTCTAAGCGGCATTCCGATCTCGGTGAAGGACATCTTCCTCACCAAGGGGATGAGAACGACCATGGGCTCTAGGTTATTTGAACACTACATTCCCGACAGGGACGCAAGGGTAGTGAGTTCGCTAAGGGAGGCCGGGGCTGTGGTGATAGGTAAGACCAACCTGCATGAGTTCGCCTCTGGGGTCACAAACCTAAGCTCCTTGGTCGGCCCTGCCAGAAATCCGCACGATAAGTCAAGGATCACAGGAGGATCCAGCGGTGGTTCCGCGGCTTCCGTGGCCTTGGGTTCGGCCCTGGCCTCCTTGGGAACTGACACCTCCGGTTCCGTCAGAATACCGGCAGCGCTATGTGGAATTGTGGGGTATAAGCCGACCTATGATATGGTAAGCAGAGAGGGTGTGTTCCCCTTGGCGTGGAGCCTTGATCACGTCGGCGTTCTGGCCAGGACTGTTTCGGACGCAGCTTACGTTACTAACGTCCTCGAGGGGAGTTCGGGCAGCATTGATTTACCGTCGATCATTTCAGGAAAGGATCCCGCCAGGATATCTCTGGCCTACCTTGAGGAGGACTTGGAGTTCTACAACAAGTCCCTGGACTCCCTTAGATCAGAGGGGATAGATTTGGCACCCGTCAAATTGGATCTGGAGGGCTGGGGGTCTCTTCAACGGGTCATAAGGCTGGCCGAGGCCGCCTCCGTACATAGGGAATATCTTGAAACCAGTTCCCACCTCTACTCCCCTGACGTCGCTGAGCTGCTCAAGCAGGGATCCAGGATAGAGGCTGTGGATTACATAGATTCCTTGAGGAAGAGGAGAGAGATAACCGACCAGTACCTAAGGGCCTTAAGGGATAGGGATGGGCTTTTAACTCCCACTGTTCCAACCACCGCACCTAAAATTGATGAAGTTAGGGACAGAGAGCTCCAGTTCAGATCAGTGGCCACGAAGTATGTTAGCTTTGTGAACTACCTTGGAGCTCCGGCGATCACGCTACCCTCAGGTGAGGTTCAAGGTCTCCCCGTCGGACTTCAGTTGGTTGGGAGGCCTTGGCAGGATTCCCAACTGTTGACCCTAGCTAGGACGTTGGAAGCCCTTCTTCGTTGACCTTAACCCATTTTTCCTAAAAACTACTCTCCACATATTGCTAAGAGCCTAACGAAAGCCGATTCTCCTCCCAAGAACTTGAAGGGCGCCCCCACTATGAGGCATCTCCTGTTCTTTACCTCAGAGATCTCTCCGCCAGCGTTCTCCACATGCACTATTCCATGTCTGAAAGGAAGTATGTGCATTACTTGGTAGTTCTCAGGCCATGGCATTAACTGATCTATTTTCTTTCCATGTAGCTTCTCGAACTCCTCCACTATATCAGGCCTGACCTTCCTTATCACAGTGTTCAACGGATGGTCCTGGGACGTGGCGTCAACGGCCAACCACTTGAACTTAGACTTCATCACCCATTTGGCGAACTCCACTGTAGGTCCAGGATGCTTCAACATATACCTCACCGTGTCTGCCTCCTTTTGATACCATGCGTACCTGTGGTAACCCGTATGTATGATCAGGATGTCACCAGCCTTAAGCTCGAGGTTGTGTTCCTTAACCTTCTTCTGGACCATTTCACTTGTGTATATTCCTAGATCCCCTACCTCCTCGCTTAAGTCCACTATTACTCCCTCGCCCACCCAATGCTCTATTGGCACTGAGCCTATGTCGGGCCCACTGGGAACGAAGTGTAGTGGACCGTCCATATGTGTCCCTATGTGAAGTGGAGTCATTATATATTGAGCTTGAACGTTATTTTCCGTCATTGTCTTTATCCATTTGAATTCAAAGGGCGGGTAAGTGGGGAATGGGGGAGTCAAATTACTTAGGGGTTGGGAAAGATCATACACCTTGACTTGCGACCATCTGGCCGTCTTGGATAAGTCGAACACGGGCTTACTTTTTGTATATTTTTCCCATTCTTCTAACCAGCCTTCAGGCATAGTTATTGATGTAATATTCTCATATATAAAAAGCGGTGGGTCGACTTTTCTGGATGTGGCTCATCCTTCTAGTTTGTTAACTCAGATCAGAGATCTCGGCCACTTGCCTTCTAATTAGATGCGATGAAGCACGGCCTTGAGGCAAGAGCAATGCGGTGTCGTTTGAAATCACGTGGTCGATGGATTCAGAAACACTCGGTCGAAAAATATAAATTATAGTTTCATTTTGATTATGATGCACATGGCAGAAAAAGAAAAGGCAGAATATAATGAGAGAGTGGACACCGTCCACTATGATAGAGGAAGAGGTCAGGTGGAGCTACGCAAGGAATATACTAACGAGCCTTATCTTTGGAACAAGGACTTTCATCCTACTCCAATCACCATAAGGAAATGGGGGCCATGGACCTACCTGGCAATTTGGTTCGGAATGGTGACCATAGTCCCCACGTGGACGCTTAGCGGAGTTGGCCTCGACTTCGGTCTCAATTGGTGGCAGTCAATTCTTCTCATGTTCCTTGGGAACCTCATAGTCCTGGTCCCTATGCTCATTCAATCTCACGGAGGTGCCAAATACGGTATGTCAGAGCCTCAATTGACGAGGACCAGATGGGGAATCTACGGCGCCCAGATCCCCTCCTGGATAAGGGCTGTGATCTCCATGGGTTGGTGGGGGATAGAGTCCTATATCATAACTGAGGCCGCAGTGGCCATGTATCTGTTAAGTATAGGCCAAATACCTAAACTGTTGAGCGGTTCCACGTATACGCTCTCCGTAGCCTATCCCCAGATATTTTGGCCTACCTTCATAGTGGTGGTTCTGGCTCAGCTGCTGCTCTTCTACGTCTCTCCACCCTTCAAGGGACAGCCGGCGCTAAAGTGGCTCGCCAGGGCGGCCGCACCAATAGTGCTGGTCGGGTTCCTGCTTCTCTTCTTCTATACCATGAATACGGCACACTGGAATTTCGCCCCCATAACCCAGATTCCAGACAAGGTAACTGGATTTGCATTCTGGCTCGCAGTACTTGGATTCCTTAACGCCAACGTGGCCTATTGGGCAACCATGGCGTTGTCGATGCCCGACTTCACCAGGTTCGCCAAGTCACAGTTCGCCCAGACCACAGGTCAAATACCCATGCCCCTCATGATGGCCGCCGTTGGTGCTCTGGGTATAATGGCCACAGGGGCAACAATGGTGTTAGGATTAAATCACGGCGCAGGGATTGCTGACCCAGTGATCTTGGCGGCAGCCATCCTGCCCAAGGCCGCAGCCTACTTCGTCCTCTTCGTCTTCATGTTGGCAACCTTCGTGGTCAACGTATTTGCAAACAGCGTTGCCCCAGGGTACGACATAGCTAACACATATTCCAAGTACCTCAGCTGGTTCAGGGGAATAGTAATAGGAGTCCTAATTAGCATGGCCCTTGGTGCCTGGACCTTCTACGCCGGTGGGGCTTACTCATACATCTACAACTGGCTTCTGGCGTACGGAGCACTCCTTGGAGCAGTGGAGGGGGTAATAGTGTTCGACTACGCAGTAGTCAGGAGATTCAAGTTCGAGCCAACCGACGTATATATGAGCCACGGAAGGTTCAGATACTGGCACGGCATTAACCCTGCCGCCATTGTGAGCTTCGCAATTGGTACCGTGGTAACTTACTTGGCCTACTGGGGGTGGGTAGTAAACCCCATCACTCAAGTGCTGTATGCCAACTCCTGGATCTCAGCGTTTCTCATCACCGGCATAATTTACATCCTCCTCATGAGATATTGGGTGATACCTAAGTATCAACCTTGGCTTAAGGGAGGTCTTCTCAAGGGCTATACTGACAAGGAGATAGAGGAAATATTTGCACAAAGGAAGGACAGTTAGACTAAAGTTAATATTTTATTTACTATTTATATTTTTATATTAGCTAATATTTTGCGAAATATATGAGGATCTCTAGGGACATCTGATAGTGTCAACATTAAACTGCGAATCATGGGTTAGGGCACTCTCTCTCATGGCGAGGCATCATTCATACTTTATGGACAATTCTCACTAATGAGAAGAAAATTTCGTAGCTTAGTACGGACATTGTGGGAGGTCTCATCATTATGGAACGAAAGGATCTTTAGAATCATCTCGTATTTGGAGAAAGCTTTTATTCCTTATGAGTTGTAAATTTTGTGAAACCCCTTCATGTGTTCCTCTTGGTGGGAGTCTTAATCATGAGCCTGGTAAGTTTAGGGGAGTATCCATACTTTCATAACCAGCCCTCAGCCAACAATCAATCCTCAGTGGTTGATCTCACAAGGCTCATCCTGTCTGTGAACGCCTCATCCTCAAGCGTTCTTGTGAACGTTACGCTCCTTAACCTAGGGGGAAACATAACTATAATCACCGGAAGTCAGAGTTCAGTCATTAACCCCTCTCAACCCTACAGTAGGGAGTTCACCTTAATCTATAAGGATCATGAGCAGACGGTTAACGTCACTTTTCCTGCGGGTCCATCAATTAGTGGGGAGTGCAACTTGAAACCTTGGTATCCAGTGAAGGTGTATATCATGAATGGCATATATACTTCCGCCAATTACACCCAGGGTAAGGGGCTCTTCACCTACAACCCTACAGAGGTTATGTGTCCCGCAATCTATGTGAACGTGAGCAAGGTGATCCTCCTTCACGGTACTGAGGGGGAAGCTTACATCTATCCTCACCTGAACCAGATAAACGGAACGGTTGGTGAGGGTTACCTAAACTTTAGAACTAGCTCAATCTATGATGTAGAGATGTTTCATTTAGGTTACTATGGATTTCAAAGCCTCAGTTTCCAGGGAGGTTGGTATACGGTCGTGGCAGTTGACTTCCTGGGACAAGTGACCACCCAGAGCTTTTACTACCCTGGCCCCTGATCTCCACAAACTCAGTGTTATTACCTAACACAATGGAGAATATGTAAATTTCATATTCTATCTTGAAGAAATCAGGACTGGGCCGGTTCATAGAGGCCATTGAGCTCCGTTATGTATCCCTTTCTGAGAACGGGTGAGTCGGAGATATGAAAGGATGCCCAATGAGAGCGGTGTAGTTTACCGCCTAATACACTGTCCTCAAGGGTGTTTCCCCTACGAAAAGCCTAAATATAAATTGCCAACCTATATTTACTATGACGGATATAGAGAGAGTCGACGCTCTCGATAAGGTCACCGGAAGGGCCCTCTACGTTTATGACTTGAAGTTTCCGGGTATGTTATACGCTGCCCTTGTGAAGAGCACGGTCCCCCATGGAATAATTAAGAAAGTGGATCCGTCCAGAGCCTTAGCCAGAGAAGGAGTGGAGGCGGTAATAACAGGGTCTCAGCTCTCCCATGTGAGAGCAGGAATCTACATTCAGGATAGAACTCCCATGGCGGCGGAGAAAGTTAGATATTTGGGGGAGCCTGTGGCGGCCGTGTTGGCCAGGGACCTCAGGAGTGCCAGGGAGGCCGCGGAAATGGTTGAGGTTGATTACCATGAACTTTCAGCTGTTGTAGATCCAAGGGAGGCCCTGAGAGAGGGTGCGCCGCTGGTTCACGAGAAGCTTCAGGAGTACCACAGATACCAGGAAATAAAGCCCCTTCCCAACTCAAACGTTGCCAACGTCTTTCGTTTGAGAAAGGGAGATGCCCAGTCGATCCTCCAGAGGAGTGATTTGGTGGTGGAGGACACCTACACCGAGGCAATGATCAGTCACGCCTATATGGAGCCCATGTCCGTGATCGCGTGGTGGAACCCCGACGGCACATTGGAGCTCTGGACCAGCGCCCAGTCTCCATTCGCCGTGAGGAACCTCCTCTCCAAGGCCCTTGAACTCTCAGAGAGTAGAATCGTTGTACATGTGCCTTACGTAGGAGGAGGATTCGGAGGGAAGGCTGGACTACATTTGGAGCTACTGGTGGCCCTACTATCCAAGGCAGTTGGGGGAAGGCCCGTTAAGTTGACCCTCTCAAGGGAGGACAACTTCTACGTTGCCCCAAGCAAAGTTGGAGTTTCGGCCGAGGGCAAGGTGGGTCTATCTAAGGAGGGGAAGATATTGGCGCTAATGGTTAACTATCTTGTTGACGCGGGAGCTTACGCAGACTATGCGGTCAATGTGGGAAAGACAATGGGCTACATAGGTGCTGGGCCCTACGATGTGCCAAACGTATGGATAGACTCAACTACCGTTTATACCAACAAGCCTTTCGCCACTGCCTTTAGGGGATTCGGCATTCTTGAGGCTCACTGGGTGGTTGAGAGGCTGCTAGAGACCGCCTCGAGGAAGTTGGGTGTAGATCCTGTTCAGTTTAGGTTAATGAACAGGTTAAGGCCAGGCTCCACCACGTCAACGGGACAAAGGATAACTGAGGGAAGCGGTGACCTAGCTAAATGTCTGCAGGTGGCTGCGGACATGGTAGGATGGGGTTCACGTAAAAGTTCCTCTCATCCCACCTATGTAGGTCGCGGTGTGGCCCTGGCAATGAAGGGACCCTCCGTTCCCCCCTATAATAGCGCCCAGGCCTATCTCAAGTTCAACGAGGACGGAACGTTGGATGTGAGCGTGGGAACCACGGAAATAGGACAGGGGACCATGACCTCCATTGTGCAGCTTGTGGCGGAGGAGTTCGGCATTCAACCCAACAAGGTGCGGGTTGACTTGGTCAAGGATACAAGCAGATCCGCCTACACCTGGCAGACAGTGGGTAGTAGGAGCCTCTTCTACGACGGAAATGCTGTGTTGGCAGCAGTTGATGACGCTAAGTCTCAAATAAGGAGGATCGCGTCCAAGGTCTTCAATGTGGAGGAGGAGGAGATCTCCATAGGTGGAGGAAAGGTCTTCGTAAAGGGAGGCTCCAGGGCCCTGGACCTCAAGGACGTTGTCATGGGGTACGTCACAGCTAACGGGAACGTAATCGGCTCCCCCGTGGTGGGAAGGGGATCCTTCGTGGTACCGGACTTAACTTACCTGGACTCTCAAGGTCAGGGAAATCCATTTCCTGTAATAACGTTCGGCGCTCAGTCGGTGGAAGTGGAGGTGGACGTGCTCACTGGGGTGGTGAAGGTCAACAAATATGTGGGGGTCTTCGACCTGGGCAGGGTTGTGAACAGGGGTCTCGCCATGGATCAGTTGGTAGGAGGAGCGGTCATGGCCATAAGCTTGGCACTCAACGAGTCCATTAAGTTCGACGAAGGTGGAGCGATCCTGAACCCAAACCTGGTTGACTACAAGGTGGCGGAGATAGGGGATGTGAACGATAACTTGATTGGAGTCTTCCTGGAGAACCCAGACCCCAAAGGGCCCAGGGGTGCCAGGGGAATAGGGGAGAACGCTCTCCTCGGAATTCCCGCCGCCATAGGCAACGCCATTTATGATGCAATTGGGGTTTCTGTCAGGGACCTTCCGATCACACCGGAGAGGTTATGGAGAGAAATAAGGGCCCAAAGGCCTGAGCTCTTGGAGGTGTGAGCTTGCTCCCCAACTTCAAGCTAGAGCTCCCCACAGATCTAAAGGAAGCGATAAGTGAGTTGGCCGGAGGGAACGTCGTCATTGCCGCGGGAGCTACTAGGGTCTTGCTCATGTCCTATATGCATATTTTACGACCTGAGGTTGTTGTGTCGATAAGGAGGATAGGCCTGAGGGAGATCAAGGTTAGTGATGAGCTGGAAGTGGAGGCCAACGTCACCCTATCAGCGGTTGCTAGGAACGAGAGGGTGAGGAAGGAATTCCCGTTGGTGGCTGCCTCGGCCTCCCACGTCGCTGATCCCCTGGTGAGGAACAAGGCCACAGTTGTGGGAAATGTAGTCAACGCAGTACCCTATTCATCCATGGTCCCAGCGTTCCTCCTCATGGATGGCAAGGCCAAGGTGGTGGGACCCAGCGGGCCTAGGGAGATAAGTGCCAAGGACTTCTTCGTGGGTCCCCTCGAGACGGCCCAGAGGCCCGATGAGCTAGTTACGTCGCTTACCTTCAGAAGGGTGGAGGGAGAATGGGGTTTCACGGAGTTCAGGACCGACAGTCAGCTTCCTATTATTAACGTTGGCGTCCTTAGAAATAAAAAGGGAAAGGTGAGGGTCGCTTACACGGGCCTCACAGCCATGCCCAATCTCCTTGATCTGGGGACTATGCCGTCCGACTTCAGGGGTGGCTACAGGGAGGTGAGAAACATCTTACAGGACCTGTCAACACAGGTCTTGGATGACCTGAGGTCAAGTGCGGAGTATAGATTGCACCTGGCCTCTGTTCTTACTGCCAGACTATTGGAGGGGATGGGAAGATGAAGATCAAATTCAGGCTCAACGGGAGGGACGTGGAGGCTGATGTTCACCCAAGCGAGACTCTGTTGGAGACCATCAGGGATAGGTTCGAGATAACGAGCCCCAAGGGCGCCTGCACACAGGGAGTGTGTGGACTCTGCGTTGTCTTGGTTGATGGGGAGCCGCTGAAGTCCTGCCTTGTCCTAACTCCTGAAGTTCAAGACTCTACAGTCACCACTTTGGAGGGGATCAAAGACGAAAGAATTGAGACGGTGAGGGAGAGTTTCGTAGAGAAACATGGCTTCCAATGCGGCTTCTGTACGCCGGCGTTCATCCTAAGGACCTACACCCTGTTGGGGAGGAAGTTAAGTCGCGAGGAGATAAGGGAGGAGTTGAAGGGGACTCTCTGCAGATGCACTGGCTACAAGGCCATTGTGGACTCGGTCGAGGAGGCTTTGATCAAGGTGAGGGAGTGAATCTAACTTGAGTGATTGAGTTTTTTATCACCGAATAGAACCACCCCCATGGACTTAGTGTTGAGGAACTGCAGGCTCCTGGAGAGGGAGGGACTTTATGATCTACTCATTACCAAGGGGAGGATCTCGAAAATAGGGAAGGACCTCAAGGCGGATAATAGTTACGACGCCCTCGGGAGGCTGTTAATACCAGGCATGGGAGACATGCACGTTCATTTGGATTCAGCCATGACCTTGGGAAGACCAAGGTTCAACCAGAGCGGGACCCTATTGGAGGGCATTGAGATCTGGGGTGAGTATAAGAAGTCCCTTAGCAAAGATGAGGTCAAGGCTAGGGCTAGGAGGGCGGTGGAGTGGATGGTGGTTCAGGGCGTAACCATGATCAGGACTCACGCAGACGTCACTGAATCGAGGTTAGAGGGGCTTAGGGGGCTCCTGGAGCTCAGGGAGGAGATGAGGGACCTGGTGAACATTCAAGTGACCGCCTTTCCGCAAGATGGGATATTGACGGATAATGGGAATCTTGAACTCCTTGAGAAGGCGATGGAAATGGGCGCCGACAACGTGGGAATGATCCCTCACAACGAAATGACAAGGGAGGACGGTGTAAAGTCTATCTCCTTGGCATTTGATCTGGCTCAGAAATATGGAAGGGGAGTGGACGGCCACGTGGATGAAACGGACGATGAGGGTTCAAGGTTCCTAGAGGTCGTGGCCTCTGAGACATACAAGAGGGGAATGGCAGGTAGAGTGGCGGCAGGACACGTGACCGCAATGCACTCCTACAACGGTGCCTACGCTGATAGGCTAATGAGGCTCCTTAAAAGGGCAGGGGTTAACGTTGTAGTGAATCCAGCAGTTAACCTTCACCTACAGGGCAGATATGACACTTACCCAAAAAGGCGCGGCCTAGCCAGGATTAAGGAACTGTTGGCCGGCGGAGTGAACGTCTCTCTGGGTAACGACTGCCTCATGGATCCTTGGTATCCTCTGGGTAGAGGGGACATACTCCAGTCTTTGTATTTGGCAGTTCATGCGGCACATCTGACCTCCTATGGGGAGGTGGTCAGGTCACTGGATCTCGTCACCTATAACGCGGCCAAGACCTTCGGCCTCCGCGAGTATGGAATAATGGAAGGAGCGGTGGCGGACCTGGTTTTGTTGGATGCCACCCACCCCTTGGAGGTGGTGCGGGATCAACCCACCAGGTTGTTGGTGATGAAGGGGGGAAAAGTTGTGAGTGTGGGAGAGCCTGAAAAATATCGCCTCTCCTCGGGGAAGGAAGTTAACTTCTCACCTTCTCTCCCTTGAATATTTCCTCTGTATCCTTGGCCACATAACCCTTTAACAAGTTTCCCTTGAGCCATGGTTGGTACTTCGGTATTATCCAAGTAACCATGAGAACAGTGTAGAGCAAACCTGAGATCAGTATTGCTGAAATCCAGGAATCCTGGAACACCCAACCTTGCCCAGGATAAAGTGAACTCAGGGAGGTTGGAAGATATGAATTGGGAGGGAATACCAGGATCATGGTTATAGCGAAGGCAATTATTGCAGCGGGATTCACGCCCTTGAAATACCTGAACCTTCCCTTGGAGTAGAAAACGTCGTACAACTCGAACTTAAACCTCCTCAGTAAGGCATAGTCGAACACTATGATCCCTTCCACTCCCCCCAGCAACGCACCGTAGGTGAGTAGCCAGTTCTCCACGTAGCTGAAGGCGTTGAAGTAGTAGGTCCAGGACTGTAGGGCGGCGGCAATAAGTACCACAATCACCACCCCGGCGAACCAACTTAGTTTCTTTGGGTAGAGGTTACTGAAGTCATAGGCCGGTCCCACAGTGTCAGCGTAAATGTTCACCACCACTACCCCAAGCAACAGTAGGAAGAGCGCTGTAATTGCCATGGCTGGATTAGTTACGGATATTGCCGTGAGCACTATGGGGTCCCAAATGGGGGTCTTAAAGACCACGTAGGACGCGCCGGTAGTTACCAGACCGAAGGCACCTATGGCTGTCATAAGGAGAGGTAATGGAATCTGTCCGGTGGTCTGAGCGAACTGTGATTTGGCGAACCTGGTGTAATCTGGCATCGATAACGCCATGGTTGCCCAGAAGGCCACGTTGGCGTTGATTAAGCCGATCAATGCGTACCAGAAGGCAGAACCTGAGACCGTTGTGGGTATGTTGAGTATGGGCTGCCAGTGCCAGTTGGCCAACGACATAACATTGAAGAATAGTATGAAGAAACCGGCGAAACTGACGAATGGAACGGTCCAGCTAACGATCTTCAACACCCTCTGACCCGTTCTGGGAGGAGAGACGTAGAGGAGGGCCAACCGGGCAGCTATGGTTGCCAAGAAGACCCCCCAGAATAGATCTGGATTTATTGTGGCTATAAGGAAAGGTAAATCGGCAGGGTTTTGGGAGACTAGGTTCAGGAGAGTTGCAGTGTTGTGAGTGAGTATCAAATACATGGCTCCTATCGCCTCGGATATTATCCACGTGTCAATGCCCCACCACCCAGCCCCGATTATTCCCCTAAGAAGGGAGGGCACCCAGTTCCCATATATTCCCCATCTACTTCTCGTTAATGGAGTTTCAGGAATTCCATATCTGGCTCCACCATGACTCTGTATTATCATGGGTATGAGAACTATGAGGTTACCCGCGGCCACAGAGATCAAGCTCCAGAACCAGTTCAATCCAAAGGAATAGCCTATTGAGACCAAAGCCCAGGACTCCACTTCCATTGCCATTCCGAACCATATGGCGAAAAACGTCCAGGACCCCCAATTCCTGAGCCTCACTGGGGTAGGATGAAAGTCCTCGTTCCAGAGGTACTTCTCCTCAGGGAACTTTCTTTTTAATTCTAGATATCCTTTATCCTTGTAAAATTGAGTGGCTTCAACTCTCTCTATTTCTCTTTCTTCAGCCATTTATATTTTTGAGGAAAGCCAGTTTAAATTATTATCTTCTGGGGCAGAATATCCCAGGAGATAGACACCTTCTAGGGACTAAGTTAGACTTCATAAACATTATGGTCTGGCTCTTGGCTTCCCTAAGACTTCTTGAACGTTCACTTCCTTACCCTCGAGGGTGAGGGGCGGGCAGGTTACCCACGGTCGGTGAGATCGTGGAGCTAAATGGGGAGGTTACTTAGCACATCAAAGGGTTAATGACGATCCCTACTGTGTCTGGGTAGTCAGAAATTGAGGAAACATTTTTAATGACTGAGAAGGCGGCTCTTAAGTTCAGAGAGTCAAAGAAGGTGGAACAGACCAGGAAAGGATAGTATTTATATATGGCTCATTCGACAACTACAAATGGTAAACAATGAGATCAGACTGACCAGGCCTGAGTTCAGGAAGGCAATTATCTCTAAGAACACCTTCCGGGACTCGGTGTTCCTGCTGAAGGTTACCGAGGAGGTCAGGAGACTTCCAGGGGTGAGGGAGGCCCTGGTGGGAATGGGAACTGACACCAATCTGCAACTAATTAAAACCCTTGGGCTATGGGGAGAGGAATTGGCCACAGTTCAATCCAATGACTTAGTGGTTGTGGTTGGGGGAGTCAATCAGGAGGCAGTGGAGAGGGCCATTTCCGCTGCCCAATCCCTACTGGAGGGAGTAAAGGAGGAATCCCAATACTCAACCCTGGAGCAGGCACTCTCGGCCCTCCCGGATCCTAGCCTCGTGGTGATATCTATACCTGGAAAGTACGTGAAAGAGGTGGCCTTACCTTTGGTGGAAAAAGGAATCAACATCCACATCTTCAGCGACAATGTTCCGTTGGAGGACGAAGTGCTCCTAAAGAGGACGGCCTCTCAAAAGGGATGTTTCGTTCTAGGTCCAGGAGCTGGTACGGTCCTTGTGAGGGGTGTCGGAACTGGATTTGCTAATAAAGTAAACCCTGGTCCGGTGGGGATTTCCTCCGCTTCAGGGACGGGTCTGCAGGAGCTCAGCTCCATGCTATCTGAGAGCGGAACGGGCATCTCCTATGGACTTGGAGTAGGAGGGAATGACGTGAAGGATCAGGTGGGGGGGATAATGATGCTTCAGTCCCTCAAGTTCCTGGACGAGGACCCGGACACCACCATTATTAATGTAGTTAGCAAGGTGCCCGATCCCTCAACTGCGGAGAAGGTGATGCGCTATGCAGATGGATTAAGGAAGCCCACTGTAGTCACTCTCCTGGGACTCCAGGGAAAAGGGGAGAGAAGGGGAAACGTGATCTACTCCAGGACAATTCATCAAGCTGCAGCCTCCACGGCCAGATTACTCGGCAGAGACGTCCTATCCAACTTCCTCAAGAGTTACCACCTTACCTTCGAGGCAGTGAAGGAGATCGCGTCGTCCATTCGCGTAAACGGGAGGGTTGTAGCCCTTCTCACCGGAGGTACTTTCGCCAACGAGGGGACCCTGATCCTCTCCTCCGCTGGGTTAAGGGTGGGTCAGGATCTCAGCTCCGCGAACGCCGTCATCGACCTAGGTGAGGAAGAATACACAAGGGGGAGGCCTCACCCCATGATAGATCCAACGATAAGGATTAACATGTTGAGGGATCTGGCTGAAGAGGAGGTGAGTTTAGTGTTAATGGACTTCGTACTGGGCTTTGGTGCCCACTCCGATCCAGTTGGTGCCCACGCAGAGGCCATAAACCAGCTTCTCTATACCAATGAGAAGAGGGGTGGGAAGGTTTTCGTTCTCGCACACCTTTGCGGTACCTCAGGGGATCCACAGGGACTGCGGGAACAGGAGGATAAACTCCGTTCCTTGGGGGTGACCGTTATGCCCTCCAACGCCCTCACCTTTTTGGTTGCCGCTGGAGCAATTACAGGAGACTGGGAGAGGTTGAGGCTGCTTCATCAGCAGTTGGTGGAGGTGGTTCAATGAGTGGAATGTATGCCTTAAGAGGGGAACTAAAGGTCATAAATGTGGGCAGTTCCCACTTCCACGATCAGTTGAGGAGACAAGGGGTGAGGTCCATTCAGGTGAATTGGCGTCCTCCAGTGGAACTTGAGGACGACCTTCAGGACATATTGAAGGAGGTGCTCTGATGTCGCTCAGGGAGGAAATAGAGAAGGCCAATCAAATGGCAGTTGAGAGGATGATGGAGGCCTCAGCCCTATGGGTGGACGTGGTCGAGGCAGGCAGGAAGCTTGCGGTGTTCTCTCAGCCCACCATACTTCACGCCGGTCCTCCGGTGGAATGGGAGAGCGCCTCAGGTCCGCTCAGGGGGGCACTAATTGGGGCAACCCTGCTGGAGGGTTGGGCAGACGATCCTCAATCGGCTGAGAGGAAGTTAGCCAAGGGCGAAATAAGGCTCCTCCCCACCCACGAGGTGGGAGTGGTCGCACCCATGGCTGGTGCGGTCTCACCCTCAATGCCGTTAGTGGTGATCAGGGATCCGAAGTATGGTAACGAGGCCTACTCCAACCTTAACGAGGGTATTGGAAAGGTGTTGAGGTATGGGGCATATGACGAGACTGTGCTCAAGCGATTGAAGTGGATGGGCTCGGAACTTTCCTCAGCATTTAAGGCCGCAGTGGACCAGGCGGTGAAGGAAAGAGGAGGGATGGACGTCAAGTTGATCTTGACCCAGGCCCTGAACATGGGAGACGAGGGTCATAACAGACATGTGGCTGGTACGTCACTCTTCCTCAACGAGTTGGTTAGGTACATGATTATGTCGGATTTGCCAAAGGAAGTTACCCTAAGGGTGGTTGACTTCGTTAAGGGTAATAACTTCACGTTCCTTAACTTCGCCATGGCCGCTGGAAAGGTGATGACCCTGGCCGCTCACAACATTAAGTACAGTACAGTGATTACGGTGATGAGCAGGAACGGTACGGAGGCAGGAATATGGGTGAGCGGCCTTGGGAAGACCTGGTTCACGGCTCAGGCCAAAATACCCCAGGGTGTCCTGTTTCCAGGCTTCAGGCCCGAAGACGCCAACCCTGACATTGGGGATAGCGCGATCACCGAGACCTCCGGCTTCGGTGGGTTTGCCATGGCCGCAGCACCATCAATAGTTTCCTGGGTTGGGGGGAGCGTACAATTCGCTGTGGAGAACACTGAGAGGATGTATCAGATCACCCTTGCCAAGCATAGATACTTCAAGATCCCCTATCTTTCATTCCAGGGGACCCCAACTGGGCTGGACCTCAGGAAGGTGGTGAAGACTGGGATAGAGCCCACCATAAATACGGGCATAGCCCACAAACAGCCGGGAGTGGGACAGATAGGAGCGGGAGTGGTGTCCATGTCCATTGAAATGTTCAAGAGGGCTCTGAGACATTATGCCCAGGAATATGGCATATAAGGCCTCGTCCCTGGGGGAGGACCTCCTATGGGAGCTAATGAGGCGCGGCTCCTTGGCCATGGAGGTGGCCGAGAGGACAAAGGATAACGTCTACGCCGTTTTCCACGGTCACTTAGTGCCGGTGGCCCAGGAACCTCTGCTCACCCCCTTCTCCGTATCTCTGAGCTCCCAGGGTCCAGTTGAGGTTTCCTTTGAAGGTAACTTCATGATCCTCACCGCCCACGCTCAGCCTCTATCCATTGGGAGGCCTGGGGAGAGCCCCGGCGAAATTAAAGGGTGGCCGGAGTTGGTGAAGCTCGCCTCAGTGTTGGGCTCCCTCTTGCGTGGGGATCTGGATTTACATGTGTCCAGGTTGGCGTTAAAGTTGTTGGAGGAGGGATGGCCGGACCCCGAGGCGGTCATAGAGGGGGCCCAGCGTTACGTTGGGGCGGGGGCGGGAAGTACGCCTTCCTTCGACGACTTCCTGGCAGGGTACATAACAGGGTGGGGGAGATCCCTTCAAGCCAGACTGGACCTAAGTAACACCACCCATCTCAGTAGGGCAATACTCTCCGAGGTCCTCGCCGACAGGGATTACCTTGTGGAGGTAGCTCGAGTCAGAGAGTGTGCCAAGGGTAGGGGAGACCTGCTTCACCACTCATTGAGGGTGGCATCAATGGGGGGTTCCTCTGGGATCTTCATGCTTCTTGGTGTAACCTCAGCCCTCCTTCAGAGGGTTGGAGAGAAGGATGTTCTGTTAAAGCTTTGGAGGTCAATAGGAGGGACGCATCGATCCCCGTGATTGAATTTTGTTGCTCTACTAGGAGCTCGTGAAGGGGCCTGGAGTCCTCGACGTTTACAATGAGGTCACACCTTGAGTGGACTTTGACGAACCTCCACTGATGGAGGGTCTTGAACTTCACCGCCACCACTGCCTCACCCCTCATGGGAAACATGGAGAGAAAGTCAAGGAGCTTCTCCACCTGCATCGATCTCACCTTCACCTTGTTCTCCCAGGTACTCTTAACCTCGAACGCCAGTAACAACTCCCCCCTAACAGCAAATACATCAGGAAGAGGATTAGGTGAGGAGTTGGAGGTGGGAATCCTCACTGCTTTGAACCCTGTCTCCCTCAATATCTTCACCAACTCACGCTCAGCGCTCCTCCCTACGTCCTTGTTCATGGACCCAGAGTTATTGGGTAACATCTAATAAGACATACGGTTCAACTCCCTCTCCAAAACCTCCCTAAACGTTGTGAATGCTTCCTGTGAATAGAGGCAAAGTATCACCTCCAAATCAAGGTGCCAGAGCTCCCTCAACACCTTGGCCGTGATTTGGGCACACCTGGAGTATGGGTAACCGTATATTCCCGTGGAGATGGCAGGTAGAGCGACACTCCTTGCGCCCAGCTCCACCGCCTTCAGTATAGAGTTCCTCACCGCCTCCTCCAGTTTTTCGTCGCCCTCCATGCCGAACTTGGGACCTACAGCGTGGATCACATATCTTGCCCTCAACTTCCCCGCTGAGGTCACCGCCACCCCTCCAGTGGGTATCGGTCCGTGTTTCCTCACGTACTCGTCGCTCTCCCTCTGTATTGTGGGTCCTCCCTTTCTTGAAATGGCCAGGGCAACCCCACCACCGTGCTGAAGATAGGAGTTTGCAGCGTTCACAATGACGTCCGCCTCAACCTCAGTGATGTCCCCCTGGATCACTTTCACCCTCATTTCCCGTCCCTATCTGGCGTGCTGGTCAACGTCTTGGCGTCAATGGGAATACCGTAACCTCCTCCGCCAGGGGTCTCCAACACCACTTCCTCCTCAGGGTTGACCTTCACCGTAAATTTGCTTGGCATTTCCCTTCCGTTCACTGTGGCCCTTCCAGGTTTCCCTGGAGAACCACCTGCAAGTCCCCAGGGACCCAACTTGAACCTATCGGCCAAGAGGGAGACCGTGGCGGGGGCAGTGAGCTTGAAGGCCCTAACTATTCCATCTCCACCCCTGAACTTACCAGAACCACCGCTTCCCACCCTCACTTGGTACCTTGTGAAGAACAGAGGGAACTGTCTTTCCGCCACCTCTATTGGTGTGTTCAGTGTGTTACTCATGTTTATGTGAACTGCGCTCTCCCCGTCTCCATCGGGCCTGGCACCGCTCCCACCGCCTAACGTTTCGTAGTAGGACCAATACCTACCGTTCCACGTCCCTCCCATCATGACGTTCATCATTGTCCCGTGGGCCGCGGCAGGTATCCATGGAAGTGCCTTTGATAGGGCCAGGAACGTCACGTCAGCCACCCTCTGTGAGGTCTCCACGTTACCTCCTCCCACTGCTGCAGGCTTCCTTGGATTGACCAGGGAACCTTCCGACGCCTTAACCTCAACTGAACTGTAGAACCCGTGGTTAGTTGGCACTTCACCCACAGCGCACCTAACCGCAAAGGATACGGCGGAGTACGTAACTCCTGGAACTGCGTTCAGCGGTCCGTCGATCTGTGGATCTGTACCCTCGAAGTCGGCCACTATGGTCTGGCCCAAGGTAAGGGTCACCTTAACCTTCACCAATCCGTCCCTCCACTCAAGATAGTCCTCGGCCTGGAAACTACCCGTGGGCCAGGAGGAGGTCCTTCTCCTTACCATTTCCTTTGCGTAGTCTATGGAGCTGTCCCATCCTTCTTGCAGCCTCTGTGCTCCGTACTTCTCCACTAATTGTTTCACCCTCATTACACCTAACCTGTTGGCGGCAAGTTGAGCCCTCAGGTCTCCCAACGACACGTATGGCACCTTGAAGTTCTCCTCCACCATTTTGAACACTTCTTTAACGGGCTCGCCTCGCCTCATCAACTTAACAGGTGGAATTACGAACCCCTCCTCGTAGAGGGTGGACGCGTTTGGGTTTATGCTTCCAGGCACGGGACCTCCCACGTCCACCTGATGGGCCTTATTTACTGCGTAACCAATTAGGGAAGGTGCAAATATGGGAGTGATGACTCCCACGTCGTTTAGGTGGGTTCCAGAAATGTAAGGATCGTTGAACAGGACGGTGTCTCCCTCCTGCAGCTCAATTCCTTCCCTTTCAATATGGTTCAACAGGTTTGAGACTCCGACCTTAAATGAGCCCAAGTGCACTGGTATGTGTTCCGCCTGTGCCACTATCCTACCTTGAGCGTCCACTATGGCACAACTGTGGTCCATCCTCTCCCTTATGTTGGGAGAGAGGGCGCTTCTCTTGAGCGCCACCCCCATTTCCTCGGATATGAAAACCGTGGCCCTGTGTACTACCTCCCAGTTCATTTCTCCATCACCAGCGAACCAGTTCCATGTACCTTACAGTTCCATCCCTTTCTGACCAGGGTGGTTGAGGAGTACTCCTGTATGATCGCTGGCCCCTTTAAGGTGAACCCTTCTCTCAGCTCCTCCCTCCTGTAAATTGGTACCTTACTCCAACCATCGTCAAGGAACACCTCTCTCTCCTTCACGTTAACTTCCCCCCCTTCGGGGGCCCTTAGGTTAACGTTGTACCCTGGGTATACAGCGAACACCCTGGCAGTTACAACTTCTACGGCCCTTGGCATGGTGAACCCGTAGGTTCTCATGTGCCTCTCCTCGAAACTCTCCCTCACCTTGGAGGTGTCATCTACGGGAATTGTAAGTTCCCAGCCCTGTCCCTCATATCTCACGTCCGCGTACCTAAGGAACGAGGCCCCTGGGAACCTCTCCATGAGCCTCTCCTCCAGCCTCCTGTAAGTTGCCTCCAAGTCCTCGGGATAGGAGGACGAGGCCTCGAACTTCCTGTTAGCGAAGGCCAGCCCAAGGGCGCTGAAGAGTCCAGGATGGGGTGGTACCACCACCTTCCTGACCTCCATTTCCTCAGCCAACCTCAATGCGTACTGTGGTCCTGCGCCTCCGAAGGCGAACAGGGTGAACTCCTTTGGATCAAGCCCCCTTTCCACAGTGACTAGCCTTACGGCCCTTGACATCTCCAGGGACGCCAGGTCGGATGCCATGTGGGCGACCTCTACCGGGTCACCGAGTGTCTGCAATGCCTTTCTGGAGAGGTCCAGGTCCAACCTCATTCCCTCCGAGATCTCCGATGGTATCCATCCCATTGTCAACGAACCGTCGGTCAAGGTAGGTGACGTACCTCCCTTCCCGTAACAGGCAGGTCCTGGGTCAGCCCCTACGCTAAGGGGTCCAACCCTGAGGGCACCTCCCTCGTCTCTCCACACTATTGTCCCCCCTCCGGCGGAGACCTCAGCCAAGTCCACGAACGGAAACCTAACTGGATATCCAGATCCCTTCACCACCCTTCCCTGATGTACTCTTCCTCCCACCTCGTATTCCTGCGTTGTCTCCACGTTGAAGTCCACCACAGTTCCTGCCTTAGCTGTGGTACCTCCCATGTCGAAGCTCAGGGCGTTCCTTTCCCCCATTATTTTAGCCAGGGCAGATACGCCCACAACTCCTGCGGCTGGGCCGGACTCTATTAGTTGTACAGGTCTCTCCTTTGCCTCAGCGGAGTCCACCAAACCTCCTGAACTGGCCATGATGAAGAACTTAGGGGATCCAACTTCCCTCAGGGCCCCCTCCAATCCCTCCAAGTACCTGCTTACAATAGGTTGAAGAACGGCGTTCACTACAGTTGTGGAAGTCCTCTCATACTCCCTGGGTTCTGGGGAGACCTGATGGGAGACGGAAACGTAGGAGAAATATTTCCTGGCAACGTCGTAGGCCACGCTCTCGTTTCTCTGGTTTATGTAGGAATGAAGGAAGCATATGGCCATGGACTTAGCGCCCATTTCCATGGCCTTCTTGGCCACCTCCTCCACCTCCCTGGGATCCACGGGCGTGAGAACCTTCCCGGTGAAGTCCGTCCTCTCCGCCACCTCCAACCTCATTTCCCTGGGAATGAGAGGCTTGGGTTTCCTGAACCTCAGGTCGTATAGGTCCGGCCTGTTTTGTCTTCCTATCTCTATGACGTCCTTGAACCCCTTTGTAGTGATCAGTGCTACCTTGGGTAATTCAAGTCCCATCTGTCCTAGGAGGGCGTTGGTGGCTATTGTGGTGGCGTGAAGTATGGCCTCAGCATCTCCGAACCTCCTCAAACCATTCATCACACCCTGTTCTGGATTCTTGGGTGTGGTGGGTCCCTTGTAAACCATCAAGCCGCCACGATCATCTATTGCCACCAGGTCCGTGAACGTTCCTCCAACGTCTACAGCGACTATCACATGAGAACCTCGCGGTTCCACTTATAAGTATCGAGGGTGAGAGTTTCAGGAAAGCTCCTCCTGGAGGCCATTCATAAGGTGGGAATTTATGGGATAGTGACCATCATTCCAGGGATCCTGTGGAATTGATTTTGTTCCGATAGGGATGCTAACTAAACAATGTAGCTCACTTACATTCAAGTCAATTTTGTTTGGTCTAATCCCTTGTCTTATCACTATATACTGCAAAATAGATATCTATATCAATTCATATTGTACAGTTTTCAATTCAGGTCTGACAAAACTTATTAGTAGCCATAAGTAGCCTTAATTGCGATGAGTAAGAAGAGAGGAATAGGGAGAACTGCTCTCATTGTGATCGTCGTGGTGATTGTGGTCGTGGCCGCTGTAGCAGCGGTCGTTTTGATGACCAACACAGGGAAGCCCACCACGTCTCCACCCTCCAACTCCACTGGTACAGGTGCTGGAACGGGCGGATCTTCACCCTCCAACGCCACCCTGACCACAGGCTTCTTTGAGGACGTGACGTCCTTGAGCCCAGTGAACTGGTTCACCATATCAGACTTGGACGTACTCCAACTGATCTTCAACACGTTAGTTGAGGTTAATGCCTCAGGCCTCCCCGCCCCAGGCCTCGCTCAAAGTTGGACGGTATCCAATAATGGAATGACCTACACTTTCAACCTATATCATAACATAACCTGGCAGGACGGAAAGCCCCTCACCGCACAGGACGTTGTTTTCACGTTCAATTATTGGAAGAAGTATCACTTCCCCTATTACGCGGCCTTGTCAGCATTGATTCAGAACGCCACTGCCATAAACAACTACACTGTGCAGGTAAATTTGGTCCACCCTGACGCCGGTTTCCTATTGGACTTGGCCGACCTTGGTATGATAATACCCCAACACATATGGCAGAACATAACTAACCCCTTCAATCAGTCTAACCTAATAGGAGACGGACCTTTCCAATTCGTCTCCAGAACACCAGGAGTAGACATAATACTCAAGGCCAACCCACACTATTTCCTTGGCGAACCACATTTCAAGTATCTGGTCATAAAGATCTTCAGCTCAGTGGACTCAGCTCTGGCTGCGTTAGAGTCAGGTAGCGTCAACATGCTTGAGTTACCTGAGGGGACTAGTCTCACCCAGCTATCCTCTTACCCCTCAATACACATTGTGGACACGCCAAGTACCATGATATATTATATCAGCATGAATACTCAAACATTCCCCTTCAACAACACCCTTGTGAGACAGGCAATTGCATATGCCATAAACAAGACCGCCATCCTGGACCTGGCTTTCCTAAAGCAGGGCTCAGTGGCCAACTCCGTCATATCGCCTGCCCTATCCTATTGGTATGATCCTCAAGTCAAGAACTACACATACAATCCATCCTTGGCGGTTCAATTGTTAAAGGAGGCTGGGTTCTCCAACTCAAGCGGTCAATGGGTCAACTCACAGGGACAGCAATTGACGTTCACCCTCCTCATACCCAATCAGGCCCCTTGGATAGAGATAGCCACAATAATGCAGCAGGAATTGGGACAGATAGGCATAACAGTACATGTCCAGGCCGTTGATCCCACCACTTGGGAGAACATAGTAATAGGGACCCATAACTATCAGATGACCCTGGGTAGCTGGAGGCTATACTTCGATCCCATGCTCTTCCTTGAACCGTCCTTCGATTCAAATGAGAGTGGTCCCAATGGACTAAACTTCGCCGTATTCAAGAACTCAACTGTGGATTCCCTGATACAGAGCGCAATATACTCTCCTTCCTTGGGAACGGAGAAGGGCTATGTTTATCAAATACAGGCTGCGGTATCTCAGCAGGTTCCTTGGATAATGTTGGCCTACGGACAGGACATATGGGCAGTACAGGGATATACAAACTGGCAGGGCGTTCCAAGGTATGGCCTCTGGTACTATACCAACTTCCTTAGTATTACCCCCACGGGATGAGAACAGTTGGCCTGGCGCGGCTACTTGGTTCAAAGGTTAACGTTTTTCTTTTATTCTTTCCTTATCCTTTTGGTCCTCAACTTCCTCATTCCCAGGCTGATGCCGGGGAACCCTGTGTCTAGGTTCGTCAATCCCCTCATGTCACCTGCGGCTCAGCATCAAATACTTGAACAGTTCGGTCTCACCAAGCCGCTTTACGTTCAGTTTCTCCTCTACCTAAAGGGCGTATTTACAGGGAACTTCGGTCTTTCCTTTCTCTACTACCCTACTCCAGTTTCTACACTGATAGTACAGAGGCTTCCCTGGACCCTCTTTCTCACGGGAACCGCCACTGTTCTGGCAGCCCTCATAGGAATGGTCCTTGGACTCTTAGCGGCGTGGAAGAGAGGGAAGGTGGACTCAGCGGCCGTGTATTCCTCCATGGCTCTTCGATCCCTACCCACCTTCTGGCTGGGGCTAGTGCTCCTTATACTCTTCGGGGTGACATTGAAGGTCTTTCCCACAAGCGGTTACTTCTCGACCTCTCTCCTCACCTCAGGGGGAGGAGTCCTTCTATTCATCCAAAGTCTTCTCTATCATTCAGTTCTACCTATCATAACACTCATGGCCTATTTGGTTGGAGGGAACTTACTTATCATGAGGGCCTCCACCTTAAACACAATAAGGGAGGACTATGTGACCACCCTTAAGGCCTTCGGTTACGACGATGGGAAGATAGTGTATGGGCACGTGTTGAAGAATGCTTCCCTTCCCATGCTCACCAACATCGGTATTCAGATGGGCTACATAGTGAGCGGTGCTGTATTGGTGGAGACGGTCTTCTCCTATCCTGGGATGGGCCTGTTGGTCTATCAGGCCGTGTTGGCGAGGGACTATCCCACCCTGCAGGGATCCTTCTTCGTGTTAACGCTGACCACACTGGTGGCCCTATTGGTTGTGGACCTCCTCTACGGGTTACTTGACCCTAGAGTTAGGAGGTGACCCCATGCAGTCCAGTCGTGGCTATACGGATCTCTTGGGAAGGTTGGTTAGAGATCCCAAGGGAGCCGTTGGATTGGGAGTGATACTTTGTTTCACCATACTTCCATTTTTGAGGCCCCTCATCACCAAGTATCCTCCCCTGGCAGTGGGTGTGGGGGTGCCAAATGAGCCGCCATCTCACCTACATCCAATGGGAACGACCAGTCTGGGGCAGGACGTCTTCAGCCAATTTCTGGCAGGAGGATTGGTTCCAGTGGAGGTTGGGGTTCTCACTGGAATATTCACCTCCCTCCTGGTGGTGTTGATCGCCATACCTGCTGGATATTACTCTCAGAGACTTGGGAGGTTGCTAACATTGATCACTGACGTGTTCCTCATAATTCCAACTTTGCCTCTGATCATTCTCATAGGCGTTTACCTTGGGCCCAGCCTCATAAACCAGGTTTTGGTGCTCACCCTTATCTCCTGGCCCTTCCCCGCGAGGGTAGTGGCGTCTCAAGTGTTAAGTCTTAAGGAGAGGGGATTCGTTCAGGGGGCCAAGGCCCTGGGGGCTTCTGACGCGAGGATCATGTTTGGGGAGATCCTGCCGAACGTCACCAACCTCATAATTTCCAACAGCATCCTGGTCATAATATTCGCCATACTCTTTCAGACAGCCATCTCGTTTCTGGGACTGGGGGTACCCACAGCACCAGGGTGGGGAAACATGTTATATTACGCGGAGCAATCTGGGGCTATAGCTAGCGGAGAGTGGTGGTGGGTCGTGCCTCCTGGACTGGGGATATTGGCGGTGGCCTTCGGCTTCTCCCTACTCTTCCTCAGGCTTGAGGAATTGTTGGGTGTGGAGGTGAGATAATGACAATCTTGGACGTAAGAGATCTAAACGTGGTTTACAGGGCGAACGGAAGGGAAATCGAAGCAGTGAGAGACCTATCGTTCACCGTGGAGAAGGGAGATTCGATGGCCGTGGTCGGAGAATCTGGCTCAGGGAAGACCACATTGGCCATGGCCATCATGGGGCTCCTACCCTCACAGGCAATTGTTAGATCAGGGCAAATACTCCTTGAAGGGCAGGACCTGGTCACAATGCCAGAGAGTGAGAGAAGGAAGATTAGGTGGAAGAAGGTAGCCATGGTGTTTCAAGCTTCACAGAACGCCCTTGACCCAGTTAAGAAGGTAGGTTCTCAATTGGTTGAACTTTACCTCTATCATAATAGAGGCGCCAAGAAGGAGGAGGCTCTGGATAGGGTAGCCAAGGCCCTGCTCACTGTCAACCTCAGTCAATCCATCATGAACATGTATCCTCACGAACTTTCAGGGGGAATGAAACAGAGGGCAGTGATAGCGGCTTCCCTCCTGCTGGAACCAGATGTGCTCTTGGCAGATGAACCCACCACTGCTCTCGATGTGGTAACCCAGGCTGAAATACTATTGCTCATCAAGAGGATAGTATCTGAGAGGGGGCTCACTCTGCTATTCATCACCCACGATATAAGCCTAGTGGCTTCCCTGTGCAATAGGATAATGGTAATGTATGGGGGGACGGATATGGAGAGCGGGCCCATGAGAGACGTTCTACTCTCCCCCACCCACCCATATACTCAAAGACTCATGGAGGTACTTAAGGGTCTTGAGGAAGGGAGATTGACCCTTGAACAGTTAAGGGAGGATCAGGGAAGGGGTTGTCCGTTTCTATCAAGATGTCGTTTCGCAGAATCAAGGTGTGCTGAAGGTTTGCCCAAAAGGAGATCCTTAGGGAATAGGGAGGTAAGATGTCTAGTGAGAGGTGAAGGATGAGATGTTGGCCCTTGAGGTGAGATCTATCACCAAGAGGTTCAGGAGGGGAAACGTCACTGTTAACGCCCTTAATGATGTATCCATAGGATTGGATGAAGGGGAAAGGTTGGCCGTGGTCGGAGAATCTGGCTCAGGGAAGACCACATTGGCCAGAATAATGGTGGGACTAGAACAGCCGGATCAAGGTGAGATATACTTCATGGGTAGGAAGGTGGCCGATCCCAAGACTAAGATGGACGTTGAGACAAGGAGGAAGTTCTCCATTGTCTTTCAAGACCCCTACGAGACGCTTAACCCTGTCAAGACCGTGTTTGATATAGTTGGTTTTCCGCTCAGCGTGAGGGGAGTTAAGGGGGAGAAGTTGAGGGAGGCAGTATACTCGGTGCTGAGGGACGTCAGACTCACTCCGCCCGAACTTTACGTATCTAAACTCCCCCAACAGTTATCGGGTGGACAGAGGCAACGGGTGGCCATAGCTAGGGCACTAATATATGGACCTAAGGTATTACTGGCAGACGAGCCTACTACAATGATCGACGCCTCCTTGAAGGCGGAGGTCCTGAAGCTCTTCCTGGACCTCTCCTCCAAGTATGGGGTAAACCTGGTCACAATAACTCACGACTTCAGCGTGGCTCCAATACTATCCCATAGGGTGGTGGTAATGTATAAGGGAATGATAGTTGAGGAGGGTCCAACAAGGGAGGTGCTAACCAACCCGCTTCATCCCTACACCCAGGCGCTTATAGCCGCAGTTCCCAAATTGGAGGGGGAAGTCAAACTCATGGTTAGGCAGGAGGAGACAAGGGAGGAAAGAGGCTGTCCCTTCTTCTCCAGATGTCCCATGAGGATGGAGAAGTGCAGGGAAGAGCCTCCCATGAGGGACCTTGGGGATAGGAGGGTGAGATGTTTCCTGTACTAAGTTTCCCGCACTGAGAAAGATGGAATGCTTGACCCTCTGGCTACACCCCATGAACTTTTATGAGCTCAGTTCAACGTCCACTCCTTTCCATGAGGGTTGGGGACAGTTTGGTCAAGGAGTATTCCACGACCGTCCTCACTCCCCTCACCATGGTGTCCAGGCTCATTGAAGGTATGGGTCTAGGTATGGATGAAGCACATTTCTCGTGACAGGGGACGTGAACGAAGCCACCTAGCCCTCCATGCTTCCTCTGCTCCCTGATTATGGTGTACATTACTGCGTTACAGAGGTAACTTCCGGCTGAGAGGCTCAATTCGGCTGGAATTCCCATGGAGTTCAGGTGATCCACTATTTCCTCCACGGGAATGTTTGTGAACATACCGTCTGGTCCATCGTCCAACCTATCTCCCCTGGCGGTGACACCTGCGTTGTCAGGTTCCTTGGAGTATTTGTAGTTTATGGCAATCTTCTCAGGGGTCAATTTGGCCCTACCTGGTGCCAGTCCAACACCTAGGGCTAACACCGGCTTAACGGAACTTATCTCTCTGGATACAATCTGAGGTGCCTTCCCATATTCAACGGGAAGGACGACGCTCAGAACCTCATGTCCACCCACTCTCTGATGGTTCAGGGCCTCAACTACGACCTTCGCAGGGTTATCCTTGTATTCTAGGAAACCCTCAAAGCCGAATAGGAGTACAGCCATATGGCCCATACTAAAGCTGGTTAAAAAGCCTGTCCCACAAAGCCCTCTCCCCCTCTTCTTCCCTCGGCTCCGGCGCTTAGCTTACCGTTGCTCTGTTGTACTCCGTTAACTGCTCCCAGTCTCTTAGCCGGTATAACTGTATGCCCCCTGGACCTGAGGGAATCACCAATGGAGCGAAGAAGTTCCTCCTCAACCTCCACCACGGTGCCAGGGGGGTATGGGATAGAGTTTGTCCTATACCTCATAACAAGTCTGGGAGAGTTCACCGCCCTATCCACGTCCTCCTTGTACCTTAATACCTTCAGCAGGGTGAGCGTAACTGTCTGAGGGATAGTCCAGCCACCGGCTGCACCCAAAGTCACCATCCCCTTTCCCTCAGCAATGACGGGTGCAAGGGGATACCTCGGTCTCTGGCCTGGTTCGAACCTCTCCTTATCCGAGGGGTCTAGGCTGAAGTAACACATTCCATCGTTCATGCTGAATCCAAGGTCTCCCAGTAGTCCGTTCCTATCGAAGCCATACATCTGCGTGAGGGTCATTGACACCAAGTCCTCTCCCACCATGGTGGACAGGCTAGTGGTGTGGAGACCGTAGACTGGACCCCTGATCAGGGAATAGAACTTGGCCTCATTTCCAATCATTTTAGCCAACTCCATGGCGTGCCTCTTGTCCAGCAGCATTTCAATGGGAACGCGATAATAGTCCTTGCCCGTGTTATAGGCATCATCATCCCTTAGGGCCAACTTACCCGCCTCCAGGAAAAGATGGGCGAACTGTCCCGAAGTCCAATGGGAGGGTGGATTCAGTTGATCCATTATGTTCAGCCACTCCAATACAGTGGGACCCGCGGTCCCGGCAGGAAGGGAATACACCACGTATTCATCATAATTGGTGGAACAGAGGTCCACCCAGGTTGGAGAGAACCTCTTTAGGTCCTCCTGGCTTAGGGACCCACTCAGGTTCTGGACGTGTTCTGCTATCCTTTGGCCCAAGGTGCCTGAGTACATTGACCTCCACCCCTCCTGGGCCAGGGTTCTAAGTGTCGCCTCGAGCTCGGGTTGCCTTAAGACCTCACCAGGAGAGGGGAACCTGCCTCCTGGATAAAACGTTCTGGCGGTAGATTCGAACTTAGACGAATCCCTGATACCGCTGTAAAACTCCCATATCCTCTCCGTGACCTCATGTCCCTTTGCCAACCTTAAGGCTGGGGATAATACTTCCTCCCACTTCAATCTTCCGAACCTATCATGCATTGTGCCCCATCCTGCCACTGAGCCTGGGACTAGGAATGAGTTGGGTCCCTCAAAGGTCGGCCTGAAGTCCTCCCAGGGTTTCTCAGCTGTTAAGTCCTCCAGCTTCAGTTTATGGGGAGCCGTACCTATGAAGTTGAGCCCATAATTTCTTCCCTCAACTCTCATGACGGCCACACCGAAGCCTCCCAACCCAGACATGTATGGGTCCAGGACGCTGAGAGCTGCAGCTGCTGCCACGGCCGCATCTACTGCATTACCTCCCTTCTCCACCACTTCTTTGGCAGCCATGGAGGAGAGGACGTGATCAGTAGCTATGGCGAACATAGATTGGATATACCTCCTTCAAATTAAAGCCTTCCCCCGAGAAGGTCGGTGTGTTCATAAGTCACTAAGCTATTTTTGTAAAATATTGTCCGTGAGTAGGAGACCAGTCATCAGGAAAGACCTCCCTTGTCTCTCCTCGTGGTCACCACGGTCAAATGCAGACCATTGAGCAGACTTCCTGTAATCCTTCTTATCTTTGAGGTAAAGTGTACGGTCATATATCATTTGCCGTTATCGAAAAATGTTCCTTGGCGAACATTATATGATAACTCTATTAGGCTGAGTTTGAGAAATTCCTTCCGCTCTTTTCTCACCAGCTCGGGATCCATTACTGTAAGGTGACCTCCAACCCTCAGTAGATCAACCAGATCCGGGATGAGATCACCTTTTGTTTTCCTCGGTACGTTATAGACATAGAGGGAGATGAAGAACAGATCCATAACTGATTTGCGGAAGGGAAACGGAAAGAGATTTTGGACTAGGTGGACCTCGCTGTCCTTAAAGTCACCTTTCACTTCCTGGACGGAAAGCTCTTCGTCTCATAACTCAATAGAATATAGCCCAGCCTAGGACATCGTCCCCTTCAACAGGATCTAGAACAGACAGTTTCCGCAACTAACCTCTAGTATCTTCCTGGGCTTTAGACCAAAGTTATTGATGAACCCCCCACCATTAGTTTAGTGTAATAGAATTCCTCGTCCACCGTAACTCTCATTCTCCTGAAGGGTTTGTACTCCCATGGCCTTAAGCTATCAAAGAGCGACGACGCGCTCTTCTTCCCTGACGTTATGGAAATAAATTGAAACCCCAAATGGTAACGGTGTGAGGTGTGGATATCGAGGGGAAATGAGGGAAAGCTAGCTTGATTAACGCTAACACCAGCAAAATTGAGAAGAACAGGAGTGTCCTCTTACTGCCTCTCCTCCCTAACTCCCTGATCTGAGATGCCTTCTCCAGTTTTCCTCCAGGCCACATGAACCTTATTGTAGGTTCCACCAAGGCAACGAGCGATAGGGGTTCAACTGGAATGAGAGATATCGTAACCAGTAGGGAAACCAACCAGGAGGCCCTGAGGTACCAAAGGTTGATTCCCCTGAACGGTAACTTGTACTCCACGTACAAGGCCTCGGTGAACGTGTAGGAGTTCCACAGCAAGAAGAGGAGTAAGGCTTCCTCTCCTACCCTCCCTCCCAGGGCGACCCAGGGCAGGTAAAGGAGGGTGAGTCCCATCGTTCCAAGGAGCTGGGGTACTACGTTTACCTTCAGGTAGGAAAACGTTATTGCCAGGAGGAAAACTACTCCAGGTATCAGGAAAAACTCGTTGAGGAGAAAAAGGTAGGGTATTACGCTGATGGTCAAGAGTAGAACCTCCTTGACTCCCAACTTTCTGGAGAGCATCTTACTGTAGGTCGCATCTACCGTGTACCCATGTAGTCCAACCAAAGGTAGAATAGCCAGGAGAATCATCGATGGCCTAGAAACCAGGGATAAGATATACGTTAATGACAGAAGGAAATACGCTGCATGATTTCTTTTCCTTTCCATGAGTCGGTCGTCTCCAGAGGGGTTTAAAGACGAGGCCCCTAACCATTTAGGGTAAGAAGACCGCCTTCCTTCTCATGCCTCACCTCTAATTCTCTAAGGCTACCATTTAAATAACTCTGGAACATCCCTAAAGCTAAGTTAGGACTTCTCTCGCTTCAGTTGGACTTCCATGAGACTGAAGTAGAGGCAGTCTATGCTCCTGGATCCTCACGGTCGAAGGCACCGTGATCCTCGTTGGGACTCCCACTGAGACAGATAGTTAACAGCTACCGAGAATTCCACATGAGGTCCAGTGCGACACGTGAACTTCCACGAGGGAGTCAAAAACTCTGTGAAAATGTAGAGTTGAATAGGAGAGCTCAAGCTAAGCTGAGGTAGGATCTCTCCTAGATCTTCAGGGTAGTCCCTAACGCAACGACCCAGATCGCGGATTCTACGGCGATCAGATCCCTAATAGATTAGGGTGCTAATTAATACTTACGTTTTACGAAGACCGACCATGAGAGCCGGACTCGTCCTCTTCGTGACGGGCTTGTTGCTCTTGCTTTGGGGTGGTGTACCAGCGGTCTTCAACTTCATGGATTCTCAGGGTTTCCCCATTGTCCTTCCGACCACCTTCTTTTCCTCCCACTGGTTCGTCATGATTTACGGCTTCTTCTTGGTGTTGATAGGTAACGAGATCCTGGTTGCCCTGAGCAACGAGTGGGCGGGAAAGGAGGCCAACAGCTTCATGATAACGGTCTTCGGGGTCCTCGTCGTTTCGGCCAACATCACGCGTGAACTACTTGGTACCAGCCTCTCCTTCTATCTCGTGTTGGGAGCTGTGGGAGTACTCCTCTATCATTCCAGAGTGTTTCTGTCTCCCTCGAAGATAGGACTGAGGCCCACTGGTTACAACTACCTGCTCTTCGCAACTCTCATCCTCTCTTCGTTCATCTCCTCATTCCAGGCAGTGTATCAGTTACCTTGGCTTGCCCTTGCCTTTCCTTCTCTAACCATATTTGCAGTCATGGTGAGGGACGTAGGAATGGTTATTGGAGGAAGGGTAGTACACCAGAGGGAAATGGCCTTGGCTTACGTATTTATGGCCTTTGGTTTACTGAGCTATTTCGAAACGACACTCACGTCGATACTGCTCTTCTTAGCGTGGGCCGTATCGCTCCACGGGTCTCGACTACTTTCCTCCAGGGGAGGCTGTACCCCAGGATCTCGTTGGGTATGGCCTGGAGCTGGTTACTCGTCTCCTCACTGCTGGCTCGGAATTACGACATGTTCATCCACGCAATAGCCGTAGGCTTCCTCTTTAACACTGTCTTCGGAGTCGACGCTGTACTAATGGACATGTTGTTGGGTTTGACCGGGAAGAGGACAGTATTGAGACCTTCATACATCCCATTGGTTTTGTTGAACCTCGGCCTCGTCATGAGGCTCGCCACAGATTTCGGTCTCTCCTCTCCGGTTCTCTGGCTCTCAGCTCCCCTCCAGGGCATTGGGGTGCTCTCGTTTTTCGCGAATACGCTAAGGCAAGTACTTCTCAGAAAGGTAGATAAGGATGAAAACCTTACTATTAAGGGTGAAAGGACCTCTCGAGGTTGACATCTACCTGGTGAGGAGAGACTGTAAGGTAATGCAAGTGATAGGGGACAGACACTCGATCCTAGAGAGAATAATGCCCAAGGAGGGGGTGACAGATCACCTCGTTAAGGTGGGCGAATTCACAAACGAGATGGGGAGTCAAATGAGATTGGCAGGGATCAGGGTGATGAAGTTGGGTGAGAGCAAGATATGGGCCAGGGCACCTAGTTGCTCAGGCTGTAGGTACCTGATGACGAAGGAGGTGATGATATTGAGGGCGTGGCCCCTAAGTAAGGACGAGATAGTTTACAGGTTGATAGTCCCTTCCATGGGATACCTAAAGGACCTATTGAAGGAGCTTAACGATATGGGAATGAAACCCAGGGTCCTGAAGAGTAACCTGATGAGCATGGTTAAGAATAGGGGGCTGACCCCAAGGCAACTACAGATACTTATGCTTGCCTATAGGAAGGGATATTTCGCAGTGGACAGGAGGCTAACGTTAAAGGAACTGTCGGATATCCTGGAGATCTCCCCAGCGTCTGCCGAGGAGCTCATGAGGAGGGCGTTGGGAAAGGTCGTCGAGGACTTCCTGAGGAGTCTGGATGAGGGAGCGTCCTGATTCTGCCTTAGATAAAGGGGATCCGAGCGGCCTGGCTTCCTCTCTACCCTGGAAGGATGAGGGTTACTTTCCAGAGCATAGTGTCATCATGAACTTACAAATCACAGGATTATGGCATTCTCCTTAAGGTGGTGTTATTCATCCTTTGTCGACTATTCTCGTCGGGTAGAAGAAAATTTTGTAGGTTAATGACGACACTATGTTCCAGAGAGTTCCTCGTTCCCACCATCGAATTGGGTTCACATCTTTCAGTTGAGGGGCAGTCGAGAGGGTCAGAGACCCACCCCTGTTCAAATTAACTATCACAGTAACGTCAAGTCATTCTCATTTAGATATGTAGTGTATTGAGGAGCAGCACCTTCAAACTTCTGCACTAGACTGCACAAGAGTTAAAAACAAACCCGAGAATAATTATGTAGATGAATCTTTAGACAAACGTTAGCAGATCAGATGGTGAGGCTAAATAAAAAATTCGAGAGGGAGAGGATGTTGGAGAGGGAAGTTCTAAATCTTAAGGGTTATCTCTCATCCAAACGTTCTCGCTATCCTAGGTGTTAAGGAGAGGTGGGAAGTCCACATTAGCTGAGATGATCTTGAGGGGAGAGAACTTTGGTTAAGTCAACTTTGACGACGATAGGCTCGCCAACCTCAGGGTGGAGGACTTGTCCAGCTTGGAGAGGCACATCTACGAATTGCAGGGTGACGTAGAGTACTTCCTGCTCGATGAAATACACAACGTTGAAGGATGGGAGCTCTTCGTCTCGAGGCTTAGGGAGGAGGGGAAGAAGGTGGTGATCACGGGGAGCAACTCCAGGATGCTTTCGGGTGAACTCTCCAGCAGGTTGACTGGAAGACATGTGAACTTTACGCTGTATCCCTTCTCGTTCAAGGAGTACCTTCAATTCAAGGGAGTGAAGGTGGAGGGAATTGGGGATAGATAACCACGAGATCCGAGGGCGTGATCAAGAGGGAACTTGAGGAATACCTTCGCATGGGAGGTTTTCCTGAGGTGCTCAAGATATCCGAGGACTTCATCTTCTTCATCTTCTCAGACATAGTGTATAAGGACGTGGTCGAGAGGTTGAGGATCAAGAGGATAGAGCTGTTCAAGGCGTTCGCGGTAAATGTCATGAGGTATTTCTCCAATGAGGTCTCGCTCTCGAGGATCTCTAGGACACTTAAGGTGAGCAACAACACGGTGGAGGAGTGGTTCCGAGGCCTGGTGGACGCTTACGCCGTTCTTACATCCGAGAGGTACACCGAGAGGCCGAGGGAGGCCATGACCTCCTCCAGGAAGGTATACGTGGTAGTTCCAGGTTTCGCGTCAGCTATAGCCATGGCAGACGCTAAGGGTAGGATCATGGAGAATGTTGTAGCCCTTCACATAGCTAGGAGTGGAAGGAGATTGTTCTACCTGAAGGGGGACGAATATGAGGTGGACTTCCTCGTCGAGGACATAGGAATACAAGTTACCTATGCCTCTGGCAGGGACGAGGTTCCGAGGAGAGAAGTTGAGGGCTTAAGTAAGGCCAAGGTCAAGAGGAGGATCGCGGTCACCTGGGACTACTAGGACGAGGTGAGGGGGTGGAGTTCATTCCCCTGTGGAGATTCTTATTGGGAGGTTTCCAGAGCTGAAAGGTTGGAAGGAGTTGAGATATGAAAGAGGTAAAAAAGATCACTTTCTCCTTAAGATAAATGCCGCAGCTACCACTATTACTACTACCAGACTCACGTAAATTATCGTGGAGTTGTATCCAGAGCCCTGGACTGTCGGTCCCATGAGGTTGACGTTACCTTCAGTGAACTGTGAGGGGAGGGAATAGTTACCCATCTTCATGTGTTGGTAAAGTTCCTGGTAGGCGGTGTAGTTGTTGTTTATTGTCGCTACGTACCCGTAGCGTATGGAGTATTGGAGGGGGACCGGATAAGCCCAGTTCTCTGGGGTTAAAGGTAGGGGAGCCCTGGGGGAGGAGAAATTAAACGCTCCCAGTACTCCCTGGTAACCGAACTCCTTCACTATGGGCTTGAGGTAGGGAAGTCCCCAGTTCCAATCAATGAAGGCCAGGATTGAGTAACCGGATGTCGTGTAGTTGTCCACGTATCCTTCCTTGGCGTAAGAGGATATGAGCAGGAGCGGTATCCTCTGACCTAGGTTCACCTACCATGGCTTCAGGTTCGTGGAGGTCACGGGCTACCCTGGCGTCCCCATGTTGGACAGTGTAGTTGGAGTAGTAGTGCACTCCGACGTTGAGCCCACGGGTTACTTAGTGACCTCCAATCCACTCCTGAACCAGATCCATCAGAACGTTTGGTGGGGACAGCTGAGCAACCTGATGAGCGTCCCCACGGACTGTCCCCAAAGGGACGAGAGGATGGGATGGACTGGGGATGCCCAGCTCAGCGCGGAGGAAGCGGTGTTGAACTTCTGGATGCCAACGTTTTATGAGAAGTGGCTCAACGATATTCTGGACGCCCAAACGGACGAGGGTGCAGTACTCGCGGTAGTCCCTCCATACTGGAGGGGGATCCCCGGAGATCCGGTGTGGGGGACTGCGATCACAGTGATCCCCTGGACTCTCTATCTATACTACGGCGATAGGCGAGCGTTGGAGATGACCTACGAGGGCGTCAAGAAGTGGGTGAACTTTCTCCTCTCTAAGTCAGAAAACTACGTATGTAAGATGGGAAGGTGGGGGGACTGGTGTCCACCCTCTCACATATTCCCCTCCGAGACTCCCCTGGAAGTTACCTCGACGTGGGTGATGTATAGGGATCTCTCAACCCTCTCCGCCATGGCTGAGATCCTGGGGAGAAAGGAGGAAGCTTCTGAGTATGCCGCCTTGGTTGAGGAAGTGAGGGAGGCCTTCAACAAGGCCTTCCTGAAGGAAGATCACTACGCCACCGGATCCCAGACCTGCGACGTCCTCCCCCTGGCCCTGGACATGGTCCCCCAGGAGAGAGTGGAGACCGTGGTGAAACACCTACTTCGAGACATCCAGGTGACACATGATAATCACCTTAACACGGGAATAGTTGGCACCAGGTATCTCTTGGAGGTGTTGAGCAAATTCAGTAGGGCTGACGTAGCATACATCATTGCCACCCAGACCACCTACCCCAGTTGGGGATATATGGTAAGGGAAGGGGCCACCACGATTTGGGAGAGGTGGGAGTACTTGGCTGGGGAAGGGATGAACTCTCACAATCACATAATGTTCGGAACTGTGGACATTTGGTTCTACAGGAACTTGAGTGGGGTGAGGGTGATCAAGCCGGGCTTTGAGGAGGTCGAGATCAGGCCCGATCAGGTGGAGTTGAAGTTCGTGGCGGTCTCCCTCAACACTGTGAGGGGTCCATTGAGGGTGGAGATGGAGAGGGGGGTGGGCACAAGGATGAGGGTCTCGATTCCGGTGGGTACTTCAGCTAAGGTCTACGTCCCCATCCCCAGTTCCAACGCGGCGGTGAGGGAGGGGAAGAGCATGATCTGGGCCGAGGGTAGGGCCAAGGAGATTCCAGAGGGGATCAGGGGGATCAGGCTACAGGACAGGTACTTGGAGGTTGAAGTTGGGAGCGGTGACTTCGACTTCTCGGCTGAGTGAGATCACTGTGAACTCGCTTCCCTAAGGACTTCTCCTAGATTTCTTATCTCAACCCCTTAACATTTTTAAAGCGGAGTGAGTTAGGGGCCAGCATAGACGCAGACACGTCTGTGACTTTTTCCCTATCTGCAGTTGGCCTAGGGGTATCGATCTACCTCATTGCTGAAGTCCTTTACCTCTCCCAGGACCTGTTTGATCGCCCCAATCAGTCTATAGTGTGCTTGACAGGCCTCTCCTCTCTCACCTTTTCAGCTCGACCGCCCTCGTAAATAAAAACTTCGTACTACCGGCTTCATGGTGTTGGCACAAAGCTATGAAATTTCCTTCTACCTAACAAGAATGGTTTACAAAAGACGAATAACGCTACCTCAAGGAGAACGCCCTAACCCTTGTTTTGTAGGTTCATGACTACACTCTCGACACACTCCGCATGGGTAGACCTAGCTCTATAAGCCGAGGTCTAGCTTTGTCTATTTTATAGAGCCGTAGAAATTGGAGACCGCTCCTCCTGCTAAGGTGAATTCCGCCCCTAACTCCCCTTAATGGCTAAAAAATAACCATGCATAAACTTTCACTGGCTCCAGTCACAGAAGTCTGAAAAAGGCGAGTCCTCGAGAAGTCAGGTTTGAGGCCACGAGGTCAAGTTTAAATTGTCCGACTTCCCTACTAGGTCATGCCTTTCGTCAACGAGAAAACTTACCAAAGATACCTCAGTGAGGGGAGAGAGGAGGAATTTCACAGGCTCTTCGAGGAGGGCTTGGAGAGGATGGAGTTGGGTAGGGAGTACCCACTCCTGTTACGTGAGGAGGTGAGGCTGCAGAACAAATTTGAGGTGAGGAGCCCTATCAACAATTCCCTAGTTGTCGGGGTATTCCAGAGGGGAGATCAGTCCAACGTTAAGGAGGCTCTCAGGCTGGCCAAGGAGTCATATCGTGAGTGGTCCCAGTCAGACTGGAGGGAGAGGGTCGAGCTCACCGTAAAGGTCGCCGAGGAGATGAGGAGGAACAAGTACCTCCTGGCCGCAACGATTACGTACGAGAACGGCAAGAACAGGTTCGAGAGCGTGGCTGAGGTTGATGAGACCATAGATTACTTCAACTATTACGCCCAGCTGCTTGAGGAGAACAGAGGCTACGTAAGGCCCATGGAGGGTAGAACAATGAGGGGGGAGGAAGGCGTCTCCGTGATGAGGCCCTTCGGTCCCTGGCTCATCATATCCCCCTTCAACTTCCCCCTGGCCATAACAGCCACAATGACACTGGGGGCGGTGATTACCGGAAATACCGCGGTGGTGAAGCCGTCCTCAGACACCCCGCTTTCAGCCTATAGGTTGGTGGACATGATGCTGAGGGCTGGCTTCCCCAAGGGGGTGGTCACTTACGTCACCTGCCCTGGTGAGGAGGTGTCAAAGGTGTTGGACCATGACCTGGAAGTGGCGGGATTTGCCTTCACGGGCTCCAGGGAGGTCGGGCACGCACTGCTCAAGAGGTTCATCGAGTTAAGGCCCAGGCCGGCAGTGCTGGAGTTGGGAGGAAAGAACCCCACCGTGGTCACCTCGAAGGCCGACATGAGGAAGGCGGTTGAGGGCACATTTAGGGGTGCCTTCGGCTTCGGAGGGCAGAAGTGCAGCGCCACCTCAAGGGTTTTCGTGGAGTCCCCTGTTTATGGGGAGTTCATCAAACAGCTGAAGGCCAGGGTGGAGAAGGCGGTAATAGGGGATCCAAGGAAGAGGGAGACCTTCCTGGGGCCCCTAATAAACAGGTCCGCCCTGGACAAGTTCAGAAGGTTCGTGGATCAGGCCCAGAGCGACGGCGGTAGAATATTGACGGGAGGAAGGGTCAGGGAGGACAAGGAAACCTACTTGGTGGAGCCAACAGTGATCGTTGACCTACCCTATTCCAGCCCCCTTTGGAAGAGGGAGCTCTTCGTTCCCATATTGTTGGTGAAGGAAGTAAAGGACCTTAAGGAGGCCGTGGAGTTGGCGAACGATGTGGACTACGGTCTGACCGCAGGAATATTCTCCCAGGATCAGGAGGAGGTGAGGTACTTCTTCGATCACGTTCAGGCCGGGGTGGTGTATGCCAATAGGGAAGTGGGTTCCACCACTGGCGCAATGCCTGGAGTTCAGCCTTTCGGCGGATGGAAGGACTCTGGATGGACAGGTAGGAACGCGGGAGGACCCTACTACCTTCTCTCCTTCCTCAGGGAACAGGCCAGGACCACTTACCAGTAGTTCTTTTTATGTTGAAAATTTTTGAAAAATCACTTCTCATATATATCATAAACGTAGTCATGTGCCTCCAACGCTGATTGGGGGAGCTCACCCTTCCTTACGGCCTCAACTATCCTCTCCCTTGATGGTTCTCCCCTCTCGTTCCTGTAGACAGGTTCGCCCCTCCCATTTACGTAGTATATGGCGTCCAACACCTTGGTCCTTTCCTCACCACTCATGCCGGCTATGACGAAGAGCACCCTGGCGCTGTGCTGTATGAACGTGGGGCAGAGCATCTGTCTCCTCAGCACGTCCATTATCACAGGGGCCATTGAGCGGTCGAACATGGGGGCTGAGGCCCTCACAGCCTCAACTAAACGGGACTGCTCCACGCCGAGGATCTTACCTATTTCGGACGCTGCCTCCTCCTCGGTTATCTCCCTCCTGTAGGTGGGAGCCCTACCGTATGCCCTCGATAACACCTCCTTCACTGAACTTACCTTGGACAGTAGCTCGTACGCCCTGGGGTGACCCACCAACTTCGAGGCCTCCTCAGTGGACTTAAGCAGGGCCTTGGCCAGAGGTCCCACCAGTTCCTCGTCGTCGGTGATTAGGGAGAGCACCACCCTTACCGCCGCCACCCTATCGAACTCCTGGAAGAACTCCTTGGTCCACCTGTCGTGAAGCTCCCACATCCTCTCCAGCATTGTTCTGTCGAAGGGCGTCCCCGCCTTAACCTCCACCTCAGGTTTAGCTGGAAGTACCCCGTCATCCGTCATCGTGGGACCCATGAGATGACCGTCCTTTGTGACCCTTCCTCCCCTCTGGAACAGGGTCCACAGCCAACTGACGAATATCCTGTAGGTTGCCAGATCGTTCATGAACCTCACCACCCTCCCCGGGAAGAGAACGTAGTCATCTATGGCTGCGGCCAGGTTGCCGTTGAGCACCTGAAAGCCGTAGTTTGCGGCCATGTAGAGGGCGTGCTGAGCGTTCTCCACGGTTACGTCCCCCTCCTTGACGTCGTAGAGGGCGTCCCACAGGGGCCTTCCAAGTGAGTTGAGGAACTCCTCGGGGGAATTGATCCTCAACACCCAGGGCGTGATCTTACCCCTCTCGTCCACCAATCCTAAACTGTTCAGAAGCTTCCTCTCGTCCTGTGTTAGGCCGCTGGTCACCTTGGGGGCGACCCTCTTTCCTTCCCTCTCCTCCCACTGCTCCGGCGAGTCGAGGAGCGACTGCAGCCTCTCCAGTGGCGTCCTCAACGGTAAGTTACCTGCCGCCACGTACTCCCTGTCCGGGGATGCGACCCAGCTCTGTCTGTAAAGGTCGTAGAGCTTTCCCTTAACTTTACCAGAAAGAACGTCCTCAAGGGTGACCTTTCCCACCTCCCCTTCGGGCACGAAGATCAGTCCTATTAGCCTCTCCCTCATCTTGTCCATCCACATTGACCTCAGTGTGACTGGGTTATGCCTGTCCCTCCCGTAGGGATCCGACCTCTGGTAGAGCATCACCGCGTTCATTCCCCCTATGGCGCCCGCGTTCCTCAAATCGCCATCCCTCAATCCTGCCATCAGGTTGAGGAGCCCGTTGTACCTCTGGTAGGCCATCATGTGAGGTGCGACCATCCCCATTAGCCTACCGTTCTGGGGGTCAGGGAGCACCCTCTCATCCTTCCACATCTCTATTAGGCTCGCGGTGTAGTCCCATCTCCCCACGTTAGTCCCAAGCAGCCAATGTCTCCACATCCACATAATTACTGGTAAGAACCTACCGGCGTTGGCCTCCTCGTAGAGTGCCTTGAACTTTATGAACTCTCCAGGTGTTGACGCCCCCATGACTTTCTCCAGGTTCCACACTATTTTGGCTACGACCGAGGCCTCGATGGGCTGCTGTACCTTGGGCTGATAGAACAGGAGGGATCTCCCCATTCTCCTCAAGGGTTCGAAGTCATTTAGGGCGTGTATGACGTAGTCCACGATTATGCTCGGTGCGGGCCTTCCGTTCACCTTCACGAAGGGAGTCCTAAGATGCATTCCCGGGACCCTGTGGAAGCTTGTGGGCCACTTCTCCATGGGCTTCTCCATGACGTACCTCCTGACCTTCCCCTTCTTAACGACCTGGACCTCCCTCACTTCGCCCGAAAGTATCTTGTGTTCGTTGCTCCTGGAGGCGAATATGCCCACCTCCTTCTCCCTCAACGTCCTATAGTCAGGTGGGGCGGCGTCCTCATCGTCTGGACCCATGGTGGCGGAAACGTCCGCGTTTATCTGCTTTACGGCCATGTCCAAGGGATGCCATGGGCCGGTGAGCTCCAGCCCCGGGTTGGTGAGGGGATTTGCGTAGGGCGGCGGCAGGGTGGTGTCGTTAAGCCTCCAGGCCAGGGGCGTGTCCCTTCCCTTCATGTTGTCAATGAGTCCCTGCACTATTTCCCTGAAAGTCCTGACAGTTCCATCCACAGGGTCAACGAACTTGTCCTCCCAGCCGGGGATGGCGTACTTCCTCCTGACGGGCTCCCTTGAGTTAAGGAACCTCCTGCGTTCAGTTAAGGCAGCCTCAATTTCCCCCTCCAACTCCACCGTTAATTTCCCAATGATGTCCTCCACGCTTATTTTTCTACCATTCACTACCTTCAGGCCGAAGAGGTCAGGAAATTTCGCCCTGACCTCCTGGTCCACCTCAACGTTAGTTGCCATTTTTATCATTCCGTTTGAATCACTTTAAGGGTTTCGCGGTGGTTCACCTCAGAAAGAGTCCAGGGGCGAGCAGGTAGTACAGCACCCCTATTAATATTAAGTACACCAATATCAGTATGGTCCACGGCAAGTTAGCCCTGGCCACGAACCCCTCCTTCCTGGCGTACTTGGTCGTCGAGACACCTGCGCTCAAGGTCTGGGGAGCAACGGGCTTCGCCACCTCCGCACCCACGGAGTTGAGGGCAGGAGTAAGGCCTATGGGTAACCCGGTTATCTTCGCCACGGTGAGCTGGAAGGCTCCGAACAGGGCGTTGGTTGAGGTGTTGCTACCTGACAGGGCACATCCAATCCACCCGAATATGGGAGAAACCACTATGAACAAGGTGGAGAGGTCAGCGGCCTTCCAGGCCAGGGAGTAAGCCATTCCGCTGTAGTTGAACACCAACGCTAGCCCCACCACGAATATCCCCGTGAGTATCCCTCCCCAGTACTGCCTTATGGAGTTGGTGAGGGCCTTCTTAACTATTGAAGGTGTGGCACCCAACACTGGCAAGGTGACAAGCCAGGAGACGAATATGGACGTCCCCGCCACGGCTGGGTTGAAGGCGAATGAGACGGCCACAGTCTTGTTCAGAAGATCCGAGTGTGCCTTCAGGGCCAGGGTGGCCAGGTTGATCTTCGTCAGCGGTGACCAAGGTCCCGTCCAGAGGGTGACCACCACTATTATGATGAAGAGGGACAACCAAACCCTTCCCACTCCGGCTACGTTCTTCCTCTCGGTCTGACTTTGGGTGGAGAAGGACTTCACCCTCTTCGGTCTCCACACCCTCAGGAAGGCCAGCAATACGCCGAAGGAAACCAGGGAACCCGTAATGTCGGCGAGATAGGGTCCAACCAAGGAAGCCATGGGGTATTGGCCTGCGATGTACGCCAAGGAAGCCAATATGGCCATGGGCCATATGTCCTTTACTCCATTCCACCCATCCACAAGGTAAGCCAGGATCCAGGGAGGAAGTAGCGCCAAGACGGCTACAACCTTTGCCACTGAAGAGGAGACGAAAAGTAGAGGTAGCCCCGTGACCGCTGAAAGTATAATTATGGGCGTCCCCAGGGCACCGAATGAAACTGGCGCATTGTTGGCTATTGCGGTGACGTTGAGGGCCCTGAGTTCGGCGAAACCCAGGGCGATGAGGATAGGTGACACCAAGGCCCAAGGGTATCCGAACCCTACCAATCCCTCAAATAAGGCACCGAAGGACCAGGCCAGAAGTATTGCCTGTACCCTCGCGTCTTGGGTGGCGTTCCTCACCACCCATTCCTTGAATGCGTCGTACTTACCCGTGAGGACAAGTGTGTTGTAGAAAGCCAACCCCCAGAACACTATCCAAGATATGGCCCAGGTGCCCGTCAGAGCACCTATTAGCCATGACTCCACTGCCGCAGTGGGCGGTGTTCTCCAAACCCCCACCGCCAAGAGAATGGCTACAATTGACCCTATCAGCGAGGCTAACCAGGCGGTCAACCTAAGCCCTATTAGAAGTATAAAAAGGACTATGAGTGGCACTAAGGAAAGAAAAATCGTCAATCCAACGTTTCCAGCAGGATTTAACTGTTGGACGTACATTTAATAACTTCATACAACATAAATTAATAAGCATTTAGTGATCTTTAACCCGCGAACATTAATAAGGGGCCCTAAAGAATATTCCCTGCATCCTAAATTTTCGTCTCGTCCAGCCTCCTCCTGAAATCCTCCTCAGGGGACATACCCCACCTCTCCATGAATACCAACTCCGAAAGCGGGAGCCTCCTGTTCCACCCCCTCTCCTCCAGCTCCGGTATCTCCGGGAAGTTCGTAACGTATCCCATGCACAAGTAAGCCACCAGTTCCACGTGGGGAGGTATGTTCAGTATGCCCTTCACCCTATCCTTGTCCATGAAACTGACCCATCCAATCCCCACCCCCTCTGCCCTGGCTGCCAGCCATATGTTTCCAACCGCCAGCACCGCGCTGTACGCACAGGTCTCGGGCATCGTGTGTCTTCCTAGGACGTTCGGTCCAAACCTGGATGGGTCGCACGTCACCACGACATTAATCGGTGTGTCCAGGATACCCTCTATCTTTATTGTGTTGAACAGTTTTCTCCTATCATCATCTAATTTCTGGGCGAATTCTTCTCTCTGCCTCAATGTCTCTTCCAGAATTTTCTTTCTAGTCTGGACGTCCCTGATCAGTATGAAGTTCCAGGGTTGGGAATAACCAACTGAGGGAGCCAAATGCCCCGCCATTAATATCTTGGCCAGGGTCCCCTCGTCTATCGGATCTCCCTTGAACGTGCTCCTTACGTCTCTCCGCCTCTTTATGGCCTCGTAAATATCCATATGGATAGGTTATCCAAGAGGTAAAATATTTTACCGTACTGCTATACTGTGTGTCGATAGTGTAGTCACAGATTAGGCAAATTAATGGATAATTATCTGTCGAGATATGTTAACTAGCCACAATCCTCATTAATTCACGTCAGTCACCAAGTGACGACACTATCGACACACTCAACGGAGTAACCGACAAATTTTTTGACCCTGAACGAATCATGGAAAAGTTGATAGTAAAGGCCACATACGTTCTGAGGACCAAGGAGGAGATGGTGGTTCAACCTTTCTCCTCAAAGATCTCGAGGACAGCTGTGCTCTCCTTCTCAAACACCTACAAATCAGCCATTAGCTCCACCGAACCTCTGAAGCCGTTCCGGGTCACCGCTCTTCACGTCGGTAAAAAACCCCTGTACTCCCGTGGATTCGTTACTCTACACAAAGACAAGGAGTACAGGTTCAGTGTGACGTCCTTGTTAGATGATTTCCTTCAGGAGGTGATCTCCAATTCCACGGTGGACTTCACCGTATACAACAAACAACTGAGAATGGAACTTGAGAAGGTTGAGGTAAGTAAGGTTGATCAACTGACGCTCCCAGACTCTAGGCTTTACAGGATTGAGTTTCTCACTCCGACCCTTCTCCAGGTTCCCAGACCTAAGTTCAGGAGGTTGAGGAATAGATACGTACTCTTTCCTTATTCTCCACTGCTCATGGCTTCCCTCACCTCTCATTGGAACAAGTTCATGCACCCCGCCATAGTGAGGACAACGGGCTCCAGGGCCCTCTATTACTTCCGCGAAGTGGACTATCAATTGGAGCCCATCACGGTAAATTATGACAACGGATCGGTCAGGGGATTCGTGGGATGGGCGCTCTTTTCCCTCATTGCCAGGAAGGGGACGAAGTTGAGGGACATGGTGAGAACTCTCCTGGGCTACGCTAATTTTGTGGGTGTGGGGAAATCTAGGAGTATAGGTTTCGGGGAAGTGGAGGCGAAGCCAGGATAGACTCCTATTTAATTGGGAATTTTACGTTAGGAAGCTAGAAGGAGACCCTGCGGACTTTTAACTTCTCTCCGTATCCTATTGTATGGTAAAGCTGGTCTCAATACTTGGGACTTCCCCTGGAGGAATATTCGAGACCTTCTCTAATCTTCTCACGGGAAATTACTCTTCAGAGAGTGGGAAAGGGACACCCGTTGAAATCAGGGAAGTCTACATTATTCGAACTAACCATCCTCAGGTGACTAACGCCTGGAACCTCCTAAAGAACATTTTTCTTTGCTGTGGGGTCTCCGAACATTCGCTCTCCGACATAGTCCTCGACATCGACGACATTAAATCTCCTGAGGACTATGTGAAATTTAGAAAGGAAGTTTTGGGGAGACTTAACCCAGGGGACTACGTGGACTTCACCGGTGGAAGGAAGGCCATGTCTGCCGCTGCCGCAATAGCAGCAATCAAAGCTGGTGCCCACCTAGTCACAACTGTGATAGAGCAATCAGACTACAACAGAATTCAGGAACTGATCAAGGCGGCTCCATCTGGGAGCACCTCAACTCTCTCCGATAGGGGACAGTGCGGGAGCGTTAAAAATTACCTTTGCTCCCTAATATCTAAGCAGAGCAAGACCATACTCCTACAATGATTTTACGGAAGAACGATGAGCCTTGCCCTTCCAGGACAGGGAAACGTTAGTTTTGCAAGTCCATAAATGAAGCTCTTTTTCCTAAGTTTTTCCTAAGTTCCCTATTAGCTTAAGGATAGTATTGACAAAGTCAACTTCGTAAGAGCTTTATAAAGAGATTTAAGGAAAACCGTGTTCCATCCTTGAAACCGACCATATGCTTTTTTGGCCTAGATCATTCTGTCGTATTAAGCCTAACTTGTGTAGGCCTAACTTGTGTTGATCAGGATTGTTCTTGTTCCAATTGATTGAAACTTTATATCTCCATCTCATTCAGCTGAGGTTAAATTACGCTCGCTTTTTCGAGAAAACTTTATAATAATGGAGTGTGAAGCAGTCGTCATCGGAAATCTTGATGAGGGAGAGGAGATTTCTAAAATATTTGCTGTTCTCCTTTACTCCCAAGGAAGCTATACCTATGTTGACAAGCTATCTCAAGCGTCCTCCAAGGACCTCGCTCTATTCTATGTTAGAGAGGCCCTTAGGGACTATAACTCCTTACTGAACTCCGGAAAAATTGATGAGGACGCCCAATATCTCTCTAATTCCATAAATTTCAGTAAGGCCGAGGAAGAGATAAACCAGCTCAAGTCCAAGTCCAACACACCTGACTTGAGGGAAATGGTTTCCTATATTTCCTCCCAGGCCCTGGTTAAGGCCGCTGGATTAAAGAGTAGGGCTGCCTATAATTTAGGTAGGTCAGTTGTGAATTGGCTCAAGTCCAAGGGTAAATTCAGGGAAGATCTGAGCGCCCTCTCCTCGGAGATCTCTTCCAACGCCGCCGAAATCTCCAAGGATCTTCATGTTGACATTAAGGAAATAGAAACGATCTCTGATAACAGAAACTTACTTCAATACCTAGTCAAACAAAGCAAAGAGACCGCGGGCAGTCAGGGTGTTTGACATGTATGTATCAGTCAGAGGTAGAATATGGCTTGAGGCCGAAGCCCTCAACATGGTAGAGAGCGTCGGCAATTATGTGAAGCATAGAAGGGTCCCCATTGTGGTCAGTGAAGGTGGTAACTTCCTTACCTTTTTCGTACCGGCCATCTCAGGAGAAAGCGTAGCTCACGCCTATCAGACAATTTTGGCGGAGGAGATGGGTAAAGTCAAAGAGAAGGTCTGCAAGTATTGCCAGAAGGGCATCTTCCTGAAGAGCTCATCAAAGGAGGTCTATCAGGACGTCATAGGTGAAAAACCTCCAGAGGCTGCTAATAAAAATAAAAACGAAAAAGGTGAGGTGGTAGGCAAAATAGAGAGTTCAATAGTCTCAAATTGTGGAGTTGAGGATGTGGGAGGCTTCCTCTATGCTGAGAATCCCAATGTAAAGAGGACCTCTTCCTTCTATACCGGGTACATGGTTCCGGTGAGGGAAGGATTGAAGGTATTATCAATAGACCCTCAACTTCACAGTAGGTATGCTCTTGGTACCAAGTTTGTGGGAGCAGCGGAAGGGGAGTCTACTTCAGGACAAGAGGAAGGGGAGTCTACTTCAGGACAAGAGGAAGGGGAGTCTACTTCAGGACAAGAGGAAGGGGAGTCTACTTCAGGACAGAGGATATATTACGTGGAGTTATCCTCTGGGCTGTTCGCCTTCTCCTTCGATCTCGACACAAAGTTCATAGGAAAGTACACATTCAACGTGGATCAATATGGACAGGATATAGTTCAGACCGACTCAGCTAAGAAAAGGACTCAGGCGGCCATAGAGGCACTCAGAAGACTTTTACTGGAGTTCCCAGTGGGAGCCAAGAGAACCAGGTTCAACCCAGCTGAAGTTAGGTGGGACTCCCTCTCCCTAGCTGTCTCCAACGACGTGTGGACCATGCCCTCCTCATTCGTCGGCGACTATATGGCCAGGGCATTGAGCAAGAAGTCTAGCGTTAATTATGGTACTAACATATATAGTTACGCAGAAAGTGAATGTAAGGGCGACAAATGCTATCCCACTCCGGAGGAGACAGTGAGCAACGCCATTAATGACGCCCTGGGTAGGTTGAAGTGAGGGGATTCCTCATCAAGGTGGAGTTCCAGTGGGGCTTCCAGGCCAGGGTGGCTGGTATGTCCAAGACGGCGTCCTCATTTCTTTTTCCTCCACCCACTACCCTGCTTGGAGCTATTGCTGAGCCGTATTCGGTGAGGAAAGGATTCAGTGAAGGCAGAGCTGTCAAGACAATGGGGGAGCTCTCTAGGGGGATCCTATCTCTTTCTTACAAATCCTTAAACGCCTTTCCTACCTCCTTTCAGGACATTAATAGAATAATAGCCATAAGGACATCAGGTGGAATTTCCTATCCCTCTCCCATTGATCCAAATGGTTCCTTCGACGCGCCGGCAAGGGGAAAAACCTCACTCTCCACCTTAGATGGGATGCCACCCACGTTCAGTATAGCATTAGTGATCAGTGAGGCCCTGGACCTCAGGGTTGAGGACCTATGGAAGATCAAGAGGATCGGAAGTAGAGAGAGTTTGGTGGCGGTAACTGAGGTCAAGGAGATCAAGCCAACGATAGTAGGCGACGAAGTTCTGACCACTTACTCCTTCCCGTGTGATGAAGGTGTTGAAATACTGGAATATTCGGGGCAGTATGTAGACCAGTTCTTCGTGCCAGTAAGGGGACTTGAAGATTCCCCTGCCAACCTATATCTTAACTCTAAGGCCAAGAAGTTCAGGGTTGGACTCCCCCTAACTGAGTTTACTCAATTCAAGGCAAAGCTCAAACTAAGTAAAGGCTACGTAGGGTATGGGCTGGATCAAGAGCAGGTGGTCGGAGTTGCAGCTCAGGGTTAATTTTCCCCCTAGTTCGACACTCTTATCCTCACTTCTCTATGAAGGATATATATTCATCAAGTCGAGGTGCGGAGATCAACCTACCTTAGACTGTGTTAAATCCTCCTGGGAGGAAGTCGAGAAATCTAATATCAACTTCAACTTTATAGGTGATGATATTAAGTACACTAAGTACACCCTTAAGAAACTATGTGGGAACGATAAAGTAACAAACTTGAAGAGTTTAGCAGTCTGCCTCTCTAAGAGTGATCAATACACTAAAGGTCTAACCTCCATGGAGGTGGATCTTAAGGTTAAGGAGAAAGGTGGTTTCTTAGTTGGCACAAACAATTTCATCCAGGGCTCTAACGGAAAGGAGGGTTATAGCTTTCAAATAATGAAGGTGGACAGGTATGAGGGAATAAGTATCATGGAATCTGATTTGATGAATGAACAGGTAACTCTCTATACTGACATCCCGGGATTGACCTTATTCTTACTAGGGCTTACCTCGGCTTACGTTTCCTTTGTCGACGGTAATTACTACTTGCTTACGTTCTCCGAGGACGTATTACCTTTGGTACTGGAGTCGCCCACAAATTGGATCTCTATTAAATCCGAACTGTCATCATCACTCTCGGACGTCTTATATCAATTGGGAGGATTGGATGACGAGTTGGTTATGCTCTCCGTTCTACTAAATGAGGTTGTAATTGAGAAGCTTAGGAGTTTTCCGCTTTCCAACGTCAATCTGAGGTTACTGAAGGTAGTCAGCGAAGGAAATACCTATAAGATATATGAGGAATTTCCGCTTCAGATCTTCAAAAGGTGGAGCCTAGGAAAAGAATTCATGGAATCTCTTCAAAGTCTATTTCATCAACTGTTAAGGCCGGCCTCACTATATCTAAGGCGTAGGGACAAGAATGGTGACGGCTATCATGCTTACATGGCCCTCAGGTACCTTTACAGCTACGTTATTACCTCTAACGGAGAACATCTGACCAAGTGCTTAAGGGAGATCCATGCTGCCCATGAAATTAACAAATCTGGAGGCTACCTTTCATGGGTCTCGTCCAATATCTTCAAGAAGTAAATGTCTACCTAAAGAACGTTGATAAAAAATATCAAGAAAGACCCTTTATCCTCAAGGTAGCTAACTTAATTGATCAGGACCCTAATTCCAACTACCTCATATCAGCCCCCACCGGGTACGGTAAGACCGCCTTAACCTTCTCCCACTCCCTTTATCAGCTAAGGCATGGATTCAAGCTCCTTGCGGTCTATCCACTGAGGACACTCATCGAGAATCAGTTAGGTAAGCTCTCCTCCTTTCTTGGGTCCTATAACCTGGAAGGATCCGTCAGTGCAAGGTTCATGGGTAACCCATCCTCTCCTTACCTAATCCATCCCATCACCCTCACCACCTTGGACACTTTATCCCTTACCTGCCTGGGTATATCGCCAGAGGACATGGGGAACGTCTTTCGCGACACCTCTGATTCGGGGGTCAACAGTTCCCTCGGTCACTACATGTTCTCTTGGGCCTCGGTCTATACCTCCTCCATGATCTTGGACGAGGTCCATCTCCTCTACGATAGCGCCAAGTCCCTGAGTTTCCTCTGGTTTCTCCTTGAGATAAGCAGGAACTTTGGCAACAGGGTCACATTGATGTCGGCCACAATTCCATCTACGTTCTCAAAACTTCTTACATCAAATACTAACTTCAAGATGAAGTACGTTGAATTCAAACCTGAAGATGACCAACAATTCTACAATTCCAGAAAACAAAAGGATTATGAGATTGAGACCCTTCCCTTGAAGGATGATAAGAAGTTTGAGGTTATCATGAGTAAGTTGAGGGAAAGTAACTTCCACAAGGCCTTAATAATTTTCAACACCGTCTCAGAGGCAGTTCAGTTCTACAACATGCTGGGGGGTAGGAACAAGGTATTGATCCACTCCAGGTTCACCTCAGAGGACAGGAAGGCGAAGAGTCAATTAGTGGAAAAAATCAGCGAAGAAAAATCAGAAGATAAGTGGGTAATTGTGGGCACGCAGGCAGTGGAGGCAGGACTCGATATGTCCAGCGATCTTTTGATCACAGACCTTGCCCCTGCGAACTCCCTTGTCCAGCGGTTCGGGAGGTTCTTAAGAGGAGGAGAGGAGAAGGGAAGGGCAGTTGTTTGGTATGACGAGGATCTCATCCAGGATAAGAGCAAGTACAAGGTTTACGATTGGGACCTGAGTAAGGCCACCTTAGATTTTTTAGAAAGGAATTGGAAACTAAACCTGCACGTCGATCATCAGGCGATGCTGGACTCGGTTTACGCAAGGGAACCGGAAGTAGATTATGGCCTGGTAAGGAAGGCGGTGGCGGTGGTGACCGACATAGTATCTCCAACTACAGACGCGGCTAAGATCCTAATCCAACTTAACGGTAGTTTAGTGAGGGATGGAGCAATTTTTATTGCCAAGGTGGAGGATAATGAAGTTCCCGTAGGGTACAGTTACCTGAAGAAAAACTGCGTGAAAGTCATTCAATCTGATGGGAATGAAGGATGTCCCTCCAGTGAGAGGCAGGCCGTGATGATGTCGCTTAGAGGCGCCAAGTTTGTGGTTAAGGGTCAATATGACAAGGAGAGGGGATTGGTCTGACCAGACCTACTATCTATAGTTTCTATGACCCTCCAAATTCTGAGACCTTGAGGAATCACGTTGAGGAAGCCTTGAAGGTGGTAGGGGGGAAATTGATAATTCAAGGAAGGTTGCTGACTCCAAACTTCTCGGACCTCCTGCAGAAGGCCATCATATTTCATGACTTCGGAAAGGTACCCTTCAACAGGTTCATGTTCAGGGAGGGAAGGAAACTTTCATTCGTTGGGCATGAGGTCATCTCCACCTTCGCAGTCAATATGTACCTTCAGGACAAAGGGAAATTAAATGACTCAAGGTTGGTGAGCCTTGGGGTGCTGCTCCATCATCATCCTATGAATTTGAAAGATAGGATGGAGAAGCTCAGCAGAAGGGAGATTAGACTAGGAAAGGAGGACTTCCTGCTTTTCTATGACGAGATGAAAGACATATTGCAACCCGGATGGATTCCCAGAGATGACATCAACATGGAGAAAGTTGTACAGGACGTTAACTCATTGTTGAGATCCCTGTGGAGCGAGGTGTGGATGAATGGAGACGCGAGGACCAAGAGAACCTTCCTCCTTATGATTCAGGGCCTTGTGGCTGCGGACTATTGGTCTGCGTCAAGGAACAGGGGCGGAAAAACCGCGTTCGGAGATGTGATTAATAAATTCATAGAGAATTTTATGAGCCAAATCGATTAGCTCTCACTTTTTAAATCTAGTCAAAACGTGTAACCCATGGATTGAAGTTTTACATTATTACATTGTCCTCCTCGTCCTTTAAGGTCTCCCCTATCGCTATCCTTTTCTCGTACTGGGGTTCCGTAAGTGGGAAGATTATGAGGCTCTTCCTCTCTCCTTCCATTTTCCTAAATAGGATCCTTATCCCTCCCTCAACGTCCCTCAGTTGAGAGGAAGTTAGCTGACCGGCGAATGCGCTATACTGAAGTCTGACCAATCCCTTGCTCTTAAGGAATGCTGCAACCTTGGCCCTGAGGTTGTCATCCGATATGTCATATATGACCACGTACATCATATAGCATCACTCCCCTTCTTAGACCTCAAGGAACCACTCGATAGAGGAGCGGACATACCTTATCACTTTGACACGAAGGGTTTGTACTGTTCTCCGTCAACTATGGCATTAGCTAACCTCCTGGCCTGTCTTAGCACCTCTCCACCGTCCACGGATTCAGTAAATACCCTGTAGAGCTCCTTCCGCTCACTTATCTTCTCCCAATTCTCTCTCGCCAGGGCAATTAGCGGCCTATCCACGAATGGCGAACGGAACTCCTCCATGAGGTCGAACACAAGGGAGGGCCTTCCAGGTCTGTACTTGTGTAGGAAACCCACGTAAGGTAGCAACCCTGCCACGACCACTGCCCTCCAGGTTCTCATCCTCAGGAAGCCGTATCCCAGATTGAGGGCCACGTTGAAGGGGTCCTCCGCCTTAATCTTGAACCTCCTCCCTGGAAACCTCAGTTCCCTTGGAATCAGCTCCTTTACAGCACTCCAGTAAAGTTTGGCCGCAGCGGCCTCAACCTGCATGGCCTTTTCCCTAGTAGTCACCTCTGCCTCCATGGCCCTCTCCAGACCATTTAGAGCTTCCTCGGCTTTCCCACCGTACTTCCTTCCATAATATCTGAGGGTGGTGGCTTGATTTCTCAACTTCCCTCTCACGAAGCTCCAGGCCAGTTCCCCGCTTCTCCTCACGGATTTCAGCTGGGCCACCCATATTCGCGGTGAGCCACCGTACTTTGCACCTACCACCCGGGCCACGGGGTCGCCCTTATCCATGAACACCAAGTCAACGCCGTGTTCGTTCGCTAGCTTCACCGCCTCGCTTGAAATTGAGCAATTTACCTCTAGGACTAGGGCGTCTAGCTCCACAGGGGACACACTCCATTTGGTCTCTCCCTTGACGGAACAGGTGAACATTCCGTTCTTTACGCCAAGGAAGGCGCCCCAGTCCGTCACGAATGCGACCTTCTTACCTGACTGGACCGGCGTAGGCCACACCTCCCCTTATTTCGGGACGGCAGTAAGTCAGGAATCCACAGTTCATACACTTCCTGGCAGGTTGTCTGATCTCCTCAGCTCCTTCCCTCACTACCCTCCTAAGAGAGTTCAAGGTCCTCACCACCTCCCTCCTCCTCTCGGCGGTGAAGTCCATAGTGTAGAGCTCCCTCCTCCTCACGTAGTATATGTACCCTCTCCTCACCCTCTCCTGGTTCATTTCCAGCAGGAAGCAGTAAAGCGAGAGCTGTAGCCTGTGATCCCTCCTCTGCTCTGGAGAGGACTTCACCTCCAGGGGAGAGGATGAGCTATCGAACTTGAGCACGAAGTCTGGTACCCCTGAGACGTCCCTCCACTTCAGGAACGGTTTCCTCAGGGTTTCCTTCGGTCTAAGTGTGGGGGTCACGAAGTTCACGACAACTTCCTGATCGGTAAGTTCTCCCTCCTCCATGGCTTCAGTCCTTCTCTCCTCCATGCCCCTTTTCTTGAAGTATACCGTGAGGGGACAGAAGGCGAAGTTCTTCAAATCCGAGGCGGTAAGGTATGACTCCATCATAGTACACTTGGTTTTTGGTTAAAAAATTCCCAATTCGATTATATGTATCATTCCTTTGAGTCGTGTTACCTTAAATGACGTGGGTAAGAACTCACAAACTATTGATGTATCATTCCTTTAAGTCATGTTACCAAGACCTGTCCAAACCCTCTAGTTTTTATACATGAAATCATGTCTTAACTGGGAGAGAGCGCGCAGCCTCATCAGATTTTGAGCGATCTGATCGACCTCCTTCAGAGACAGAGGGAGAAGCTGGGCTACATAGGTCCGGAGCAGTTCTCCCAGTCCGCGGATGAAGCCATAAGCGTAAGCATTGAAGGGGATTTGGGGAAGGAGAACCTAGTCCCCTCGTGGCCGGAGTGCGTGGCTTACCTGGACAGCTCGTCAAGGTCCATCACAATGAAGGGAGTAAGGATTACGTTGGGTGGTCTTTTCCTTAACGATTGCGGTCACCACGTCGCTCTACCCTTGTCCTCCCTCCGGGGCTCTCCTCCCTTCTTGGCGGTAAAGGCCTCAAGGGACGCATTGTTGGCGGTGGAGTCGTCCGGTCTGGCCTGGGTCAGGAGCCCCATCGGTGAACTTTACCTGGGGGACTATAAGGACGACAACGTGGGGGACGAGCTGAGGCTCAGACTGGAGAATTGGGCAATAGGGGCGGCTAAGGCTCCCTTAGTGTTGATGGACGGCCCCCTGGTACCAGGAGTAAGGCTGGACGTGCTCCCTCAGAGGTACAGGGAAGCATATGATGTCCTGATCAAGGAGAGGGAACCGCACATGAGCAGGTTGGCGGGGGTGGTGAAGAGGTTGAACATGTCGTGGAAGCTACACCGGGCCGGCCTTGATAAGGGGGGAAGGAGCGGTCCAGATCCTGAGGTAATGGATAGGCTATGCGGCTCCACGGATCCGTGCTTCTCCCCTGTCCTAAGGGAGGATACCCCGCTGACCAGGTACATGGTGTATGTGAGGCTCAGGGGGAACACGGTGAGGGTAGAGGCCACCTCCAGGGACAACTTACGTTCAGCCTTGGCGATGGTGCTGACCCATAGGGGGTACAGGGGAGTTCCCACCTTCATCGAGACCGCGGACAGGATATCCAGAAGGTTGAGCGCCTCAGTCTATTCCCTGGCATTTTTATACGGCCTCCCTAAACTTGGTGTGGAATATGATGAGTGGAGCAAGTTCGAGGACGTCAGGAGGGAACTTGGAGGAACTGATTTCCAGAGCTAAGTTAACCGCCTCCTCCCTGGGGGAAGTGGTGGGAATCGCAGCAAGGGTCCAACCCATCTCCCATGGGGAGGAGGAGAGGAGGATCAGGGTGGAGGTGCCTTTCGACAGTTACCTGGCCCACCCCCTTAGGGTAGGCCAATACCTGGGCCTCTGTCCCCTTGTGTCAGGAGTGGCCATGTTGGGCAGGGTGGTGGAGGTGGAGAGGGCCGACATCATGGCGGTGGCCAGGGTACCGGCCATAGGGGTGGGGGAGGACCCCAGCGCGATCTCCACACCGCTGGTCCTCACCCTGGAGCTGATCTCTGAGGAGGTGGGAGGGGAGGTGTTGCCGCCAAGCTCTCCAGTGGATCCACAATCTCCAGTCTTCCTTCCCTCCAGGGACTTCCTTGAGAGGACCCTGGGCCTTCCCTCCTCCGGAGTTGAGGTGGGGGAAGTGTTGGAGGGCTCCCTCCCAAGGGCTGACGTAAAGGTCAGACTCACCGAGGAGGTACTCAGACATCACGTGCTGGTGGTAGGTACAACTGGGAGCGGTAAGACCAACCTCCTGCGACTCCTCGCCTTCAGGAGCCCCTATAACACAGTCGTTTTTGACCTTCAGGGCGATTACGTACAGGTGGCGGCGAAGAGGAGAGGCCTCCTCTTACTACCAGTGTCCTCGCAACATGTAGCGGAGGCAAGAGGGTTGGTTAACTTCGTCCAGTTCGTACTGTCAAACAGTGCCCTAGGTAAGTTCAAGCTGACCGGTGCCGACCAGGGAGGGGTACTCACGGTCAGTCTAGAGAATGGGGGAGAGTTGAGGGTGATGCCCACCGCCCTTAGGCTTATGGACTCCTATAAGCAGTTGGCAGAGGTATCTCCAGTGTTCAGCCCACAGGCTGCCTATTTCTTCCCTCAGTTAGTGGAGAACTGTAGACCGGAGACCATTAGGGAGTTCCCAGAATGTCTGGAGTTGAAGGACCAGTTGAAGCTTCACAGGGCCACCGCTGAGAACTTGGAGAGGTCCGTCTACCTCCTGGAGTCCACGGGCGTGATCGACGTAAACCTCTCCTCCATGAGGAGGGAGAGGAACTACCTCTCCTCCCCAGACCCGGAGGCACTTCTCAAAGAACCTATTGTGGTGGTGGACCTCAGGTGGGTTGCGGAGAGGGGAATGTTGGCCGTTACCTTGGTCGCCTTCACCATGTTGGAGTCCCTGTTCTCGGCGAAGGATGCCGCGTACAAGAGGGGGGAAGGGGTGAAGAACACTCTTCTCATCTTCGACGAGGCGCACGAGTACTTCCCCCAGGGGAGGAGGGAGGAGAACAAGGAGGGCCTGGAGAGACTCATAAACAGGGTGTTGAGGTTGGGTAGGGTGAGGGGAATAGGTTCCGTGTTGGCCACCCACAGGCCAGAGGACCTCAATGACCTCGTGCTCACCCTTACCAACACAAAGATCGCCCTTAGGTCGGAGGAGGAATCCCTGAAAAGGATAGGCATGGATCAATTCTCCAACTTCCTCAGGGTGGCCCCAACTGGGGCGGGGGTGATGAGGACGTTCGCCTACAGGGTGCCGGAGATCCTGTTTAGGGCCAACAAGTATCAACCGTAACGACGTGAATTTGGGTTAAGGAGAGTAATTTATACGATTCCAACAGGGCAATGAACGAGAAAGTACAAACTGAAACAAGGAAAAAATAGAAAAATATATAATAGTTTCAGACAACTCTCTCCAGTGGAAGGAAAAGTCCTGATCTCCCTAGTTGGTGACCCGACCAACTATAAGCCTGCCCAGTACAATTACATGGGTGAGTCTCAAGAGTCCACATTTTCGTCCATCATTGTGGATAAAATGGAGTCGCCTACACATAAGATACTAATAGGTCAATACACCCTGGGGGCTGAGAGGGCGGGAAAGGAGAGGGGAGAATCCGACTTCCTCTACCTGCAGCACCTATCTGAGAGGGTAATAGACGAGAAGCTAGGACTGAACGACTATCAGAAAATAATTTCCCCTGGGGTCGTGTTTGGAAACGTCAATGAAGTTGGATTTAATTATAGGGGCGAGATCTACAACTTCTATGCCTACACACTATATAGGTTGGCTAGAACCTTTGAGGAATTTAAGGGGGACGTGCAGGTAATTCTCGACCTCAGCAATGGAATAAATTACATGGGCTATTTAACTCTAAGCGCTGTCAAGCTCGTGCTGGACGTTTACTCGGCATTTAGGAAGACGTGGCTGAAGGTAATTAACTCCGACCCGTACCCACCTAGATGGAATGGTAATTCCCGTCCTAAACTGAACATAAACGTTGTCTCAGAGGAGCAGATACATCCGTCCTTTCAATATCCTACAGGAAAGGGATGTGTTAACAGCATCAACCCCTCAAACTACCTTGATAACGAATCCAAGAGGAGGGTTGGCAAATTGATTAGAGATAGTGCTAAAGAGAAGAGCGTAGGAAATCTAGAGTCCAAGCAATTCGTGAGCTCAATCAACAACGGTACCCTTCTTGCCTCTTACACCTTCGGGGAGGAGTTCGATAGGTGTGTGGATTTTGCCGTGGAGTCGTTCCAGGACGCCGTGAGGATTCAATCTACTAATCCATTGGAGGCGGTACAGGAAGTGTCCTTCACTCCGACCTTTCAGTCCTTCGTAATAGCTGAGCTACTGAGCAGGTTGGGCAGTATGAGGAAAAGAGCTGAGGTGTCCCTGCAAGAGCTAAAAGAAAGGACATGCATCTATGAAAGTCATCCTATGATTTATACAATAGTTAATAATGAAATTCATAACATAGAAGAGAAGATACGCAACTCAAATAATCAATATAGTGATTGGTTCCCCCTTTCCAAGGTGTTAGGGAGTAAGGAGACACCGGATAAACGGGTCTTTTTCGCTCACGCTGGATTGCCGGGGGGTTTCGTGGAGTTCAGGAACGTAAACGAAATTGAGATAAGGTATAGTTGGGACAAATTGGATACAGTCAAAAATTTCCTTGACAAGACGGATGGAAATTAGGAACGGTAGTACCAGTACAACAACGAGTGTTCTTCACTTAGATATTGTTATGGTGACAACTTAAGGTTTGGGACTCTACATCTCCTACAAAACTAGTCCTCTCAAGTACGTTCTGAGGTGTCTTTCGGTGCAGACGTGAGGAATCATTCTTAGGGTTCTCTGGACATTGTAAGCCGTGGTGTCTTTCGGTGCAGACGTGAGGTGAAGGTATGGATATTCTACGTGCTCCCACTGGTTAATAATCAGCTATCGAGAGTCGCTAACGAAGATCATCTTGTACGACTGTCCTCCACCCGCAAACCTTGCCCTCCTACACGACATAGGACAAGGATCAATCCTGCCTTGTGATCTTTGGGATATCATGACCACAGTGAAAGGGTGAAATTTGCTCAACGTTTAACGTTTTCTATAAAAAATCTTGAATATAAAGGTTCAATCTGAGTTTCACATTATCAACTTCTGACTTTCCCTCCACAATATTGGAGGAAAGGGCACTCCTGATCACAGTATTTTGGCAGTCCAGGGTCCACCCCTTCCTCCAACACCTTCAACCTGAGGTCCCTCTCCTCCAAGAACTCCGACCTCAGGGAATCATCTACAACCAGAAGCTCACATCTATACGTTATTCCATCCTCCGTCCTCACGTAACACAGCAACCCCAAATCCATGGGGGTCTCGTACTGACTCTCGTATGCCAGCGCATAAGCCGCCACAGACAACTCGTGGGACCTCCTTCTCCTTCCCGTCTTCAACTCAACGATCATGGGTATCTGGGGAAGGAAAGCGTCAGCCCGAGCGTTTGGACTCACACCTACTAGGGAACCGTCAAGAGGGTACTCCACGAGGAAGGGAACCGCTATTGAGGCCAGGGTCTCCTTGGTGGAGTGAGATCTATCCCTAGCCTTATCCAGGGAGGCGGAGAACGTGCTTGTGGCCCTATCCCATATCCATTTCACTAACGTCTCGAAGTTAGGAACGGAGGAATATTCCCTGAGCCTCTTCAGAGCCTCATAATACTGGTCAGCCATCAGGAATCTGAGGGTGGAGCCATCTAAAGCCTCCCCAGAGTAAATTAATCTCCTTGTGGTTTCTGCCGCATCAACGTAAGCGCCGTGGATGAGACCACCTCTCAAGGCCTCAACCGATGGTTCAACCTTCATCCATTTCACATATGTAAGGTAAATTATTCTTCCCGACTTACAGATTGAACCGGACAGGTCCGATACCGGAAGTGCCCTAGAGGAGGGAGGGAGGACCGGTGGCTCCGGCCAACTCCAACCCCTGAGCTCCTCTGACACCTTCCTGGAGGTTAGTCTGGCCCTTTTAGCGTAAAGCGAGATCTCCTCAACTGTGAAGAACATAGATCCATCTTGCTCTATAGAAATAAATATAATGATATGTTAGAGGGGGATGTTCACGATGATATAGCCGGTAGTATGCTACCACGAACAAGAGAATTGTATTTGGGACAGCAGTCTCCTGGACGTGTTATAGCTTGATTGATCGATATTAGCCTTCTTCTCCACTCCTCGTTTGCGGCCGCGGACGTGTTATAGCTTGATATACTGTAGTAAGGCTCTTTGGTAAAAGTGTCCAGAGTGGCCGCGGACGTGTTATAGCTTGATTGATCGCTTACGCAGATTCAATTGATCAGCTGTGATGTCTCCTGGACGTGTTATAGTTTGTACTAAGCATAGACAGTGATATGCGTATGAAATTCATATCGGTGGCGAATTGTTGTTATAGCTTGTAGTAAGCATAGACAACTCATACTCTGAGGGAGTCCTGCTTATGTAGATATGTTATAGCTTGTAGTAAGCATAGAGTATGTTCTCTCCCTATCGAACTACACGGGTCTACTATAAGGTGGTTGGTTTAAGCATAGACTATGTTCTCTCATACTACCGATACATTTGCGGAACTAGAAAAATTCTTACACGGCTTAAATCTTTCTCTCTCATACTACCGATACATTTGCGCTCAGCGAACCCAGAGGGCCGGTCTACCTGAACTTTCCAAGCTCTCATACTACCGATACATTTGCGAGCACCTGGTTATAGCTTGTAGTAGAATTCCTTGAGGCTTGCCGTTTTCGGCCTAACGGAAGCACCTGGTTATAGCTTGTAGTATGCATAGACGGCGACAATTCTATTCCTTCCATCTATAATAGCAATGTTATAGCTTGTAGTATGCATAGACCGCAGTCCCGCGATATTCTCGAATAAATATTTAGATATGTGTTATAATCTGTATTATGCTAAAGAAAAGACTTACATAATGAAAGGGTCAATCGTTCGCAGTGACGATCCAATCACCATAAATAGTGACGATCCAATCACCATAAATTATGGAAGCTCTTTCCCTCATCTGTGCTTGTTGAAGGGATTCCCTCTCGGTCTTTTCGAGGAAAATGAGCAGAACGGATCATCTGTGCTTGTTGAAGGGAGATTCTGCTATCACCATGGTAAATATTTCTCTCGTTATATTAGCGTTTTCATTAATTTGTACTATACTAAATCACCATGGTAAATATTTCTCTCTTATTATCTTGGCGTAGACCCCTCCTGCTAACATGAGATCACCATGGTAAATATTTCTCTCCTTAGTAATGTCCGAGAGGTTCTCTTTCAAAAAGTAATTTCCAAGAATCAAATTTGAGGAGGTGAAGTCTGATAGAGTCTGAACTGAGCTATGAATTTTTCTTTTAGCCAACAGAACTGTCCACAAGGGACGCATCACACTCTCAAGGAGAACGCCCTACTATTAATTTGTAACCCAATGTGGGCACTATCCACACACTGAACTGTAAGAGCTGTAATCTTTTTGTTTGTAGGACGTAGTTTGGTGATCAGCGATAACTTTCCGCAACGATACAAGGTTTAACCTTTTAACAGAAGGAAAGAAATAAAAATGTCTCCTTCAATCCTTGAGCTTAAATAAAACTAAAAGATATCAGAGGCAAAAGATCTCGTAGTTTCAATCTCGATACGAACGGTTCGAATCTTTTACATGTAATTGAATGTATTTAAGACCAGAAGATCTTTCAAATTACTAAATGAAACTTGCGGACAGTTATGACTGTGTTGAGAGTGACAAAAATGTTCGCAAGAAGAGATAGCTTATATCCGTAATTTTTATATGGGGGAAGCATACTATGAATGTTAGTGAAATATGAAGTTTGCTGAAGCATCCTAGAAGGAATTGAAAGTTATTCGCCTGACGTCTTATCAGGTGCGTCAGGCGTGTTTGGAAGCATCCTAGAAGGAATTGAAAGGAATATATAGTATTTAATCACATTCCCTTATACTATATTCGAAGCATCCTAGAAGGAATTGAAAGTGTATGATGCAGTAGGTGTGGTTGATGCCGTTGTAGTTAGAAGCATCCTAGAAGGAATTGAAAGCAGACATGAAGACAGGCTTGGCTACGTCGCCTATGTAGAAGAAGCATCCTAGAAGGAATTGAAAGTGCATTTTTGGAATTAGATTTAGGCGTTACATTTTTGTCAAAATGAATCATAATAATGGTGATAATGGCCAGGAGGTGAAGAGGAGGAATTAGATTTAGGCGTTACATTTTTGTCAAAATGAAGCATCCTAGAAGGAATTGAAAGTGGTTGTAGGCGATTCCTACAAATAGCGAATAGACTGAAGCATCCTAGAAGGAATTGAAAGATCATACACCACCGGCCAGTCTATCGCCCAGAGCCCATGAAGCATCCTAGAAGGAATTGAAAGAATATTAGCGGGCATTGTGAACGCAGGAGTAAGAGGAGCAGAAGCATCCTAGAAGGAATTGAAAGAATGGAGACATTAGCTGATGCATAACAGGTGTTCCCATTGGAAGCATCCTAGAAGGAATTGAAAGCCTAATCTATCACCACCCAACCCAAGAGTTCTTGGGCGTGGAAGCATCCTAGAAGGAATTGAAAGTTTAGGGATGCCATGCATACTCCCTACTTTATAATGTGAAGCATCCTAGAAGGAATTGAAAGCTGGCCTAGTGTTGCCTATGTAGAACAACAAGTTTCCGAAGCATCCTAGAAGGAATTGAAAGGTATAGTTAGGCGAAACAAAAATGTCCAAGACCATATCCCAGAAGCATCCTAGAAGGAATTGAAAGTAAAGTCCTTTTTTTGTGTATTTGTATGCGTCTCCAAGTGGAAGCATCCTAGAAGGAATTGAAAGAATTTATGGATTTAGCAAATATTTGCCAAATTCAATTATGAAGCATCCTAGAAGGAATTGAAAGATATCATGTCAGATTTTACTGTCGGAAGTGCCATAATGAACTAATGAAGCATCCTAGAAGGAATTGAAAGTTAAATAACGGCAACCTGGAGGTTGCCTGGGGTGTCGGGAAGCATCCTAGAAGGAATTGAAAGTTACTTATAGGAATAGCTATAGTCGTCATTGTCATAATAGGAAGCATCCTAGAAGGAATTGAAAGACATTAAGGGGAAGGAAAGGCAGGAAATAATAAAGCTCTGAAGCATCCTAGAAGGAATTGAAAGGTTTTTGTTGGTACTAATGTTGTTATTCTGTCTTCGGAAGCATCCTAGAAGGAATTGAAAGATTAGAAGACGGGAGGCCTCCTGTGCATCCATAAAGGAATGAAGCATCCTAGAAGGAATTGAAAGGTTATATTGTTGTTAGTATACACAGTAAAACTTAAATGCGAAGCATCCTAGAAGGAATTGAAAGCACCCTGCGGCTGTAGGGCATATAGTATATATCAAGGTGAAGCATCCTAGAAGGAATTGAAAGATTAACCTGGTGCTGTCTTCAACAGTCCCAGCTAAACCATGAAGCATCCTAGAAGGAATTGAAAGTTATGCCCTCTCTGATGCACTCCTCACTTACGCCATTTTCCGAAGCATCCTAGAAGGAATTGAAAGAAGAGGTTTCGGAATTCATAAAACAGAGAATTGACACCGTGGAAGCATCCTAGAAGGAATTGAAAGCATTCATCTGCCCTAGTGTTCCGCACTGTGCACATGGTGGGAAGCATCCTAGAAGGAATTGAAAGTAAAAATTGTGCCACCCTGGAAGAGATATGTAAATCTCTGAAGCATCCTAGAAGGAATTGAAAGTTTATTGTCTTCAATAGGCCCCGCATAACCATAGTACACTTCAGAAGCATCCTAGAAGGAATTGAAAGATAATCACTTCACTTTCCTCCTGTACTTCGCCTTCAACTTGAAGCATCCTAGAAGGAATTGAAAGGGCTGTTGCGGGCTGTAAAATATCGGGTCACATGCCGAAGCATCCTAGAAGGAATTGAAAGAAACAAAAGTGAATCCCCTAAATCCCCTAAATCCCCTACAGAAGCATCCTAGAAGGAATTGAAAGCCCCCCAACTGCAGGGCTAACTTGAATGGGTCGTTTGGCCGAAGCATCCTAGAAGGAATTGAAAGTTTATTATATTCACCCCCTTTAGGGGTAT